>Ga0079224_100003500_pt1 | contig 19879 bp, 20 predicted proteins | sample Stecom2015_FD_80414 | JGI IMG/M metagenome (GOLD analysis project Ga0079224, IMG submission 80414) | Agricultural soil microbial communities from Utah to study Nitrogen management - Steer compost 2015 | ecosystem: Environmental > Terrestrial > Soil > Agricultural land | place: USA: Utah...
GGTCGCACATTGATTCTGCGGCTGATGGAGTTGAGTCTGGTCTTACCCACTATCGTGGCAGTCTCAGGCATCATAGCGGTGTTTGGTCGGCAGGGCTGGTTCACCGGCCTGCTCAATATCTGGGTTCCTGGAAATGGATGGAATCTTTATGGGCTGAACGGCATTCTGCTCGCCCACGTGTTCTTCAATGCGCCACTGGCGGCCCGAATCCTGTTGCAGGCTCTGGATTCCATACCCGCGCCACGAATGAGAACCGCCTCTCAGCTTGGGCTCGGCGGCTGGTGGCTATGGCGCGCGGTGCACTGGCCCGCCATCAAACCGGTACTGCCCGGCGTGGTGGCACTGGTGTTCACGCTCTGCTTCACCAGTTTTGCCATCATCATGACGCTGGGCGGAGGGCCAGGAACAACCACCCTGGAAGTCGCCATCTATCAAGCACTGCGTTTCGAGTTTGATTTCGCCCGTGCCGCTTTGTTCGCCATGCTGCAGTTGTTGATCTGTGGCGGCCTCTGGTGGCTGGTTTTCCGGAAGCATCTGGACACCGCTGTACTGCCAAACCGCCGGTTATCACGCCCGGTCCCTCTATTTGCACGGCCCTGGCAAGGGTTTTCAGCGGGTCTGCTGTTGCTGTTTTTCACGGCCTTTCTGGTCGCGCCACTACTGGCCATTACCCTGCGCGGTTTACCGGCGTTATGGCCAACGGCGGATACTCCTTCGATTTACCAGCAGCTATTGCCGGCCACCGCCCGCAGCCTGTTAATCGCCATTCCAGCCGGGCTCGGCTCGGTGATCGTTGCGTTGCTAACCCTGGCAGCCGCCAACCGGGCTCGTCGGCGCTGGTTGGCCATAGTGCCGACCGTCACCGGCTATCTCCCCTTGATCATCCCGCCTCTGGTACTGGGAACCGGGCTTTTTATTCTATTAAGGCCGCAATTGGGAAATACCATGCAGGGCTGGTTCCTGGTGGCGCTGATCAACGGGCTGATGGCCGTGCCGTTTGTGCTACAGATACTGCGCGGACCTCTCGCAAGCCTGGATGCCGTATCACTCCAACAGGCTGACCAACTGGGCATCCTGGGCTGGTATCGATGGCGATGGCTGTATTGGCCGCATCTGCGCCGTCCAGTTGCTCTGGCCCTGGCGTATGGTGTGGCGTTATCTCTGGGTGACTTCGGTGTTATCGCCCTGTTTGGCAGCCCGGGCAAACCTACCCTCCCGGTTTTGCTTTACCAGCAACTGGGTAGTTACCGGTTAGCGGAAGCCGCGGGTACCGGGCTCTGGCTGTTGGGGCTACTGGTACTGATCTTTGTCTCGCTCGCCCGTGTTCCCGGGGTTAAGTCCAGAACAACTTCCGCCACGAGCCAACCACTGCCGGAGCCTGAACATGCTTGAGATCAAAGATCTGGCCTTTGAGTATGGGCCTGACTGCCATCTCTGGCGATTCGATTTTTCCGTGCCTGCCGGCGAATGTCTGGCCATCCAGGGCCCCAGCGGTTCCGGCAAATCAACCCTGCTCAGTCTGGTTGCCGGTTTTCTCCCGCCAGCCAGCGGCCGTATTCTCTGGATGGGCAGGCCCATTCAGTTGCTAAAGCCCTGGCAACGCCCGGTCACGAGCGTGTTCCAGGAACATAACCTGTTCGAACACCTGAATGTCTTCACCAATATAGGCCTTGGCATTTACCCCGGCCTCAAGCTGGATGAATCTCAACGCCATGCCATTGAAACCGGGCTGGAACGCACCGGGTTAGCAGGTTTCGGCCCCAGAATGCCCGGCGAGCTTTCCGGTGGCCAGCGCCAGCGCGTTGCCCTGCTGCGTGCCATCCTGCGGCGCCAGCCATTGCTACTACTGGATGAACCCATGACTGGCCTGGACACCGAGACCCGGAAGATCCTGTACGCCATGCTGCTGGAAGAGAAAGCCCGAGGCATCACCATGCTACTGGCCAGCCACGATGAAGAAGAGCGCAGAATACTGGCAGACAGCCACTGGAATCTTTAAGCTTTCAGAGAACTCAAACAGGGACTCCGTGACTCCGTGGCAAATGAACCCGGCCTATCTCAGCCACTTGGCGCCCACACTCCCGGTAATGCCGAACTCGGTGGTCATACGCTGAAGTTCTCCGGCGACTGGATACTAGCCCACTATTCAGCCCTGGATCGGCAAACAACTGCCCTGAACGCTCGCGCAGCCGGCTGCAACCCGGATTTTTCCGGCTTGGGCCGCCTGGACACCGCCGGCGCCTCGCTGATGGTGAAATTGCTTGGCAGCGACGCTCTGATCAGCGCTCTGGAACGAGCCCAATTGCCGGATGAACAGCGTGCCCTGATACAGGCGGTGGCTGAAGCCATGAACCAGCCGTCGGCGGAGGTCGCAACCGTTAACCCGGTCGTGGCGTTCCTGGCAGAAACAGGAAAAAAGGTGACCTCCCTGGGGCAGCTTATCTGGTTGTTGGCCGGGTTCATTGGCCAGACGCTGGGCACCCTGTTCTACATCCTGCCCCGGCCTAATCGCTGGCGTATGACCCCCTTTGTAGCGGCACTGCATGACACAGGCCTGAATGCCCTGCCCATTGTTGCCTTGCTCACCTTTCTGGTTGGCGCCGTGGTTGCGTTTCTCGGCGCGACGGTTCTTGAGGACTTTGGCGCGACTATTTACACCGTGGATCTGGTGGCGTTCTCGTTCCTTCGGGAGTTCGGCGTACTTCTGGCAGCCATCCTGCTGGCCGGCCGAACCGCCAGTGCATTCACTGCACAGATTGGTGCCATGAAGGTCAATGAAGAACTCGACGCCATTCGCACCCTGGGGCTCAATCCGGTGGAACTGTTGGTGGTTCCCCGGGTATTGGCGATGATGTTCAGCCTTCCCATTCTCACCTTTATCGGCATGATCTCCGGGATGGTTGGCGGGGCCATGGTTTGCGCTCTGGCACTGGACATTCCACCCAGTCAGTTCATTGCCATTGTCGAACGGGACATTGCCCTGAAGCACTTCCTGGTCGGCCTTGGCAAGGCGCCGGTGTTCGCGTTTCTGATTGCCGTCATCGGTTGCCTGGAAGGCTTCAAAGTCGCAGGCAGCGCACAGTCGGTCGGTGAACACACCACCTCAAGCGTGGTGCAGTCTATCTTTATGGTGATACTGCTGGATTCCGTGGCAGCGCTGTTTTTCATGGAAATGGGGTGGTAAAACATGGCAGATCATCCGGTCATACAGGTACGCGCACTCGACAACCGGTTCGGCAGCCACATCGTTCATGAGAAACTCGATCTGGATCTTTACCCGAGGGAGATTCTTGGGGTGGTCGGCGGCTCCGGCACCGGCAAGTCAGTTCTGTTGCGCAGCATTGTTGGCCTGAACCCGCCATCCGGCGGACATATCACCGTGTTCGGTGAAGATCTTACGGAACTATCCGCCACGGAGCGCTCCCGCTATGAGCAGCGTTTCGGGGTTCTGTTTCAGGGCGGCGCCTTGTTCACCTCGCTGAATCTTGAGCAGAACATCGCGCTGCCGCTGATTGAGCATGCCCGGCTGTCGCGGGCCGAGGCGGAAGAACTGGCCCGAATGAAACTGGCCTTGACCGGCCTGCCACCGGAGGCCGCCACGAAATACCCGGCCGAACTCTCCGGCGGTATGGTCAAGCGGGCGGCACTGGCCCGGGCGCTGGCGCTGGACCCGGAAATCCTGTTTCTGGACGAGCCAACCGCCGGTCTGGACCCGATTGGCGCTGCCGCCTTTGACGAACTGATTGTGACCCTTCGCAACGCACTGGGCCTGACGGTGTTTCTTGTTACCCACGATCTGGATACCCTGTACACCACCTGCGACCGTGTTGCGGTTCTGTCTCAACGCAAGGTACTGGTTGCCGATACCCTGGAAAAGGTGGCACAAACCGACGACCGCTGGATTCAGGATTACTTCCACGGCCCCCGTGGCCGCGCGGCGATTGCCGCCCACAACAGGCTAACCGAACAGGAGCCCGGTTAATGGAGCCAAAGGCCCATCACGTCATCATCGGATTCTTTACCCTCGCGGCAGTCAGCGCAGCCTTGCTGTTTGCCTTGTGGCTGGGGAAATCCTCCACCGACACCAACTGGGCCTATTACCGGATCGGGTTCGATCACCCGGTTGGCGGGCTGGCCAAGGGCAATCCGGTGCTCTACACCGGCGTTCCGGTGGGCGACGTGCTGGATCTCACCCTGGCGCCGGACAACCCTGCCCATGTGCGGGTACTGGTGCGGGTGAACCAGGACATTCCGGTACGGGAGAATACTCGCGCAGGCCTAGTACTGGCGAACATTACTGGCAGCATGAGCATACAGTTTACCGGAGGCACAACAGACAGCCCCATTCTCGAAGGCCACAAAGACAACCCACCACTGATTGCCGCCGAACCTTCCGCCTTCAGTAACCTGCTGACCAACGGCGAAGCCATGCTCGGTAAGGCAGAACAGCTGCTGGAGAGTGCCAACCAGCTGATGTCCGAGAACAACCTGAGCAACATTGCCGAAATTCTTGAAAACACTCGCCAGGCCAGTGAATCCCTGTTGGCCAGCCGGGACGAGCTGGAAGCACTGATGGCCCGATTCGACGCGGCCGGAATACGCGCCGAAGAAGCCGCTATCAAGGTGTCTGCCGCAGCCGACAGGTCCCGAGAGGTACTGGATGAGCGGGTAGAACCGGTTCTCCTGGCCATGTCCAGAGCGCTAACCACCCTGCAACCTACCCTGGACCGGCTGGACACCCTGACCGGCGATAATGAACTGGCGCTGGACGCCGGCCTTCAGGGTCTGGGAGAAATCACGCCGGCACTGCGGGAACTGCGCAGTACCTTGCGCAACCTGAACTCGTTTACGCGCAGACTGGAACAGGACCCGACCGGAACCTTGTGGGGCGGCGCCGGCATCAAGGAGTACGAACAATGAAAGTAGTATTCGCTCTTGCCTTGAGCCTGATTCTGGCTGGCTGCACGGTATTCCCGGTACCCGAATCCCCACGCTTGATGGAGCTGGCACCAGCAAGCGACTTGCCAGCATTTGGTCAGGCGCTGCCCGCCAGCCTTCGGGTAGATACGCCACTGGCTTCTGACCCACTGGACAGCACTCGTATTCTGATCAAACCGTCGGCGTACGAATACCGGGCACTCGCAGGCGCCCGATGGCGGGAGAGCATTCCCGTGGTCGTTCGCGATCACCTGCTTGAAACTTTCCGGGCAAGTCTGGCGTTCGAGAATGTGATGACTGACACCAGCCCGGCAACGTCGGAGTTAACCCTGGTCTCCGAGCTGACCGGATTTCATGCTGAAAACGGCGAGAATGGCACCTGGGTGGTGATCAGGCTGCACCTGCAACTGTTGGACAACCGAACCCGCCAGAGTTTGTGTGTAAGGGATTTCGAAACGACCAGTGTTGCCGCCAGCACCGCCCTGGATGATCTCATGAAAACCTTCAGCGCCGTCGCCAATGACGCCGCAGGTGCCACTGTGAAATGGGCATATAATTGCGGCGTGGGTCGCTAAGGACGATGGAGCTGTTTGCTCAATTGGTTTTTCAACGATAGAATTCGCCCGGTTCCAGGAACGGAACGCTTACGCCAACTTCTTCACAAGGATCGTGCCATGTCCGCCATCCCCGGCCTTGAGTTTGTCGATAACACCAATCAGCGCACCCCCTGTGTACTGCTTCTGGATATTTCCTCCTCCATGTCTGGTGAACCGATTCGCCAGCTGAACGAGGGTCTGCGAGCCTTTGCAGAAGAGCTAAAATCCGACCCGGTTGCCTCGCTACGGGTTCAGGTGATGGTGATTACCGTTGGTGGCCCGGAAGACGTGCGCATCGTCCAGCCCTGGACCGACGCCGCAGACTTTGAGCCGCCCTATCTCCATGCCAATGGGCTGACGCCTCTTGGTCAAGGCATGGCCCTGGCACTTGATGAGATTGCCAGCCAGAAGGCGGTCTACGATGCCAATGGCATTTCCAGTACCCGCCCATGGGTGATTATGCTGTCCGATGGCTGCCCCAACGATTACGGCTGGGAGTCCTACGCCGATCAGGCCCGTGCTGAGGAAGAAAACAAGCGGGTCATCATTTTTCCCGTGGGGACCCGAGGTGCAGACTTCGAAGCGCTCGGTCGTTTCTCCAGCAAGACCCCTAAAAAACTCAAAGGCCTTCAGTTCCGGGAACTCTTTGTCTGGCTGAGCCGCAGTATGTCGACCGTCTCAGCAAGCGTGCCCGGAGAAAGGGTGAGCCTGCCAACCACGGATTCCTGGGCAGAAATCGAGGTCTGACATGGCCTTTCTGCACGGTGGTGCGTCTGCCACAGGGCGCAGCCATCTGGATAAAGGCACATCCTGTGAAGACGCCTGGCAGGTCATCGAGACTGACACATCAATTGCCGCCTGCGTCTGTGATGGCGCCGGATCTGCCAGCCATTCGGCCCGGGGCGCAAACCTGCTGGCATCTTCCGTTTGCCAGGCAGTGATTGCCCGTGCTGACCACCTGCACTCTCCAACGTGTGTTCTTGCTCTGGTCGAAGCCATCGAAGCGGCGCGCCAAACCTTATCAACCGAAGGCCCCCTGTCGGACTTTCACGCCACCCTCTGCGGCGTGGTGATGAATAAAGAACAGAGCCTGGTATTCCACCTTGGCGACGGCGTTGCCATGGGTGTCAATTCCGATGACTGGGATGATTTTGTGGTCAGTGAACCGGAGAACGGGGAATTCGCGGAGACGACCTACTTTTTCACTCTGCCCGGCTGGAAAGATCACCTGCGGGTCTTTACCGCCCCCAAGCGCTATAGAACCTGGTTCCTGATGTCTGACGGAGCGGCGAGCTTCGCGGTCAAGACATCACCCTGGCGCCCTACCCCGAACTTTATGAAGCCCGTTCACGATTACCTCACCGGGCTTCCCGACACCCACGCCAGAAACCAGGCGCTGATGAGTACTCTTGAGTCGCCGGACACCGACCGCATCACCGCTGATGACAAAACCCTGGTATGGATCGATGATAAAACGCGGCTCTGAACTGGTCCTCACCTATCCCGATGATAGAAACGAGCGCTTCCGGTTACGTGGAAAACCTCTGAACCGCGGTGCGGACGGTCTTATCTATGCCATGCCCGGAAAGCCGCTGGCGTTAAAGATCTACCACGAGCCAGACAAAGACCCGGAGCGGCGCGGGAAAATACAGCAAATGCTCGCGTCTCCTCCAGACGATCAGGGTCTGACCCACTTTGCCTGGCCTGTAGCCCTGTTAACAAACAGCAAGGGGGCTTTTGTCGGCTACGCTATGCCGCTCCTGCCCATGGGTGACTACGTTAGCCTGGACCTGCTGCTTAATCGGAAGGGGCGAGAGCTCGCCCGGCTGCCGGAATCCAGAAATCTCAGAGTTACCGCCGCCATTAATCTGGCCAGACGTGTAGCTCAGCTCCATGCCCGAGGGCACTGCATTATCGATCTGAAGCCGGCCAATCTCCTGGTGCATAAGCAAACCGGCGATGTGGTTGTGGTGGATTGCGATGGCTTTGCTATCCAGGGGGACCAGCAGTTTATACCTGGCCACCAGTACACCACTGGCTATATTGCTCCCGAAGCCTGGCAACGGGGGGCCAGCCCCGAGGAGCTCGGCCAGCCTCAGGACCGGTTTGCGCTTGCAGTTATTATCTTTCAGCTGCTTAACGAGGGTCTTCACCCTTATCAAGGCGTACCGGGCGATCGCCAGCACATCCCGTCCGATATTCAGGGGCGAATCGGCGAGAATCTCTATGCCTATGGGCGCCAGTCATCCGGGAAGATCAAGCCTTCGCCCTGGAGCTTGCACAGAGACTTCCCTGAAACCATTGCCACAGCATTTCACCAAAGTTTCCGCTCTGTTAATCATCGCCCCAAGGCGGAAGATTGGGTTAAAACGCTGAACGAGGCCTATAAAACACTACGTTCCTGTCGTAACAATCGCCATCACGCTTTCTGGAAAGATAATTGCCCGCTGTGTGGCCGTGAGTCCGTCGAAATCAAGGTAAAGAAACCTCAGCGAAGGCCAGAGAAGAAACGCCACAAGAGAGGGGCAACAACACCCAATCCCTATCAGCAGCAGTTGGCCCAGACCCTTGCACGTGCCTATCAAGCCCAGAATAACCCGCCGGCGAGTGCCGGTAACTCATCATTTTTCAAGGTGGTCAGCGTGCTGTTCGCGGTATTCCTGGCGGTGGGATACACGGTGCATCTTTACGGCGAACATACTGATCGGGCTGAACGAATCAAAGAACAGCAACGGATGGCCGAGGCAAACGAAAGTAAGCCAGAAAGCCCCAAAGCGCCCAAGCCAGAACCCAAATCCTATGGATGGAGGGAATTCGGACCCCGTGCAACGGGAATCTCGGTGCATCAGAGCAAACATACCTTACCGAAGTCACAAGCGCTCCTCAGCCCGGCTGAGCGTAGACGAAATCCGCCGGAACCCCACAGCGTCCCATATTTTGCGATCGGATCGTTTGAGTCTCACCACAGTATCCCGATGCTCTCGTTCTCCCCGTCAGGCCCAACATCGGATTTGGCCGTGGCAAAACCTGCCTCTCTAGTTCAACTGAGTGCACCAGCCAGCAAATTTTCGGACACCGGCATTCATTACCCGATAGGGCGCAGCTACAGATTAAACGACTGGTTTGTGCATCCTTCAAGCTCCGCGCTTTATGCGCGCCGATGCCAATTCCAAATGGACTGCTACGAGTTAGCCCGACTAAGTCGTAGCGGTAGGGAAAGCCTCATCACTGTTTCAGAAAGGCCGATCAATGATGGTTCCGGCAGGCGCAAGGGGATTGCGCCCTGGTACTTTGCAGTGACACGCGATGAGAGCCGTATCATTATCGCAGCGCCGACAAAATTGCTGATTTATTCAGTCGGTTCGCCAGAAAAACCTGTCGCCACGGTCGAGTATCCCGATGACGTTGCTCATTTGGCCGTATCCGATCTGGCCATCACCCCCGATGGCACAAAACTCTTTGTCGCCTTATCCCGGCACCGAAACTTCGGCCAGGAGTACGAGGCGAATGTCCTGGAGTTTTCAGTTAATGGATCGGAGATCGACCTGACCACCAACTTCGGCGCGTTATGGCCAACAGGCGGCACCATACCCGCCGGGTCGGTTGAAGTCAGTGATGATGGGGACACACTGGTGATTGGTGATTACCGTGATCTCCAGGATGACAACACAACGTACACATACCTTGGCAGCCCCATTAATGTGAAGACCGCACTGGCCGGCCTCACAGTCTGGAAACGATCGCAGGAAGTACCGCAATGGACACCGTGGAAAGACATTGCCCTTCCGCGCAGAAGCCCGATTGAGGCGCCATACAACCCGGCATCGTTCGTTATGTCATTGGGGAAAATGATGCAGGGCGACTACAGGTTTAACGCGAGCTTCCAGCTTGCCCGGGACGGCAGCCGTTTACTCAGTGGCATTGAGTACGAACACATTACGAAACAGCAGACAATTGCCCGAGCCTGGGTTCTTGATTTGCAGGAACCCGAGCCGGTGGTACGGTACCAGATAGAGCGAACACTGAACCGCTCATTCAGAGTGACTGAAAAAATCGCACCATTCGCAAAGCTGTCGACCAATGCAGACCAGGCCATCATTGGCTGGGCAAGCTATCCCGGAACGACTGTGCTCGGGCAGATCCGCGAAATGGAATTAGCGCTGACCAGTTTTCTGCTCAGGAAATAAATCCGCCCAGGCCGCTTTCAGATAAAGCACCATGGACCACAAAGTCAGCACTGCCGCGATGTAAAGCAGGCCGATGGCCACATAAGCCCAGAAATTACCCGGCGGAAACGCCAGCAATCCGACAATGGCCGCCATCTGAGCGGTCGTCTTGATCTTACCAATATAGGACACGGCAACACTGGCCCGGCTGCCCATTTCGGCCATCCATTCACGCAGCGCGGAGATAACGATCTCGCGACCGATAATCACGGTGGCGGGAATAGTCAGTAGTACCGCCGAATACTCTTCAATCAAGACGGCCAGCGCCACTGCCACCATGAGTTTGTCGGCCACCGGATCCAGGAAAGCGCCGAACGGCGTGCTCTGGTTCAATTTGCGGGCCAGGTACCCGTCCAGCCAGTCCGTCAGGCCTGCCAGAGCAAATAGGATGGCGCTGACCAGGTAACTCCATTGCATGGGCAGGTAAAAGATCACCACGAATACCGGAATCATCACGATACGGGACATGGTCAGTATGTTCGGTAAATTCATGGTGTTCCTATTGGTCATGCAATGCTGCGTAAATGGTCTCTGCCAATGATTTGCTGATGCCCTGCACTTTGGCCATTTCATCAACACTGGCTTTTCTGAGTTCCTGGATGCCACCGAAATAGCGAATCAGTTCGCGCCGACGCTTCGGCCCAACCCCTTCGATACCTTCCAGGGTCGACTGGCGCCGCTTTTTATCTCGCCCGGCCCGGTGTCCGGATATGGCAAAGCGGTGGGATTCATCCCGAATATGCTGTATCAGGTGCAGCGCCGGAGAATCCGCCGGTACTCGGAATACGGCCCCTGTTAAGGCGTCAATCAGCTGTTCCATCCCTGCGCGCCGGGTCACACCCTTGGCGACACCAATCAGAGGGATGTCGGAAATTCCAAGCTCTTCAAACACTTCGCGAGCAATGCTCAACTGGCCCTTACCACCGTCGATAAAAACCAGATCTGGCCGCTTGCCCTCACCGTTCACCATCCGCCGGTAACGCCGGGTGAGTACCTGTCGCATGGCGGCATAGTCATCGCCGGCGGTTATGTCCTGGATGTTATACAACCGGTAATCGCTTTTCAGTGGCCCATTCTCGTCGAAAACCACACAGGATGCGACGGTATTTTCCCCATGACTGTGGCTGATATCGAAGCATTCCATACGGGAAGGCGTTTCCGTCAGCTCCAGCAGGTCGCGCAGGGCCAGCAATCGACGATACACGGTTTCTTTGCTGGCGAGGTGTGTCAGCAGGGTTTGCCGGGCGTTGGTCATCGCCAGCTCCAGCCAGCGCCGACGCTCGCCCCGGACATTACCGCGGATGCGGGTTTCCCGGCGAGCGGCTTCCGACAGGGCCTGGGACAACAATTCCTGCCCTTCTACCACCACCGGCACGAGGATGTCGCGGGGAATCTCCCGGCGGGTGTCGCCACCGAAATAGTACTGGCCCAGAAACGAGGCCAGCAATTCGCCTTCGGTCTGTTCCAGGGAATAGCGCGGGAAGTAATCCTTGGTACCCAGCACCCGCCCGCCACGAACAATGATGACCACGATGCAGACCACCCCGGCATCCTGGGCAATAGCGATCACATCTGCATCACCGCCCTCCCCGTCTACGGATTGCTGCTCCTGAACATGGCGAAGGTTGTTGATCTGGTCTCTGTACGCCGCGGCTTTCTCGAACTCCAGCGCCCGTGACGCACTCTCCATGGAGTGCATCAGATCCTGAATAATCGCCGGGTTCTTGCCCTCCAGGAACATGCTGGCGTGCCGGATATCCTCCTGGTATTCCTCAGGGCTGATAAAGCCGACGCATGGCGCCGTGCATCGGTTAATCTGGTATTGGAGGCATGGCCGGGTTCGATTTCTGAAATAGCTTTCACTACAAGACCTTATACGAAAAACCTTCTGTAGAATATTAAGGCTTTCCTTGACCGCACCGGAGCTTGGAAAGGGCCCGAACCAGGTGCCGCCACCCTTTTTGGTGCGGCCCCGCCGGAAGGTCAGCGAGGGATAATCCGAGTGCGAGGAGAGGTAAATGTAGGGATAGGACTTATCGTCCCTCAGCAGAATATTGTAGGGCGGCCGCAGCGATTTGATCAGATTCTGTTCCAGCAGCAACGCTTCCGTCTCGCTGCCGGTAATGGTGACTTCAATGGCGGCAATCTTGCTGACCAGAGCTTCGGTTTTCGGTGCCAGGCCCGACTTGCGGAAGTAGCTGCTGACGCGCTTGCGAAGGTTGCGGGCTTTACCCACGTAGAGGACGCCGCCGGTATCGTCATACATGCGATAGACACCGGGGCGTTCTGTCAGTTGTTTCAGGAAATTCTGGCTGTCGAACTTCCCGGGAGATTGCTCGGGGTCAGACCTTGTCGGCATCCAGCAATCCAAGCCTTACTGCCATCAGCGCCAGTTCCACATCACTGGAAATCTCCAGCTTTTCGAAAATCCGGTAGCGGTAACTGTTCACGGTTTTCGGGCTCAGGCACAGCTTGTCGGAGATATCCTGAACCTTCTGGCAATCCACCACCATCATGGCAATCTGCATTTCGCGCTCAGACAGACGCTCGAATAACGACAGCTCGCCGTCTTCATCCCGCTCACCCCCGAGCTGTTTCAACGCCATTTTCTGGGCAATTTCGGGGCTGATGTAGCGCTGGCCGGAATGAGCCTTGCGAATGGCCCGCACCATCTCCTGGATGTCGGCACCCTTGGTAATGTAAGCAGTAGCGCCGCTTTGCATCACTCGGGCCGGATAGGGATCGTCTGCACAGGCGGTAACAACGATGACGCGAATGGAATCATCAATACGCAGGATGCGCCGGGTCGCCTCAAGCCCGCCGATACCGGGCATGCGAATATCCATCAGGACAATATCCGGACGGTTTTCACGCACGCAGTCAATCGCCTCTTCGCCAGAGGAAGCCTGGCCAATGACGTCTATATCGGGATTGTCAGCCAGCATGCGGGTGATACCCGAGCGTACGAGCTCGTGGTCATCAACAACCAATACCCTGATCAAAACTCACCTCGCCGTCAGGTATGAGGAAACAGGCCGATTGTAACGGTTAGCAGCGTCAGCCGGTAGGCGACATGAAAAAAACTGCCAGAATGGGCAGTTTTATCACATAGCATTGCCAGATGGGGAACCCAGGCCGGCGGTGTTCTCAACCGGATCGAACCAGACCACCAGGTCTCCCCTGCGCACGGCTTCAAGCACGCGCTCGCGCTCTGCCAGAGGACTTTCGGTGTCATTCAATCCGTGATACCGGGTGCAGTATTCCTCGGCCAGCCCCTCGAGCTGATCGGCCGTCAGCAGGCCTGTGTCTACCACAAATTTCTCTTCTCGCGGGTCCGGCTCGGAAGGCTGCACTGCATCGTTACTCATAGAACCTCCAGTCAGTCGCTGTATGTTACGGTTTTATGAGCCAGACAAGAACCCCCGTAGATGAAGACACATCATCACGTTTCTGGCTGTCGTGTGCGAAAACGGGCGATGAGCTGCCTCATGCCCACCGATTCCTGCCTGAGCGCTTCACTGACAAGTCGGGTATCTTCCACATTTCTTGTCAGGGTTTCGGCACTTTCGCCAAGAGCCTCCGTCCGGCGACCCACCCGGGCGATTTCACCGCGCTGCAAGGCAACCGCGCCCTGCACACTCTCACTCTGACGCTGCAGCTCATGGAACTGGGCCGCCAGGCCTTCCAGGTGTGCCCTCAGGGCATGCAGGTTAGCGCGGTTCATTTCACCGGCACCCGCCATGTCTTCCAGCAATGAGTCTGCATTGTTGGCACCGACGACAAGATCCTGAACCCACTGGCGAATGTTGGTGGTGGATTCCGAGGTACGGCGGGAAAGCGTGCGCACTTCGTCTGCCACCACGGCAAATCCCCGGCCGTGTTCGCCCGCCCTGGCTGCTTCAATGGCCGCGTTCAGGGCCAGGAGGTTGGTCTGCTCGGCAATATCAGCGATCACACCGGTCACTTGCTCGATTTTTCCGGTTGCTTCTATCAGCGTAGTAATCGACTCGGATACCCGCCCGATCACCTCTACCGTATGGTCTGCCCCCTTTTCGCTGTTGGCCAGGCCCTCACGGACTTCACTGTTGGCACTGACCGCTTGTATCACCGTGGCCGCTGACTGTTCGGTGGCCTGTTCGATCTGGGACGCCTGATCCGCAATCGAAGCCATAGACTGAGCGACATCGGAAATCTGGCGGCGCGTGCTCTCGGAGGTTTGCTGCAGCGCTTCCGCTCCGTTATCCAGGCTGGCAGAGCGAGCATCAAGCCCTGAAGCCGCTGACCGAACATCCTCAACAAAGACCTCAAAGCGCCGGACCAGTTGTTCAATAGCACCGGCCACTCCAGCAACCTCGTCACGACCTTTCACCGCCAGGGTCTTGGTTAGATCAGCGCTCTGTTCCATGGCAGATACATCCCGGGACATGGCCTGCAAGCGAACGATTACGGAACTCCGTAGCCAGAGCGTCATCGCGACGACTACCGCGAGAAATACCAGGGCGCCGCCAAGCAGAAATCTCTGCTGCTCTGCCAGAAACGTCAACAGTTCCGATGCGCCCGCAGTGACACCGTCCCTGCTGGCCCTCTGGCGCTCGCTTATCGCCGCCAGCATGGGCTCCAACGTCTGGAACAGTCGAAAATCGACGATTTTTCCCACTTCATAGTAGCTACGCTGGCCTATTCCCTGTTTCATGTCCGCCATCAGCGCCACGACCCGGTCATATTGCTCGCGATTGTCCCGTGACCAGGTGCCTAACCCGGGATTCTGCTGAATCCTCTGCCAGTGCCGGGGAATTGAGCGCTCCAACTCGGTGAACAAAGGATCGATTTCGTCCCACAGTAAAAGCTGTGCCTTGATCTTGTAGGCCAGATCCTGCAGCAGGCGGTGGTCCTGCTCCAGATCAACCAGCATCCAGGATTGCTCCAGGCTCTCTCCCACCAGTGCCTGAGAGGTATGTTCGGCTTTCGCTATGATCATCCAGGCAATGAAGGTAAGGCCGGCAACGGCAGCCACCGACAGCAACGCAAAGGCCAGGATTCTGGCGCGAACAGTGGTCAGCATAAAAACTCCGATCAGGTGTATCCGGTCGGAGGGTATGCCCGTTTTATGACACTTTTATGTATTTGAAGGCGCCATTTTTCCGGTACTACGTTTGGCGATCTTCAAATATGCCCGGCAAATCACTATCATCGCCCTTTTATTTCCGTTCGGATGCTAATGAATCACCACGCTTTCAAGCTTACTCTGCCGATTCTTTTTGGCTACATCCCCCTGGGCATGGCCTTTGGCGTGCTGTTCACCACGCAACTGGATTATCCCTGGTGGATTGCTCCCTTAATGGGCCTGGTTATCTATGCCGGTGCCGGCCAGATTCTGGCGGTCAGTCTGCTGGCCGCCAATGCCGGACTGGTTGAGGTGGCCGTCGCCATGTTCGTGCTGAACGCACGGCATCTTTTCTACGGGCTGTCGTTGTTGGGGCAATTCCGCGGCGCCGGCTGGCGTAAGGCATATCTGATTTTCGGTTTGACTGACGAAACCTATTCCCTGCTCACCAGCCGCCCCCGTTCGGCCAATCGTGAACTGGAACAGCATGTGGACTTCCGGATAACGGCCATGAACCAGGGCTACTGGATTGTCGGATGCACCTTGGGTGCGGTGCTTGGCAAGACTGTCGCATTCAACAGCACGGGCATCGAGTTTGCTCTGGTGGCATTGTTTATTGTGCTCACAATCGAACAGCTGAAAGCGTTGGGGGATTCATTTCCGGTGTGGGCAGGCGCCGCGGCAGCTGCACTGGCTATGATGCTGGTACCGGCAACCCATCAACTGATTGCCGGCATTGTTCTGGTGACCGCGGTACTTCTGCTGCACTACCGGAAGTACCGCACCGACACTATGGCAGGAGAAGCAGATCGTGGGTGAAAGCAGCTACCTGGCGGCGTTTATTGCCATCTCCGCACTGGCCACGTTTGCGACCCGGGTGGTGCCGTTCCTGTTCTTTGAAAAACACACGGACCATCCTCTGGTGAAACACATCGGGCGCTTTCTGCCCGCAGCCGTGATGGCATTGCTGGCAACGGTATTTCTGCAGAGGTCTGCGGACTGGCAGGCACAGGCACCTGGCGCAGATGCGCTGATACCCGCATTGCTGGTGGTTGCGGTCCACCTGTGGCGCAGAAACGCCCTGCTTTCGATTGCCACTGGCACTGCAGCCTACATGGCTATTCAGCAGTCCGGCATTCTGTAAGGCACCCTCGAATCAGGGAGTGCCCTCAACATTGGCCACCAGCCGGGAATCTTCCAGCGCGGCAGTACGGTGCTTCACCACGCCCTTGTATTCCGGGCTTTCAATCATCGCCAGAAAGGCGTTGATAGACGGATAACGGACCAACAGCACCTGATCCCAGGACTCATCCGGAGGCGCAATCAGCGAACCCAGGGTGCGACCAGACCAGATTACCTCGGCACCGACCTCTGAGACACTGCGTGCGGCCTCTCGCATATAGCGTTTATAGGCATCTCTTCCCGAACAGTCCTCGCTGTCGTCCTTGTACGCAGCCCTGTCCCTGAAGCGCAGCAGATTCAGCATTACAACTGGCTGATCTTTGGGGATTTCATCAAGAATTTTCCGTAACTCTTCCTGAGATGGATTGACGGTCGCCATAGTTGTCCCTGTTCATTCGTTTGCAAGATGGTTCTTTGCTGCCATTCTTTGACTAGGACAGTAAACCAAAATCCCGAAGTGTGCATCTCCATCTTCGTCTTTCGGAGGGGTTCCCTTGCATTATTGACCTTGATCAAGCAAGAATTGCGCGCTTCCGCCAGGCTATATAGACATAACCATAAGTGCTAAACCGCGTTTTTCAGATTAAGAGAGGCAATCGACCGTGAGCAAACTCCCAGCGATATTGGTCGCACTCGGGCTGGCCACCACAGCAGGTTCTGCATCCGCTACGGTATCTGGTGACCCAGAAAACGGCAAGGGCGTCGCCAATCTCTGCGTGGCCTGCCACCAGGCCGATGGCAGCGGCAAACACATCGAGGGCGGAGAATCCTGGCCCCGGTTGGCTGGGCTGAATGCCAGCTATCTGGCCAAGCAGCTGCACGACATCAAAGATGGCTCCCGGGCCAGCCCCACCATGATGCCTTTCGTGAACATGCTGGACGATCAGAAGATCGCTGACGTTGCGGCCTATTATAGCCAGCTTGAACCCACCAGTGGTGAGGGCGGCAACAATGCCGATGAAGCACTTCTGAAGCGGGGCGAACAACTGGCCGAGCGTGGCGACTGGTCCCAATACGTTGTTTCCTGCAAGAGCTGCCACGGCCCCGGCAACCAGGGTGCGGGCGACGTATTTCCCGGCATTGCCGGCCAACACGCCGGTTACATCGAGGCACAGCTGAAGGCCTGGAAGGAAGGCACCCGCAAAAACGATCCCCAGGATCTGATGGGTTCCATCGCCCGCCGTATGAGCGATGCCGATATTCACGCGGTCGCCGTATGGCTTGCCAACCAGAACACCGCCAGCAACTAAGGGGACAAAGATCATGATGCGCACACTGCTAACCGTCACTCTGTCCGGCTGCGCAATGCTCCCGGTGGCCGCGGCGGCCAATGACGACAAAACCCAGGCCTACATCGACCAGCTCACCGAAATGGGCTTCCCTGCCCCGAAAGACAACCAGCTGGTACACATCCCACCGACCATGACGGACCTGGAAGAAGCCGACATCCATCCGGAACTGAAAAAGGTTATCCGTAAGGGCTACGATCTGTTCACCAACACCCAGCAACTGCGTGGCAAGAACGTGTTCAACAATATGAACTGCTCAAGCTGCCACCTGGGTGAAGGCCGAATGCCGTTCAGTGCGCCCATCTGGCCGGCAGCCGTTACCCTGCCCGGCTATCGGGGCAAGAACGGCCATGTAAATAACCTGGAGGAACGGATTGCCGGTTGCTTCACCTATTCCATGAACGGCAAGCCCCTGGAATACGGCAGTGACAACATGCTGGCACTGTCTGCCTACCATCAGTGGTTGGCGACAGGTGTTGAGATGTACCCCAAACAGCCCATCTATGGCCGTGGCTTCCCGGCTCCGGAACGGCCGACCGAACTGAGCTACACCAACGGTGAAAAGCTGTACCAGGAAAACTGCGCGGTTTGCCACGCCGAAGATGGGACAGGCCTGCGTATCGACGGCCACACCGTATTCCCGGCCCCCTGGGGCGATATGTCCAACAACTGGGGTGCCGGAATTGTGCGCCTGCATACCGCAGCTGGCTTTATCAAGAACAACATGCCATTGGGGCAGCCCAACTCCTTGACCGATCAGGAGGCCTGGGATATCGCCTTCTACATGGACAGCCAGGAGCGGCCACAAGATCCGCGCTACACGGGCAATGTGAAGGAAACCGCTGAGAAATTCGGCCCCACCTTCCACAAACATTCCATGTATGGTCAGGTTCGGGAATCCGATGGCAAGTTACTGGGTGACCACGACAACACCGGAGACAAGCCTTTCCTGAAGCCAGACTCAGTGCGGTCGAGAACATTCGATTGACAGGCGTTATAATGCGGTATCACAGGCCTCCCTTGCGGAGGCCTTTTTGCTTGCAATCAACGCAAGGAGGAACACGATGACCATCAATCGCTGGCACTTGCTGGTAAGCGGCAAAGTCCAAGGCGTTTACTACCGGGCATCCACCGAACAGAAAGCCCGGGAACTGGGCCTGACAGGCTGGGTACGAAATTTACCGGACGGCCGGGTCGAAATCATGGCAGAGGGCGATCCACTCCAGCTCAAGGCACTGCATGAATGGTGTCACGAAGGCCCGGAACGCGCTGTGGTCGATGAGGTTGCAGCACAGGAACTGCCGGCCACTCAGGAATTCTCTGACTTCAGGACCACACATTGAGCAGTCTTCTTGATACCTTTCTGTACACGCTGGAGACCACGCTGCCGGTATTCGCCATGGTCTTTATTGGCATCGGTCTTCGGCGCATTGGCTGGATTGATCAGGGGTTCATCGCCACCGCCTCAGCCCTGGTTTTCAAGGCCACACTCCCCACCCTGGTATTCCTGAGTATCATCAGAGCCGACCTGGATACCACCCTCAGCATCAGCATGCTGGCATTCTACTTCCTGGCGACCCTGGCCAGTTTTGCCCTGGTCTGGTTCTGGGCAACAAAACGGGTTCGGAAAGAGGATCGCGGCGTTTATGTTCAGGGTGCGTTTCGAGGCAACTGTGGCATCGTTGGTCTGGCGTTGGCCGCTAACCTCTATGGTGACTACGGGCTCTCGGCCGGGGGGCTTCTGTTGGGTCTGGTGATTGTGGTCTACAACTCGTTGTCGGTGATCGTGTTGCTGGCTTATCAGCCCGGAAAAACCATGAGCCTGAGCAACACCCTTCGAGACATTACCCGCAACCCCCTGATTATCGCGGTGGTACTGGCCATCCCGTTCGCAGCCTTTGAAATCAAGCTTCCAGGCTGGGTAATGACGAGCGGCGACTACTTTGCCTCTCTCACTCTTCCGCTCGCCCTGCTCTGTATCGGCGCGACAGTCTCGCTGAAATCCATCCGCAGTGACAGTGGCCCGGCCATGGGTTCATCCATCTGGAAGATGGTGTTTTTGCCGGCCCTGTGCACACTTGTAGCCTGGCTGGCCGGCTTTGAAGGGCGCGAACTCGGGCTCATGTTCCTGTTCTTCGCCAGCCCAACGGCAGCGGCCAGTTTCGTGATGGTAAAGGCTCTGGGCGGCAACGATCGCATGGCAGCAAACATTATCGCGCTGACGACCTTGCTGGCGAGTGTGACGGTAACTACCGGGGTATTTGTGCTGCAGTCGATAGGAGTTGCCTAAGAATAGGAGGGATTATTCGGGCCCGCGGCCCTCACCCCTTCGGGGCCGTCGTCGCTTTGCTCCGACGTTCCTGCGGCTGCTGCGCAGCCTTCGGTCGAACCCGCGAGGGTTCTTCTACCCACCCAATCGGCCAATAAAAAACCCCAGCATTTCTGCTGGGGTTTTGTATTGGCGGAGAGGGAGGGATTCGAACCCTCGATACGCTATTAACGTATACACACTTTCCAGGCGTGCGCCTTCAGCCACTCGGCCAC
>Ga0079224_100003501_pt1 | contig 19877 bp, 11 predicted proteins | sample Stecom2015_FD_80414 | JGI IMG/M metagenome (GOLD analysis project Ga0079224, IMG submission 80414) | Agricultural soil microbial communities from Utah to study Nitrogen management - Steer compost 2015 | ecosystem: Environmental > Terrestrial > Soil > Agricultural land | place: USA: Utah...
CCCCTTGTCGGTGGACACCGCGACGCCGATATCCTGGTAGGCGTGATAGACAACGTCATTGCCGTCGATCGAGGCGTTCACCGAGGGAAAGCGCTTGAGGGCCTCCACGGACGCCTTGACGAAAAAGCCCATGAAGCCCAGCCGGGTACCGCCGTGGACATCGGCAAACTGGTCCTTGAACTCGCTGCGCAGGCCCATGATGCGGTGCATGTCCACCTCGTTGAAGGTGGTCAGCATGGCGGTGTGCTGGGTAACCTGCAGCAGGCGCTCGGCGATCCGCGCCCGCATCCGGGTCATCGGCACCCGCTTTTCGATGCGGTCGCCGGCGCCATGCCGGTCGAGGTCCAGTGCCGGCGCTTCCTTGGCGGCGGCCGTGGCCGGTGCCGCCTGGGGGGCCTGGGTCGGCTGACTGGGGCTGAAGTTGTCCACGTCTTCCCGGGTGATCCTGCCACCCTTGCCACTGCCCTTGATTGCCGCCAGATCGACACCCTTCTCCAGGGCCAGCTTGCGGGCCGAGGGGCTGGCGGTGGGGTCGTCACCGGCGTCGTCGGCGTCCTCTTCCTGGGGGGCCTGGACAGGGGCTGCCCCCTGGACAGCGGCGCCCTCTTCGATCAGCGCGATCACCTCATTGCTGAGAATGACATCCCCTTCATTTTTGACAATGCTGGCGAGTACGCCATCGGCGGGAGCCACGACCTCAAGCACCACCTTGTCGGTTTCGATATCGACGATAAGTTCGTCCCTGGCAACGGTCTCCCCCTGCTTTTTGTGCCAGGTTGCCACTGAACCTTCCTGGACGGATTCGGGGAATGTGGGGGCCTTGATTTCGATGGTCATCAGTGAATCCTATTGTTCATCACAGGGTGAGTGCTTGGTTGAGAAACTTGTTCTGCTCTTCGAGGTGGACCGACATATAGCCGGAGGCCGGCGCCGCCGAACTCTCGCGGCCCACATAGCCGAGAACCAGCTTGGGGTTGTGCTCGTGGACCACCTGGACAAAGCGGTGCTGGCTGCTGAACCAGACCCCCTGATTCATGGGTTCCTCCTGACACCAGACCACGTCCCTGAGCTTGGTATAGGGTCGAATCGCTGCCGCCAGACCCGCCTTGTCGAAGGGGTAGAGCTGCTCGATGCGGATAATGGCGATATCGTCGATCTCCCGCGCCATCCGCTCTTCGTGGAGATGGTAGTACACCTTGCCGGTACAGAGTACCAGCCGCTTGGCGTTTTTCGGGTCCACGTAGCCGTCGTCGATCACCGTCTGGAACTCGCCGTTGGCCAGCTCCTCGAGGGTGGAGGTGGCCAGCTTGTGGCGGAGAATCCACTTGGGGCTCATGATCACCAGGGGGCGGCGCATGGGCCTGATGGCCTGCTTGCGCAGGAGATGGAAAATCTGCGCCGGCGTGGTGGGGATGCAGACTTGAATGTTGTGCTCGGCGGAGAGCTGCATAAAGCGTTCCAGACGGGCGGAGGAGTGCTCCGGCCCCTGGCCCTCGTAGCCGTGGGGCAGCAGCATGGTGAGGCCACACAGCCGCCCCCACTTGTGCTCGCCGCTGGTGATGAACTGGTCGATCACCACCTGAGCGCCGTTGGCGAAGTCGCCGAACTGGGCCTCCCAGATCACCAGGCCCTGGGGGGAGGTGGTGGCGTAGCCGTATTCGAAGGCCAGCACCGCCTCCTCCGAGAGCACGGAGTCGAAAAGGTCGAAGTCCGGCTGCCCGTCGTAGAGGTTGGCGAGGGGGGTGTAGGCCTCGCCATCCTTCTGGTTGTAGATCACCGCATGGCGGTGGGAGAAGGTACCCCGGCCGCTGTCCTGGCCGGTCATGCGGATGGGGTAGCCCTCCTCGAGCAGGGTCGCGTAGGCGAGAAGTTCCGCCATGCCCCAGTTGATGGGCAGCGCGCCACCGGCCATCTTGCGGCGGTCATCGTAGATTTTCTCCACCTGGCGCTGAACCACGATGCCCTCGGGAATGCGAACCGCCTTGTAGGCCACTTCCTGGAGTTTCTGCAGGTCAACCCGGGTGTCCCCCGGGGTGTACCAGTCGTGACCCAGGTAGGGGGTCCAGTCGACAAACAGCTGCTTGTCCGGCTCCGACACCAGCTTGTTGACCACATATTCGCCGCGATCCAGGCTCTGGCGATACTCGGACACCATGGCCTGGGACTCCTCCTCGGTGAGGAGACCCTCGCCAATCAGTTTGCTGGCGTACAGGCTGTGGGTGGACTTGAGGGCCTTGATCCGGTGGTACATCAAAGGCTGGGTGGCGGACGGCTCGTCGGTCTCGTTGTGACCCCGGCGGCGGTAACACACCAGGTCGATAACCACGTCCTTTTTGAACTGGTAGCGGTAGTCCATGGCCAGATTGGTGACGAACATCACGGCGTCCGGGTCGTCCCCGTTGACGTGAAAAATGGGCGCCTGGACCATCTTGGCGACATCGGTACAGTACTCGGTGGAGCGGGCGTCGTCCTGGCGGTTGGTGGTGAACCCGACCTGGTTGTTGATCACCAGGTGGACTGTGCCACCGGTCTTGTAGGCGCGGGTCTGGGATAGCTGGAAGGTTTCCATCACCACCCCCTGACCGGCAAAGGCGGCGTCGCCGTGGATGATCAACGGCACCACCTGGTCGCCGCTGGGATCCTCGCGGCGATCCTGGCGGGCGCGGGCGGAACCGATCACCACCGGGGCGGCAATTTCCAGGTGGGAGGGGTTGAAGCCCAGGGCCAGGTGTACCTCGCCGCCGGGAGTCAGGCGGTTGGAGGAAAAGCCCTGGTGGTACTTGACGTCGCCGGAGGTGTTGATCAGCCGCTTGCCGGCGAACTCGTCGAACAGTTCCGCCGGGTTCTTGCCCATGATATTGACCAGCACGTTCAACCGGCCCCGGTGGGCCATGCCGATCACCACCTCCTTGCCGCCGTATTCGCCGGCCCTGTCGATCAGGCCGTCGAGCATGGGGATCAGGCTCTCCGCACCCTCCAGGCCAAAGCGCTTGGTGCCGGGGAACTTGGAGTCCAGGTGCTTTTCCAGGCCCTCGGCGGCGGTCAGTCGCTGCAGCACATGGAGTCGCTCATTGGGGGTCACCTTGGGCTTGCCGCGAACACTCTCCAGGCGCTGGCGCAACCACTGGGTCTCCTCAAAGGAGGTGACGTGCATGCACTCGGCACCAATGGAGCCGCAGTAGGTTTCCTCCAGGGCGGTGACAATCTCCCTGAGGGTGGCCTCCTGCTTGCCGATATACAGGGTGCTGGCCTGAAAGGTGGTGTCCAGGTCGGACTCGGTAAAGCCGTGGAACTGCAATTCGAGGTCCGCCGCTGGCGCCCGCTTCCAGATCCCCAGGGGGTCCAGGTTGGCCTTCTGGTGGCCGCGGTTGCGGTAGGAGCTGATCAGACTCTGAACCTTGACCTGTTTGCGCTCGTGCTCGATATTGACGCCGCCGGAACCCGGTGCGGGCATCGGCCGGGCGCGCCGCCGGCCAAGCAGTTCGAAGTGATTGCGAATGGTGTCGTGGGACAGGTCGGTGGCGGGGCCGTTGTCGACTCTCGGCAGGGAATCAAAAAAGGCCCGCCACTTTTCAGTGACGGCATTGGGGTCGTGCAAATAGACCTCGTAGAGGTCTTCAATATAGGCGGCATTGGCCCCGGAGTAGGAAGATGTCCGGAAAAAATGCTCCATGATGCTATCTTGCATCGTACGGGTTTCCTGAGTGCGGTTGTCGATTGAGTTAGTTCACCTTCTTCATCTGCTCAGTTACTGGCTAAAAACGCGCCGTCATTATTGTTATCAGGTTCCGCTTCTCAGCAGCATATTGCGAATGTGGCCGATGGCCCTGGTGGGGTTGAGGCCCTTGGGACACACCGCCACGCAGTTCTGGATACCGTGGCAGCGGAATACGCTGAACGGGTCGTCGAGCTTGGCCAAGCGCTCCTCGGTGGCGGTGTCCCTGCTGTCCGCCAGAAAGCGGTAGGCCTGGAGCAGGCCGGCGGGGCCGATAAACTTGTCCGGATTCCACCAGAAAGAGGGGCAGCTGGTGGAGCAGCAGGCGCACAGGATGCACTCGTAGAGGCCGTCCAGCTTGGCGCGCTCCTCCGGCGACTGCAGGCGCTCGATGGCCGGCGCCGGGGTGTTGTTGATCAGGTAGGGCTGAACCTTCTCGTACTGGGCGTAGAACTGGCTCATATCGATCACCAGGTCGCGGATCACCGGCAGTCCGGGCAGCGGGCGCAGCACCAGGCGGTTGTCCTTGACGCAGGCCGACAGGGGAGTGATGCACGCCAGGCCATTTTTGCCGGAGATATTCATACCGTCGGAGCCACACACCCCTTCGCGACAGGAGCGGCGGTAAGCGAGGGTGGCGTCCTGGGCCTTGAGCAACTCCAGGACATCGAGAACCATCAGGTCCTTGCCGGCGGTGTCCACCTCATAGTCTTTCATATAAGGGGCAGTGTCGGTCTCGGGGTTGTAGCGATAAATACTAACTTTCAGCATGACTTCAATACCCTGATATCAATAGGTACGGGCTTTCGGCGCGAAAGCTTCACGGGTTTTGGGGGCAAAGTTGACCTGGCGCTTGCCCACTGACTTGGTCTCCGGGTAGTACATGGAGTGACACAGCCAGTTCTGGTCATCGCGGTCCGGGTAGTCTTCGCGGGCGTGGGCGCCACGGCTCTCGGTGCGCACTTCGGCGGCAATGGCGGTGGCTTCGGCAACTTCGAGGAGATTTTGCAGCTCCAGAGCTTCGATCCGCGCGGTGTTGTAGGCCTGACTCTTGTCAGTGAGTACAACATTCTCGATGCGGGGACGCAACTCCGCCAGCTTCTGAATGCCCTGCTGCATGTAATCGCCGCGGCGAAATACACCGAAGTAGTTCTGCATGGTATTTTGCAGCTCCTTGCGCAGCTCCGCCGCACCTTCGCCGCCAGAGGAGTTGTTGACCCGGTTGAGACGGGCCATGGCGGCCTCGATATCGGACTCGGAGGCATCCCGCATCTCGATGCCCTCCCGCAGGGACTTCTCGATAAACAGCCCCGAGGCGCGGCCGAACACCACCAGGTCGAGCAGCGAGTTGCCCCCCAGGCGATTGGCGCCGTGCACCGAGACACAGGCCACTTCGCCACAGGCGAAGAAGCCGTCGATCACCTTGTCCTGACCGTTGACGCCGGTGAGGGCCTGGCCGTGAACATTGGTGGGAATGCCGCCCATCATATAGTGGCAGGTGGGCACCACCGGGATTGGCTCCTTTACCGGATCTGCGTGGGCGAAGGTAATGGACAGCTCGCAGATGCCCGGCAGGCGGCTGTGGAGCACCTCCTCCCCCAGGTGATCCAGCTTGAGGTAGACGTGATCCCCTTCCGGACCGCAGCCGCGGCCTTCGAGAATCTCCAGAATCATGGAGCGGGCGACCACGTCGCGGCCGGCGAGATCCTTGGCGTTGGGGGCGTAGCGCTCCATGAAACGCTCGCCGTCCTTGTTGATCAGGTAGCCACCTTCACCGCGGCAACCCTCGGTCACCAGGGTGCCGGCACCGTAGATACCGGTGGGGTGGAACTGCCACATTTCCATGTCCTGGAGGGGGTAGCCGGCCCGCAGGGCCATGGCCACACCGTCCCCGGTATTGATATGGGCGTTGGTGGTGGAGGCGTAGATGCGCCCTGCCCCGCCAGTGGCGAAGACGGTAGCCTTGGACTTGACGTAGACGGTTTCGCCGGTTTCGATGTTGATGGCGATCACGCCGACCACGGCGTCGTCCTGATTCTTGACGATATCCACCGCGAACCACTCGTTGAGGAACACGGTGTTGTTCTTCAGATTGGTCTGATAGAGGGTGTGCAACAGGGCGTGACCGGTGCGGTCCGCCGCAGCGCAGGTGCGGGCCGCCTGGCCGCCCTCACCGAAATTTTTGGACTGGCCGCCAAAGGGGCGCTGGTAGATGCGGCCCTCTTCGGTGCGGGAAAACGGCAGCCCCATGTGATCCAGCTCGAACACCGCCTCGGGGCCGACGGAACACATGTACTCGATGGCATCCTGGTCGCCGATATAGTCGGAGCCCTTGACGGTGTCGTACATGTGCCACTGCCACTGATCCTGGGGATCGTCGCTGGCGATGGCACAGGTGATGCCACCCTGGGCGGACACGGTGTGGGAGCGGGTGGGAAACACCTTGGTGATTACCGCGGTCTTGTAGCCGGACTGGGCCAGCTGCAGGGCAGCGCGCATACCGGCGCCGCCGCCGCCCACGATAACCCCGTCGAAGGAAATGGTTCTGATATTAGCCATGAATTAGATTCCCCACAGAATGTCGATTGCCCAGACCACATAGGCCAGGGTTACAGTGATCATGCCCAGCTGCAGCACCACCCGCAACGCGGTCGCCTTGGGGCCCATCAGGCGCACAGTGATGTAGTCGGTGAGCACGGCCCACAGGCCGATCCAGGCGTGGGCGGCAAGGGAGAGGATGGTCGCCAGGCTGAACAGCCGCATCAGCAACCCCTGGTGAAGTCCCTGCCACTGCTGATAGTCGAGACCCGGGTTGGCGACCAGGTAGCAGACGATAAAGACGCTGTAAGCGGCCATGACGACGGCGGTTACCCGCTGCAACAGCCAGTCGGCAAGCCCGCTGCGGCCAAAACTTGTGACATTGGTTACCATACCCAAACCCCCGCGAGCAGAATCAAGATTACCGCGGCGACAAAGACCAGCTTGGCCCCGGTGCGACCGCCTTCCAGAGTTTCACCGACACCCATGTCCATGATCAGATGGCGAATACCGGCGACAAAGTGATAGGCCAGAGCGGACAGGGCGGCCCACAGCACCAATTTGGCCAGGGTGCTGTCGAGACACTCCCTGACGCTGGCGAAACCCTGTTCCGAGGACAGACTGGTATCCAGCAGCCACAGCAGCAGGCCGACGACGGCGAACAGGATGACACCGGACACCCGGTGGAGAATGGAGGCATACGCGGTAATAGGAAGCGCGATCGTTCCTATGTCGAGGTTGACTGGTCTTTTGGTGGTCACAACATTTTCCTCAAACCCGGGCGGGTACAAATGAAAAGGAGTTTCTTGAAATTTGGGCTGTAAAGTGGCCAACCCTGGGGGAAAGCGCGTGAATTATAGGGTGCCGACCCGCGAATTACAATCACAACCGACCCTGGGTTACACCGTTAAACCAGCAGTCGTCAAGCATCCACAAGGTTTTCATTTCGTCACATCTGTGCTAGCGCGCCGGCGCAGCGACAGCGGATAGGTCTTGTTTTTGCATGGTTTCAGCGGCGTCAAATTGACAATTTGCGGATTCTGGCTATAGTCTGACGCCTCACCTCGCGATGGTCGCCCTAACCTAGGCCATTACTGCTGAACATGCTGGAGAATTTCATGAGCGACACCAAAGCTTATCTGACACTCGAAGGAAGAGACTCCCCGATCGAGCTCACGGTTAAAAAAGCCACCCTGGGCCAAAGCGTCGTCGATGTGTCGCCCCTGCTGGCCAACAATTACTTCACCTTCGACCCGGGTTTTGGCACCACCGCTGCCTGCGAGAGCCAGATCACCTATATCGACGGCGACAATGGTGTCCTTCTCCACCGCGGCTACGCCATCGAACAGCTGGCCGAGCACTCCGACTACCTGGAGACCTGCTACCTGCTGCTCAACGGCGAACTTCCCAGCCCCGACACCAAGACCGAGTTCGAGCAGATCATCCGCATGCACACCATGGTCAATCGCTCCATCGAGACCTTTTTCTCCGGCTTCCGCTACGATGCCCACCCCATGGCCATGCTCTGCGGGGTGGTCGGCGCCATGTCCTCCTTCTACCACGACTCCACGGACATCAATAACCCACAGCACCGGATGATCACCGCCCATCGCCTGATCGCCAAGATGCCCACCCTGGCGGCCATGTGCTACAAGCATTTTGTCGGCCAGCCCTATATGTACCCCGACAACTCCCTGAGCTATTCCGAAAACTTCCTCCACATGCTGTTCAACACCCCCTGCGAGAGCCGCGAGATCAGCCCCACCCTGGCCAAGGCCATGGACCTGCTGTTCCTGCTCCACGCCGACCACGAGCAGAATGCCTCCACCTCCACCGTGCGCATGGCCGGCTCCTCCGGCGCCAACCCCTATTCCTGCATTGCCGCGGGTATCGCCGCCCTGTGGGGACCGGCCCACGGCGGCGCCAACCAGGCGGTGCTGGAAATGCTTGCCGAAATCGGCGACGAGAAGAACATCGACAGGTTCATCAAGAAGGCCAAGGACAAGGATGACCCCTTCCGGCTGATGGGTTTTGGCCACCGGGTGTACAAAAACTTCGACCCCCGCGCCACCGTGATGAAGAAGACCTGCGACCAGGTGCTGGCGGAGCTGGGACTGGAAAACGACCCCCTGCTCAAGATCGCCAAGCGCCTCGAACAGATCGCCCTCGAAGACGAATACTTTGTCTCCAAGAAGCTCTACCCCAACGTGGACTTCTATTCCGGCATCATCATGAAGGCAATCGGCATTCCCACCGAAATGTTCACCGCAATTTTTGCCACCGGCCGCACCGTGGGCTGGATCGCCCACTGGAACGAAATGCTCAGCAACCCCTACCGTATCGGCAGGCCCCGCCAGCTGTATCTGGGCCATACCCAGCGGGATTACCCGGCGAAGTGATCGGATCTGAAAGAAAGCGGCCACGGCCGCTTTTTTTGTGCCGGGACTTCAGCTGCCGACAGCCCCGGGCACCGCGCAGAATTCCGCCAGCCCGCCCTGCTGCTGGGTGGTGTCCACCAAATCCTCCAGCTCCCTGAGGGCAACGGAAAACATCGCGTAATTGCGCTGGGTGGTGCCCTTCATTTCACCGATCATATCCCGCCAGCGGCTCACCAGTATCTGCTGACTTTGCTGCCAGTGATCGAGGCGGATCTGCAACTCATCGCCGCCGCCGAGCTCGCTGAGCATGGCCACCGCCAGGGTCCGGTACTGGCTCTCCAGGTTGTCCATAAAGGACTCCCGGGCAAAATCCTCCCACCGGGTGAGGGATGGCAGGGCAATAATTTGCTCCGAGAACCACTCCAGCTGCAGGAGCTCCCCCAGCTGGCTGTAAATTTCGCTCACCAGGTCGATGTCGGCACCGGTGCGGATGGCCACGTCCGCCATACCAAAGGCAAAAAAGAGGTCGCTGGCGGAATCGATCAACATGGTGGCGTAGCTGCTCAGCCCCATCTCCTGCAACTCGGCAATCTGGCTGTCCTGGTGATGCTGTACCGCCTGCTGCTGCTCCACACTGGCCGCCAACAGGGTGTTGATCACCGGTTTCAAGCTGTCGATTTCAGCCCCCGTATTGGTGCAGCTGCGCCGGTTGCGGATTACCCAGCGGGTCGCCCTGCGCCCCAGCCGCATCAGGCTGAGGTGAAGCCGGGCCTGCAGCTGGCTGTCCTGCTTGTAGTCCAAAGCCTCCACCTCTCGCCACACCGACTCCAGATCGAGCACATCGCGGACCGTGACATAGGCCCTGACCACGGCACCACCATCGGCCCCCGTCGACTTGATCTGGCGATGGACAAAGGTCACCCCCATAAGGTCGACGACCTCATTTGCCAACTGGTTGCACAGCACCTCCCGCCGCAACGCATGGTTGGCCAGCACCTGGGGACTGCGCTGGGACAGGGATTCGGGAAAGGCCTTGTGAATTTCCCCGGCGATATAGGGATCGTCGCCAATGTCCGACACCAGCAACTGCTGCTTGAAGAGAATTTTGCTGTAGGAAATCAGTATCGCCAGCTCCGGCCGGGTGAGAAACTGGCCACTCTTTTCCCGCTCCGCCAGCACCTCGTCGTCCGGGAGGTATTCCAGATGCCGGTTGAGCAGGCCGGCCGCTTCCCAGTCGCCGATACAGTGCCAGAACTCTGACAGGTTGTCCGCCGCCTTGACCCTGGCCAGGGAGATGGCCTGGGTCTGGCGGTAGTTGTGGTGCAACACCTTGGCCGCCACCTCCTCGGTCATTTCCTCCAGCCAGGCGTTGCGCTGCTTGTTGGTGAGGTCCTCATCCGCCACCAGCTTGATCAGCGCAATCTTGATATTGACCTCCTGGTCGGAGCAGTCGACACCCCCGGAGTTGTCGATGAAATCCGTGTTGCAGGCGCCCCCCGCCAGGGCGTATTCGATCCGCCCCCGCTGGGTCATGCCCAGATTGCCGCCCTCGCCGAACACCTTGCAACGCAGCTCACCGCCATCCACCCGCAGTTCGTCGCTGGCACGATCGCCGGCATCGGCGTGTGACTCGCCACGGCCCTTCACGTAGGTGCCGATGCCGCCGTTCCAGATCAGGTCCACCGGGGCGCACAGCAGGCGCTTGATCAGGGCATTGGGTGACAGTGTCCGATCCTCGACCCCCAGCAGCTCCCGCACTTCGGGAGACAGCGCGATGGCCTTGGTGTCCCGGGAGTAGACCCCTCCCCCCTTGGAAATCAGGCTTGCGTCGTAATCCTCCCAGCTGGAGCCCGCAAGGTGAAACAGGCGCTGGCGCTCAGTGAACGAGGTTGCGGCATCGGGGCTGGGGTCGAGAAAAATAGACTTGTGGTTAAATGCCGCCACCAGACGGATACAGGGAGACAGCAACATACCGTTGCCAAACACATCCCCCGACATGTCGCCAATCCCCACCACGGTGAACTCCTGCTCCTGGATATTGACCCCCTGCTCCCGGAAGTGTCGCTGTACCGCGACCCAGGCGCCGCGGGCGGTAATGCCCATTTTCTTGTGGTCGTAGCCCTGGCTGCCGCCGGAGGCAAAGGCATCCCCGAGCCAGTGGCCGTAGCGAGCGGATACCGAGTTGGCCAGGTCGGAAAAGCTGGCGGTACCCTTGTCGGCGGCCACCACCAGGTAGGCGTCATCGCCGTCACGGCGAATGACATCCCTGGGGGGCGCCACTTCACCGGCAATGATATTGTCGGTGATATCCAGCAGCCCGCCCATAAACAACTCGTAGCAGGCGCGCGCCTCCTCCAGCAGTGCGCTGCGGGAACCCCCGGGGGGTGGACGCTTGACGATAAAGCCGCCCTTGGCGCCGGTGGGGACGATCACCGCGTTTTTTACCTGCTGGGCCTTCACCAGGCCGAGAACCTCAGTGCGGTAATCCTCCAGCCGGTCCGACCAGCGAATGCCGCCGCGGGCAATTTTTCCCGCCCGCAAATGGATACCCTCGAAACGGGGGGAGTAGACAAAGATCTCAAACTCCGGCCGCGGCTCGGGCACCAGGGCCAGCTGTCTTGGGGTGAGCTTGATGGCAATGTAGGGCTTTTCCTGCCCCTCGCCATCGCGCTGGAAAAAACTGGTTCTCACGGTGGCGCAGATCAACTGCAGATAGGTCCGCAGCACCTGGTCCTGGTTGAGGTTGGCGACGCCGTCGAGAGCCTCGAGAATTTTGCTCTCCAGGCGTTTGCTGCGTTCACTGCGGTCGCTCTTGTCGCCGTCCTGGCCCGCCAGCTTGGGGTCGAAGCAACATTTGAACAGGGCCACCAAATTTCTGGTGATATCCAGATTGGACGCCAGGGTGGCGGCGATAAACTCCTGGCTGAGGGTCATCCGCAACTGTTTCATGTAGCGGGCGTAGAGGCGAATCAGAGCCACCGACCGCCAGTCCAGGCGGGCGCCGATCACCAGCCAGTTGAAGGAGTCGTCGTCGACGGTGCCCTGCCATACAGCGCGAAAGGCATCGAGAAAATTCTGCCGCACCCCGGGGACGTCGATGGCGACGTCCAGGCTGAATTTGAGGGTGAAATCGTGAACCCAGACATCCTCCCGGGCCGCCGGGGCAAGCTGATAGGGGTGCTCGCCGATCACCTGGAACCCGAGGTTTTCCAGCAGCGGCACCATCCGCGACAGGGACAGCTCGCTACCCGGATGAAAAATCTTGAAGCGCATCACGCCGTTTTCCGCCCCCTGGGGCTGGAAAAAGCTCATGGCGATCTGCTGGCCGTCGGCCAATTCGTCGAACAACGCGATGTCGCGGACCGCGCTGCGGGGATCGAAGTGAGACTGGTAGCTGACGGGAAAGGCATCCCGGTAGACTTCCGACTTGTGCAGCCCCTCCTCATCCCCCCAGTGTTCGATAATCGCCTGGTGCAGATCGTCCCGCCAATCGTTGGTGAAGGCGGCAATCTTGCGCTCCAGCTCCGCCACATTGACGTGGCGATAGGCGTCGCTGTCGATGCGCATCACGAAATGGGTTCTGGCCAACAGTGACTGGGTAAAGAAGGTGGCAAACTGGGACTCGGTGGCCGCCAGAGCCAAGCACAACAACTGCTCGGCCTTTTCGCGGATCTCCGTGCGGTAGCTGTCCCGCGGAAAGTAGACGATGCAGTTGATGAATTTTTCGTAGGGATCGGGGCGCATAAACAGCCGCACCAGACGCCGCTCATTGATCTGCCAGATGCCGACGAGAATATCGAACAGTTGGTCCTCGCTGCCGTGCAGCAACTCCTCCCTGGGGTGAACCTCGATAATCTGGCGCAGCGCCTTGCCGTAATGGTCGCTGGGGTTCAATCCGGAACGCTCCATGATTCGGGTCAGCTTGAGACGAATCAGGGGCACGTTGAAAGGGGTCTGGGAATAGACAAGAGAGGTGTACAGCCCCTGAAAGCGGTGTTCGCCGACAACCTTGCCGGAGGCATCCAGGTCCTTGATGATCACATAGTCGCTGTAGGCGTCCCGGTGCACCCTGGACCTGGTGGTGGACTTGGCCAGGGTGAGCACCTGATGGCTGCCATAAAACTCCCTGAACCCGGGAGCCAGCTCCGACACCCGCACTGCCGCGATATCCCTGGGGCGATGGCGAAACATGCCCAGCGCCCTCTCCCCGAGATGGGTGACCAGGGGATCCTCCTCGTCGCTGATGCTGTAATAGCTGTAGGCCAGGAAGGTAAAATGGTTGTCCCGCAACCACTCGAGAAAGGCGATATTTTCTGCCAGCTCCTCCTGCGGAAGCCCCAAAGGCACCTGGCGGACGGTGTCGATTATCTGGTTGAGGCGATCCACACAAGCAAGGTAGTCCCTGTTGACGGCGGCCACGCAATCCAGGACATCGGCAATTTCGGCAATGATTCTCTCATGCTGCTCGGCGGAGCTGTAGTGATCCACCTGAAATGAGATCAGGGCCTCCTTGTGGCTGGCCCCGGTGGACCTGGCGGGCAGTTCCAGCAGGTGCCCCTCGGCGTCCCGCACCACATCGAACACGGTGCTGTTGATGCTGTGGATCCCCAGCCCATGGCGGGTCAGGGCCATGCGCACCGAATCCACCAAAAACGCCATATCCCCCTGCAACACAAAGACCTGGGTGTGCCTGTGCTCCCAGCCGTCCTCCTCCAGGTTGGGGTTGAAGGAGCGAATCTTGGGCCCGTCCCCGGAAAGCCTGTCCAGATAGCGGCGCAGGGACATAATCAAGCCGGCCAAATCGGCAACCGGCTCGGCGGCCAGCTCCTTGACGGGGGCCAACTTGTAAAGCTTTTGGGCAAAGCTAACCAGCTCCTCGCTGCGCTTGGGCTGGTGCCTGTCAAAATGCTCCCGCAGACTGGCGTAGAGTGGATCGTTGTCCCCTAGATACATGGTTCACCTCGTGTCGCCCGATCGGGCTCCGTTGACGGTTGGGCAACAGAACCCCGCAAAAAGGATAGTACGTTATGGCAATGGGTTTGGGCAAAGCTTGGCGGCCAGTCAGTCTTTATTTGCCCGCCGTCAAATAATGCTTGACAGCACCCCTCCCCTGCCAGGAGACTGCCGGCATCAAGGGGAGTAGCTTTTCCGTTGCGGTATCGTCATCACGGCCGGTGGATCACAGCCCATCGCCCGGTACCGCAGGCAACAGCAGTGTTGCAAGCAAGACCTTGCCGAAGGGCAAGGTGTGCGCGAAGCAAACGTAGCAAGTCCTGTGTCCTTCCAGACACGGGTCTTTTTTTTGCTTTGGAGAACGTATGGCTTCTGTAGGTAGTCCTTGGCTATGGCTGGTATTTGCAATGATCGTGGCAACTATGCTGGCCATCGATCTCTTTGCCTGCAAGGGCGGACAACGGCATCGGGTCTCCCTCAAGGAGGCGGCAGCCTGGTCAATTGCCTGGGTCTCGGTGGCACTGCTGTTCAACCTCGGCCTATGGTGGCATCTCGACATGTCCGTTGGCCGGGAGCTCGCCAATGCCAGAGCGGTGGAATTTCTCACCGGTTACCTGGTGGAAAAATCCCTGGCGGTGGACAACGTCTTCGTGTGGATGATGATTTTTGGTTACTTCGCGGTGCCTCTGGAATTACAGCGGCGAGTCCTCCTGTACGGCATCATCGGCGCCATTGTGCTGCGCACGGCAATGATTTTTGGCGGTAGCTGGCTGATTGCCGAGTTTCACTGGGTACTCTATATATTCGGCGCTTTCCTGGTGATAACCGGCATCAAAATGGTCTGGTTCGCCGGACATCAACCCAACCTCGCGGCGAACCCGCTGATCCGCTGGCTGCGCAACCACTATCCGGTGACCGAAGCCCTGGAAGGCGAGCGCTTTTTTGTCACCCGCAACGGCGTGCGGATGCTGACCCCATTGTTCCTGGCCCTGGTGCTGGTGGAGATTTCCGATGTGATCTTTGCCGTGGACAGTATCCCGGCGATCTTTGCCATCACCACGGATCCCTTTATCGTGCTGACATCCAATCTGTTTGCCATCCTCGGCCTGCGCGCCATGTACTTCCTGCTCGCTGATATGGGTGACCGCTTCGCGCTGTTGAAATACGGTCTGGCCGCGATTCTGGTTTTTATCGGCACCAAAATGCTTGTCGCCGAGTGGTTCAAGATCCCTGTAGTGGTATCCCTCGTCGTGGTGGTTAGCATCCTGGCGGTGTCGGTGGTCCTCAGCCTGTGGCACAGCGACAGGCTCCAAAAGCAGCACCTTTTGGATGGCCACAACCTGCCCTCTACCGACAAGCCTGTCCTATGACCGCGCAACTCCGGCGCCAGCCAGGCAGCACCCGAATCACCCCATTGCAGCTTGCGCTGACCTTCCTCCTGTGTGCCTTGGTGACCTGGCCCGGCGCCCAGCTTGGCAGTGGAAACACTGACGCCAACCCCGGACTTGTCGCTCAGCTGGAGCAGCTGGCACAGGGCATCCCCAGGGACAAGGGGCAAACCAGGTTCGGCCCGAAAATCCACAGCGCGGACCCGGATGGCGACGACAGCGTTGACCTGCATCCGGGGGAAACCGATTCCGCAATCACCTGGGAATACGATCAAGGGTTCGTATCACCCCTGGACAGGTCGCGGCAGCAGACTGCCCGCCCCCTCAAATACTCCCCCCAGGCGCCCCGCGCGCCCCCCGCTGCCTAACCTCGGCACCCCGGGGTTCCAAAACCCGGCGTCGGTTCGGGGCTTATCTAAACAATCACTGGTCTGAGGGAAAGACCCACGGCTGAAGCGAGTGCTGCCCAGGCATGTGGTGCGCCTCGTCTCGACGGCCAAATCAGTGGCTACGCCCTTTGTTGTATGACAGCTGAGCAGTGGGTTGCCTCACTGGCTCGCGCCGACTCGATGTCGAGCCCGCGCCTGGCTCCGGGCAGAAGATAAGTCCGACACCTATCCCGGCCTGCAATCGGTGCTTGCGGGAATTCCTGCCCACCGTGATCAAGTCAATTTCAAGAGTGATACATCATGAATCGCTACTCTCTCTGGCGCTACCTGCTGATTCTGGCGGTACTGGCATTTGGCGCCATCTATTCCCTGCCCAATCTGTTCGTACCCGATCCGGCACTGCAAGTCACCGGCCAGGACACCGCCCTGGTGCTGGACAAGGCGCTGGTCGAGCGCATGAAATCCACCCTGGGTGCGGAGAACATCGCCTTTTTCGGCGAGGAGTTCACCAGCACCGACGCCCTGATTCGCTTCCACAGCACGGCGGAACAACTCAAGGCCAGGGACATCCTGGGTCGGGCGCTGGGTTCCGGCTATGTGGTGGCGCTGAACCTGGCGCCGACCACCCCGGGCTGGCTCGGCGCCCTCGGCGCTAGACCCATGAAACTGGGGCTGGACCTCAGTGGCGGAGTTCACTTTTTGCTCCAGGTCGACACCGATGTGGTCGTCGACAAGTACCTCAAGTCCCAGGTAGAGGAGCTGAAGCGAGTGCTCCGCGAGGAAGGTGTGCGCTACGGCAGTCTGCGCCCGGACGGTCAGGAGGTGGTGGCCACCTTTGCCACCGCGGAGGCCAGAAACAGGGCCGCCGCGGTGGTGGGCAAGGAATTCGATGATTTCGTCCCCCAGCCAAGGGCAGCGGACACTGAACTGGAACTGAGACTTCGAGTCCTTGACGCCGTGATCCGGGAGCGGGAGAACTACGCCGTGGGCCAGAATCTGACGACCCTGCGCAACCGGGTCAACGAGATCGGCGTGTCCGAACCCATAGTCCAGCGCCAGGGCAGCGACCGCATTGTGGTCGAACTTCCCGGCGTTCAGGACACCGCTGCCGCCAAGCGCATTCTCGGCAAGACCGCCAACCTGGAGTTCCGCCTGGAGGCGACGCCCGGGGACACCCTGGCCGGGCAGGAGTTCGCGTTCACCGACCCCGCTGGCGGAGCGGGTTCGGCCTGGCTGGAACGGGCGGTGGTGATCACCGGCGATCAGGTGAGCAACGCCAGCTCCGGGTTTGACGAAAATGGCTTGCCGCAGGTGAACATCACCCTCGACAGCACTGGCGGTCGCGAGATGAATCGCGCCACTCGCGACAACATCGGACAGCGCCTGGGGGTGCTGTTCATAGAAACCCGCCCGGTGGTACAGGAGGTCCCCAGCGCTTCCGGTGAAATCGACACCCGCATCATCCAGCGGGAAGACCGGCGGATCATCAGCCTGGCGACCATCCAGAGCGCGCTGGGCCTGCAGTTTCGTATCACCGGCCTCAACACACCAGCGGAGGCCTCGGAACTTGCGCTGTTATTGCGCGCCGGCGGACTGGCAGCCCCCATGTACATCGTCCAGGAACGTACGATCGGCCCCTCCCTGGGCGCCGCGAATATCGAGATGGGCCTCACCTCCATCATCATCGGCGCCGCGATGGTGGTGGTGTTCATGCTCGCCGTGTACAAGATCTTCGGGATCTTTGCCAACCTGGCCCTCGGCTTCAACCTGATCTTGCTGGTGGCGATCATCTCGCTACTGGGGGCAACCCTGACCCTGCCCGGAATCGCCGGCATCGTTCTTACCCTGGGTATGGCGGTGGACGCCAACGTGTTGATTTTCTCCCGCATCCGCGAGGAACTGGCTGCGGGCTTGTCGCCGCAGGCCGCGATATTCGCGGGCTACGAGCGCGCCCATGTATCCATTCTCGACTCCAATATCACCACCATTATTGTCGGGGTGATTCTGTTCGCCATTGGCTCCGGGCCGGTACAAGGCTTCGCCGTGGTCCTCACCCTGGGCATTCTCACCTCCATGTTCACCGCGCTGACCGGCACCCGCGCCCTGGTCAACCTGTGCTTTGGCCACCGCCGCAAGCTACAAAAAATCTGGATTTAGGACTCGCTTATGACACCTTTGAAGGCTATCAATTACATGAAGTGGCGCAAGCTGGCCGCCCTGCTGTCAATTCTCCTGGTGCTGGGGTCCCTGGGCTCGCTGCTGACCAAGGGCCTGGTGCTGGGGCTCGATTTCACCGGCGGCACCCAAATCGAGGTCGGCTTCGACCGCGATGTGGACCTGGACAGCATTCGCCAGCAGCTGGATGCTGGCGGCTTCAGCAGCCCGGTGGTGGTGCACTTTGGCTCGCAGCGGGATGTGCTGGTGAAATTCCGGGGCCAGCCGGAAGCGGGCATCGAGGAGCGGAGCGTATCGTCACTGTCCGGGGATGGCGCCCGGGTCGATCTCCGCCGGGTGGAGTTTGTCGGCCCCCAGGTGGGTGAGGAGCTGCGGGATGATGGCGGGCTGGGAATTCTGATTGCCCTGGCGCTGGTGACCCTCTATGTGTCCTCCCGGTTTCAATTCAAATTCGCGGTGGGTGCCGTGGCCGCCCTGGTGCACGACGTGGTCATCATCCTCGGCGTGTTTTCCGCCCTCGGCCTCGAGGTCGACCTCACGGTGCTGGCCGCGGTGCTGGCGGTGATCGGCTATTCCCTCAACGACACCATCATTATTTACGATCGCATCCGGGAGAACTTTCGCCTGGTGCGGGATGCCGCAGCCATGGAAATCATCAACGAATCCCTGACTCAGGTCATGGTGCGCACCCTCTACACCTCGCTGACGACCCTGTTGGTGCTGTTCGCCCTGTACTTCGTTGGCGGCGAACTGATTCACAACTTCGCCCTGGCGCTGATCATCGGCGTCGTTGTGGGCACCACCTCGTCCATCTATGTGGCTGCCAATATTATCCTGGCGCTGAACATCTCCAGGGAAGATCTGCTGGTTAAGACAAAAACCCTGAGTGACGAGGATTATGGTGGCCTGCCCTGAGGCAAGCGAGGCAAGTGTCGCGCGGGGATAGGGTTGGCGCGACCTGAAGCCAACGACTTTGTGACGCTGCGGTCCCGGGACGGGCCGCCAGGCGCTAACATCTTGGTGATTGAGGCGAGGAATGCTCTGGGCAAAAAAAAACCCGCACTGCTGTGCGGGTTTTTTTGTTTGGTGGAGCTAAGCGGGATCGAACCGCTGACCTCAACACTGCCAGTGTTGCGCTCTCCCAGCTGAGCTATAGCCCCAAAAAATGTTTTCTGAATGCTGTGCTGGACTCAGCTTTCAGTGGCAGGATCGGTTTGACACCTTTCGGCGACATCCCCCTGACCGTGTGGACGGCGCGAATTTTAGGCGCCGCGCCACTACCTGTCAAGCACTCTCGGCGGGATTTGTCGCTCTTCCCGCGGAAATATCCTGATAGGCTTTTTCCAGCTTTTTCAGCTGTTTTTTCGATACCCCGCCCAGCTGCTCCAGGCCGTGGCGCAACCTGGCCCGGACCATATCCGGACCCAGCACCACCATGGCGTCAAACAGCGGCGGCGCCGACGGCGAACCGGCCACTGCCACGAACAGGGGGAACAGGAAATCCTTCAGCTTCAGCTCCATGGCGCCGGCCAACTGACTCAGCTCGCCATAGAGATCATCCCGCTCCCAGGTGCGCAGGGCATCGAGACGCCAGCTGCTGTACTGGAGGATACTCACCAGGGTCTCCTGATCCAGGGACTTGTGGGCGAAGCTGGCGGCGGTGATGGATGGCAATCCGGAAAAGAGAAACCCGACAAGACCGACGATATCGGAGAACTTTTCCACCCGCTCCTTGACCAGCGGAACGACCCGCATCAGGTTGTCCCGGTTCAGCGCCCACTGCGCCACACGGTCGGCAAACTGTTGCGCATCCAGGTTTTCCCTTATCCAGCGACCGTTGAGCCAGTCCAGCTTCTCCACGTCAAAAACCGGCCCCCCGAGGTGGACGTTGTCGAGATTGAAGCTGGCGACCATCTCGGGGAGGCTGAACTTCTCCTCTTCATTGGGCATCGACCAGCCCATCCGCCCGAGATAGTTGAGCACCGCCTCGGGCATATAGCCCATGGCCTGGTAAAAACTGATGCTGGTGGGGTTTTTGCGCTTGCTGAGCTTGCTCTTGTCGGGGTTGCGCAACAGGGGCATATGACACAGCTCGGGCATTTCCCAGCCAAAATACCGGTACAGCAACTGATGCTTGGGGGCGGAGTTGATCCACTCCTCGCCGCGAATCACATGGGTGATCCCCATCAGGTGATCGTCCACCACATTGGCCAGATGGTAGGTGGGCATGCCGCCCCCCTTCATCAGCACCTGCATATCCACCTGGGTCCAGGGAATTTCAATATCGCCCCGCACCCGATCCCGAAAGACACACACCCCCTCCTCCGGGACTTTCATGCGA
>Ga0079224_100003503_pt1 | contig 19876 bp, 10 predicted proteins | sample Stecom2015_FD_80414 | JGI IMG/M metagenome (GOLD analysis project Ga0079224, IMG submission 80414) | Agricultural soil microbial communities from Utah to study Nitrogen management - Steer compost 2015 | ecosystem: Environmental > Terrestrial > Soil > Agricultural land | place: USA: Utah...
ACCAAGGTGCAGTTTATCCATAACCTGAACCCGGCCATCAAGGAAAAAGTCTCATTGCGTGTAGAGAATGAACCGCTGAAGCACATCCTGGCTGATGTCCTCGGCGGCGAAGAATTGACATTTGAGGTCGTTCGCAACCGGATTGTCATCAAACAAGTGCAACAGCAACGTATCACCGGTAGGGTGGTCGACACCGAGGGCAACGCCTTACCAGGGGTGAATGTATCGGTCAAAGGCACGCAACGGGGTACTTCCACCGATGGGGACGGTGTTTTCGTCATCCAGGCCGCTTCGGATGAAGTATTGGTTTTTCGCTTGCTGGGATTCGCCAACGTGGATGTGGAAGTAAGATCACAGACCACCGTAAACGTAACCCTGCATCAAAGCATGAGCGAATTGGCCGAAGTGGTAATTAATACCGGTTATCAAACCGTTGACCGAAAAAAGTTTACCGGCGCGGCTTCTACGGTCAAAGCGGAAGATGCCCATCGGGCAGGTATACCGGATGTCAGTCGGATGTTGGAAGGGCAGGCGGCCGGCGTATCGGTGCAGAACGTATCCGGGACGTTCGGCGCCGCACCCAAAATACGGGTGCGAGGGGCCACATCCATCACCGGCGACAACAAGCCCCTTTGGGTGGTAGACGGGGTTATCTTGGAAGACATCGTGAATATCTCCAATGACCAGCTATCAACAGGAGATCCTACGACACTTCTCGGGTCGTCTGTGGCAGGCCTGAACCCCGACGATATTGAGTCGTTCCAGATCCTGAAAGACGCCGCTGCCACCTCGTTATACGGCGCACGGGCGATGAATGGGGTCATCCTGATTACCACTAAGAAAGGCAAAGCCGGTGTGCCGCCGTCCATCTCCTATACAGGCAATTTCACCACGTTTCTCAAACCGGACTACAGCCAGTTTGATATCGTTAATTCGTACGACCAGATGTCGGTGTATGCCGAGATGGAGCGGAAGGGGTGGCTGGACTATGCTACCCTCGCCAACAGCCCCAACGGAGGCGTGTATACCAAAATGGCCCAAGCATTAAGCTGGAGGAACGGCGGAACAGAAGCGCCGCTGGTGGAAAACTCGGTAGCCGGGCGCCGGGCATTCTTGGAACGCTATGTGTATGCCAATACCGACTGGTTCGACGTATTATTCCGAAACTCGCTTCAGCAGGAGCATTCGCTGAGTTTTACCACCGGCACGGAAAAAAGCCAACAATATTATTCCACCAGTTTCCTTCAAGACGATGGCTGGTCTATCGGTAACGGAGTCAGGCGGTTTACAGGCAATATACGCACTGATTTCAACATCAATGACCGGTTGTCTGTAGGCTTAATCACCACCGGATCGATACGTGATCAGCAAGCGCCCGGTACGCTGGGGCACCAGAGCAATCCCGTAACCGGTGAAGTGTCGCGCGATTTTGATATCAATCCGTTCAGCTATGCGCTGAATACCACGCGTACGCTACCCCCCTATGACGAAAGCGGGAACCTCGAATATTTTACGATGAATTATGCGCCGTTTAATATTCTCAATGAATTGGATAACAACACCATCGATTTAAACATGATCGATTTTAAGGTGCAGGGACAAGTCAAATATAAGCTACCGGAAGACATCAATTATACCTTTTTAGGGTCATACCGGTACGTCAACACCGGGCAAGAGCATAAAATCCGCGAGAATTCAAACATGTCACAGGCCTATCGTGCGGGTACGATTTATTCGGGCCTGCCCGAGAATGCAACCATTGCCGACCGGAACCGGTTTTTATATGTCGACCCGAATGACCCCGACGGCCGCCCGGTATCCGTATTACCGTACGGCGGGTTTTACCTCACTAATACGGATAACCTGAAGAGCTATTACTTGCGGAATAGTTTCGATTGGACCCGTGACTTGGGCGACAGCCACACCATCCGTGCGTTCGTAAGCCAAGAGCTGCGCTATTTGGATCGCACCCGGAATGCATTTACCGGATACGGTTACCAATTCGATCGCGGCGGGGTGCCTTATGTAGATCCAAATGCCATCCGACGCGAGGTAGAAGGAAGTCAGAGCTACTACGAGATGGGCGTCTTCCAAGACCGGCACATTGCCTTTGCCGCTAACGCTGCATACTCGTACCAGGGGAAATATCAGTTTAACGGTACAGTACGTTACGACGGTTCCAATCAAATGGGCGAATCGCGGACGGCAAGATGGCTGCCAACCTGGAACTTGAGCGGATCGTGGAATGTAGACGAAGAGGATTTCATGGAAGGGCAGTCGTTGTTCAACACGCTCACTATCCGCGGAACATACGGACTCACGGCGAGTATGGGAAGCGCCACCAATTCCAGTCTTGTGGTACGGAGCGCAAATGCCAACCGGCCTTACTTACATGACGTGGAGCCCGTCCTTAATATCATTTATAACCCCAACAACGACCTCACGTGGGAAAAGCAGTACGAAACCAATGTCGGTATCGATGCTACGATGTGGAACCGGCGGCTACAGGTGGTGTTGGACTTATACAACCGAAATGGTTTCGACCTGATCGGCCCCATCCGTACCGCCGGTATCGGAGGGGAGGCATTCAAATTTGCCAACTACGCCGACATGAATTCAAAGGGCATTGAACTGTTGGTGAGGGCCGATGTGATTAAACGGCCGGATTGGGGATGGCGCGTCCAATTGACGAATGCCTTCAACCGGGGTGAGATCACCCGGTTGGCCAACGAACCACTTATCTGGAACCTGGTCACCACCATCGGCGGTCCCAAGGAAGGCTATCCCCACCGCGGACTGTTCTCCATCGATTTTGAGCGGCTTCATGCTGCGCATGGCACACCCATATTCGTCAATGAAGACGGCGATGCATCGAACAACGTGTATCTGCAGAGCATCCATACACAGTACCTCAAATACGAGGGGCCGGTAGATCCTACCTTTAACGGTGGATTGTTTAATTCCTTCAATTACAAAGGGTTCACCGCGTCTTTTTTAATTACATACGGCGCCGGGAACAAAGTTCGCTTGAATCCCATTTTCAAAAACACCTATGCTGATATGGACGCCATGTCGTACGACTTCTTGAACCGGTTTGTCATCCCGAACGATTACCGGATTCCCTCTATCGCTGAGGCACGAAACGAGTCTCGGCTGCCTGGCGACCAGGTGTATAACGCCTATAATTATTCAACGGAGCGGATAGCAGACGGTGGATTTGTACGCCTGAAGCAAGTGACGTTGGGGTATAATCTTCCGACGGAGTTTGTCAGCCGGCTCGGATTGAAGAACCTGTCGCTTACGGCGGTGGCCAATAACCCCTGGCTTATTTATGCAGACAAGCGGCTTAACGGGCAGGATCCGGAATTTTACGGAGCCGGCGGTGTGGCACTGCCCATGCCCAGGCAGTTTACCTTATCGTTGAAAACCAATTTATAATGCGCGTTACCATCATGAAACAACAAATACTTCTTTTGATCGCCGTGGCAGCAATCAGTTCTGGATGCGATAAATTTCTGGAAACGCCGCCCGATTTGCGCGCAGAAGTCGATTCGCCCGAAAAGGTGTCCGAATTGCTTGCTTCGGCTTATCCGAGGGCCAATTACATCCCCTTCATGGAGTCGATGTCTGACAATGCGGGCGACAAAGGCCCTGCCGCAGGCAGTTCCGACTATATCAATGCCGACCCGTGGCGGTTCGAAGACGTCCGAAACCGGAATCAAGATTCGCCCGATTACTACTGGTACGGTTGCTATTCGGCCATTGCAGCGTCAAACCGGGCGTTAGCTGTTATAGATGCTGCGACCGATGGACAGGATTACAGCAGTCAACGGGCAGAGGCGTTGGTAGCAAGAGCCTACGCACACTTTATGCTGGTCACGCTGTTTTCCAAGGTCTATAATCCGATTACCGCCCACACCGACCCGGGTATTCCATACGTTACCGAACCGGAAGAGGTGGTGTTGAGGAAATACGAACGCAAGACCGTTTCGTATGTGTACGAGATGATTGAGCAAGACCTGCTAGCGGGTCTACCAGACCTAGACGACGGTTCGTATAAAGCGCCGAAGTTCCATTTTACCACCGCTGCGGCGCATGCGTTCGCCGCCCGGTTTTACCTGTTCAAACGCGATTACCGTAAGGTTGTCGAGCACGCCTCCCAAGTGTTCGTTTCCGGCAATTTCGCCGATCACCTGCGACCCATCAATGATCCCGATTACCGTGCGCTGGAATACGCCCGGAAAGAAGCGGATTATACGCTTTCCAGCAACCCCGCTAACTTGCTGCTCGTAGAGGCTCCCTCCCGTTGGGGCAGAAGCTACGGCCAGTATCGTTTCGGCCTTACCCAGGATCTGCTATCCGAGCTGTTTTACACCGGTAATGTTACCGGCGGTCAATACGCATACATGGTGTACGGCGGTACAGAGCTGGTATACAATATTCCCAAGTTCAGGGAACATTTTGTGCAAAGCGGTCTTAATGCCAATTACGGTTCTGCTTACAACATGATTCCCTTGTTCGCAGCGGAAGAGGTCCTCCTGAACCGCGCAGAGGCCTACGCCATGCTGGGTGAGTATGATGCGGCAATCGCAGATCTGAATACGTTTGCCAGCAAAAAGGTATACGTGTCGCAGAACGATCCGACCTACCGTCCAACGCTTCATGGCATTACACGGGCCAAGTTACTTGATTTTTACAGACTGGACCTTCAGCAGAATATCGTGGCGGCCGTATTGGATTTCAAACGCCGCGAGTTTCTGTTTGAAGGGCTCCGTTACTTCGATATCCTCCGGCACAACCTCACGGTAACCCACATAACAAACGATCGGCAAGAATCGTATGTGTTGGGCCCCAACGACCCCCGACGGGTGTTGCAGCTGCCGCAAGAAGTGGTGTTGTCGGGCATCGAGCCGAACCCAAGATAACGGTGCATGTAAACGACGATAGGACTAGGCCGCGCCTGGCAGAAATAGATTGAATATGAAGCATACAAAATATAGTTTAATTCCCATCCTAATCGGTGCGCTCCTCAGCGGAGCCTCCTTTTCATGCAGCGACAAGGAACCATTGCCTAGCGACCCGATTCTGGGGCTGGGTGGCGATGACTGGGTTTGGAGCGAGTTAGATGAGTACCTGTACCAGCACTTTACCTTGCCGCTCAATATCGAGGTAAAGTACAAATGGGACCCCTATGAAGTGAATTTCAACCGTAACCTTGTGCCGCCCGACGAAAGCCAGGTAATCCCTGTCATGGAGACCGTGAAATCCGTGTGGATAGAACCTTACAACACTGTTGCGGGCGAGCACTTTCTGCGAGAATATCAGCTTTTGAAATATGTTCTGGTGGGCAGTGCGGAATACCAAAATAACGGTACCATCATTCTTGGAACCGCCGAGGGGGGGAATCAAATCACATTATTCGTGGTCAATAGCTTTACCACCGAAGATTCCAACGAAGTGATACGGATGATGCACACCATACATCACGAATTTGCGCACTTGCTCCATCAAAAGATAGACTATCCTCAGGAATGGAGGGGGTTGAGTACAGAATGGTACACCGCCACTTGGTTCAATACCACAGATGCACAGGCTAACGCACAGGGACTTATTACGGCCTATGCGAAAGCGGCCGAGCGGGAAGATTTTGTCGAAACCATCGCCTACCTCCTAGTAGAGGGTCAAGATGCATTCGATGCGGTTGTCGCAGCCAATCCATCGGTCGCGCAGATCTTCCGCGCCAAGGAGACATTGGTGGTCGATTACTTCAGCAAACTGGGGGTAGACTTCCGGGCGTTGCAAAAAGCGGTGAAAGCCGGAATCGATAAAATTACGTCAGCCGACGAAACGCATATGTACCATTAGAAATGAAACGAAAAACCATATATCTCTTCCTCATTGGCCTCGCCTTGGCGTCGTGCAGCAAAAAGGAGGCCTTTGAAGGTGTCCGTGTAGATGAGCGGCTTTATGCCCAGCTTGCAGCGTATGAAGCCCAGCTTGTTGGAGCTGACCACGGCTGGTTGGGGTACCTCTATCCGGCGGGCGGCGGGGGATATACCTTCCGCTTTGTTTTCACCGCCGAAAACCGTGTTACCATGTACGCCGCGATGAATGCCGACTACGCTTCCTCGGCAAAGGAAAGCTCGTACCGCTTGCGGGCCACACAGGTCCCCAGTCTGTACTTCGATACCTACAGTTACCTGCATGAACTGGCCGATCCCGATCCTGCCATCGGCGGCGGTCCCGCGGGCGTGGGCCAGCAGTCCGATTTTGAATTTGCCATTCTTTCAGCCACCACCGATACCTTGCGTTTAAAGGGTAACCTGAATGATAGCGAATTGGTGCTGGTACGGGCAAAAGAAGGCCAGGGCGACGACTACATCCGCCACGCATATGCCTATAACCGTCAACTCGATCAACTCAATCGTTTCCCCCATTATCACAATCGGTTTTCCATCGCCGGCCAGCATTACAACTTTACGATAAACACCGATATGAATACGGTGAGCTTCTATTCCGGAACGGATGGATTCCGGGGGTTCCATAGCGCTTATGCCGTCAAGGATAATGGTATTGTGCTACGCACGCCATTTGTCGATGGCGATGTCGTCATCAGCGAATTGACTGATTTCGAGATCGACGCAGAAGCCCATGTCGCCACGGTCAACTCAGCAGGCACAACCGCCACGATTGTCAATGAACCCGACCCCTTGGTTGTTGATAAACAAGCAGGCCGCCAAATGTACATCCGGCCGTATAACTATACGACCAACCAAGGGTTTACCGTCAATGGCCAAAAAGACGCTCTCGGCCTCGGAAGCATTCCAGGCTTTATCGGCGCACAATACGTGCCGCGCCGCTATGTGGATGGATACGATGGCTTCACCATATACTTCGACCAAGGCGCGGCAGCCTATACTGCCGTCCTAAACACCCGCATCGAAGACGATGGACGGATGATATTCCATAATTACATCGGCGGTCAGGGGCTGCGTCCCGGCGGGGATCACGACGCGACCATCGGCCGTACCCTTGGTTTGCTGCTCGAACCGCAAGGGTATTATGTCTACCAGACCGGCAGTACATACTTTGATTTGGTCAGTGTCGCCGATGCACGCGTATGGATACGCTTTTATTAGTACCGATAGGGTGTAAATCGGTATGAGACACGAAATACGAGTACGAGACAGGAAATACGGAATGCGAAATATGCGAATACTATTTTTTATATCAATCGGGATCTTGCTGCTGGGGGCTTCCTGTTCCAAGGGCGGTTTGGAAAACATTCCCGTAGAACAAGCGTTCGAAGAACCGGCAGTGGCCCTCGCGCGCTATGTGGAGAAACTACAGGAACCTGCCGCAGGGTGGGAATTTGGGCTGGTAGGCAAGCAAGCCGGGTTCTATGCCGGCTACCTGGATTTCGATCAGGAGAATACCGCTCGCTTTACGGTTGCCACCCTTGCGCCGGGGAATCCCGGACTGGAAGAGACCGTTTTCCATACCGGCGTGGCGGGAACCAATCCGGTACTGGTGTTCCCGTCGGGCGCCTTTGCCCGCTTTGCCTTGTCGCAGGACGGTGTAGACACCTCCTTTACCTTCCAAGCCATTCGGAGCGATACCATTTTCCTTCTGGGCAACCAACACGGTAGTGAACTCAAACTAACGAAGGCATCGCCCGACAAAGCGGAGGCTTATCGAGGTACCGGCATGCTAGACGTCATCGCCGCTATGGAAAACCTACAGCGGTTACCCAAATATTTTAAGCGGTTAACCGTTAATGGGGCTACCTACGATCTGCATTTCCGGCCCGATATGAAGTCCGTCTATATCCACTATGGCGGAACCGAACGGTTTGCCATACACGAAACGCTTTATAGTCTCACAGCAACGGGCATTTACCTTCGGCAGCCCCTGATCGACGGCATCAACCGGATCGACTACATCGATGATTTCTCGGTGGACGCGAGCGGGACGACAATGACGGCGTGGGTTGGCGGCCAGCCGGCCGAATTCACCAATGAAGCCGAACCGGCAGCTTACGATACCACGGCTATCCTCACATTTTATAATAATCCGACCTACCAGTTGATATCGCGGCTAGAAGACAACACCGAAGTGGTGCAGCGCTATAGCGTCAGCTTGGACGCGCTGACCGTGGCCGGAGAGACTGACGCCTATGGATTCGGCGAAATTGCAGGCTACCAGTTCATGGTTTTTTTCCACCAATGGGTTGGCGCTGATTTCGGTTTATTCCGTTTGGCCATCAACACGGATGCCGGCAACGAAGTAAGCAGCTACGGACTGGCCTTTAAGCCACACTTTTCCACGTCAAATGGCGTCATCGGCTTTGAGTTTTATGGCACCCTCGGCGCATTTCCGGCCGACGCGATGCCGGCATTCGAACAGTTTGCCATTGCTATAGCCAATCCCTACGGATACTATGCCGTGCGATCGGGGGCAGCAAGTTTTGATTTGGTGAGCCGGGATATCAGCCAAGGCCAGAAATGGATCCGGTTCGAATAATAGCTAATCAGCGATATACTATGCAACTACGATACGTTCTTTTGATTTTCTTGTGCGGCTTGGTCATGTCGGCCCAAGGGAGCATGCAGCAAACCACGGTACGTGGCCGGGTTATCGAGGCCGGTACCGATATCCCGCTCACCGGTGTGTCGGTTTCCGTGAAGGGTACCCGGCTATCCGTGGTTACCGACCGGCAGGGCAATTTTGCAATTCCGGTATCGGAAGCCGGGGCTACCTTGGTTTTCCGGCATCTGGGTTACCAGCAGCGGGAAGTGAAGGCAGACGGCACCATAATGGAAGTTGCACTTGACCTGTCGAACACCGCATTGGGCGAAGTAACCGTGAGTGCGAGCAGACGGGTGAATAATGAGATAGCGCTCTTGGACGAACGTCGCCGTGCCGGAATCGTGCAGGATGGCATTTCTGCCCAGTTGATCGAGCGTACTGCCAGTGTTACGACAACACAAGCACTTCAACGCGTGGTCGGCGTGACGGTGACGGACGAAAAGTACGTCGCTATCCGCGGCTTGGGCGACCGCAGTGTTATCGGTCAGCTCAACGGTGTGCGGTTAGCTTCATCCGATCCCGATCGCAGCGCCATCCCGCTGGATTTGGTACCCGCCTCACTGTTGGACAATATCACCATATATAAAACCTTCACACCGGATAAGCCCGCCGACGCCGCCGCCGGCATTGTCGAGCTTAAAACCAAGTCGGTGCCCGATACGCTTACACTCGAATTTATCGCTCAGAGTGGATTCAACTCAAATATCGGTTTAGGGGGCAGCTATAACAGCTTTGTGAACAGTGACATGGGGCTTTTCGGTGCCAAGATCAACGATAAAAACCTATCGCCGGATTTCCTGAACCTCTCTACCGAATACCCCAACGGTCTTTCGTCGATACATCGCTTGATAGCCAACAGCAATTTCAGCTTAGAAACCCAGGCTGAGGTGAACCGTATCAACGGTCTGATGCAGGGTTTTGACCCGGTCATGACCACGCGTTATCGGCAAGCCTCTCCAAACCAGCTGTATTCGGCAACCTTTGGAAACAGTTATGAGGTTTTTAAAAAGCACCGGCTCGGCGTCATCCTGGGTGGTAATTATTACCGCCGAAAAACCGACATCTACCATGGCGACCTCACCCAATGGAGCGTCTATCAAGGGGTGGTGACAGGAAATCCCGATGTGTACAGTTGGAGGAACATACCCAATTACATCACGCCTAATAACCTGCACTTAGGCAAATATCAAACCTACCGGGAAAACACGGGTACAGAAACACTAAACTACGGTGTCCTTGGCGGTTTAGCGTATCGTTTTTCTCCCCGGCATGAGATCAGCGCGCAGTTTATGGGATCGTGGGGCGGTGAAACGATGGCCAGCAACATGGATGGCGCCTACGAATATACCGGCTTACCCGGTGATGTGTACAGCCGGGTACACTCACTCAAGCAGACCTACCGTACCTTGTACACCTATAACCTCCAAGGCGAACACAAACTGTCGAAAGGCATATATACGCCACATCTGAGCTATAGTGGCTCCACTTCTACCGCTACCCACAACGACCCCGACTTCCGTTTTGCTTCCCTGGTCGACTACGTGCCCGGGCGGGCCGACTATGAGTGGTATACACGGTATCGCGTAACGAATGAATATGACGGTCTCGACAGTTATACAACGGAACGGGTTTACTCGCCGCACCGCTATGCATTGACGTCAGGATACGTAAACGGCTACGGCCCCTACGGCGTTATCCAGGCCGAACCGAACGGGCGTCGTTGGCGTTTCCTCGAAGAGACGAACTACAATTACAAAGCCGATTTAACGGTACCTTTCCCGGCATTTGGCGAGCGGCAGCAACTCAAGTTAGGCGGGAACTACCTGCATCGGAGGCGATCTTTTACCGAAAATCACCTCTTCCTGCCGGGATCCAATTTCTCCGGATTGCGCGCCTCCACATTGTACGATGTGCACGGAGATCTGGACCGATTGGTCAGTAATGAAGTAGTCGGTATCCGTATATCCGACCAATGGAATGGCGAGGGTAGCCCGCCCGTGAGCGGATTTCTTTACAATACGCAAAAGTCGCCCAATAACTACGATGGCTATTATGAAACCAAGGCCCTCTATGGGATGGTAGATCTGAAAATAAGCGAGCGATGGCGTTTCGCCGGCGGCGTACGTTTCGAAACCACCGATATCGGCTCCGTGGTAGACACCGCCAACGTGTACCTCGACCCGTCGTTGACGGCCACCACAGAAGATGGGAAGCGGCTGCCCCTCACCCTAACCGAGCCAAACTCGTTGTACCGTACCGGGTACAAGCCATTTTATTCAGCCAACCTCACGTACAACATCAAGGGGAATATGAATTTCCGCACTGCATATAATACAACCTTAGCAAGGCCGGAGCTACGCGAAATCACCAACGTGTTTGAATATGACCCTTTTCAGATGGGCTTGGTGGTGGGCAATCCTAATCTTCGTAACCAGACCACCCAAAATCTGGATTTCCGCTGGGAATGGTTTACCAGCCCCGGTGAGGTACTCGCTGTATCAGCATTCGGTAAGCGCATCCACAACCAGCTGGTCAAAGTGTTCAGCCTACGCACCGATGGTTTAGCCGCTGCCTATCCGGAGTTCCCGGCCATCCGTTTTGAAAACGAACCCAATACCGGGCAGGTATGGGGGGTTGAGCTCGAAGCCGTGCGGGATCTGGGCAAGGTGTGGGACCCAATGGAACACTTCTTTTTGGGAGCAAATCTTTTGCTCGCGCAAAGTGATATCCGCAAGAGCGAAATGCGCTATGCTGCCAACAAGACGCTGGATCGGCACACACCCAAAAACAGCCCGCTGTTTGAGCAGGCCCCATACAGCGTCAATGCGTGGCTCAATTATGCAAACGAGCGGTGGGGCAGTGATTTCACCGCCACGTTCAATGTGGTCGGCGAGCGTCTGGTGCAGATCAACCTGTTGGGCGAACCCGACCTCTACAGCCGTCCGGCCCCGATACTAGACCTCGTATGGAGCCAGCGGATTGCCAAACGGTTGGTATTTAAAGGCTATGCAAAGAATATCCTCAACCCAAGCATCAAGACCGTGTATGCCAATCCTGGAACGGGAGGGTTGTGGTATGGCAACGAATATATCCAGCGCAGTTTCCGCCGTGGCGTGGAAATCATGATGGGGTTCACCTATAATGTGTTTTGAACATGAGACGTGATATATTAGACATCCGTATACTTTTATGCTTGTTCTTCCTCGGTTCTTGTACCAAAGAAAAAACAGACTTTGTTTACGATAACAGGTCCAAGGAATACGAACTTTCTTCCGTGCGTATCGTCAATCTTGGTGGTTACACACAGGTCGTGGCCAACGGGGATACGCTTACCAACACTGCCAGCGGCATACCGACGGAATATTTTACGTCGAACGGGCGGCTGCCTGAAACATGGATGATGCCCAAAGCATTATTCGAGGCCAACGGCAAAGTAGATATGCACGTATTGGATGCCGCGGGAAAGACCATCCGTTTTTCTGTAGACGATCAGGGTGAAAAACCGGTTGACCTCTACACCATCCGGCCGGAGGGTTCAGGACAGCCCTATGCGGTGCCGATAGCGCGCGACACGGGCGCACCATCCAAGCCCGACCATTTTAAAATCCGCATCGTGAACCTCTGCAAAACCATCGGACCATTGTCGGCACCGTTGTACACGGGGCCCGTGGAAGATTTAACCGGCGACATTTCACTCGTTTATGCCGACGGGTCCCCCGTAAGCGCGCAGACCAGCGATGTAAGTATCTCTCAACGCGTATCTGACTATGTGGAGCTCCCTTATGGCACTTATCAATTCAAGGTGCTATCCGAGGATGGGCGACAGGTCTCTTCTACCGCTTACGGTACCAATGTGGAGTTTTTCCCAAAACGCACCATGGACCCGCTGACATCGCGAGTGATATCAACGGGAATCACCTACGCCCCCATCAAAACCTATCAGCCCGGCGGCGTTTACACCATCGTGGTCGCCCCATTTGCCTTCGCGCCGATTCTGGGCAATAATGCGGTTGAAGGTTATCAGAACCAATTCAAGATCGTGGAAGATGTACCGGAAAAGCCCAACACCGGCTTCGGTAAAGTACAGCTGGTCAACGCATCACCGGATGGAGTGGTCAACCTGCGCCTCAACGGGCAGAACAAAGGTGCATTGTCTTTCACTGAGGCGACCGATTATTATATACTTTCGCCCGGTGAATATACGGTAGAGGCGGTCGACCGGACGGGCACGGTATTGGCCGTCCTGCGCTACCCATTGGGGCCATCACAGAACCATACGGTGTGGGCCTACCGCGACGTCGACGGCGAACTGCAGCTCATACCGGTGGTAAATGACCTCAGTACGACGTTTTACCGGGCACGGAACGAAGACGATGGCTCCAATAATCGCTTCGAACATACCATGAGCATGAGCACCCGCTTCCTTAACTTTTGTCCGGATGAACCATACGTAAGCATTACGGTGCGCAATGGACAAGACATGCGCCAATTTGACGAGTTGATTGCCGATAAAAGGCCGGTATTGCATGACGATGAGGCCATGTACAACCTGCGACCGGGGCAGCCCCATACCTTTTTTCCCTATGTGCGGTGGGGAGTAGAGCACAACACCCTCGTCGAGCTTTTGGTTTTCCGCTCCCGCCCCGGCATCACGCCCGGCACCTGGGCCGATGACATTCCGGAGCTCAGCACCGCAGCCATGATCGCCAATCCGGGCCTGTACACGCAAGTGGGGCGCGAACTGCCCGCCACCGAACCCGGTATTTTTTCCATTGCCCTGGTTGGCCGTACAGGCGACGACGTGCCGGATGGACAGAAAGCAAAGTTGATGGTTTTAAAACACAATAACTAAAAGAATGAAACGATCGCTGATCATACTTTCTATTTTTTACATGTCGGCTTGCCAGAAAATCGAATACACCTCGATGGATAGCCCGGCTTACTTGCGGGTATTCAATAGCCTGAATAAATTGCATGTGCTCGAAACCAAAGGAGATACGTTGTCCTACCTATGTATGCTCATCAACCCGCAGTTCAATGCCGAGGGCATTCCGGTGGGCGGGGAAGTAGTGGGCGACTTCCTGGATAGGCGGGCCAATTATGCACCGCCTTATCCCGTACACATCGGGGCCAGCACTTCGGTGCATAACCCTGAGTACCCTGGTAAAGAAAGCGTACTTGCCGCACCTGTGCTGAATGGGTTTGACCTGAGCTCATGGGCGCAGGTGCCTTCGGGCGAATTACGGTTCGTATTCATGTATCGCCCGCGCAACACCCTGCCATTTTTTGACTTAGAAGATCGGTATAAGCGCGACGTACTGGTTGATACGACTTTGCGGTTGGAAGCTGGCGAGGTCTACACCATGCATACGCTGCTGAAAGACTTCAATACGAAGGAAACCGGCGTGCTATTGAGGCAAGAAACCTTCCATAAGCAGTCACTGTCCGACTCGCTGGTATACGTCAATTTTTATAATTACAGCGCGAAGGGATTTGTGGACGCGCCCAACAATTTAAAAGTACCCGCAGGGACAAATCGGCTGAACCTATTTGAAGAAGGTATACGGGATACCATGAATATTTACCTGTCGCTATTGGTGGATCAGGGATATTCTTATTCCGCTGGAGATCGGCATTATGCAGACGGTGTAATGTTTTCCGCAGAACCGAAGCCTTTGGATGGCTATCGGTTTCAATTCCTCGGCACGATGCGGCATGACGGCTTTTCGGGGCGTCCGGCGCCATACCAGAGTTTTCCATTATGGGTAAGGGATTCGGACGATGGGATAAATACCGACCTGTGGCAACGATTCCATTTATTGGCGCCCGGGCTTGCTATTGATCACCATCCCTTTGAAGAGTATGCCGCTTACGCGAGCAGTGAAACGCCCACCTCGGGAGGCGTGCTCGGAACGACGGGAGGCCGTTTCGCAGCGATCAACTGCCTGGTAGATAATATGAAAATATATGTGCGAGAGGTTTGTCCAAACTGCAATCAAAGCTTTTACCATGCCGGGGCCAATTTGCCGAATCTGGTCGTCAATACACATTCAGGAATACACAATCCGCGTTCGTTTGCTACGGTCAATACTTTTGAAGTCATCAACGGCCAAGTGTACCTCACCACTATCCAACGGCGGTACGCCGCGCCAATTTATTGATTTTTCCAACTATGAAGTTCCAGTTAATAGATATCGCTCAACGTATAGCAAGCAGTTATTGTCGAACTAAGCAGCGGGTTACCCGCTGGGGTGTCCTGGCTTTTGGTTTAGCGTGCCTTTCCGCATGCGACAAGCCCGAAATATTGCTCAACCAACCCAACGAGAATGTCCGGTCGATTGGCGGCTACCTCAGCAACAATTTCGACTTTAGCCTTTTCGCTGCTGCATTAGAATATACGGGTTTGTTGGATTCGTTGACTCACGGTGCGGGGCCTTACACTGTGTTGGCACCGTGGAACGGTGCTTTTCAAGATTTAGGCATTTCGCGTAATGCTGATTTTCTTGCAATGGACCGCGACAGTCTCCGCCAGGTGCTGGCCTATCATATACTTCCCATGCGCCTGCGCGACATACCCCCCGATGAAATCGACCTTCGTTATGAAACCTTGTCCGGCGACTCCATTTACGTTACAAGCGGCAGCGGCTTGGTTTATTCGGGCGCGGAAGAAATACACGCCCTATCTGTTCAAAACCTTTCCTTTTCAGGAAATTACTCCAAAGATGATTTATCTAATGGAAAGATAATCGGTCTGGTTAAGCTGATGAAACCCTTTCCCCACCTTACGGTGCAAGATTGGCTCGCCTACCGCCCACAGCACAGTATTTTTGTTGCGGGTCTTAAGAAGTTCGGCTTATGGGAAGAGCTGGCGGATGCCGGGCCGTTTACCGTGTTTGCCCCTACCAACACTGCCATGGAAGCCGCCGGCATCACCGAAGAAACCATCGCGTCGATGGATGTAACCGACTACATCGGCGCCCGCCTGTTCGGCGCCTACATATCGTACGATCGGCAGTTTTTTATCCGTGATTTCGACTTCTACCAAACAACGGTGGCACAGCGCTATTTCGTCCATCCGGTTCGGGATGATGAATACAACTTCATTTTTATGGGGCAGGCGTACTTTTCCATGACTTCATACCCCGATATAACGTACTATTTCAGGCGAGCCGGCATTTTATTTGTCCCTTTTGAATATTCGATCGGCATCACCAAAGACAACGTGCCTTATGGGTATTACCACACCGTAGCAGAAGACAACGAGCGTTTCTTAGGCTCGGGGACGCCATTGATAGAAAACCCGCTCAATTGGCTGTATCATATAAATTCAGGCGTTCATGCCTACAATAACGATAACATATGCAACAACGGCATTGTGCACCAGTTTGATGCCGTATTGGTTCTACCAGAAGAAGCCCTGGTATCAAATGAATAGTATATGATGATGGAAAAAAAGACAACGTTTACCTTTCGCCTGATCCTGTTTGCGTACGTCGCAGGTGGTTGGATGAGTGGATGTACCAAAACTGAATACATGCCTCCGACGGTAGGCGAACAAATACCTTATACCGATACGGTAACCGTTACGCTGCAGGAGGCTTTAAAAACATCTTCCCATTCGTTATTTTATAACGCATGGGAACGAAGCAGCGTAGCGGAGCGGCTTGCGGCGTTGGGAAACGCCAAGCGTCAATATACCTTGTTGGTACCAACCAACGCAGCATTGGCCGCCGCCGGATGGGATGAGCGCCGCATAGCCCACTCGGGTGTTGAAGCGCTTGATACCCTGGTGTTGAGGCACGTATTCCATAATAAGCTGGGCGAGGCAGAGTGGGGCGGGGTCGTCGGAAGTTACCACGCTATCTCGTTATTGGATTATCCGGCGCTGGGCTATCTTCACCCCGATAGCACCTATTACTTCCGGGCCAATCTTTCGCGAGATAACGACCGTCTATGGGTCAACGGGCAGGATATGGGTCATGCCGAATCCATCTCTGCAACCAATGGCGCGATTTGGCCGGTTGAGCACGTCTTGGAAATACCGCAGGTAACGGCCTGGGAACATTTGAAGGCCGACAGCCGCTTTTCGCTGTACACCTCGCTGATTGCCCATACCGATGCCCAGTACATCGCGCTTTATACCGAGGCCAACGGATATGCACCCGATGCAGGTCACGAAGGAACCTACAAGTACAACCGACACAGTCCAAGACAATACGGATTGGAACCGTATCCGGCAGGGGCAGGGTCAAAACCCTACACCGCACCTTTAAACACGTGGTTTATACCCACCAACGAAGCATTCAACCGGGCGGGCTTCTATACGTTAGACGATTTGCTGGCCTATAATGCAGCCCGGGGTTTGCCAACGACAGAATGGTATATCCCCACCGAAGCCGGCCAAGCCCCGTATTACCGGGTCGTTGGCGAATTTGCCACAGACAGTCTGCTAGATTACCATCAAAATTGGGGTATGCGCCTTGGCGGGTATGACTTTCCTGGTGGCAGAACGTATACACAGTTTTATCAAAATGAGCTTGCCCCACTCGGGGCCACCCGGCATTTGGTCTCGTCGTACACGGAGCTGGTCTATAGGCAGATCATGCCGACTTCCAAAACCGTGTTTTACGGTGTCACCCATTCCCACTATATGCCATTCGAGTTTTCGCAGGGCGATGTGACGTACATGTCGGTGAGGGATGAACCCGCTACGCGGATTGAACTTCGCGGGCGTGCACACCATACCTTGACAGGGGTTATTCACGAAGTGGACCAGTTGATGGTTCCATCAGGCTTTTAGTCGTTTAACTAGCTTCGCTAAATATGAAAAAAATATCCTTTTGTGCAGTGGCCGCCATTAGCTTGCTGATGTCCTGTTCTCCGGAGGAAGACCCGTTTGTTCCGGTAGATTACAATCGGCTGACGTATTTGATCCAAGACAATTTCAATCTCGCTACCTTCAGCGCCGGCCTGCTACGGAGCGGACATGACCGTACCCTACTGGAGGACGGCCCCTATACGGTGCTGGTGCCTTCAGACGAAGCCTTTGCATCGAATGGAATAGGTGTAACCGACATGCAAACGGCGCGGGCTGCCTGGGTGAACAATACCGTGGGCTATCACATCCTGGAAGGCCTTTATGAGTTGGAAAAGTTACCGTTCGTATTCAACCAAGAGCTCAGGTCAATCGTCGGGAATCCGGTTTACGTAACCCGGTGGATAAAGGAGCAGGATACCGTGGCCACTGTAAACGGCGTGAACATATATTCCGAACGAATTCAGACCAATAACGGGATTGCATACGTTTTGGAGAATACACTGACGACGGACGTGCACGAGAATATCGTTGATTATATCGCCGCCATGGAGGACTTGACGCTTTTCTCACAGGCTATCCAACGTTCAGGCCTCGTAGAGATTCTGCGCAAAGATGGACCTTACACCATTTTCGCGCCAAACAACGACGCGATGATTGATTTCGGATACGCATCGCTCCAAGCGGTTAATGCAGCAGAACCGTCGGAGCTCGCCGAGCTTGTACGTTACCATGTGCTGGAGGGGCGTCGATTTTACAACGACTTTCCCCTTACGATGACGATGGACGAGCAGGGCGATTTTCTGGTAGACGACCTCGTTTCCGGAATAGTGACCACCTCCATCGTCAGAAACGGATACCGGGGCAGTTTAAACGCCCGCATGATGGATGGAAACCGAGTCACTTTCGTATATGCCCATGGCACAGCATCCAATGCAGGGCGTTTCCGGCTCACGGTAACAGACGTGGCAGGTGAAGAAGCGGCTGTGCATCGACTGAATAAAGATTTTATCGGCAGAAATGGAGTGGTGCATCACGTTAACAAGGTGATGAAGCATGCGAGATGATCGGATGACGATGGTAGACATGAAGGAAAATAAGAAAAATCGATACGAATGAAAGCTTTTTACAGGTTCACCAGTGTAATGGTCCTGCTGTTTTTACTGGCCAATGCGTGCAAGAAAAATGAGCGCTTGGACGAATCGGACCGCTTAGCGGTTTCCGCTTATTTCCCCAACAGTGGGAAAGCCGGTACATTGGTCACGATTGAGGGAACAGGTTTTGGCACCGACCTTTCTGCGGTATCGGTGTTATTCGGAGAAGTGCCCGCTGATGTGGTAAGTGCTACGGCCAGCGGGTTGGTGGTACGCGCCCCGGAAGGTGGCCGTACGGGCCAAATCTCAGTACACCGTGGTGACCGTTCGGTGGGGGTTGGCACATACACCTACCAATCCCTGAGTGTACAGTCGCTGCAGCCCACCAAAGCGCAAGTAGGGTCGCAGGTATGGATCACGGGTACAGGGTTCAGTAGCTTGGAAGGGCCGGTATCGGTCAAACTTAACGGACATCAAGCGACCGTACTTAGTGCGTCTGATACGGTGGTTTCGGTGCAGGTACCCGAAGGGACGGGCCGCGGCCCGGTGGAGGTATCCGTTGATGGTATGGACGCTGCCGGACCGGATTTCGCCTATTTGAACATCCATCGTTTGAAGCCCATGAGCGGCGGCGCCGGTACACGTTTGGTCATCGAAGGGGAGGGCTTTGATGCGGTTGCAAGCAACAATGTGGTTTCAATCAATGGCAAGGTAGCCGATATGGTGGAATCGTCAGAAAATCAGTTGGTCGTTATCGCTCCCGACGACGTCGAAAGCGGTCCGGTTGTGGTCGAGATCGCTGATGAGCCCGTAATCGGGCCCGACTTTACCGTAGTTCCGTTACCTACCATCACCTCGGTTACACCGTTGAGCGGCCCGGCCGGTACGGAGATGGTAATTATCGGCGAAACCTTCAGTGAAGAAGAAGGCGAGACCCGTGTGTATATCGCAGGCCAGGAAATACCCCTGCAAACGATCTCCTCCACTAAAATAACGTTAGTCGTGCCAGAAGGAACACCCAGTGGCGAATTGAAGGTCGTAGTGAACGACCAGGCCACAGCAGGCCCCCAATTTAAAAACCAGACGTTGGGTATCCAATCGATATCGCCGGAAGACGGCTTGGCCGGAACGGAAGTCACCATTACCGGTACAGGATTTCATACGACGCCAGAAGCGCATACGGTCATGTTCAGTGGTGTGCCGGCTCAGGTCATTGCCGCCACCGAAAACACACTCACGGTGGTTGCGCCCGAAGACTTCAGTACGGGCCGTTTGAGCGTTTCGGTAAACGGCATGCAGGCTGAGGCGTCCGCGGAGTTTAAGCGGGCAGGAGTGGTAACGCTCGCCGATGGCGCACGGGGATTACAGGTTTCTGCTG
>Ga0079224_100003505_pt1 | contig 19875 bp, 15 predicted proteins | sample Stecom2015_FD_80414 | JGI IMG/M metagenome (GOLD analysis project Ga0079224, IMG submission 80414) | Agricultural soil microbial communities from Utah to study Nitrogen management - Steer compost 2015 | ecosystem: Environmental > Terrestrial > Soil > Agricultural land | place: USA: Utah...
ATGATGTCGTGAGCGCTGAATAAACATAAGAAAGGCCGTGCTGATGCCAGCACGGCCTTTCGGGTGCGACCGGGACGCTTAGTCCAGTGTGATGCCCTGTTCTTTGATCACGGCATGCCAGCGCGTGATTTCTTCCTTGAGCATTTCTGCATATTCCTGTGGGGAATTTCCGACCGGCTGGATTCCGAACTCCACCAGCGTGGAATTGATCTTGGGGTCATTCAGCGCCTGCACCACCTTCTGATTCAGCGTTTTGATTGTTTCGGAAGGGGTAGCGGCAGGCGCGACCATGCCCACATGAGCGGCAGCGACGATGGACGGATACCCCAGCTCCGCAAAGGTGGGTACATCCGGCAGCTGCGGCAAGCGCTCCGGATTGGCAACTGCCAGCGGCTTGACCTTGCCCCCCTTGATGAAGCCGGCACCAGCGGCGAGGTCCACCATCATGACGGGCACTTGGCCACCTGCCACATCAGTGAGTGAAGGCGCGGCTCCCTTGTAGGGGATATGGGTCATATTGAGCTTGAGTTCGTGCTTGAACAATTCCATCGCCAGATGGTGGGGGCTGCCTGCCCCTGCTGAGGCGAAATTCAACCCCGCTTTGTCGTTGCGGGCCCGTTCAATGACCTTTTCCACGCTATCCAGGCCCGATGCCGGGTCTGCCACCAGAATCATGGGGAAGCGACCCAGTAGCGTGACCGGTGCCAAATCCTTCTGAGGGTCATAAGTGAGCCTGGAATACAAGGCTGAATTGAAAACCAGCGTGCCGTTGTCAGCCGACATGACGGTGTAGCCATCAGGCTGGGCACGTGCAGTCTCCGCCGCCGCAATTGCGGTATTACCACCCGGCTTGTTTTCTACGACGACCGACTGACCTGTGATGGGGCCTAACGCATTGCTGATGGTGCGAGCCAGGAAGTCGGAACCACCACCGGCGGGATAGGGAACGATCCAGCGTATGGGCTGATCAGGGTAGGCAGCCTGTGCGGCCGTGAAGCTGGCAAACGGAGCGCTGAGCAGGGCCGCCAACGCCAGAGTTTTCAATCGTTTCATGGTCTCCCCTTGTACCTCGTTAATTGTTCGTGCACGCCATGGATGACGCGCATGTCGTTTATGGACGAACATTCTAAGCGTACAAGGTATACGCAGTGCGTAACCCGATCTCAGCAATTACCCTGAGGGGTTAATTTGGGGGCGCGTGTCCCAAGGACTGACTGATTAGCCGACTCTCCGCTTGCAAGGCCCGCGCTACGGGACCCGATGGGCTCGTGTCAAAACTGCCTGTAGCGCCAAGGACGGTCACGACGGCGGCGAGATGGTCGGAGAAGTCGAAGAGGGGGAGGGATATTGCGCTGATGCCCTGCAGGTTAGTGTCCCGCACTATCGCCATGCCGGCGGCTTGGACGTCGCGTTTGAGAACGCCTATGGGGTCACGCGCGTCAAGCGTGTTTCGCTGCTCCGGGGAAATGCGTTCGAGTTCCTCCCGAGCCAGTTTTTCCACTCGGCTGTCGTCCAGATAGGCCAGAAACACCCGGCCGGTGGCGGACCACAGCAACGGCAGTACAGAGCCCACGCGAACGTTCAGAGTCACCGGCAGGCCAGGTTCCTCGAAACGCACTATGGTCGGCCCCTTGTTGCCCATGACGGCAAGAAAGCAGGTCATTTCCAGCGACTGTCTCAAACGCAGCAGCGCAGGCTCCGCAACGCGCAACGGATCGGCCAGCCGCATTGCCACCAGGCCGATATGGATCGCTTCCGCACCCAGGAAGTACTGCAGCGATACGGGGTCCTGTTCGACCAGACCTTCCTCCATCATGCTGATTAGATAGCGGTGCACTTTGGCCGGGTTTTCTTCCACCTGGCGGGCCAGCCCGGTCAACGTGGCACGCCCCCCCATGCGGGCCAATGCCTTGAGCAAAACTATTCCGGTGGTCACGGCCTGCACGCGTTGGCGTCGGTCGCGGGCGACGATGGGGTGCGGTGCGGAAGGCGAGTTCATTAGATGGTTCATGAGTTGACGCAATGGGGAAGTATATCGCTGAGGGTTTTCCAGATTCCATCGATTACGCAATGCGTGTTACGTTTACGCAAGAGCTAATTTACTGATCGCAGGTCAGGAGCAGTCATGGATTCCGTCGCAAAAGATCTCAGCCGTTGTCCCGTCAGCCACAAATCGTCCGGTGGTAGCTGTCCTCATGCACGCATGGCGGCGGAGTTCAACCCTTTCCAAGATGCGTACATGGAGAACCCTTCGGAGTTTGTCCGTTGGGCGCGCGAGGAACTGCCCGTTTTCTACAGCCCGGAGTTGGACTACTGGGTGGTGACGCGATACCAAGCCATCAAGGAGATTTTTCGAGACCCCATCACATTCAGCCCGTCCAATGTGCTGGAGCCTGTCGGATCGCCTCCCCCGGAAGTCAAGGAAATTCTGGGCCAGTACGGCTACGCCATGAACCGGACATTGGTAAACGAAGACGAGCCCATGCATATGGCCCGTCGCCGCGTGTTGATGGAGCCTTTCACGCCAGAGCATTTGAGAGAACATGAACCCATGGTGCGGCGGCTGGTGACGGAATCCATCGACGGCTTCATCAACAAGGGCAGGGCAGACCTTGTTCGGGAACTGTTTTGGGACGTCCCGTTCTCCGTGGCCTTACATTTCCTGGGCATTGATGATGCGGCAGACCGCGCGACCATGAAGCGTTTCGCCATTGCCCATACCGTCAACGCATTCGGCCGCCCGACTCCCGAAGAGCGTGTGGATATTGCCCATACGGTGGGACAGTTCTGGCAGTTTTCTGGTGAGGTTCTGGAAAAGATGCGCCAGACACCGGACGGCCCTGGCTGGATGCGCTATTCGATTCGGCAGCAGAAGCTTTATCCCGATGTTGTGACGGACTCCTATCTGCATTCGATGATGATGGCCATTATCGTGGCCGCGCATGAAACCACGGCCTTCGCATCGACCAATGCGCTGAAGCTGCTGCTGGAACATCCCGACGACTGGCGCGACCTCTGCGCGAACCCGGAGCTCATATCGCCAGCCATGGAAGAATGCCTGCGGCATAGCGGTTCAATCGCATCTTGGCGGCGACGCACTACGCGGGATGTAACGATAGAAGGAGTGTCCATTCCGTCCGGCGCGCGGCTGTTGCTGGTGGTCAGCTCGGCGAATCACGACCCGCGACAGTTCGGTGACCCCGATCTCTTCGACATCCGCCGAGATAACTCTGTGGACCATCTAACCTTCGGATACGGTGCACATCAATGTCTGGGCAAGAATATCGGGCGCATGGAAATGCAGATCATGATTGGCGAGCTATCCCGCCGCATGCCGCATATGACATTGGCGCCGCAAAAGTTTGAATACGTCCATAACCTGGCCTTCCGCGGCCCACGTGCGCTGGTTGTGGAATGGGATCCGGCAAAAAATCCCGAGCGACGAAATCCGGCCATCCGTAAATGGACGCAGGAAGTGCGGCTGGGTGCGCCCTTGGCGAGAAATGCTGTCCGCAATCTGCGAGTCGAAAGCGTGCGCGAGGTCGCCCGCGACGTCTTGATGCTGCGTCTGGTGTCGCAGCATGGTTCCGCCCTGCCGCAGTGGACGCCGGGCGCGCATATTGATATAGAGTGCGGTGACCCTGGCCTGGCGCGCCAATACTCTCTGTGCGGCGACCCCGCCGACCGTGCGGCGTGGGAAGTGGCCGTTCTCAAAGACCCGGACAGTCGGGGAGGCTCCGCCTGGATTCACCAGCATGCGAGACCCGGTGCCATACTGCGGGTGCGCGGGCCTCGAAACCACTTTCACATGGATGAAGCGCATTCGGGCCACTACGTTTTCATTGCCGGGGGTATTGGCATCACGCCCGTAATGGCAATGGCCAGGCGCGCGCGGGAACTCGGTCGGTCTTACGAGTTTCATTACAGCTGCCGCAGCCGCTTTGGCATGGCTTTCGCCGAGGAACTCGCGCATCTTCATGCTGAATGTCTTCAGCTGCACATCAGTGAGGAAGGGCGGCGCAATGATTTTCTTGCGCTCTTGTCACGGTTGAAGGGGGCGAATGTTCAAATTTACGCCTGTGGGCCGTCCCGCATGTTGGACGCGCTGCAGGAAGCCGTTATTGCAGCTGGGCTACCCGAAGAACAGCTGCATGTTGAGCATTTCAGCAACGATCGGCCCAAGCTGGACCCAGGCAAAGAACTGCCTTTTGAGGTGGAGCTGCGCAACACCGGGCTCACACTCACAGTTACCAACGAGCATAGTCTGCTGGAGACCTTGCGGGCTCAGAACGTCGATGTGCAGAGTGACTGCGAGGAAGGCTTGTGCGGCGTATGCGAGGTGGCCGTCCTCGCTGGTGAAGTCGACCACCGTGACAGCATTCTCAGTCCGACTGAGCGTCGCGAGAACAAGCGCATGATGGTGTGCTGTTCCCGCGCGAAGAGCGGAGAAAAACTAGTGCTGGACCTTTAAGGCGCGCAGTAGGATGCTTGCTCGGGCATGTCGAGTTCACCCATCATCCATGCCAATAGGCCGTCGACCCAGGTCTGAGCGGGCAGCCCCAGGGCCAACTGTATCTGTGCAGCCCGCTCCCGTAGTTGGTCGAAGTCGACAGAGGGCGAGCGTTTGAACGCGATGGCCACGATATTGCTGTCGTGAACGACGGGCAGCCAGGCCACCGCTTCAAAGCAAGCTTCGATTTGGCGAATGTGGCCTGCGTGTTCCGGCCAATCGCAGTAAAGATTGACCGTCATAATGCCTTCCGGCGTGAGACAGCGGGCGCATGCCTTATAGAACGCTTCGGAGCTCAGCACTGGTTCATGAGCCTGAGCGTCATAAAGGTCGACCTGCAGTACATCAACGCTCCGCCGACGCTCAAAATCGCCCACAAATTCGATCGCGTCCATGTTCAGGACGGTCAGGCGCTCGTCATCCTCCGGCAAGGCGAACTGGCTGCGACAGACCTCAATAACTTCGGGGTCGAGTTCGACTGCCGTTACACGCATTTCGGGCAAGCGGCGATAACAGAACTTGGTGAGCGAGGCGGCACCTAAGCCCAGCTGCACTACGTGGCCTTGCGCCTCACGGAACAGCAACCACATCATCATTTGCTGCACGTACTCCAGGACGATGTCGTCCGGCCGTTCCAGGCTCATTGCCCCCTGCACGGCAGGAGTGCCAAAGTGCAGGCTGCGTAAGCCATTGGTTTCCAAAGTCGTAATCATGCGGCGATTGTCTCATGCTGAGGCGGCAGCGGCGCAGTGAAGAAAAAAACCCGCCGTAGCGGGTTTTAAGAGGGTTCACCAGATTACCGTTTCTGCTGGCTCTGACCAGATTTCTGATCCTTCTGCTGACCTTGCCCCTGCTTTTGATCCTGTTGCTTGCCGGGGCTTTGTTGGGCGGGTTTTTGCTGGTTGGGCATGATGCGCTCCTCGCATGAGACTGAGGCCGGGTGGCTTCTGCTGAAGCTGCCATCGACTTCGCTCATTTATCACTGAGCATACGGTATGCCTGATGTAGGCTCGAACATGAGGCGTTCAGAAACGGACAAGGGCTTACAGCGAGATCACTGTAAGCCCTTGGAAATAGTGGTCGGGGCGGCGGGATTCGAACTCGCGACCCTCTGGTCCCAAACCAGATGCGCTACCAGGCTGCGCTACGCCCCGACAAGCCCGTAAATATAGCACATTCGAAAAAGTGCTGCTTGGGTGCTCAGGCTGCGTCGTGCGGCAAAGCTTCTGCATCCCCGCTGACACGCTCTACAAAGACCTTGGCGATGCGCCGCCCCTCCAGCTGCAAGACGCGGAAGCGCAGTTCATAGCCGCTGTATTGCAGGTTGAAAGTCTCACCCACTTCGGGCAGCTTGCCCAACTGCTGCAATAGGAAACCGGCCACGGTACTGAAGTCTTCGGTTTCCTGTGACAGGCCTTCGACGTCCAGGGTTTGCTCAAAGTGGTGCAAATCGGTGCCGCCTTCCACCACCCATTGGTTTTCGCTCTTGACGATTATGTCTGGGGTCTCGTCTTCATCAGGGAAATCACCTGCGATGGCCTCGAATACGTCCATGGGTGTGACCAGACCTTCGACGGTGCCGAACTCGTTGATAACGATGACCAGCTGCCCCCGCGCTGACTTGAGCGTGTTGATGAGGTCCAGCATGCGCACGGTTTCATGAACAATGATGGGCGGACGCAGGCGCTGCTGGTTGATTCTGCCGTCTACGATGAGGTCTGTTATGAGGTCTTTCGCACGGCCGATGCCAACGATTTCGTCCAGGGAACCTTTGCAAACCGGGTAGAAACCGTGTGGCGTACGATTGATTTCCCCGCGCACCGTCTCGGCATCACTGTCCAGATTCAGCCAGGTGATGTCCGTGCGCGGTGTCATTACCGAATGCACATTGCGTTCGGCCAAGCGCAGAACGCCGCTGACCATATGGCGCTCTTCCTCGGCGAAGGGGATGGCGTCTTCGCTCGCATGAGAGGTATCACCGCTATCGGCGTCGCCACCCGTTCTCTTGCCTAGCATGCGCATGACCGCTTCGGCCGTACGCTCCCGCATGGGCCGGTCGGACCTCATCAGCAGAAGATTGCGGCGAGCCAACTGGTTGAGCGCCTCAATGATGACCGAAAAGCCAATGGCGGCATACAGATAGCCCTTGGGTACCTTGAAGCCAAACCCTTCCGCGACCAGGGAGAAACCGATCATGAGCAAAAAGCCCAGGCAGAGGATGACAACAGTTGGATGGGCGTTGACGAAGCGGGTAAGCGGTTTCGATGCCACCAACATGACACCAATCGCAATGACGACAGCGGCCATCATTACTTCAAGGTGTTCCACCATGCCGACGGCGGTAATGACGGCGTCCAGCGAGAACACCGCATCCAGAACCACGATCTGCGTCACGATGATGCCGAAGCTGGCATAGGCAGGCGACTGCAGCACTGCGTGCCGTTTTCCTTCCACGCGTTCATGCATTTCCATGGTGCCTTTGAACACCAGGAAGAAACCGCCCAGAATAAGGATCAAATCCCGCCCCGAGAAAGGCGACCCACCGACATGGAATAGCGGCGCCGTTAGGTGGAACATCCAGGATATGGCAGATAGCAGCCCCAGACGCATGATCAGCGCCAAGGAAAGCCCCATGACCCGGGCCTTATCGCGTTGGTGGGGGGGAAGCTTATCCGCCAGAATGGCGATGAAGATGAGGTTATCGATCCCGAGGACGATCTCGAGGATCACGAGAGTCAGCAGGCCGACCCATATGGAAGGGTCCAGCAATAGCTCCATTACGATGTAATCCGGAAACTGAAAGAATCATTATAAAGAGGCGTTTTCAAAAAGCGATCCAGATGCTTGACGGGTATTTATGCTCACGTTTAGCATAAAGTCCTTGGAGCAAGAGAGGGCGCCTCCGGGTGCACTAATCTCGCGCGCTCGTATTTGAAACCGCATTTCTGGAAGCGGAGCATGATGACTCCCATCGCACGGCGCCTCGCGCGACTACTCGTTTTCTCTGTGTCCATGTGGGGCGCCGGGGCTGTTCAAGCGGAACAAGCCATCCGCATTGGCGAGCTGAACAGCTACAAGACACAACCTGCTTTCCTGGGGCCTTATCGCATGGGCATGGAGCTGGCGGTGGAGCAGATCAATGCGGCGGGGGGAATTGCGGGGCGGCCTTTGGAACTGATCATTCGCGATGATAATTCCAACCCTGGCGACGCCGTACGTGCGGCCGAAGAACTGGTCACCCGAGAGAAAGTCGACCTTCTGACCGGAACTTTTCTGTCGAATATTGGCCTTGCGGTGGCCGATTACGCGCGTCACCGGAAGGTATTTTTTCTTGCCAGCGAACCACTGACCGACAAGTTGGTGTGGGAACAAGGCAACCCTTACACCTTCCGCTTGCGTGCCTCCACCTATATGCAGGTGGCCATGCTCATTCCCGAAGCAGTGAAGATGAACCGCAAGCGCTGGGCAATTGTCTACCCGAACTACGAGTACGGTCAGTCTGCTGTGGCAACCTTCAAGGCATTATTGAAGGAAGCGCAGCCCGATGTGGAGTTTGTTGCAGAGCAGGCCACACCGCTCGGACGAATCGACGCCGGCAATGTGGTCCAGGCGCTCGCAGATGCGAAACCCGACGCACTATTCAACGTGTTGTTTGCGGCAGACTTGGCCAAATTCGTTCGTGCCGGCAAACAGCGTCGTTTTCTGGATGGCCTTCCTGCGGTAAGCCTGCTTTCCGGCGAACCGGAATATTTGGACCCCTTGGGCAAGGAAACTCCGGAGGGGTGGGTGGTCACAGGCTATCCCTGGTACGCTATTGATACGCCTGAACATCGAGCTTTTCTCGAGGCATACCAAGCTAGGTACAACGATTACCCGCGCCTTGGAACCGTTATTGGATACAGCACCATTGTCTCGCTGGCCGAGGGCCTGCGCAAAGCCGGCTCTACGGATACCGACGCATTGATCGAAGCGTTCCGTGGCTTGCCAGTTACCACGCCCTTCGGGCCCATTACTTACCGACCACAAGATCACCAGTCCACCATGGGAGCTTATGTTGGCCGGCTGGCGATTCAAGATGGCAAAGGCGTGATGGCCGACATCCAGTACGTTGATGGAGCAAGTGTGCAGCCGCCAGACGATCTGGTCGAACAGTGGCGGCCCGCTGGCACGCGTTGATCACCGGCCAAAGCTGGCATTGAAGGGGGAGCAGTGTCGCTGTCATCTCTGCTGGTTCAGGCGATCAATGGCCTGGCCGAGGCGTCTTCTCTGTTTCTGGTGGCGGTCGGCCTTTCACTGATTTTTGGCGTCAGCCGTATCGTCAATTTTGCCCATGGTTCTTTGTACATGCTGGGGCTGTACTGCGCTTGGGCATTGGTGCAGGCCTTGGGCGAGAGTGTCCTGGGTTTCTGGGGCGGCATACTGGGGGCAGCCGTACTGATCGGCGTGTTGGGTGCGGTCCTGGAAATTTCAGTGCTGCGCCGCATCTATCGCGCACCTGAAATGTTCCAGCTGCTCGCGACCTTCGCGCTCGTGCTTCTGTTTGACGACATTGCCTTGTGGATGTGGGGCCCGGAAGATTTACTGGGCCCGCTGGCTCCGAGCCTGGATGGAGCGGTGTCAGTACTGGGCAGCTACATTCCTTCCTATGATTTGCTGTTGATTTCCGTTGGTCCATTGGTCTGGCTGCTTCTGTGGCTTTTGCTGAATCGTAGCCACTGGGGGCGACAAGTTCGTGCCGCTACGCAAGACCGGGAAATGCTCGGTGCACTGGGGGTCAACCCGGCCTGGCTGTTTACCAGTGTGTTTGCGCTAGGAGCGTTTCTGGCTGGGTTGGCCGGGGCATTGCAGTTGCCGCGGCAACCCGCCAATTTAGGGTTGGATCTCGCCGTCATCGGTGACGCGTTTGTAGTGGTGGTAGTGGGCGGTATGGGCTCCATTTCCGGCGCGGCGTTGGCGGCAATCATCATTGCCCAGCTCAAAGCTTTTTGCATTGCCCTGGGAACAGTGGAACTTCTGGGAGTGAGCTTCGCCTTTCCGAAACTCACGCTGGTGGTGGAGTTTTTATTCATGGCGGTGGTGCTGGTGTTCCGCCCATGGGGACTGCTCGGTAAACCTCTGAGCCTGCCGCGTGTGGCCGCCGGAGCCGCAGCGCCGCTCATCAGGGCTGGGTCGGGCGCGCGGGGGCTGGGCTGGGCCCTCGCTGCGATCGTGCTCTTGCTACCCGTGCTGGAACCCTGGCTGCCCTATGCCACCGTACTCGCGCAAGATATGCTGATCGCGGTGATTTTCGCCGTGAGCCTTCATTTCATGATGGGACTGGGGGGCATGGTGTCATTCGGGCACGCGGCGTACTTTGGCTTGGGGGCCTATGGCGTGGCCCTGGCATTCAAACACTTAGGCTGGGGCATGGGCGCATCGCTGCTCATGGCTCCGCTTTTGGCCGGTTTGGCGGCGCTGTTGTTTGGCTGGTTCTGTGTGAGGCTGGCGGGGGTGTATCTGGCCATGCTCACCCTGGCCTTTGCGCAGATCGTATGGTCCATCGTGTACCAGTGGGACGCTGTAACTGGCGGCTCCAATGGGCTGATCGGCGTTTGGCCGGAAGCATGGTTGAGCGGAGACGCCTGGTACTGGTTCGTCGCGCTGATATCCATCGCAGTGGTGTGGGCGGTACGTCGTGTGGCGTTTTCGCGGTTCGGTCTGGCACTTCGTGCGGTGCGAGATTCCGTGCAGCGTGCGGATGCGCTGGGCATGAACGTTCGACGCGTTCAGCTTATGGGCTTTTGTATTGCCGGAGTGCTCGCCGGCGTGGCCGGCGGGCTGTTTGTTTTCTCCAAGGGAGGGGTCTCGCCTGAAACTTTGACGGTCGGCACTTCTGTCGATGCCTTGGTGATGGTGTTGCTCGGGGGCATTCAACAGCTTGCTGGCCCGGTGGTCGGAGGTATTGCCTTTACTGCCATGCGGGACGTCTTTGTCGGCATCACCCAATATTGGGGTGCGCTATTCGGCGCGGTCATTCTGTTCATCGTTCTGGTGTTTCCACAGGGTATTGCCGGTCAAGCTGCCCGCTGGAACGAGGTTTGGAGGGCGCGATGACTACGCTGCTCAAGGTTAGGGGGCTGACGCGCCGATTCGGGGGCAACCTCGCCGTTGATCACATTGATTTCGATGTGCAGGCCGGTGAAATTCTCGCCCTCATCGGCCCCAATGGAGCGGGCAAATCGACAACCTTCAATATGATCAATGGGCATTTGCGTGCCACTTCCGGCTCTGTCCAGTTCCAGGGTCACGAGATTGTCGGTATGGCCGCGCACAAAATCGTGCGGCTGGGCATTGGGCGAAGCTTCCAGGTTGCGGCCACATTTGCCTCAATGACTGTTTTGCAGAACGTGCAGATGGCTTTGATTGCTGCCCGTCGGCGCGTGTTTTCCTTTTTCGCTCCCGCCGATGACTTTGCTCGTGGTGAGGCCATGGACATGCTCGACCAAGTCGGCATGCTGCCCTTGGCTAATCATGTTTGCGCGGATCTCGCCTATGGAGATGTAAAACGGCTGGAACTGGCCATGAGCCTGGCGGGAAACCCACGATTGCTGCTCATGGATGAGCCGACCGCAGGTATGGCTGCAGCAGAGCGCAACGCCCTGGTTGCCCTGGTGAAGTCAATTGTTAGAGAACGCAATATGGGGGTGCTGTTCACAGAACACAGCATGGATGTTGTGTTTGAGCATGCCGACCGAATCATTGTCTTGGCGCGCGGAAGGCTCATAGCTCAGGGTAGCGCTGCAGAGATACAGGCGCATCCTGAAGTCCGACGCGTGTACTTTGGCGGGACACCTGGTCTGGTTCTGGAGCACACCGGAATCGACGCCGGGCGGGCCGGTTTGGGAGAAGCGCCATGACCCCAGGGCGGTTTGAGTTGGGTCCGCCAGTCTCGGTGGCGGTGCAGCCCGCAGCGACCTTGCTGGAGGTCAAAGGGCTGGATGCATGGTATGGCGCTGCACAAGTGCTGCGGGGTGTGGATTTACAGGTCGCGCGCGGCGAAGTGGTCGCGCTCATGGGGCGCAATGGGGCGGGTAAGTCCACCACCATGAAGTCCATTATGGGTATGGTTAAACGCAAGGCCGATGTGCTGACCTTCCGGGGAACGGCAGTCGCTGGCCTGAGGCCTTACGAGATGGCGCGCAGGGGAATCGGTTACGTGCCTGAGGACAGGCGCGTGTTTACCGACCTGACCGTCGACGAGAACCTGTCTCTGGGGCGCCTGCCGCCACGTAGCTGGCCCGACGGCAGGGCTGCCGCGAACTGGAATAAGGAAGACCTGTACGCGCTTTTTGCGCCCTTGGCCCCCTTGCGCAGGCGGCAAGCCGGCACGCTGAGTGGAGGAGAGCAACAAATGCTCACGGTCGCGCGTACGCTGATGGGCAACCCGTTTCTGCTCCTGCTGGATGAGCCTTCGGAAGGTGTGGCGCCTGTGGTGGTCGAACAGATGGTGGGCATGATTCACGCGTTAAGGGAAAAGGGCACGAGTATTCTGCTTTCAGAACAGAACCTGCCGTTTGCACGGCTCGTAGCAGACCGCGCATATGTGCTGGAAAAAGGCGTGGTCCGCTACGGGGGCAGCATGGAATCTCTGTACACAGACGAAACGCTCAAGCGCAAGTATCTGACCCTTTGATTCCATGCTGGCGACCTATCCGGGCACTCAAGCGACGTTCCTGCGCACTTCCTCTGCTTCGAGTTTGCCCTGACGATATTGCCGCAGTAGCACTGCCCAACGCTGCTCGGCGGCGTCCATGGCGGCTTCCTTTATATGCCCGTAACCTCGAATGGCCTCGGGCAGGCGCGACAATTCAAGAGCGGTGGCAAGTTTGTCTGCATCGAGGCTGTTGGTGAACTCCTCGAGCAGGGCGAGGTAGTCTTTCACCCATTGCCGCTCACGCCGGCGCTCATCCGTCTTGCCGAAGATGTCCAGCATGGTGCCACGAACGACCCGCATGCGGGCCAGCAGCTTCATCGCTCGCAGCATCCAGGGGCCATAACTAGTTTTCTTCGGGCGACCTTGTTCGTCGCGGGGGGCGAATCGGGGCGGCGCCATGTGGAAGCGTAACTGGTAGTCCCGGCCGGGCTCGCCCTCGAAGGCTTCGCGCAGCTGAGCCAGGAAGGCGGGGTCAGTGTAGAGTCGCGCGACTTCGTATTCGTCCTTATACGCCATGAGCTTGGCCAAGTTGTGTGCCACAGCTTCGCTCAGACGTAAGCGCAAGGGGCTAATACCCTGTGCACCGGACTCGACATCGGAGCCGTTCGATGGCTGGGCGCTTCCGATTTTGGCAAGAACCTCTGCTTCCTTTTTGCGAATGGCGGCAACCGCCCGACGATACCGCTCCCCATAGGCTGCGCTTTGGTATTGAGTCAGCCACTGAACATTCCGCTCAATGACCTGATCCAAGCTTTCCGGCATGGCCAAGACCTTGGCCGATGCCTTGGGCAGTAGGTTCTGCGCCCCTTCATGGGCGGCACGACGGCCCCATTCGAATGCACTCAAATTCTTTTCCACCATGACGCCATTCAATCGAATGGCACGGCGCAGGCTCTCGCCGCTCACAGGCACCCAGCCCTTCTGCCAGGCGTAACCCAGTACGAGCGGATTGGCATAAATGGTGTCTCCCAGCAGCGCCAGGGCCAGTGCGCTGGCATCAAAGAACTCACAGTTGTCGCCTACGGCCGTACGCAGGCGATCCCGCGTTTCTGCACTGGGAAAACGCCAGGAGGCATTGTGAATGATTTCGGCTGTAGGTGCCGACGTGGCATTTACCACTGCCTGCGTATGTCCCGGATTCAATCGGGTAAGAATATCCGCAGATATGCTGACGATAGCGTCACAACCCAGCAGCAGGCGCGCACCGGCAGTGGGAACGCGGGTGGAGAAAATCTCTTCGGGCTTGGGAGCTATCTGAATATGGCTTGCCACTGCGCCGCCTTTCTGCGCGAGTCCCGCCATATCGAGCACGGAAACGCCCTTGCCTTCGAGATGAGCGGCCATGCCCAGCAGGTTGCCGATGGTGATGACGCCGGTTCCGCCGATGCCTGTCACCAGGATGCCGTAAGGGCCGTCCAATTGCGGCAAAACGGGTTCCGGGAGGGATGTTGACTGACTGGCATCCGCTTCCTGTACCGACGCACGCGACGTTGCTAACGAGGTCAAAGGCTTGGGCTTACGCGGTTGCGCGCCTTCGAGCGTGACAAAACTGGGGCAATAGCCCTTCACGCAGGAGAAATCCTTATTGCATGACGACTGGTTGATACGACGTTTCGTCCCTCGCGGGGTTTCCAGCGGTTCAACCGACAGACAGTTGGAGGCCTTGGAGCAGTCGCCACAGCCTTCACAGACTTCCGGGTTGATAAAGGCTCTCAGGGCGGGGTCGGGGTAGCTGCCCCGTTTGCGTCGCCGTCTTTTCTCTGTGGCGCATGTTTGATCGTAAATCAGTACTGTCGTGCCTTCGACCTCGCGCAGTTCCTTCTGGATGCGGTCCAATTCATCACGATGGTGCACAGGTGGGCTGCCATGCAAGGGAATGCCTTTGTACTTTTCCGGTTCGTCCGTGACGATCACAATGCGGCTTACCCCTTCGGCTGCCACCTGGGCAACAATCATGGGTACGGACAGGCTGCCATCCACAGGCTGGCCGCCTGTCATGGCGACAGCGTCGTTGAACAAAATTTTGTACGTGATGTTTGCCTTTGCCGCGACGGCAGCGCGAATGGCCAAAATGCCTGAGTGGAAATAGGTGCCGTCGCCCAGGTTCACGAACACGTGCTTTTCCCGGGTGAAATGCTGTTGGCCGATCCAGGCCGCCCCTTCGCCCCCCATGTGGCTGAAGGTCTCGGTGCGGCGGTCCATCCAGATGCTCATGTAGTGGCAACCAATACCCGCCATGGCGCGGGACCCTTCGGGAACCCGGGTGGAAGTGTTGTGTGGACAGCCGGAACAGAACCAGGGTTTACGTTCAATGGCCGTACTGACTTGCGTCTGTGCTTTCTCCCGGGCGTCCAGTACGGCGATGTGCGCCTCGATTCTGGCTCGAATGTCCTCCGGCAGGGGGAAGGGGCGCAGACGCTGCGCGATGGCACGCGCGATCAGTGCGGGGGAGAGGTCGGCCTGCGGCGGCAATAGCCAAGGGCCCCGGGGTTGTGTCCATTCACCGCCGCCGTCGCCCCGGTCAGCGAACTTGCCTGAAACTCGCGGCCGCACGTCGTCCCGCCAGTTGTAGAGTTCTTCCTTGAGGGCGTACTCCAGTACCTGTCGTTTCTCCTCCACCACGAGAATTTCCTGCAGACCGGTAGCAAATTCGCGCGCATCTTGTGCATCGAGTGGCCAGACGCAGCCCACCTTCATAATGCGCAGGCCGACGCGCCGACAGGCTTCTTCGTCGAGCCCGAGGTTGCGCAAGGCCTCGCGCATATCGACGTAGGCCTTGCCTGCAGCCATGATGCCAAATCGCGCTTCCGGGCTGTCCAGCACCACCTGATTGAGACGGTTTTTTCTTATGTAGGCCAAGGCAGCGTAGAGCTTGTGGTCCAGCAGCCTGGCTTCCTGGGCGAGTGGCGTATCGGGCCAGCGCAAGTTGAGGCCACCTTCAGGCATGAGGAAATCCTCGGGTAGCAGGATGCTTGGACGCAAGGGGTCCACATGCACAGAAGCACTGGATTCGATGACTTCGGTCACGCACTTCATTCCGACCCAAAGGCCGGTGTAACGGCTCATGGCCCACCCATGCAGTCCGTAGTACAGGTATTCCTGGACATTGGAGGGATAGAGCAGGGGAATCCCGGCGGATATCAGGTTGTGCTCAGACTGATGGGCGACGGTTGAGGACTTGGCAGCGTGGTCGTCTCCCGCCAGTATCAGCACGCCTCCGTGACGCGAGGTACCTGCCGCATTGGCGTGTTTCAGGACGTCCATGCTTCGGTCCACGCCCGGGCCTTTGCCATACCAGACGGCGAACACGCCGTCATGGGTCGCCTCGGGATACAGGTTGACTTGCTGCGTGCCCCAGCAGGACGTGGCAGCTAAGTCTTCGTTGACCCCAGGCTGGAAGACGATGTCGTGACGTTTCAGATGGTCTCGTGCTTGCCAGAGCGCTTGGTCATAGGCACCAAGTGGTGAGCCGCGATACCCGGAAATGAATCCTGCCGTATTCAAGCCGGCGGCCCGGTCTCGCACCTTTTGCATCAGGGGCAGGCGCACCAGCGCTTGTGTGCCGCTTAAGTAGATACGGCCCTCGTTCACCGTGTACTTGTCGTCGAGGGATATCTCGGGGCCATGCGGTAAGGCGTTTGCCGGAAGGGGGGCATTCATGCCGCTGTCTCCTGTTGTCATTTCGTGCCCGATGCGTCGCATATGGGCCAAGCTTAGTTCTTTGTACAGAGTGTAGGACGCTCATCTGCTATCGTAAAATCAAATTTTTATGTAGCAGGTATCTGAAAAACAGATGAAAAACGAAGTGACTTTGAGGCAGTTCAGGTACTTCATTGCTGCCGCCACGACTGGCCAGTTTTCGACCGCCGCTCTCTCCGAACATGTCTCACAGTCGGCCATCACCAGTGCAGTGCAGAGCCTTGAACGCAGGCTGAAACTGCGGCTATTTGATCGCCTTCCTCATGGGGTCGCGCTCACGCCTGAAGGCCAAGTTTTCTTTCATCACGCGCTTCACGTGATGGATGCCGTGAACGACGCCCTGAATCACGCGACGCTGAAGCCACAGGCAATGCAGGGCACCATCCGGTTGGCGGCGACATATACCGTCCTGGGATACTTCCTTCCAGACCTTCTGAGCCGCTACAAGCGCAGCTATCCCAATGTGGAAATCGACTTGATCGATATGGATAGATGCACGTTGGAAAAGGCGGTACGGGAAGGCTCGGTGGATCTGGGTGTGGGGCTCACGTCCAACTTGGAGAATCGTGAAGATCTCAAGGTGAGTACGCTGGTGCGCTCGCGGCGTCGTGTATGGGTCAGTGCTGGACACCCGCTGACCAGGCAGACTTCCGCGACGCTCGAGGAGATTGCCCAATACCCCTACATTGTGCTGCAGATTGATGATGCCGAAGCGGCCGCCTTACGCCACTGGCCCGACGGAGGCAAGGGGCTGAAGATTGCCATGCGTACCGCGTCTCTGGAGGCGCTGCGGGGGCTGGTGGCGTATGGCTTTGGTGTATCGATATTGTCTGATCTGGTCTACCGGCCCTGGTCGCTGGAAGGCAAGAGAATCGTCGCCTTGCCCGTTTCCGACGTACTGGAGCCCATGGAAGTAGGGCTATTGTGGTCAGCAAGGAAGGAACCCTCGACAGTGACGGACACCTTCCGCCAGTTCCTGATTCAGGCCTGCGAAGGCACCGACACCCATGCCACCGCCTGACCTGTCCAGAGTCAGGCGGAGTATAGGCTCAGCCCATATCAGGCGACATCAAGGCACAAGAGCAAGGCCGAAACGCACTTGTGATCCTGTCTTCTGATCGTAGCCCAACAGGGTTTCGTTATAGCCCTTGAAATATTGGACATGGAAATAACCGTTCATATTGAGGAAGGTGCGCTTCAAGGGCCACGCGGCTTCCAGTTGAGTGCTGTTGCGCCCGCCCTTGCCATGGCGGTACAACCCGGTCAGCACCAGCCCGTCGTCTTGTGCCCAACGCAGCTTCCAATCGACATTGCCCACATAGTCGCTATAGTCTGAATTTTCGGAATCACTGAAATATTGTTTGAAGCGGGGGGCAAAGGTGAGGGTGCTGCCGTGTCCAAGGCGATAGTTGAATTCGGGTTGGATGTAGGCGAAATTCAGCGCTCGCGAATCATCGCCGCTCTTACCATTCGATTCATGCTCTACGCCTGTCTGCAAGCCCAGGAAAAAGGCGCTGGATTCCGGCTTGAAGATGGCATCCTGGCGCCAGAATATGCTTGGCTTGAATGAGGTGTCCACGAAGGGATGCGAGTCCGAATGAAGGTCCCAGAGCGAGGTCTGGGTATAGCCCAGATACAGGTTATCCCATACGCTGGGGTTTTGCGGGTCATCAGGGGTGAACAAACGGTACTTGAGGCTGATCTGGAAGCGGGCGGCACGGCTGTTGTGACCACCCACGTCGAAATACACCGCTTCATACGGCGAGATAGCGCTGCGGAAACGCTCAAACCCCGGGAAGCTCTGAGCGCCCAGTGTGGCCACGGGCGCTGGGCCACCAGCGTGGGTAGAACCAGCTTGCGCGACCGCAATCGGCGAGGCGACGGGATCTCCATAAATCGCATCGCCCTTGCTGGCATCCACGACCGGGCCGTCCGCCCGGGCAGCCACGATTTTGCCTTCCTCAGTCGGGCTGGTGTCCAACGCCAACAGTGTGTTGTCACCCTCGACGTTTACAGCCTGCAAGCCTACGGCAGCTTGCGGTACAACGGCACGCCATTCAAAACGCACGAAATTGTTCACTGGGATGCTGGCCTCTGCGGTACCGGCGTTCCGATAGGCGATGCTGCGAACCGCCTCGCCACGCTCGTTGCGCCACTGCAGAACAATGGTGTCAGGTGCGGTCCAGTCCAGAGCATTGGGCGTGTCATTGAATACCACCGCCCGTACCAGGACAGTTTCACCTGCGCTAGCGTGGTTGCGATCCAGCGAATAAGTCACGCCAGCCCAAGCCGGCGAGTTGCAGGCGACGAATATGCCCAGTGCGAGGGGGGACAGGCGAACCGCGCGCGTCCAGTGTTTGGATGTAATCATGGATTGGGATCAAAAATGTAACGAGGCGAATGTAACATCGGCCTTGAGGCAGCCCGAATACTGTATGTAACGGGATCTGCCATCAGCGAACATCGTGCCCGGCTGAAGGTACTGCGCTGGGCCCGTTTGGTGCTTTGCCGCTGCAACGGTAAAATGCCCCAGCTTCATTGCGTGCGGCAGTAGCTCAGCTGGATAGAGCACGGGCCTTCTAAGCCTGAGGTCGGGGGTTCGAGACCCTCCTGCCGCGCCACTGATTTTTTGTTCCCAGAGTCTTATCGGGCGATCTTTATCGCTCGTTGGTGAAGCGGTAAAAGCGGCGTTCTGCGTCGTGCAGGTCACGTCTCGCGCGAAGCAGCCTGTCATCCAGATCCCGCAATTCCCGGCGCAGCGTCCTGCGCTTTTTATCATCCTTCTCCTTTTCCAGCTCGCGTTCCTTGCGTCGCAGATCACTGTCCAGCGAATTGACATGCTGTTCTGCCTGGTAAACCCGGTAGCCGACTTGATAATGAGTACGAAATGCCGGGTCAAGCTCCATCGGGCAGGCGTTTCGGTAGCTGTGCCCGCGGCGACCCTCACTGAGAGCATTGGATGGACGGCAGTATTCACGAATCCCGACATTCCATCCTGATTGATATCGTGCGTTATCGGGTACGACAGCGACTTTCGCGCAAGCTTCTGTGTGTTCCTCCACTCTGCTGCGCGGATAGCCAGAAAGGCCGTCGCGATAGCCCTGTTCCTTCCAATCGGCGGCGAGACATTCTTCTTCGGACATACTTGCGCACCCGCTCAGGGCCAGTACAAGTGTGAGGGAAAACAGCAGTCGTGCGGGCCCAATGCTGCGGAAGAATCGCCGGTGCCCTTCGCCAGTGAATGTTGAACCTGGAACAACTGCTAAGCGGGACTGCAGGGAAGTACTGCTGTGAGAATAGGGGTGTGACCTCATAGTCGGCGTCCGGTTGTCGGCTTGAAAGTCAAATTCCTTGGCAGCCCATCACTGCGGGAATTTTGACAATTTGTAATTATTCTCTCAAACGCCGACAAAAGAAAAGCCCGCTAAGCGGGCTTAAGGCAAACGACCTTCTGATCACTGAAATCAGGATCGGGTCACGGATAACAAAGCGGGGTCAGTGCGATGGGGGTCGACTCGTAAACCGAGTTCCTGCGCCTGGGCACTGAATTCCAGTAGCCAGTCGTCTCCCATTATTCTTTCTATATCCTGAATCTGGATGGTGATGGACTTTTTCTGACCCAGGGCGGTACGCAGATCGAATTTAGCTTCTTGCTCCATTTTCTTATCCTCGTAATGGGAAGCTGAAAACATTCCGCTTCAGTTTCCACGCAGTACGCCTCTTAAAAACCGAAGCATGTCGCTGACGCTGCTCCTCGTCGGCAGAGGAGGGTGGATTGGGCGGGGTGTTCATATTGCTTCCCTGCACACCGACTGAGGAAGCTGAACTGAGAATCGTAATCATACGGTCCTTAGTCGTCAGCCGGGGATGATCCCGTTCGACTGACTGTAGTGATACTGCGAGACCCAGCTTACGCTCATCGTCGGTGTTGACCTACCTCTCATTTGCAACAGGAAGGGTGCCCTCCTGATGG
>Ga0079224_100003507_pt1 | contig 19872 bp, 23 predicted proteins | sample Stecom2015_FD_80414 | JGI IMG/M metagenome (GOLD analysis project Ga0079224, IMG submission 80414) | Agricultural soil microbial communities from Utah to study Nitrogen management - Steer compost 2015 | ecosystem: Environmental > Terrestrial > Soil > Agricultural land | place: USA: Utah...
AGGGCGCACCGCCCGAGCGCATCGGCGAGGAGATCGCCGCCCTGCGCGCCGCCCTCGACGCCGGCTGACCGTCGCCGGGCCCTGTGGTCAGGACGGGTCGAGGTGGCGGTGGAGGAACTCGACCGTGCGCTCCCAGGCCAGCGCGGCGGCGTCGGGATCGTGCTCGGGGCGGTCCTCCTCGAAGAACCAGTGCCTGGTGCCGGGGTAGCGGTGGAACGTGGTCTCCTTCTCGAGGAGGTGCAGCTCCGCCTCGAGCAGCGCCAGCTCGTCGTCGGTGACGTACGGGTCCTCCTCGGCGAAGTGTCCGAGGTAGGCGCTGCGGGCCGCCGCGAAGTCGATGTCCTGCCCGCCGTAGAAGACGGTCGTCGCGGCGACCCCCTCGGGCACCCGCGCCGACAGCCACAGCGCCATCGACGCGCCCATCGAGAAGCCGATCACCCCCACCGGCGCGGCGTGGACGACGGGCAGCTGGCGCAGGTGGTGGAGGCTCGAGCGGGTGAGGTGCGCGAGCCGGTTGGCGTCGGCCTCGGCCAGCCGGGCCTCGGCCTCCTCGACCGAGGTGACGGTGCCGCCGAGCAGGTCCGGGGCCAGCGCCACGAACCCCTCGGCGGCGAGGCGGTCGCACAGGCGCTTGATCGGTTGGTTCAGACCCCACCAGGCGTGCAGCACCAGCACCCCAGGGGCGGGGACCTCGTCAGGGACGACCAGGTAGCCGGATCCGGCGTGGGGGGAGTCCATCAGGGGCACCGTACCCGTGTCGCCGATCGCTCCACCCGTCGCCCTAGAGTCCCAGGTCATGCCCGAGGGCCTGAAGCTCGACGACTGCGACCTCTGCGAGGCCGCCCGGATCACCCCCTGGCTCCACGAGGACGACATCTGCTGGATCGCGGAGTGCGAGATCTGCGCCACCCCGATGGTGGTGTGGCGCTGGCACGGCGTCGACCCGCCGGAGGCGCACCTCGCTCACATGCACGCCGAGCTGGTCCGGGTGGCCCGGGAGGTGTTCGACGGGCACTACCTCGACGACAACATGCGCAACATCCCCGACCACTACCACGCCCACGCCCGACCCAACGGCGGCTTCTTCGGCCACGGCCACCGCAAGGACCGCTGACCGGACACGACATCTGTGCGCGCTTCCGTGCGCCATCTGCACGAGATCGCGCACAGATCTCGTGTCGGTAGCCTCGGGCGGGTGAGCGAGCAGGCCCGGGTGACGGTGTTCGAGGCGGTCGGTGGGGCGTCGTTCTTCGACGACCTGGTCACCCGGTTCTACGAGCGGGTCGAGACCGACCCGGTGCTGCGCCCGCTCTACCCGGACGACCTGACCGACTCGATCAGGCACACGAGCCTGTTCCTGCAGCAGTACTGGGGCGGGCCGGGCACCTACAGCGAGCTGCGCGGCCATCCCCGGCTGCGCCAGCGCCACCTGCCGTTCGTGATCGGCGAGGCGGAGCGCGACGCCTGGATCCGCCACATGGCGGCCGCCCTCGACTCGGTCGTCACCGAGCGGGGCACGGACCCGGTGATCGAGGGCCAGATGCTCGACTACTTCCTCCGGGCCGCCGACTTCATGGTCAACACCCGCTGACGAGCACAGGATCTGTGCGGGTGGGGATGCGCCATCCGCACGCAAACGCGCACAGATCTCGTTCGGGTCGACCTAATCCCGACCTAACCGGTATTGTTCGCCGACATGGAGGACTTTCTGGTCGTGGCGCTCGCCGGCTTCGCGGCGTCGCTCGTCGACGGGGCGCTTGGCATGGGCTTCGGTCCCACCTCCTCGAGCATCCTCCTGAGCGCCGGGCTGAGCCCGGCGTCGGCCTCCACCACCGTCAACCTGGCCAAGATCGTGACCGGGCTGCTCGGCGGCGCCGCTCACTGGCGAGCCGGCAACGTCGACCGACGCCTCGTGCTGCGCCTCGCCGTCCCCGGCGTGGTCGGCGCCCTGATCGGCACCGCCATCCTCGTGCTCGTCGACGGGGACGCGCTCCGTCCGGTCCTCGCCGTGGTGCTCCTGGTCCTCGGGCTGCGCATCCTGCTCCGGTTCAGCCTCCCGCTGCCGATGCAGCCCGACGTCCCGGCCCAGGACGTCGACGACGCCGCGGCACCCGAGGTGAGCGGGGTGGAGGTGGCGGCCACGGCGGGCGGCGTGACCAACGGGCTCGTCGGCGCCTGGGGCCCGGTGGTGACGCCGTTCCTCCTCCACAAGGGACTGGCCCCGCGCTTCGCCGTCGGGTCCGTGAACACCGCCGAGGTGGCGGTGGCCACCGCCGCGGCGACGTCCCTCATCGCCTCGCTCGGCGGTGGGGGCCTGGACGCGTCGATCCTGTTGGCCATGCTCCTCGGCGGCGCCGTGGCCGCTCCGCTGGCTGCCGTGGTGGTGCGCAGGCTGCCGCCGCGGGCCCTCGGCCTCGCCGTCGCCGGACTGCTCCTCCTCACCCAGACCCGCGAGCTGGCCGGTGCCGCTGGCGTCGGTGCGGCGCGGTGGGTCGCCTACGGCAGCGTGCTCGCGGCCCTCGCCGCGGCCGCCGCCGCCCCCCGGGTGCGCCAGGTGGCCGCCGACCGACGCGCCGCGGTCACCGCCGCGGGATAGGTTCCAGCCCATGGCGCTCTCCCCAGGTGACAAGGCCCCTGCGTTCACCCTCCTCGACCAGCGGGGCGAGAAGGTGAAGCTGTCCGACTACAAGGGGCGCAAGGTCCTCGTGTTCTTCTACCCCAAGGCCGACACGCCCGGCTGCACCACGCAGGCGTGCGGCATGCGGGACATCCTCGGCGACATCGGCGACACGGCCGTGATCGGCATCAGCCCGGACAAGCCGGCCAAGCAGGCGAAGTTCGACGAGAAGTACGGGCTCGGGTTCCCCCTCCTGTCCGACGAGGACCACGCCGTGGCCGAGAAGTACGGCGCGTGGGGCGAGAAGTCGATGTACGGCAAGAAGTACATGGGCATCATCCGCTCCGCCTTCCTCATCGACGAGAAGGGCAAGATCGAGCAGGCGTGGCCGAAGATCAGCCCCAAGGACACCCCGGCCAACCTCCTCAAGGCCCTCGCCTCGTGACCGACCGGCTCGAGCCGGCGTCGATCCTCCCGCACCGGCCGCCGTTCCTCTTTGTCGACGAGGTCGTCGCCGTCGAGCCCGGCAAGGGGGCCACCGGCATCTGGCGGCTCACGGGGGAGGAGGCCTTCTTCGCTGGGCACTTCCCGGGCCGCCCCACCCTCCCGGGAGTCCTCATGGTCGAGGCGCTCGCGCAGGTGGGGGTCATCGCCCTCCTGCAGGACCCTCGCTACGCCGGCAAGCTCCCGCTCTTCGGGGGGATCGACGACGTGCGCTTCCGCCGTCAGGTCGTCCCCGGCGAGGCGCTCGAGCTCGAGGTGGAGATGGGGCGCCTGTCCGCCCGGGCCGGTCGGGGCCACGGCTGGGCGCGGGTGGACGGCGAGCTGGCGTGCGAAGCCGACCTGCTCTTCGTGATCGCCGACGGGTAGCACCTCACATCGGCGGCCGGTCGTGCGTTCCATCCACGTGCCCCTGCCACCGTTCCAGCGGATCCTCGACGAGCACGGCGCCGCCGTGCACCGCTACTGCCTGGCCCAGGCCGGCCCCGACCACGGGCCGGACTGCTTCCAGGAGGCGGTGCTGGCGGCGCTGACCGCCTACCCGAAGCTCCGTGACGGCTCCAACCTGCGGTCCTGGCTGTTCACGATCGCCCACCACAAGGTCGTCGACCACCACCGCCGCCAGGCTCGCCGGCCCCAGCCGATGCCCGAGCTGGCCGCGATCTCGGCCGCCCCGACCTCGACCGGGCCCGTGAGCGGGCTCGACCTCGGCGGCGGCGAGCTGTGGGCGGCGGTCGGCCAGCTCCCGGAGAAGCAGCGGGGCGCGATCGCGCTGCGCTACCTCGCCGACCTGCCCTACGCCGAGATCGCCGAGGTGCTTGGCTGCTCCGAGGCCGCCGCCCGCCAGAGCGTGCGGGCCGGCCTCACCCGACTCCGCTCGGAGGTGTCCCGATGACCCCCACCCGCGACCCCCTGGTGGACGCCCTCCGCTCCGTCTCGGCCGGAGACCTGGCCGCTGACCTCGACGCCGCGATCGGTCGAGCCGAGCGCGACGGCCTGGTCGACGTCGGCTACGAGGTGACCGACAGCCCGGTCGGGCCGCTCTTCGTCGCCGTGACCGACGCCGGCGTCGTGCGGGTCGGCTTCTCCCGGGAGCCGGTCGACGCCGTCGTCGAGGAGCTCGCCCTGCGGGTGTCGCCGCGGGTGCTGCGCTCGCCCCGGCGCACCGACGAGGTGCGCCGCCAGCTCGACGAGTACTTCGCCGGCCGGCGCGACCACTTCGACCTCGGCGTCGACTGGCGCCTCACCCGGGGCTTCCGCCGCACCGTCCTCGAGCGGCTCTACGAGGAGGTGCCCTACGGCCGCACCGTCAGCTACCTCGAGCTGGCTGTGCGGGTCGGCAACCCGAGGGCCTCCCGGGCCGTCGGCACCGCCATGGCCACGAACCCGATCCCGATCGTCGTGCCCTGCCACCGGGTGCTGCGCACCGGCGGGCACCTCGGCGGCTACGGGGGCGGGCTGCCGGCCAAGCGCCTGCTGCTGGCCCTCGAGTCCGGCGAGGCGCCGCTCCTCTGAGGCCGCCGACCGGGCCGGCGCACCGCCGAGGCTGGCGTGCGTGGGGCCCGACGAGCCACGTGCTGGCCACCCGGGCGCGGCCGCGGCGCGAACGGCGTCGCGACGGCGCGACGAGGCGGCCCGAGGCAGCGCGCGCCGACGAGGCGGATCCGATCGGGTGGCCGGCGGGGGTCAGGCGGGGGCGAGCACGAGCGAGCCGTTGTGGCCGCCGAAGCCGAAGCTGTTCGAGATCGTGGGCCCCGGCGTCCACGGCCGGGCCTCGCCGACGACGAGGTCGATCGGCGGGAGCTCGGGGTCCACCTCGGTGGTGACGGCCGTCGGCGGGATGAGCGAGCGCCGCATCGACTCGATCACCGCCACCGCCTCGATGGCGCCGGCCGCGCCGAGCGAGTGCCCGGTCACGCCCTTCACCGAGGTGACGGGCGGCCCGGGCAGCCCGAACAGCTTGGACAGCGCCTCCGCCTCGGCGGCGTCGTTGAGCGGCGTGGACGTGCCGTGGGCGTTGACGTGGGCGATGTCGGCGGGGGAGAGCCCCGCCACCTGCAGCGCCGCCTCCATGCAGGCGATGGCGCCCCGCCCGCCGGGGGCGGGGGCGGTGATGTGGTGCGCGTCGGCGGTGGACGCCCCGCCGAGCACCTCGGCCAGGATCGTGGCGCCGCGGGCCTCGGCCACCTCCCACGCCTCGAGGATCAGCACGGCGGCGCCCTCCGCGATCACGAAGCCGTCGCGGGTGGCGGCGAAGGGCTCGGACACGTCGCGGCTCGAGAACGCGGTCATGTTCGTGAACCCGGCCAGGCTGACCGGCGTCATCGCCGCCTCGGTGCCGCCGGCCGCCACGACGTCGCAGCGGCCGGAGGAGATCCACAGGTGGGCGTCGACGAGGGCGTGGGTCCCGGCCGCGCAGGCGGTGCTCACCGTCTGGCACGGCCCCTGCCAGCCCCACCGCATCGACACCGTGGCGCTCGGCGCGTTCGGCATCATCATCGGCACGAGGAACGGCGACACCCGCCGGGCGCCCTTCTCGTTGTAGAGCGTGATCTGCTCCTCGAGCGTGGCGATCCCGCCGATGCCGGTGGCGATCAGCACGCCTCGGCGGACCGGGTCCACGTCGATGTCGCCCGCCATCTCGCGGGCCTGCTCGGCGGCGGCGAGGGCGAGCTGCGTGACCCGGTCGGCCCGGCGGGCCTCCTTGGGGTTGTCGAAGACCGTCGCCGGGTCGAAGTCGTGGACCCGGCGCGCACCTTCGGGGGGTTCGCGGTTGAGCCCCTCCCAGAAGGTGTCCACTCCCGTCCCGACGGACGAGAGCACCCCGACTCCGGTGACGGCGACCCGGCGACCAGCCATGTCAGCCCAGCTTGCCCTGGACGAGGTCGAGGGCGTGCTGGACGGTGGTGATGCCCTCCAGCTCCTCCTCCTCGACGGTGATGTCGAACTCGTCCTCCAGCGCCATCACCAGCTCGGCGAGGTCGAGGCTGTCGGCCTCGAGGTCGTCGGCGAAGCTGGCCTCCGGGGTGACCTTGTCGGCCTCGACGGCGAGGACCTGGACGGCCAGCGGCTTGAAGCGCTCGAACACGTCGCTCATGTGGGGATCTCTCCTTGGTTCAGCGTCCGGGGGACGGGTTGGGGTGGGACGTTGGACAGCAGCAGCACGGTAGGGGCTCAGAACCCCATGCCGAGGCCACCGTCGACGGGCAGGACGGCGCCGGTGACGAAGCCGGCCTGCTCGGAGGCCAGGAAGGCCACGGCGGCGGCCACCTCGTCGGGGGTGCCGACGCGGCCGACGGGGATGGCGGCCAGCATCGCCTGGCGGCGGTCCTCGGGCATCGAGCCGAGCATGTCGGTCTCGATCGGCCCGGGGGCGACGACGTTGGCGGTCACGCCCCTCGGTCCGTACTCGGCGGCGATCGCCCGGGTCAGCCCGATGAGCCCGGCCTTCGACGCCGCGTAGTTGGCCTGGCCCGAGGCGCCGATGTACGCACCGACCGACGAGATGGCGATGATGCGACCCCAGCGGGTCCGCATCATCTTCGGCAGCACGCGCTTGGCGAGGCGCCAGGTGGCGGTGAGGTTGGTCTCGATCACCGTCGAGAAGTCGTCGTCGGACATGCGCACGAGCAGCCCGTCGCGGTTCACGCCGGCGTTGGCGACCAGCACCTCGACCGGCCCCAGCGCCTCCTCGACCGTGCCGACGGCGCCGTCGAGCTGCTCGGGGTCGGTGACGTCGCACTTCACGGCGAGGAGGCCCGCCTCGTCGACGGGGGTCGACGAGAACGTGACGGCCACCCGGTGGCCGGCGGCGGCCAGCGCCCGGGCGCTGGCCAGGCCGATGCCGCGGCTCCCTCCGGTGACGAGGACGGTGCGGGCGTGGTCGGTCATGGCGCTCCTGTCACGACGGTGGCGGTCAACGGGCCCATTCGAGCACGGCTGAGGCCCAGGACATGCCGGCGCCGAACCCGATGGTGAGCACGAGGTCGCCGGCGGTGAGGCGTCCGGCTGCGGCCGCCTCGGTGAGCGCGAGCGGGATCGACGCCGCGGAGGTGTTGCCCACCGCGGCCAGGTTGGTCGCCACCTTCGGCTCCGGGATGCCGAGCCGGCGGGCGGCGGCGTCGATGATGCGGACGTTGGCCTGGTGGGGGACGAACAGGGCGAGGTCGTCGACGCCCACGCCGGCGTCGGCCAGCGCCCGCTCTGCGGAGTCGACCATCACCCGCACCGCCCGGCGGAACACCTCGGGGCCGTCCATCTCGATGGTGCCGCCCACGGGGGCGTGCAGGATGTGGCGGAGGGTCCCGTCGGAGCCGAGGTCGAAGCCGAGGAGCCGGCCGGGGCCCTCGCTGCGCTCGACGACGACCGCGCCGGCGCCGTCGCCGAAGAGGATCGCCGTGCTGCGGTCGTCCCAGTCGACGATGCGCGACATCGTCTCGGCCCCGATGACGAGCACCCGGTCGAGTCCGGCCCGCAGGAGCCCGTCGGCGGTGACGAGCGCGTAGACGAACCCGCTGCACGCGGCGTTGAGGTCCATGGCGCCGCCCCGCACGCCGAGCTCCTGCTGGACCACCGACGCGGTGGCCGGCATCGCCTCGTCGGGGGTGGAGGTGGCCAGCACGACGGCCTCGACAGCGTCGCCGTCCACGCCGGCCATGGTCAGCGCCGCTCGGGCGGCGTCGATGGCCAGCCCGGACGTCGAGCCGCCGATGCGGCGCTCGCGGATGCCGGTGCGCTCCACGATCCACTCGTCGCTCGTGTCGAGCGTGGCTTCGAGGTCGTGGTTGGTCACGACCTTCTCGGGCAGGGCCGAGCCCCACCCGACGATGCGGGCGGGCGACCGCGGGCGGTCAGCCACGGGCGCGGCGCCAGGGGGCGGCGACGGGGGCGGCGCCGGTCACGCGCTGCGGAGCCAGGCCACCGGCTGGCGGTGGGTGAGGCGCTCGCCGGCCACGGCCAGGAGGCCCTTGATCGTGCCGCGGAACGCCGAGCGCACGGGCTGGCCGGCGACGTGGCCGAGCACGTGGCCCCGGTCGATCTCGTGGCCCTCGGCGATCCCCTCCGCCGGGGTGAACACCCCGGCGGCGGGGCTGACGACGAGCCGCTCGGCGGCGAAGAGGTGCTCGCCTTCGTGGAGGTCGATGGCGTGGGGCATGGGGGCGTGCTCCTGGCTGCTGCGGTGGTGGGCTGGGACGGTCTCGGTGGCTCGCATCTCGACGGCGCCGACCTGGCGGGCGGCCTCGACGACCGCCTCGAGGGCGTCGGGGGTTGCGGCCGAGCGGGCGGTGCCGCCGGGCGCCTGACGCTTGGCGACGCCGGTGAGGACGGTGCCGGGGCCGAGCTCGACGAAGGCGGTGATCCCGTCGGCGACGAGGCGCTCGATCGTCTGGCGCCAGCGCACCTGCGCGGTGAGCTGGGCGGCGAGGAGCTCGGCCCACTGGTCGGCGTGCTGGTGGGGGAGGGCGTCCACGTTGGCGACGACGGGGACCTCGGCGTCGTGGAACGTGGTGGTGGCCAGCGCCGCCTGGAGGCGCTCGGCGGCGGGGGCCATGAACGGCGTGTGGAAGGCACCGCCCACGGGCAGCGGCATCACCTTGCGGGCGCCGAGCTCCTTGGCGAGGGCACCGGCCTCCTCGATGGCGGCGGGGTCGCCGGCGATGACGACCTGCCCGGCCCCGTTGGTGTTGGCCACCCACACGTCGCCGGCCGCCTTTGCGCAGGCCTCGGCGACGACCTCGTCGTCGGCGCCGAGCACGGCGGCCATCGTCCCGGGTCGGGCGTCGGCCGCGGCCTGCATGGCGGCGCCCCGCTCGGTGACGAGGCGCACCCCGTCCTCGAGGGTGAGGGCGCCCACGGCGGTGAGGGCCGAGTACTCGCCGAGGCTGTGACCGGCCGCCCGGTGGCAGCGCACCCCGAGGGCTCGCACGGCGTCGTGGACGACGAGGCTGAGCACGTAGGTCGACAGCTGGGCGTTCTCGGTGCGGCGCAGCTCCTCGGCGTCGGCGTCGAGGAGGAGCGCCGCGACGTCACGGCCGCTGGCCTGGCTGGCCCGGTCGACGAGCGCCCACGACGGGTGGTCCACCCAGGGGGCGCCCATGCCGGGCTGCTGTGACCCCTGGCCGGGGAAGGTGAAGGCGAGCATCGGCGATCCGACCACCCGAGGTGGTGCACGGTTTCACGATCTCACCAAGTTCCCGCCCGGTAACCCCACGCCCCCTCGTGAAGCGGGTGGGGTGGACGGCTGGTGCCCCGGGTGGGATTCGAACCCACACTGGACGGGTTTTGAATCCGTTGCCTCTGCCGGTTGGGCTACCGGGGCGCGTGGCCGGCCGATGCTATCGGGGCTCGTTGGCTCCGATCACCCGACGAGGCGGACGCCGGCGGACTCGCACTGCGCGGAGAGGGCGCGGACGTCGGTCTCGCCGATGCGGATGCCGAGCAGCTGCAGCAGAGGGTCGAGCGCCGCGTCGACGAGGCCCAGGGTGGGGGACAGGACCTGCGTGAGGAGCGGCCCCAGGATCCCCCCAGCCGGGAGGGGGATGCCGATCAGCTCGAGGGTGAGGTCGTTCACCGTCAGCAGGTTGCCGAGCCCGAGGCCGCGGACGGCACCGCTGCGCATGTCGCCGACCGGCACGCTCAGCGTGGGGTTCGGCAGGTCGCCGGGATCATCAGGGCTCGACTCGAGGTCCGTCGTCACCTTCGCAACGGGGACCCGGGCGAAGAGAAGGACCGCAGAGATGCTCGCGAGCGGTGGGTCGATCGCCTCGATCCCGATCGAGACCGGGCGGGGGACCGTGAGCACGTCCAGCACCTCCGGGGTCGAAGCGCAGTCGATCCGGGTGAGGTAGCCGGTCGCGCCGCCTCCGGTGATGACGATCGGGATCTGGAGCGACACCTTGGCTCCGGCCAGTCCGAGGTTGATGTCGAGGTCCAAGGCGGTCACGAGCAGCTCGACCCGCAGGTTGGCTGAGGTGGCCCGCGTGACCCAGCGGCCGTCGGCCCCGCGCGCCGCGGGCCCGATGGCGATCCTCGGCGGCTCGGTCACCTGGACCCGCACCGACGCCAGGTTCGGGATCCCGAGGTCCAGGTTGACGAAGTTGGCGCCGTTCGCGAGCTGCGCTCCGGCGAGCAGCAGGTCGAACACGTTCACCCCGGCGTCGAGCGCCGCGTCGTCGCGGGAGGCGAGGTCGATCAGGTCGCCGAGGACGACGAGCGACGGCGTGGGGATGTTGATCGGGAGGGACTGGATGAGGGTCGCCTGCGCGGTCATGCCCCGGCGGTTGAGCGCCTCGACCAGCAGGAGCTGGAACTGGGCCACGTCGAGCGGCGTGGCCAGCAGCTCGTCCACCGAGCCGGCGGTGGGATGGGCCTCGACGAGATCGAGGAGGGTCACGTCGGCCGCCACCAGCCCTTGGTAGTCGAGGGCGCCGAGGCTGATCGGCGAGCCGAGGAAGCCGCTCAGGAGCGGGTTGAGCAGGACCGAGTCCCCCGCCCGGAGCCGAGCCAGGGACGACCCGATGGAGAACGATCCGATGTCATCGGCCCCGACCATCGCCACGGCGCTGCGGGTGGCGCCGCCGGTGCCGGGCTGGAACAGGTAGTCGATCTCGTCGCTGAGCGTGACCCGGACGGCGTTGACCGGGGTGGTCCCGCCGGTGAAGCAGGTCGGGGGTGCGGTGACGATCGGCGCTGGGCACTGGTCGCCGTCGGTCGGCGGGGTCCAGGTGCCCCACTCGACCTGCGCCCCGGTGACCTCGACGTCCTGGTAGCCGCTCACCGGGCTCATGCCGTTGCGCACGAGGCTGTCGTTGAGCGCCGCCAGCGTCTCGGCGGGCCCCGGCTCGCTGCTGTCCGGGGGGATGATGCGGCTCAGGTCCAGGGCGATCATGTCGGCGGCGGCCTGCAGGTCGCGTCGCAGCGCCCGCTGGCGGCCGAGGTCCACCGCGAAGGCGGTCATCAGGACCAGGACCGGGAGCACGATCGCGACGATCGGGATGACCGCGCCGCGATCGCGCCGCCCGCGCGGCTGGGAGGCAGGTCGGGCTCGAACCGTCACTCGTTGAGCCTCACGACGGAGCTGGCCCGAAGGGTGTCGGGCAGGAAGGGCTCGATCATCGGCAGTGGTGCGAGCAGCGGATGCCCGGCGCGGTCGTACTCGAGGCGCACGGTCACGCAGTCCGGCTCGTCGTTGCCGGCGTACCCGTTCGAGTCCGGGACCTCCCGGCGGTCGTCCCAGCCGGGGGCGACGTCGCAGTCGTGGATCTGGACGATGCAGGTCATCCCGTCACCGCTGTTGCAGGTGCGGTTGAGCTCGCTGACGGCTTCGTTGGTGGCGTCGACAGCGGCGAGCCGTCGGCTGTCGCTGGCTCCCTCGGTCGTGGAGGGCAGGGCCACGGCGGCGGCCCGGGCCCCCTCGGCGGCGGCGCGGGTCATGTCCTGCTTGAAGCTGAGCAGCAGCCCGTAGTGGATGATCCCGAACACCAGCGTGAACAGGAGGATGGCCACGAGCGCGAACTCGAGGATGGCGGCCCCGCTGTCTCCCGCTGCCCGTCGCCCGTCTCCGTCCACGTCGCTCCCGTCGGCCTCGCTCGCTGCCTCGCCCACCCGTGGGGAATGGGTCGAATCGTCCGGAACAGGTATCGACCAGAACCGCTCGCCGCACCATGGCCTGATCGGGTGGTTTTCACCTGGCCCGAGGGGCCTAGTCATACCTCAGTGGTCGACGCCCTTGCCGAGGCGCTCGTCGACGAACGCCTGGAGCGCGTCGACGTCCACCTCCGCACAGGTCCGCTTGTGCACCCAGGCCGTGGCGACGACCGGGTCGGGGAGGTCGGGGGCGGGGGCGATCACCACGCCGGTGGCGGCCAGCGACCGCAGCGCCTCGAGGGCGTCGGCGTCGAGGTCCGGCCGGTGCTGGATGAGCACGTCGCCGCGCTCGAGGATGCCCACCTGGATCGGGCGGGGGATGGGTGCGTCCACCACGCCGCTGACGGGCGGGCTCGGCTGGTGGGGGCCGGAGGTGGGCGGGTAGGAGGCGTACTCGACCGGCGCATCGACGTCGATGACGTGGACGAGGTACTCCGAGTCGAGCGCCTCCCGTCGGATCGGACCGCACCCGCTGGCGGCGTCGCTCCCGCAGCCGAGGGCGCCGACGGCGAGCGTCGCCGCCGTGATCGCTCGGAGCCCCATCCGTCGCTGCACCGTCGCATCGTGGCACGGGCCGCGCGACGGTCGGCAACCGGGGATGCGGCCGGCGCCGGTGCCCGAGCGCCGGCCGCCGGGTGGCGGAGCGCATCGCCCCGCATCGGTGGCCTCAGCTGATCTCGACCAGGGTGCCGGCGGGGCTGGCCCCTAGACTGCCGCCGATGTCGCGGTCCCACGTCGAACGACGCCTGTCTGAGGTGTCCACGCGCCTCAAGGCGCTGCGCGACGAGCTGGCCGTGTCCGACGAGCAGCTGGCGCACCTGGCGGACACCGCCGAGGACGCCCGGCTGCGCGCGCTGGTGTCGGAGACCCCTGTCGCCGAGCGGGAGTTCCACGAAGCCCAGCGCCACGCTGATGCCATGGCCCGCCACCGGGCCGAGCTGGTCGCGGCGATCGAGCGGCTCGAAGCCACCCAGGACGAGCTGCTCGACCGGTTGACGGCCGAAGTCAAGCCTTGACCGCTACCGCCAGAAAGGACCCCACGGTGCCCACCCGTGTCGTCATCGCAGAAGACGAGGCCATCATCCGTCTCGACCTGAAGGAGACCCTCGAGGAGGAGGGCTACGAGGTCGTCGGGGAGACCGGCCGGGGCGACGAAGCCGTCCAGTTGGTCAAGGACCTGGCCCCCGACCTCGCCATCCTCGACATCAAGATGCCGGGGATGGACGGGCTGAGCGCCGCCCGCGAGATCAGCGCCGAGCGAAAGTCCGCGGTGCTGATCCTCACGGCGTTCTCGCAGCGGGACCTCATCGAGCAGGCCCGTGACGCCGGCGCCCTCGCCTACCTCGTGAAGCCGTTCCAGAAGTCCGAGCTGATCCCGGCGGTCGAGGTGGCCCTGGGCCGGTTCCGGGAGATGCAGGCCCTGGCCGACCAGAACACCACGCTCGAGGAGCAGCTCGAGACCCGCAAGGTCGTCGACCGAGCCAAGGGCATCCTCATGGACGAGCACGGCATGTCCGAGAGCGACGCCTTCTCGTGGATCCAGAAGCGAGCCATGCAGGAGCGGGCGACGATGCGGTCGGTGGCCGAGCAGGTCATCGCCGGCGACATCGCGCCGTAGGGCGTCGGGCGTGGCTGAGCGCGGCGCGCGGACCGTCCTGCTGATCGACGGCAACTCGCTCACCTACCGGGCGTTCTTCGCCCTCCCGGCGGACCTGGCCACGGCGTCGGGGCAGGTGACGAACGCCGTGTTCGGCTTCACGTCGATGCTGGTCAACCTGCTGCGGGACCACCAGCCCGACGCGCTCGTCGTGGCGTTCGACCGCCCCGAGCCCACCTTTCGCCACGAGCGCGTCGAGACCTACAAGGCCAACCGTGAGGCGGCGCCCGACATCCTCCGCCAGCAGATGGGCCTCGTCCGCCAGGTGGTCGAGTCGCTGGGGATCCCCATCGTGGAGGCGCCGGGCTACGAGGCCGACGACATCATCGCCACCCTCGCCACGCAGGGGCGCGACCGGGGCGACGACGTCATCATCGTCACCGGCGACCGCGACAGCTACCAGCTCGTCGAGGACCCGTGCATCCGCGTGCTCTACAACCGGCGGGGCGTCTCGGACTACGCCCTCTACGACGAGGCCGGGATCGAGGAGCGCACCGGGGTGCCGCCGCGCCTCTACCCGCAGTACGCGGCCCTCCGAGGCGACCCGTCCGACAACCTCCCGGGCGTGCCCGGGGTGGGGGAGAAGACCGCCGCCAAGCTGATCAACACCTACGGCGGGATCGACGGCATCTACGACCACCTCGACGAGCAGACGCCGAAGCTCCGGGAGAACCTCGCCGCCAACGAGGCGCAGGTGCGCCAGAACGCCGAGGTCATGGTGCTGCGCCGCGACGTGCCCCTGGACCTCACGGTCGAGGACCTGCGCTTCGACCCCGACGCCATCGACGTCGAGGAGGTCCGGCGACTCTTCGAGTTCCTCGAGTTCAACACCCTCTTCGACCGGCTGGCCGAGGCGCTCGGCACCGACCTCGGCCCGTCGGCGGCAGAGGCCGTCGTGCTCGAGGCGGAGGTCGACGTCGCCTCGGACCCCGCGGCCGCCGCCAGCGCGCTCCGGCGTCTCGCCGCCGGCGACGCGCCGCTGGCCATCGCCCCGGCCTGGGAGGGCGTCGAGGGTCGCAGCCCCCTGACCGGCCTGGCGCTCGTCGTGGACGGCGCGGCCGGCGAGGTCCTCTGGATCCCCGGTGACCTGCTGCCCGACGACCAGGTCCGCGACGCGCTCCGGGCGGTCGTGGGGCCCGAGGGCCGCCCCCTCGCCGCCCACCAGGCCAAGCCGCTGCTGCGGGCCCTCGCCGGGCTCGACGTCGACGTGCGGAGCCTCGCGCTCGACACCGCCCTCGCCGCCTACCTCATCGACCCGGCGGAGAACCGCTACCTGCTGGAGGAGCTCGTGGTCCGCTACGCCGGGGCCACGATCCCCGAGGGCGACGCGGCCGCCGATGGCCAGCTCGACCTCGAGGGGACGAGCACCCCGGACTCCACGCTGGCCGGCCGTCGGGCACTGGCCGTCGACCGGCTCGTCGAGCCGCTCCTCGACGCCCTCGACGCTCGGGGCCTGCGCCGCCTCAACGACGAGATCGAGGTCCCGCTGGTGGGCGTGCTGGCCCGCATGGAGGACCTCGGGGTGGGCGTCGACCGAGACGAGCTCCAGCGCCTCCGCGACCGGTTGGCGGCGGACTGCGACCGCCTCCGCCAGGCCGTGTGGGACGCCGCGGGCCACGAGTTCAACGTGAACTCGACCCCGCAGCTGCGCCAGGTTCTCTTCGACGAGCTCGGCCTCGTTCCCCAGAAGCGGACCAAGACCGGCTACTCCACCGACGCCGCCAGCCTCGAGAAGCTGCGGGGCCAGCACCCGATCATCGACCACCTGCTGGCCTACCGCGAGGTCGAGAAGCTGCGCTCCACCTACGGCGACGGGCTCCTCCAGGAGGTCGGCCCCGACGGCCGCATCCACGCCACCTTCAACCAGACCGTGGCCCGCACCGGTCGGCTCTCCTCCGACCAGCCGAACCTCCACAACATCCCCGTCCGCAGCGAGCTCGGCCGCGAGTTCCGCCGGGCCTTCGTGCCCGCCCCCGGGTTCAAGCTGATGGTGGCCGACTACAACCAGATCGAGCTGCGCTGCATCGCCCACCTCGCCGAGGACCCCGGGCTCATCGAGAGCTTCGAGTCCGGCCGGGACATCCACAACGAGACGGCCGCCCGGGTGTTCGGGGTGGACCCGTCCGAGGTGACGGTGGAGATGCGCTCCAAGGCGAAGATGGTCTCCTACGGCCTCGCCTACGGGATGGAGGCCTACGGGCTGGGCCAGCGGCTCAACATCCCCACCGAGGAGGCCGCGCAGATCCTCGACGCCTACTTCGCCGCCTTCCCGGCGGTGAAGGCGTACATGGAGCGCACGGTGGCCGAAGCCCGCGAGCGCGGCTACACGGAGACGCTGTTCGGCCGCCGCCGCCAGATCCCCGAGCTGGCGGCGTCGAACTACCGGATCCGCCAGGCCGGCGAGCGCCAGGCCATGAACGCGGGGATCCAGGGCCTGGCCGCCGACATCTTCAAGGTGGCGCTGGTCCGCCTCGACGAGCGCCTCGCCGCCGAGGGGCTGCAGAGCCGGCTCATCCTCCAGGTCCACGACGAGGTGCTCCTCGAGGTGCCGCCCGATGAGGTAGACCACGTGGGCAAGCTCGTGGTGGAGGTGATGGCCGGCGCCGCCGACCTGCGCGTGCCGCTGGAGGTCAACCTCAGCGTCGGTGACAGCTGGGCCGACGCGAAGGGATAGGGGACGGGACATGGCGAAGATGGATCGGCTCGATCGGCGGGGGAGCGGCCCGTGGTTCGTGGTCGCCGTCGTCCTGCTGACCTACTTCCTCTACTCGCTCACCCTGGCGGTCGCCACGATGGACGACTGCGGCGAGGGCATGGGGCGGGAGTGGAGCTACTGGCCCCCGGGCTGGGAGTGCCAGCGCCCGGCCGGCTACCTCGGGTGACCACGGTCCGGTGACCTCTCCCGACCACTGGTTCGAGCCGGTGGCCGACCACCTCGGCGCGGCCTACCTCCGGTACTCGTTCACCAAGGGCACCGACCAGGAGGTGGCGTTCCTGCTCGACGCCCTCGGCCTCGAGCCCGGGATGCGGGTCCTCGACGTCGGCTGCGGCCCCGGCCGCCACGCCCACGCGCTGGCCCGAGCCGGGATGGAGGTGGTCGGCATCGACATCAGCCAGCGCTTCGTCGACCTCGCTGCTGAGAGCGCACCGCCCGGTGCCCGCTTCGAGCGGGCCGACGCCCGGCACCTGCGCTTCGACGCCGAGTTCGACGCCGCGATCTCGCTCTGCCAGGGCGCCTTCGGGCTGACCGGCGGCCCCGGCGCCCCGCTCGACGGCGACGGGGCGGTGCTGGCCGGCATGGCCCGGGCCCTCCGCCCTGGCGGCCAGCTGGCGGTGTCGGCCTTCTCCGCCTACTTCATGGTCCGCTTCCTCGAGGAGCACGACACCTTCGACGCGGACGCCGGCGTGAACCACGAGCGCACGGTCGTGAAGGACGAGGCCGGTCGCGAGGCCGAGGTGGACCTGTGGACCACGTGCTTCACGCCACGGGAGCTGCGCCTCCTCGCCGCCCAGGCCGGCCTGGAGGTCCGCCACCTCTGGTCGGTCACGCCCGGCGCCTACGCGGCCGAGCCGCCGTCGGTCCACACGCCCGAGCTCCTGCTCGTCGCCGCCCGCCCCTGACCGGATCAGCCCGGAACGCCCGCTCCGCGTGCTCGCCGGCCGGTCACCGGTTAGCCTTGGCCCCGCGCTCAGGCGCCCGCCTGGCGCGCACGTGACCCCTGTTCCCGATCCCTGAAGGCCTACTCCCTTGTCCGACGACACCACGACCACCTACGAGCCCAACCCCGAAGCCACCGAGGCACCCGTCTCTGGCATGGGCACCTTCGCCGAAGACGGCACCTACACCCCCCGCCAGATCGTCGCTGACGACCTCGGCGGCAGCTTCGAGGACTTCATCGACGGGACGCTCGTCACGGTCGAGGACGGCCAGATCGTCGAGGGCACGGTGGTGAAGGTCGACCGGGACGAGGTCCTGCTCGACATCGGCTACAAGTCCGAGGGCGTCATCCCCAGCCGCGAGCTGTCGATCCGCAACGACGTCGACCCGCACGAGGTCGTGTCGCTCGGCGACAAGGTCGAGGCCCTGGTCCTCACCAAGGAGGACAAGGAGGGTCGCCTGATCCTCTCCAAGAAGCGGGCCCAGTACGAGCGGGCCTGGGGCGACATCGAGCGCATCAAGGAGGAGGACGGCGTCGTCAGCGGCCCGGTCATCGAGGTCGTCAAGGGCGGCCTCATCCTCGACATCGGCCTGCGCGGCTTCCTGCCGGCCAGCCTCGTCGAGCTCCGCCGCGTCCGCGACCTGGCGCCCTACGTCGGTCGCACCCTCGAGGCGAAGATCATCGAGCTGGACAAGAACCGCAACAACGTGGTCCTGTCCCGCCGGGCCTGGCTCGAGGAGACCCAGAAGGAGCAGCGCGAGGACTTCCTCGCCAACCTCAAGCCCGGCGAGATCCGCACCGGCGTGGTGTCGAGCGTCGTGAACTTCGGCGCCTTCGTCGACCTCGGCGGCATGGACGGCCTCATCCACGTGTCCGAGCTGTCCTGGAAGCACGTCGACCACCCGGGCTCGGTCGTGTCCGTCGGGGACGAGGTCACGGTCCAGGTCCTCGACGTGGACCTGGAGCGCGAGCGCATCAGCCTGTCGCTCAAGGCCACCCAGCAGGACCCGTGGCAGGAGTTCGCCTCCACCCACCGGGTCGGCGAGCTCGTCTACGGCCGGGTCACCAAGCTCGTGCCCTTCGGCGCCTTCGTCCAGGTGGGCGAGGGGATCGAGGGCCTCGTGCACATCTCCGAGATGTCCGCCCACCACGTCGACCTGCCCGAGCAGGTCGTCACTCCCGGTGAGGAGCTCTGGGTCAAGATCATCGACCTCGACCTCCAGCGCCGCCGGATCAGCCTGTCGATCAAGCAGGCCGCGGAGGGCGGCGTGGTGGCCGCCGAGTACCAGGAGCACTTCGGCGAGCACGCCTACGACGAAGAGGGCAACTACATCGGCCCGGCGATCGAGCACGACGAGGCCGCCGAGGCCGCGTGGGCCGAGTACTTCGAGGAGGGCGGCGTCGCCCCCGGGGCCGAGGGCGAGGTGCCCGTGGAGGGCGCTCCCGTCGAAGGTGCTCCCGCCGAGGGCGAGGGAGCGCCGGAAGCCTGAGGTCCGTCGAGCTCCACCCACCTCGCCCAGTGGTCGAGGGGTGGTCGGATAGGTCATTCGGCCCCTTCTGACGTATCACCTTCCACCACGCTGAGCGCGGGGTAAGGTTCGCGCCGGCCTTGCGGAAGGTCCGAGCTGGAAGAGGTGGGTGTGAGCTCTCGACGATCCCTGATCCTGATCGCGGCCGTCGTGGTCGGCGCGGTGGCGGCGTACGCGCTGTACACGTACATCGGCGGCATCGAGGACGAGGCGAACCAGAACGCCGAGCGCGTCCGGGTCTACAAGATCGTGCAGGACATCCCGAAGGGCACCTTCGGCGACGAGGCGTTCGCCCAGGGGATGATCGAGGAGGACGTGATCGCCCGGGAGTTCCGGCCGGCCACGGCCATCACCGACCCGGCGCAGATCGACGGGCTCGTCGCCATCAGCGACCTGGCGGCCAACCAGGTGGTCGTGAGCAACCAGTTCGTGCCGCAGGCCACGTCGCTGTCGACGTTCTCGAGCCTGCTCAAGAACAACGAGGTGGCGATCACGATCTCGATCGACCAGGTGCGCGGCGTGGCCGGGCTGCTCGTGCCCGGCGACTTCGTGAACATCCTCGTCACGCCGGCCGCGTCGCTCGAGAACCCGCCGCCCCCCAACGGGCAGGGCTCGACCGACGTCTTCACCGAGCCGGCCCGCTACCTCTTCCAGAAGGTGCAGATCCTCGCCGTGGGCCAGACCCGGCGCCTGGAGCCCGGTGAGACCGCCGCCACCAACCCCGACGGGTCACCGGTCACCTCCACGTCCTCGGGGATGCTCACCTTCGCCCTCCCGGCGGACGCGGCGCAGAAGATCGCCTCGGTCCCGGCCGGCAGCTTCTACCTCACCCTCGTGCCGCGCGACTACCAGCCCGAGCCGCTCCCGGCGCTCGACGTGGGTGCGCCGCTGCCCGGTGAGGATCCCTCGCAGCTGACGCCCTACGGTCCTGACGGGCGACCCGAGTCGTAGTGCACGCCGGGGTGGCGGTGCCCCCGGAGCCCAGGGCGGGTAGGCCCGAATCCACGTGACAACCCAAGGAACACCAGCCATCGCTACCTCCCCCTCGAGCATCGTTCCCGTCGTGGTGGTCGACGCCGACCCCACGGTCCGAGACACGCTGGCCTCCCACCTGGGTGGCCGGGCCGACACCGCGGAGTCCGTCGGCGCGCTCCCACCGGTGCTCCATGGCCCGCTCGTCATCGTGCTCGGCCCATCCTGCGGCAGCCCCGCCGCGCTCGCCGAGGCGTCGACCCTCCTGCAGGGCATCACCGACGTCGCCAC
>Ga0079224_100003509_pt1 | contig 19868 bp, 20 predicted proteins | sample Stecom2015_FD_80414 | JGI IMG/M metagenome (GOLD analysis project Ga0079224, IMG submission 80414) | Agricultural soil microbial communities from Utah to study Nitrogen management - Steer compost 2015 | ecosystem: Environmental > Terrestrial > Soil > Agricultural land | place: USA: Utah...
AGCTTCCGGAAGCTGGCCTCCACCCTGACAAAACTGCGGCAGGGCCATCCTGAAGCCGGCCCGCTGGACACCCTTTCCATGGGCATGTCCGATGATCTGGAAATGGCCATTGCCGAGGGTGCCACCTGGGTTCGTGTCGGTACGGCCCTGTTCGGCGCCCGCCCGGCCAAACACAGCCAGAGCTGAACGCTGCGGTTCCTGCTATCATCCGAACCAACGATTCAAACGATCAAGACCGGGAGTGAACCTTGAGCAGATCACCCACCATCTCTTTCATCGGCGCCGGCAACATGGCCAGCGCCATCATCGGCGGTATGCTGGATAGCGGATTTCAGGCCGGCGACATCTGGGTGAGCGCCCCGGATGACGGCCATCTTCAGTCAATTCGCAAACGTTTCGGCGTCAGCGTCACAACCGACAACCGCTATTGCGCCCAACAGGCGGACATTGTGGTGCTCGCGGTCAAACCCCAGGTGATGGGCGACGTCTGCCGGGACATTGCCCCGGTAGTTCAGAACACCCGCCCGCTGATGGTTTCCATTGCGGCCGGGCTGACGGCCGACACGCTGGATACCTGGCTTGGTGGCGGGCTGCCACTGGTTCGGGTGATGCCCAACACCCCGTCCCTGGTGGGCAAAGGTGCCGCCGGCCTGTTTGCCAACAGCCAGGTGAAAGACGATCAGAGAAACGCCGTCCAGAAAGTGTTCGAGAGCATCGGCACGGCACTGTGGGTTGACGACGAAAACCTTCTGCACAGTGTCACCGCCCTTTCCGGCAGCGGCCCCGCTTATTTCTTCCTGATGCTGGAAGCACTTGAGTCCGCCGCAACCGAAGCCGGCATTGAGTCCGAAACGGCTCGTGCCCTCGCCATTCAGACCATGGCCGGGGCCGCCGAGATGGCCGCGCGCAGCGAGGATGACCCCGGCCAGCTCAAACGCAACGTGATGTCCCCTGGCGGCACCACTGAACGCGCCATCAACACCTTCGAGGAAGGCGGCCTGCGCGATCTGGTGAAAAAAGCCTACAGCGCTGCCTTCGAGCGCTCACGCGAGATGTCCAGAGAACTGGCGGATAAACAGTAACCGATAACGGAGACTCAGCTTCATGCTGGCAGATATTGTCATTACGATCCTGCTGATTGCGTCCACTTTCTATATGACCATCGTTTTGCTGCGGTTTCTGTTGCAGCTGGCGCGGGCGGATTTCTACAACCCCATTTCACAATTTGTGGTCAAGGCGACCAATCCCCCGCTGCGCCCCCTGCGGCGTTTCATTCCGGGCTGGGGCGGCATTGACGGCGCATCCCTGGTATTGGCCGTGATCATCCAGGCCATTACCTTCTTCTTCATTCTGGTCGCACTGAATGGCGGCATTCCGGCCATCAATCCGGTTACCCTGCTGGTGTGGGCCGTACTGAACGTACTCAGCCTGATCGTGAAGATCTATTTCTGGTCGGTCATTGCCGTGGTGGTGGTCAGCTGGATAGCCCCCCAGAGCGGCCACCCGGCCATTCAGCTGGTGGCTCAGATCACGGAACCGGTGATGCGACCGGTGCGCAATATCATGCCGTCTATGGGTGGCCTGGACCTCTCGCCGATCATCGTGTTCCTGATTCTGAACGTGATCACCGTGGTGATTGATCACATGAAAGTGGCGGCCGGGCTGGGCTCAATCGGGCTAGGAATGTAACACGCGTCTCGAATATACATTTCGTTACACAATACACTGATTTGTTACTGTCGATGGCCAGCAATTCAACCTACTGAATTGCTGACCTTTTTGATAGTAAACTCAGCTCCTTTCCCGGAAATGCCGACTCGCGCACCCTCAAACATTAACAAAACAGGTTATTATTAAACGCATTTAATCTGGGCGAGCGATTGGCGACACGTGTTCACCATCAATGACTCACCCAGGACATACCCGGAAGTCGCGCAGAAGGATTATCCGATGAACCCGCAGGGAACTCTGTCGCAGCAGGTTGAGGCGTATCACAACTGGAAAAAGGAACTGATCCGGCAGATTGGCCGTTATCGGCTGTGGCTGCAGGACAACAACCTGTTTTCAGAAGACGTCAGCACCCGTATTCGTCATGGGCTGGAGCTGCTCATTGAAGATGAGCTGACCATTGCTTTTGTTGGCGAATACTCCCGTGGCAAGACGGAGCTGATCAACGCCCTGTTTTTCTCGGAATACGGTCAGCGCATGCTGCCATCCCAGGCCGGGCGCACCACCATGTGCCCGACCGAGCTGTTTTTTGATCGCAGCGCCAACCAGAACTATCTGCTTTTGCTCCCGATCGAAACCCGCACGGGCGATCTGTCTCTGCAGCAGCTGCGCAAGCAGCCGGAACAGTGGATTCGGCATGAGCTCGACGAGCGCAACCCGGACGTCATGCGCGAAGTGCTGGCAGAAGTCGCCCGCATCAAGAGTGTAAGCCCGGAAGAAGCCCGGGAGCTGGGCTTCGACGAGGCCATGCTGGAACACGACCGCAACAATCCCGGTAATGTGCTGGTACCGGCCTGGCGTAATGCTCAGATCAGCATTCGCCACCCCCTGTTCGAGCGCGGCCTGCGCATTCTTGATACTCCGGGCCTGAACGCCCTTGGCTCGGAACCCGAACTGACCATCAGCATGCTGCCCCGGGCCCACGCCGTTATCTTTGTGCTCAGCGCGGATACTGGCGTCACAGCCAGTGACATGACTATCTGGAAAGAGCATATCGATACCGAGCACGCCGACCACCGGGCCGGCCGGTTTGCGGTTCTGAACAAAATTGACGTTCTGTGGGACGACCTGCAGGGCGAAAAGCACACCCAGGAATCCATTGACCGTGTTCGTAACTACACCGCGGACCATCTGGGTATCCGCCAGCAGGACGTTATTCCTCTCTCTGCAAAACAGGGATTGCTGGCACGGGTTCGCAAAGACAACAACCTGTTCGACCGCTCCAACATCGGTAAGCTGGAGCAGCTGATCATTCAGCGCATCCTGATGCATAAGGAGCAGCTGATTACCCAGAACCTGATCAACGACTTGTTGGGCATGCTACAGAACAGCCAGGCGGCCATGCAGTACCGCCTGGATGCCCTGGAAGAAGAACGCCAGGCCTGCGCCGGCGCCACCCTCGACAAGGCCGCGCTGTCCCGGCTCGCGGAACGGGCCCAGAAGGATTATGACTTCTACTACAAGAAGCTGATCACTCTGCGTTCATCGCGTCGGCTGATGGAATCCCAGGGTGACATGCTCACCAAGCTGGTCAGCGAAGATCGCTTTGAGCAGCACGCCAGCCAGGTACGGAAAATGATGTCGAAAAGCTGGACCACGGCCGGCATGAACCGAGCCATGGAACACTTTTTCGAACTCCTGGAGAGCGACCTCACTAACCTGCTGAGCGAAGGGCGGCTCGCGGAGAAAATGGTCGGCGCCATTTATCGCAGATACAACGAAGACACCCGCGCCCGGCACCTGGAACCCATTCCTCTGCGGGCCGGCCGGCATGTAATCGCCATTCGTGAACTGCGCAAGAAAGCCCGGCGTTTCCGCATCAATCCGAAGAATCTGCTGTCGGAACAGTCAACGGTGGTGCGCCGCTTCTTCAATGTGATGGTGAGCGAAGCCCGTACGCTGCACGGCCGGGTGCGTAAAGATGTCGAGCGCTGGCCGCACGAAGCCCTGCTGCCCATCATGCAGTTCTCCATGGAGCAGAAGCAGCTGCTTGAGCACCAGATCCGCCGTCTGCGCGACATGGTTCGCACCGACCGGGACAGCCGGGCTGAACGCCAGCGCCTGGATCATGCCACGGCAGACCTGCGCAGGCAGCTGGAACTGGCCGATGCCATGATGCGCCAGATCCGCAAGCCGGCACCCACCATGATCCAGCAGAAAGTGGTCAACATCTCAGGCGCCATGTAACCGTGCCCTGGCAAGCCGCACCATTTTGGTGCAGCTTGCCAGGAGGGCATCCGAAACGCCGGTTGCAGCAACCTTCCCCCGCCTTTAAACTGCAGTGCTGGCGCCAGTTCCGGTGCCAGCCAAGGCCTGTGGCCAGACACCAGTGGACCGAACCAGGAACTCATCACACCCATGCCTGATTCCCTGCCCTCGGATTCCGTGGGCCTTGTAAGCCCGAAAACCATCCACTTCGACACGCCGTTGGAGCTGGCCTGCGGCCAGACACTGGAAAGCTACGATCTGGTGGTGGAAACCTATGGCAAGCTCAACGCCGATGCCAGCAATGCGATACTGATCTGCCACGCACTCAGCGGCCATCACCATGCCGCCGGCTACCACTCGCTGGACGACCGCAAGCCGGGCTGGTGGGACAGCTGTATCGGCCCCGGCAAGCCCATTGATACCAACCGGTTTTTCGTGGTCAGCCTGAACAATCTCGGTGGCTGCCACGGCAGCACCGGCCCCAACTCCAACAACCCGGAAACCGGGAAACCCTATGGTCCGGATTTCCCGGTCGTTACCGTGGCTGACTGGGTCGCCAGCCAGGCCCGATTGGCTGATCATCTGGGCATTCAGCAATGGGCTGCTGTGGTTGGCGGCTCCCTCGGAGGCATGCAGGCCCTGCAGTGGAGCCTGGACTACCCGGACCGGCTAAGGCATTCCGTCGTCATCGCCTCGACTCCACGCCTGACCGCACAGAACATCGCCTTCAACGAAGTCGCACGGCAAGCCATCACCTCGGACCGGGAATTTTTCGAGGGCCGCTATTACGACGAGAATCTGGTGCCGAAGCGCGGCCTGATGCTGGCCCGGATGGTTGGCCACATCACCTATCTCTCAGACGCCTCCATGGGCGAGAAATTCGGCCGAGAACTGCGTGAGGAAGCCTACAAGTTTGGTTTCGACGCCGAGTTCCAGGTGGAAAGCTACCTGCGTTACCAGGGCGAGCGTTTTTCCGAAACCTTCGACGCCAACACCTATCTGTTGATGACCCGGGCACTGGATTACTTCGATCCCGCCTACGACTTCGGCGGCGATCTGTCCAAGGCCCTGGCGCCGGCACAATGCGAATACCTGGTACTGTCCTTCAGCACCGACTGGCGATTCTCGCCGGCGCGCTCCGAGGAAATGGTCAATGCCATGATTTCCGCCCGAAAGCGCGTGAGCTATGCCGAAATTGATGCACCCTGGGGCCACGATGCCTTTTTGATCCCGACCCCCAGATACACCGACATCTTTACTGCGTATATGGACCGGGTAGCACGGGAGGTCGGCGCATGAGAGCAGATCTTGAGATTATTCAGCAATGGGTACGCCCCGGCCACCACATCCTCGACCTGGGTTGCGGCGACGGCACCCTGCTGGATTTCCTGCAGCGGGAGCGTAACGCCACCGGATTTGGTCTTGAGATCAACCCGGACCACATCACCACGTGCATGGGCCGCGGGGTACGGGTGATCGAACAGAACCTGGATACCCAGGGCCTGGACAACTTCGACGATGGCATGTTCGACATTGTCCTGATGACCCAGGCCCTGCAGGCGGTGCGCCGCCCCGACAAAGTGATTGATGAAATGCTGCGGGTGGGTCGCGAAGGCATCGTCACCTTCCCCAACTTTGCCCACTGGCGACTGCGCTGGGGCCTGGCCCTGAGCGGCCGCATGCCCGAATCCGACGCACTGCCGTATAAATGGTATAACACCCCCAATATCCGCCTTTGCACCTTCAAGGATTTTGAAGCGCTGTGCCGGCAGAAAGGCATCAAGATCAAAAGCCGCCGGGTAGTGGACGGGCAACACCAGAACAGCTGGCTGGCGCGGCTGTGGCCCAACCTGTTGGGGGAAATCGCCATCTACCGCATTACACGGGAGACCACATGATGAACCTTCTGACTGCAAGTAAAACACTCGTCCTGGCGTTCGGGCTTATGCTGGTATCGATCACCAGCCAGGCCGGACAAAAGGATTTCGGAGAGTATCAGGTGCACTGGAGTGTATTCCCCAGCACCTTCCTGGCGCCGGAAGTGGCACAGGCCAACAACCTGCAACGCAGCCGGGGCATCGGCATCGTCAACATCTCGATCATGACCGAAGACGAGCATGGCCAGATTCAGCCCGTCAGCGGGCAGGTGGAAGGCCAGGTCTCCAACGATATCCAGCAAGTGAAATTCCTGGCGTTCCGGCGCATTCAGGAAGGTGATGCCGTGTACTTCATTGCCCAGTACCAGTATCAATCCGGAGATCTGATGACGTTCAACGTCACGGCGCGCCCCAGCGGCCACCAGGAAGATCTGCCGGTCCGTTTTTCCCATACCCTGTTCAATGACTGATACCATGACCCGGAAACTCGTCATCGCCAGCAACAACAAGGGCAAGGTTGCCGAACTGACCGATCTGCTCGCGCCACTGGGTTTGGTACCGGTCCCCCAGGGTGAGCTCGGCGTATCAGAGGCCGAAGAACCCGCGGTTACCTTTGTTGAGAATGCCATTATCAAGGCCCGCCATGCGGCGAAAGCCACCGGCCTGCCTGCGCTGGCCGATGACAGTGGTCTGGCGGTGGATGCCCTGGACGGCCGCCCGGGCGTTCGCTCCGCTCGTTTTGCCGGCGATGAGGCAACCGACAGTGATAATGTCGAGGCTTTACTGGCAGCGTTGAAAGACACGCCAGAAGCACAGCGCAGCGCTCAGTTTCACTGCGTTCTGGTTTATCTCCGCCATGCCGACGACCCCACGCCGATCATCTGCCATGGCCGCTGGCCAGGCCGGATTCTTGCCGAGCCGCGCGGGCAAGGCGGCTTCGGTTACGACCCGGTCTTTCTGGTACCGGAGCACGGATGCAGCGCTGCGGAACTGACGCGGGAGCAGAAAGGCAGGATCAGCCACCGGGGCCGGGCTCTGGCCAGCCTTCTGGACCAACTCAGGGCGGAGCTTTAATACTGTGACCGCCACCCTGCCCGTGGCGGTCTGCCCGCCCCTGAGCCTGTATATTCACGTGCCCTGGTGCGTGCGCAAATGCCCGTACTGCGACTTCAACTCCCACGCGATCAAGGGGGAGATTCCCGAACACGCCTACCTGAACGCCCTTCTGGAAGACCTGGATCAGGACCTGAGCCTGGTCCGGGAACGCCCCATTGAAACCGTGTTCATCGGTGGCGGAACCCCGTCCCTGATGAGCGGCGCGTTCTACCACAGCCTGTTCGAGCGACTCCGGGAACGGCTGAGCTTCCGCCCTGATGCCGAAATCACCCTGGAGGCCAATCCAGGCACACTGGAGGCCGGTCGATTTGAGAGCTTCCGGGAGGCTGGCATCAATCGGCTGTCTATCGGTGTTCAGAGTTTTGACCCAAACCAACTGAAAACCCTGGGCCGGATTCACGACAGTGCGTCGGCCCACAGCGCCATTGAAGCCGCCCGCAAGGCCGGTTTTGACAACTTCAATGTCGACTTGATGCATGGCCTGCCGGGCCAGACACCGAGTCAGGCTCTGGATGATTTACAGGCAGCGTTGAGCTACCAGCCCCGGCACCTGTCCTGGTACCAACTCACCATCGAGCCCAACACCGAGTTTTTCTCCCGACCACCCGCCCTGCCGGACGATGATCGGCTCTGGGAAATTTACCAGCGCGGGGGAGCTCTGCTGCGCCAGGCGGGCCTGGACGACTATGAAGTCTCCGCCTGGAGCCTGCCGGGCGCCCAGAGCCGGCATAACCTGAATTACTGGACATTCGGGGATTATCTGGCCCTGGGGGCTGGCGGCCATGGCAAGGTAGGCCTTGCCGACGGACGCATCCTGCGATACTGGAAGACCCGGCAACCGGACGCGTATCTCAACCGGATCGGCTCCCGCACGGCCGGTAGTGAAGCCATAGAGCCTGAAGACCGGCCTCTGGAATTCATGATGAATGCGTTGAGACTGAAAAGCGGCACCGAGGAAAGACTGTACAGTGATCGTACAGGTTTACCGCTGTCGTCCATTGCGGTAAAACTTGAACAGTTACGAGACAAAAACCTGATCGTCCCCGACCGTCTGCAGGCGACGGCGCAGGGGCAAAGATACCTGAATAGCCTGCTGGAGCACTTTCTCTGATGGACTCAGCCCAGCGCCCACCGCTCATACCCATGCGCCCGATGAAGCTGCCCATGAAAGTTTCCCTGGTGGCTGCACTGGCGCTGTGGCTGGTTCTGATAGCGCTGAACCAACCCCTGCATACGGCCGCCGCACCTCAGGGTATCGTCAGTTTACAGCTGGCCGGTACCGCCGAGCAGACTCACGCCATTCTGCGCAGCTGGCGGGACGGCAATCTCGCCATGGCACGGCTATCACTGTGGCTCGACTTTGTGTTCATCGTGGTCTATCTGGCCGCCCTGCTTCAATTAACCCGCCACTTCACCCGGGACAGACCGGGTATCCGGGAACGAATGGTCGCCCGCTGGGTGCGGGCCCTGTTTGTGATTGCAGGCATCAGCGATGTTGCTGAAAACATTGTTCTGCTGAACAATTTCAATCCGCCGTCAGACTCCCTGAGCCTGACCGCCACCATTCTGGCGCTGGTGAAATTCACCGGCCTGATACTTGGCATGGCAGGCCTGGTGGTTATCCGTGCATCCCGTCGCAGGCCCCTGACTCACTCCCACTGAACTCAGTTGGTGCGATAGAACAGCAAATCCCACACCCCGTGGCCAAGATTTTCGCCACGCTTCTCGAACTTGGTGATCGGGCGATCATCAGGCTTGGGCGAATAACCACCTTGCTCCTGGGTATTGGCAAAGCCTTCTGAGGCGTTCATCACTTCCAGCATGTGCTCAGCGTAGTTCTCCCAGTCAGTGGCCAGGTGCAGAATACCGCCCACCCGCAATTTATGACGGATGCGCTGAACAAATTCCGGCTGGATCAAGCGGCGCTTGTGGTGCTTTTTCTTGTGCCACGGATCCGGGAAGAACACCATCACGCGATCAAGGCAGGCATCCGGCAGACACAGGTCAATCACATCATTGGCATCAATACTGTAAACCCGCACGTTCTCCAGGCCACGTTCTTCCACTTCCTTCAACAAGGCGCCGACGCCAGGCAGGTGCACTTCCACCCCGATAAAATCCTGCTCGGGTGCGGCTTCGGCCATATCGGCAAGGGACTTGCCCATTCCGAAGCCGATCTCCAGGTTGAGCATGTTATCCCGGCCAAACACCTCACGGGGGTCAATCATGCCATTGTCCCGGCTCAGTCCGTACTTGGCCCAGTTGCGATCGAAGGCCTTCTTCTGGCCTTCGGTCATCCGCCCCTGGCGCAGTACAAAGCTGCGAACACCGCGGCGTGTGGTGACCGGATTCGTATCCTGGGTCTCGTTCTGGTCAGTCATTCTGTGTCCTCAAGCTTCAAAGCGGATCTCGTGGAATAAACCTGACGCACAGTTTACCAGAGTCAGCAGCTTCAGGCGGAGACAACCGACCCCTGGCCGGCCTGGCGGTCGAGTTGGCGATAACCCAGCGCCTCCATCAGGTGCGACTGGCTCAGGTGTTTCGCACCCTCCAGATCCGCCAGGGTGCGGGCCAGTCGTAATATGCGGTGGAGCGCCCGGGCCGACAGCCCCAGCCGCTCCATGGCGCGGGTCAACAACTGCTCACTGGCTGCATCCAGCCGACAAGCCTGATCCAACAACGCTCCCGAGAGGGCCGAGTTGAGCATCCCGCGAGCCTCCTGCCGGGCTCTGGCAGCCAGAACCCTGGCCCTGACTCTGGCGCTACTTTCACCGGACGCCCCGGAACCGAGCAAAACCTCTCCGGACTGCACCGGAACCTCCACGTGCAGATCGAACCGATCCAGCAACGGCCCTGAGATCTTTGCCCGATAACGCATCACCTGTGCCGGCGTGCACTGGCACTCGATATTGGGATGGCCACTGTAACCGCATGGGCACGGGTTCATGGCGGCCACGACCTGAAATCGCGCCGGAAAAGTAACCTGTCGCGCCGCCCGGCTGATGGAGATTTCGCCAGTTTCCATGGGCTCCCGCAGCACTTCCAGGACCCGCCGTTCAAATTCCGGCAGTTCATCCAGAAACAACACCCCCCGGTGCGCCAGAGAGATCTCACCCGGGCGAGGACTGCTGCCACCGCCTACCAGCGCCACTGCAGACGCCGTGTGATGAGGCGCCCTGAACGGTGGCTGACGCCAACCGCCGGGTTTCAGAGGCTGGCCGGCAACGGAATGCACGCTGGCCACCTCCATGGCTGCCTCATCTGGCAACCCCGGCAGAATGCCCGGTAACCGGCTCGCCAGCATGCTTTTACCGGTTCCGGGCGGGCCGAAAAACAACAGATTGTGACCGCCAGCTGCGGCCACCTCCAGCGCCCGACGGGGCACTTGCTGGCCTCGCACCTCTGAGAGGTCGGCCACAGACACCGCTGCGGTGCCGTCTCCCGGCGTTTCAGATCGAGGAACAGGAACCAGCCGGGCACGGCCCGCCAGATGTTCACACACTGTCAGCAGATGACTGGCGGCAAGCACATCATCACGGCTGGCAAGGGCGGCTTCCTCGGCGTTGTCCTGAGGTAGCAACAGCGAACGGCCCGCCTCGCGAGCCGCCAGTACCGCGGGCAATATCCCCTTGAGGGGCCGAAGCGCACCATCCAGGGACAGTTCTCCGAGAAACTCGTGGCTTTCGAGGCTTTCGGGGGGAATCTGGCCGGAGGCTGCCAGGATGCCCAGGGCAATGGGCAAATCAAAACGGCCACCTTCTTTGGGCAGGTCAGCAGGCGCGAGATTGATGGTGATTCTACGGGCGGGGAATTCGAAACCGGCATTCAGCAGTGCACTGCGAACCCGATCCTTGCTTTCCCTCACTCCGGTTTCCGGCAGACCGACAATGGATAATGCCGGCAGGCCACCGGACAGGTGCACTTCAACGGTAACCGGGGGAGCAGACACGCCAATACTGGCGCGCGAATGGACAATAGCGAGCATGACAACCTTCCATGGCACAGAATAATCAATCGTTGCGGGCAGCGCCCCTGCCGCCCGGCCACCCCATCAGGAACCCTGGCGTTGCTCCAGTTCGGCAACACGTTTTTCCAGGGCCTCGACCTTTTCACGGGTTTTCATCAATACTGCCTGCTGGGCATCGAATTCTTCGCGGGTCACCAGCTCCAGCCGGGACAGAACCGACATCACCGTGGCCCGGGCCTGGGTTTCAAAATCTTCCCGTGCTGCCCGCGCCATATCGGGAACAAACTGGCCAAACTGACCCTGCAACTGAGAAAAAATTTCCTGGGGCCCTTTCATCAATCACCTCTCGAATCGGTTTTTCGGCGATATCAGACTATTTTCCGTGTCGCCGGAGTATTTGCGGGAGTGTATCACACCCCACCCCCTGCCATACTGTACCCGGTCGGCATTATAATGGCCGCGGCCGATGGCCCGACTGCGCTGTTTTGAGACAAACATAGTCACAACGCACCACAACGGTGCGCCAGGCTGCGCCATTTCGGCACAGACAATAATTAAGAGTTTGTTTTAAAAGCTATTTTTTGCGTTGGCATACCCGATGCTAAAGCCCTCGTACGCAATCCGCACAATTGATGTGCGAGGTGGCAGCATCCCGAACTCAACAACCGGCCGACGGGCCCTCACTGTTGGGACGGCTTTACCAAGGAGAAAGCAATGAAACTTGTGACAGCGATCATCAAGCCTTTCAAATTGGATGATGTCCGTGAGGCACTATCCGAGATTGGCGTACAAGGCGTAACCGTCACTGAAGTCAAAGGCTTCGGTCGGCAGAAAGGCCACACAGAGCTCTATCGTGGCGCGGAATACGTGGTGGATTTCCTGCCCAAGGTCAAAGTGGAGATCGCCATTGGCGACAACCTGCTGGACCAGGTCATCGAAGCCATCACCAAGGCGGCCAACACCGGCAAGATCGGCGACGGCAAGATTTTCGTGACTGAACTGGAACAGGCTATCCGGATCCGGACAGGCGAAACCGGCGAAGAAGCGGTCTGATCCGGAACTGACACCCAGCCAACGCAAAAACTTATAACCTGAAGAGCCTTGTGCGGAGGGCTTCCTATGGAAAGCAATCTCTTTCACCTGCAGTATGCAATAGATACCTTTTATTTTCTCGTGTGTGGCGCATTAGTCATGTGGATGGCCGCAGGCTTTGCCATGCTCGAGTCCGGCCTGGTGCGTGCCAAGAACACCACCGAAATCCTGACCAAAAACGTCGCGCTCTTTGCCGTGGCCTGTACCATGTACCTGGTGTGCGGTTACGCCATCATGTACGGCGGTAACGTCTTCCTCTCCGGCATCGCCGATGTGGACGTGGACGGTGTACTGGGCGACTTCGCCACCCGCGAAGACGGCTTCACCGGCGGCTCCATCTACTCAGCTGCCTCTGACTTCTTCTTCCAGGTCGTGTTCGTGGCCACCGCCATGTCGATCGTGTCCGGTGCAGTTGCCGAGCGCATGAAGTTGTGGGCGTTCCTGGTATTCGCGGTCTTCATGACCGGCTTTATCTACCCGCTGGAAGGCGCGTGGACCTGGGGTGGCGCCGACGTGTTCGGTATGTACAACCTCGGTGATCTGGGCTTCAGTGACTTCGCCGGCTCCGGCATCGTACACATGGCAGGTGCCGCTGCGGCTCTGGCTGGCGTACTGCTGCTTGGCCCGCGTAAAGGCAAATACGGCCCCAACGGTGAAATCCGTGCCTTCCCGGGCGCCAACATGCCGCTGGCCGCTCTGGGTACCTTCATCCTGTGGATGGGCTGGTTCGGCTTCAACGGTGGCTCTGTACTGAAACTCGGCGATGTGGCCAGCGCCAACTCTGTGGCCATGGTGTTCCTGAACACCAACGCAGCCGCTGCCGGTGGCGCTATTGCCGCCCTGATCACGGCTCGCCTGATGTTTGGCAAGGCTGACCTGACCATGCTGCTGAACGGTGCGATCGCCGGTCTGGTGGTAATCACCGCCGAGCCATCCACCCCGAGCGCGCTGACAGCCACTATCTGGGGCGCCCTGGGCGGCATCCTGGTGGTACTGAGCATCGTTACTCTGGACAAGCTGCGCATCGACGATCCGGTCGGCGCCATCTCTGCCCACGGTGTCTGTGGTCTGCTGGGCCTGCTGCTGGTACCGGTTACCAACGGCGATGCCAGCTTCAGCGGCCAGATCATCGGCGCCCTGACCATCTTCATCTGGGTATTCGTGGCCAGCCTGGTTGTCTGGGGAATCCTGAAGGCTGTCATGGGTATCCGCGTGACCGAAGAGGAAGAATACGAAGGTGTCGACCTCTCCGAATGCGGTATGGAAGCCTATCCGGAGTTTGTCAGCGGCAGGCAGTAATACCGCTACCTACCGGAACAAAGAAGGGCGCCCTTGTGGCGCCCTTCTTCTTTAAGCTCTGGTTCAACCCTCTTCCGGGCGAACCTCATCTTCAAGCGCATCCACCATGAACTGCGGCATGGCCAAGGCGCCGTGGTGTACCCCGGCGTTGTAGTAACGGGTGACAAACGGGCGGTTGTTGGCATCTTCCTCACGGAAATACTTCAGCGGGTTTTCCTTGCTGCCCATGGTGCAGCTCCACCAGCCTGTGGGGTAGACAGGCTGAGGGAACGGCAGGGTCTGCACGTGACCAAAACCGGCTTTGCGCATGTCATCGTGAATGTCCTTGATGATGGTATTAGTGTGCAGCAGAGGGGATTCGCTCTGTTGCACGATAATACCGCCATCCCTCAGGGCCAGCATGGCATCGCGATAGAAATCCAGTGCGAACAGGCCTTCAGCAGGGCCCACTGGGTCGGTACTGTCGATAATCAGCACATCAATGCTGTTCGGTTCGATATCACGCATCCACTGGATGCCATCACCGAAAAAGAAGTTGGCGCGGGGGTCGCCATTGGCCTCGCACAGCTCCGGAAAATACTTCTCAGACATGCGGGTTACCCGCTCATCAATCTCCACCTGCCAGGCTTCTTGTACTCCGGGGTGTTTCAGCACTTCTTTCAGGGTGCCGCAGTCGCCACCACCGACAATGACCACTTTTTTCGGGTCCTTGTGGGTGAACAGCGCAGGATGGGTCATCATTTCGTGATACAGGAAATTGTCCCGGGTGGTCAGCATCACACAACCGTCCAGTACCATCAGGTTGCCGAAGGTTTCGGTTTCATAGATTTCGAGTTTCTGGAATGGCGTCTGCTCTTCATGGAGCTTGCGCTTTACCTGCAGGGAAAAGGCGGTGCCCTGGTCCTGAAATACCTCGGTGAACCAGCCTTCGTTCAATGCGGTCATGTCTGTCTCCCACTGTGTGCCGCTGCAATGTGCCGGGGCATCTGAAAGGGGCGTATTGTAGGTGCAGTGGTCAGCTCCTACAATGCAGCCTGTTACCGGCCCGCCGGCCGCCCCGGGTTTCCTGACAGGATAGCAACAATGGCTGAAACCGCTGCATCACCAGCCCACAAGGTTTACAACATCGCTCACTGGAGTGACGGATACATTTCAGTCAACGGCCAGGGCGAGGTTGAAATCTGCCCGGACCGGGGCAGAAGCGACGCCCGCATCAACCTGCCAGCACTGACTCGTTCACTCGCCGATGCAGGTGTTCCCCTGCCGGTCCTGATCCGCTTTACCGACATCCTGCACGACCGGGTCAACAAGCTCTGCAATGCCTTCAACAAAGTCACTCAGGAGCAAGGCTACCGGGGGCGCTACACGGCGGTTTACCCCATCAAGGTGAACCAGCAGCGCCGGGTGGTGGAAGAACTGCTGTCAGCCGAACCCGCCGCCTCGGCCAACCAGGTGGGCCTTGAAGCCGGCAGCAAACCGGAGTTGATGGCGGTACTGGCGCTGGCAAAGCAGGCCGGTTCGGTGATTGTCTGTAACGGCTACAAGGACCGGGAGTACATCCGCCTAGCACTGATCGGCCAGAAGCTGGGTCACCGGGTATTTATCGTGGTGGAAAAGCAGTCGGAACTGCCGCTGATTCTGGAAGAAGCCAAAAAGCTGGGCATTTCGCCCCTGATCGGCGTGCGAGCCCGGCTGGCGACTATCGGCAAGGGCAACTGGCAGAATACCGGGGGCGAGAAATCCAAATTCGGCCTGTCTGCCAGCCAGGTGCTGGATGTGGTGGATACCCTGAAACAGGCCGGAGCCCTGGGCACCCTGCAACTGCTGCATTTTCATCTGGGCTCACAGATTGCCAACATCCGGGACATCCAGACCAGCTTGCGTGAGTGCGCTCGCTTCTACACGGAATTGCACGCTATGGGCGCCCCGATTGGTACCGTGGATATCGGCGGCGGCCTGGGTGTCGACTACGAAGGAACCCGTTCCCGCAGCAGCTGCTCCATGAACTACAGCGTGTTTGAATACGCCTACAATGTGGTGCACGTGCTGCAGGCCGAGTGTGACCGCCAGGGCATCCCGCACCCGGACCTGATCAGTGAATCCGGCCGGGCGCTCACCGCACATCACTCGGTACTGGTCACCAATGTGATTGACCGGGAATACCCCGACAATCGCGAGCCCACCGAACCCGCAGCGGAGGCCCCGGCACCACTGCAGGATCTCTGGCGCGACCTGGACAGCCTTAAGGATGAAGATTCGCCTCGCTCATTGGCGGAAATCTACCACGACATCCTGCACGCCATGGCCGATGTGCACGCCCAGTTTGCCCACGGCCTGCTGTCCTTGCAGGAGCGGGCCCAGGCAGAAACCCTGTACGTGCGCTGCTGCCGGATTCTCCGGGCCGAGCTGGACACTGCCAACCGGGCGCACCGGGAAATCATCGACGAGCTGAACGAGAAGCTTGCCGAGAAACTGTTCGTGAACTTTTCCCTGTTCCAGTCTCTGCCGGATGTCTGGGGCATCGACCAGATCTTCCCGGTGATGCCGATCAACGGGCTGAACCGGCCCCTGAACCGGCGGGCCGTGATCCAGGATATCACCTGCGATTCCGACGGCCGGATTGACCAGTATGTGGACGGCCAGGGCATCGAAACCACCTTGCCACTGCCCGAACACGACCCGGAATCCCCCTTGCTGATGGGTTTCTTCATGACCGGCGCCTATCAGGAAATTCTTGGCGATATGCACAACCTGTTCGGCGATACCCACTCGGTGGATGTGAAACTGGGCCAACAGGGACAATATCAGGTGGGGGAACCCATCACCGGGGACACCGTGGCGAAAGTACTGCGCTACGTGAATTTCGAACCCGCCAATCTGCTTGAGGCCTACCGGCAGAAGTTCCGGCACAGCAGCCTGACACCTGAGCTGCAGCAAATGCTGCTGGCCGAGCTGTCCTCCGGGCTTGAAGGCTATACCTACCTGGAGGAAGGATAAGACGTCAGGAAGGACGAAAAGGAGCGATCAGGTCTGATTGTCCCGGCGCCAGGCCGACGGCGACACCCCTTCCCACTTGCGAAAGGCCCGGCCGAAATTGGACGGGTCGCTATACCCCAGATGCTCGGCAATCTCATCAATGCTCATCGCTGAATGGCGCAACAGCAGCTCCCGGGCGCGCTGGTGCCGAACGCTCTCCTGAAGGCCATGAAACCCGCCACCCTCGGCGGACAACTGCCGCCTGAGCGTTCGTGGCGATACCCCCATTTGCTGCGCCACATCCTCCAGGCTGGGCAAACGCCCATTCCGGGCAGACTCCAGCAAACGCAAGACCCGATCGGTCACCGAGGCAGAGGCTTCCATCTGGCGCATTTCTTCCTCGCACTGGGCTTCCGCCACCCGGCGGGCAACCGGATTGGACAGTGACATCGGCAACCCCAGAAACGACTTGCGAAACCTCAACTGGTTTACCCCCGCCGAGAACGTGACCTTACCGCCGAACAGATACTGGTAGCGCTCAATATCCTCGGGGCGCGGGTAATCCACCAGGCAACGGCCACCATCCAGTAACTGAGTGCCGAATAACAGGTAATTCACGTCCATCAGGGTGGCCATCACCACTTCGATATTAAACCGATGCAGTTCCTCGGTGTCGTGGTGGATCTCAAGCTGAATCACCGCATCTTCATCCTCGATAAAGAACGACAGTGACATGTAGGCGAACCGGATCCGGAAGTATTTGATCAACACCGCCAACGCCTGTTCCAGGGTGTCGCAACTGATGGCGGCCTGAGACAGAGCTCCGTGAGCGGTGAACTTCAGACGCTTGCCGTATTCCAGCCCGAGGCAGTCGTCATCACAGCGGCTCAGCACCTGCTGGCATAATGCCGTGAACTGATTGAGCGTAATGAAATTATCGGGATGGCTGAGCTGGCTGTTGCGGATACCGGCCACAGACAGCAGTTCAGAACGACGCACACCCCGCTCCTCCGCCAGCTGGCAGAGGATTTCAGCGTAATGCACCCGCATAACGGGTAAAGAACCACTGGAGAGCGTTGCGTTCATGGTCTGGAGTTTTTGATCGTTGTTTTATCGATCAAACTAGCCCCTGCCAGGGCAACCGGCAATAACCCTTGTGACGCAGTTTTTCCGGCCTTCAGGCCATCCCGACATTTTTTCGGAATCCATGAATCCGCCCGGGAATCCATTGCGTAAACACTCTCACTGACAAATCTGTGACGAGTGCATAGAATGATGACCATAGCCAGCTCAAATACGATGACTGTCAAGGAGCGCCCGGTGACAACACTGGAGCAGCAACCAACGAAAACCGAAGGGCGCAAAGACCCCTGGGGTGTTCTGTTGGAAAAAGTCGGCAAGCATCAGGATCGGGCGGCCTATCATGCTCTGTTCGAGCACTTTGCCCCGCAGATCAAGTACTACGCAATTTCGAACGGGCTTGCCAGCCATGCGGAAGAGCTGGTGCAGGAGGTTTTCGTCTCTATCTGGCGTCGGTCCTGTCTTTACGACTGGCGCAAGGCGGCCGCCTCCACCTGGATTTTTACCATTGCCCGGAACCAGCGCATTGATATGCTGCGCAAGATGCAGCGCACCAGTGCGGAGATGGCCGTGGAAACCGAAGATCTCTGGCAGATTCCGGGCGATAACGAAGACGAACCGGTCACTTCTCTTCACCGTCTGATGTCCGAGCGCCGCATCCGGGAATCGCTGAGCCAGCTCCCCGAAGAGCAGATTACCGTCATTGCCAAGGTGTACATGGAGCACAAATCCCACCAGATGGTGGCAGATGAGCTCGATATTCCCCTTGGCACCGTGAAAAGCCGGGTTCGCCTGGCCCTGAACAAACTGAAAGTGATTTTGCAGGATCAAAACGTATGACACGGCACCATCCCGACAGTCTGAGTCTGATGGAATACAGTGCGGGCAATCTGAGCGACCCCCATGCACTGTGCATCCGACTGCACCTGGAGCAGTGCCCCCACTGCCGTAGCCGGGTCGATACCCTGAACAGCCTGGGCGCTGTCATGATGGATCACCAGCCAAAGGTGACAGTGGCGGATTCCAGCTTTGATCAGTTGATGGCGCGCATTGATAGCTCACCGGAAGCATCATCCCCGGTGGCTCCCCAGCCAAAGGTAAGCCCGCTGCAGAAACTGCTCGGGGATGATATCAATGCCCTGCCCTGGAAACGTCAGCTGGCGGATGTCAGCGTGCTCGACATTACTGACAAGTTTCCCGGCCAGAGCGAGCGGGTTGTCCTGCAGAAACTGGTAGCGGGCGGCAAGGCGCCGGCCCATACCCACCGTGGCGATGAAACCACGATCGTGCTACAGGGCGCGTTCGCAGACCAGAAGGGCGTGTTCAATCAGTGGGACTTTGTGGTTCTGAACGAACAGGATGAACATCGTCCGGTCGCCGTCGGCTGCGAGGACTGCATTACGTTGTCAGTGCTGAGCGCCCCGCTGAAGCTGACCGGTACCTTCACCCGTCTGCTCAACCCGTTCCTGCGTTAACAGCATGCTGCGGCAGCGCCGCAGCATGACTGACCTACCATGGCAGGTCGCTGCCATCCCAACTGATAAAGCGCCCATTATCCTTGCTCTCAAGACGCTCCAGAACCGAAAACAGGTTGTTTGCCGTCTGCTCCGGTTCGTGGACCTTCAACTGCTCCAGCGACTGCTGAAACGGTTGACTCAGCGGCGACAATGTCGTGCCAGGGTGCAGAGAAACGCAGGCCAGTGGCGCATAACGCCGCGACAGTTCAACAGAAAGGTTCCTGACCAGCATATTCAAAGCCGCCTTGGAGGCACGATAGGCGTACCAGCCCCCCAACTGGTTGTCCGAAATGGAACCGACTTTCGCAGACACCGCGGCAACACGCTTGAAGTGCTTTCCCCTCAGTGCAGGCGCCAGCCTCTGCATCAGCGAGACAAACCCGAGGCAGTTCACCTGATAGCTCCGCATCATGCTCTGGCTGTCGATATCTTCGAGCCGCTTCTCCGGAAACATCTCGCCGTCGTGCAGCAGGCCCGCGGCATAAATAACGGTTTGAAGCGGGCCAGAGGCTTCCAGCGCAGCCGTTAACTCGTCTGTATTGAGCCGCTGCTCGTCCTCTGCATCCCAGGCCAGCAATTTTACGCCGGCGTGATTTTTCAGATCGTCCGGCGCGGTCTCCGGCTTCCGGCACAAGCCAATCAGGCTCCGGTCCGGATAGCTGCTCAGATAACGTCGGGCCAATGCCGCACCGATGGCACCGGATACCCCCGCAATAACGGTCGTCATTCGTCGATCTCCCAGTTATCAATCAACACCATGTCGTTGATACAAAAAATCAATGCCTTCAGGCCATCCGGAAGCAAACCAAAAAATTCAAACGCCCGTATGAAGAAAAGCTTCCAGATCAGAACGACGACATCCGGCGGTCGTTGAGACCGGCAAATCAAAACAGGAGAGTATCCATGCAATACCAGGCACCAGCGAACGACCTTCGCTTTCTGTTGTTTGATGTGTTGGGTGCAGACAAGCTGCACGAGCTGGAAAAGTATGCCGACGCCACACCAGAC
>Ga0079224_100003510_pt1 | contig 19868 bp, 15 predicted proteins | sample Stecom2015_FD_80414 | JGI IMG/M metagenome (GOLD analysis project Ga0079224, IMG submission 80414) | Agricultural soil microbial communities from Utah to study Nitrogen management - Steer compost 2015 | ecosystem: Environmental > Terrestrial > Soil > Agricultural land | place: USA: Utah...
CGAGCACTCGGTTCGCGACTTCGCATCACGCGCGAAAGACGGATCGCTCACTCTCGAAGACCTGCGCGGCGGCACGTTCACCATCACCAATGGCGGTGTGTTCGGCTCGCTGATGAGCACGCCCATCCTCAATCCGCCGCAGGTCGGCATCCTTGGGCTCCACGCGATCAAGGATCGGCCGGCCGGCGTCGATGGGCGCATCGAGCTGCGCCCGATGATGTACACCGCCCTGACCTACGACCACCGGATCGTCGACGGCGCCGAAGCCGTGCGCTTCCTCGTGCGCGTCAAGGAACTGATCGAGGATCCGGGCCAGCTCCTGGTCGAAGGGTAGATGGCGATCGTCAGGTTCGCTTCGTGAGTCGTCCGCTCGCCATCAGCCTGGCGCTCGTGGCTGCTGTTGTTCTCGGCGCCGCGTGGATGCTTGGCGTGTTCGACGGGCCGCGCGAGACTCCCGCCGGCACGAGTGATGTGCCGGCCACCTCCGCGCCCGCCGAACCGGCGCCTGCGGCGCCGAGCGCGCCCGCGACGTCCCGCGCGCCGCGTCCTGAACCGCGCGCGTCGGACGACGTCCCCGAGATCCGCACGCCGCTGCCGCCTCCGCCGACCACCGGCTCGTTGACGATCGAAAGCGACGTCGTGGGCGCCGACGTGTTCATCGACAACGCGTTCGTCGGCAAGGTGCCGGCGTCTGTGGACGCGGTGACGCCCGGCCGCCGCAAGATCAGCGTCAGCGCGCCGGGCTACGAAACCGTCACCGAGTTCGTCGACGTGTCGCCCGGTCCCGCGGTCGTGCGCATCGATCTGAAAATGATACGACTCGACCGTCGCGTGTCCGTTACGCATCGGCATCGCATGGGCTCGTGCGAGGGCACGCTCATCGCCTCACCGTCGGGCCTGCAGTACACCACCGACCGGCGGCAGGACGCGTTCACGGCCAGGCTGACGGACATCGACGCGATCGAGGCGGACTATCTGGCCCGCAGCCTGAAAGTTACGTTCGGCGGGCGCACGCACACGTTCACGGTGCCGCAGGAACGCGTCGACCAGATGTACGAACTCTATCAGGACGTCGAGAAAGCGCGCGAACAGCTTCGGCAGGGAGGTCTCTGACGTGGCACGGGTCGCGAAGCGCGCCGCCACCGAGGTGGCGCGCCTCGTCAACGAGTTCGAGCAGGCTGTCGACGGGCATCCGTGGCACGGCGAGTCGCTCATGACGATTCTCGGACGCGTCCGCTACGCCGTGGCCGACAGGCGCCTTCCCGGCGCGCATTCTATTCGCGAGATCGTCCGGCATCTCACGGCATGGATGGAAGAGGTACGCAGCCGAACGATGGGCGCGCCCGCGGCCGAGCCGCCGGGCGGCGCCTGGCCACCCGCGAAGGCCGACGGGCCGGCGGCGTGGAAGAAAGAGATTGCTGCGCTCGGCGCCGCGCATCGTGCGCTCGTCTCCGATCTCGCCGCGATGTCCGAACCGGATCTGCTCCAGCCCATCAACGATCCGCGTAACCGGCGAACGGGCAAGGGCGTCTCCCGATACGTGCTGCTGCACGGCCAGGTGCAGCATCTGGCCTATCACGCCGGTCAGATTGTGCTGCTCGCAAAACTCCGACCCTGATCGATCAGGGGAACAAACCGTCGTACTATCATCTTCGCCGTGGCAGCCAGCTACACAGCCAAAGACATTACGGTCCTCGAGGGCCTCGAGCCGGTCCGCAAGCGGCCCGGCATGTACATCGGTGGCGTTGGCGTCGCCGGACTCCATCACCTCGTCTGGGAAGTTCTCGACAACGCGATCGACGAGGCGATGAACGGCCATGCGTCGAACATCTCGGTCACCCTGCACGAGGACGAATCGTCGCTGACGGTCACCGACGATGGCCGCGGTATTCCGGTCGACAAGCATCCGCAGACGAAGAAGAGCGCGCTCGAAGTCATCTTCACGACGCTGCATGCCGGCGGCAAGTTCGAGCACGGCAACTACAAGACGGCGGGCGGCCTTCACGGAGTCGGTGCGTCGGTCGTCAATGCGCTGTCGAAGGAACTGATCGCGACGGTACGCCGCGATGGCGCCGAGTGGCAGCAGAAGTTCAAACAGGGCGTGCCCCTTGGACCCGTGAAGAAGCTCGGCGCCGCGCGCGGCTCTGGCACCACGGTGTTCTTCCGTCCCGACCCCACGATTTTTCCGAGGGTCGAGTTCGACCCGGTCATCATCCGCGACCGCCTCGAGATCGCCAGCTACCTGCATCGCGGCGTGAAGATCACGTTCGAGAACGAGGCCGCCGAGCAGGGACAGCCGAAGCGCGAGGTCTTTCAGCACGAGGAAGGCCTTGCCGACTACCTGAAGAAGATCCTCGCCGACCGCGGCAGCAAGCCGGTCCAGGAGGTCCCGTTCACGCTCACCCGTGAGCACGACGAGAGCGGGCTGCGCATCGATCTCGCCTTCCAGTGGACGTTGTCGACCGACGAGCATCTGCGCAGTTACGTCAACGGCATTCCTACGGGATCGGGCGGCACCCACGAGAACGGCTTCCGCGCCGGGCTCGGCAAGGCCGTCCGCAACTTCATCGAGACGCACAACCTCACGCCGAAGGGCGTGACGATCACGGCCGACGACATCCGCGAGGGCATCGTCGGCATCGTCAGCGTCTTCGTGCAGGAGCCGCAGTTTCAGGGGCAGACGAAGGATCGTCTCAACAATCCCGAAGTCGCGGGCATTGTCGATGGCATCGTCCGGCCGGGCCTCGAGCACTGGCTCAACTCGAACATCAGTACGGCCGAAGCCATCGTCGCGCGCATCATCATGGCGGCGCGCGCGCGCGAGGCGAGCCGCGCTGCGCAGGCCGAAGTCACCCGCAAATCAGCGACCTCGGCGCGGCTCACGCTGCCAGGCAAGTTGAGCGATTGTTCATCGCCTGGCCGCGACGACAGCGAGCTGTTCATCGTCGAAGGCGACTCGGCAGGCGGGTCGGCAAAGCAGGGCCGCGATCGGGCGCGGCAGGCGATACTGCCTCTGCGCGGCAAGGTGCTCAACACCGAAAGCGCGTCGATCGCGAAGGTGCTCGAGAACAAGGAGCTGTCGGACCTCGTGACGGCGCTCGGGTGCGGCATCGGCAGGAATTTCGACATCTCGAAGCTGCGCTACGGCCGCATCATCATCCTCGCCGACGCCGACTCGGACGGCCATCACATCGCGACGCTGCTGCTGACGTTCATCTTCCGCCATATGCCGGAGCTGATCACGAGCGGCAAGGTCTATCTCGCGCAGCCGCCGCTCTATCGCATCGACATCGGCAAGGACACGTTCTGGGCACTCGATGAGGCGCACAAGGACGAACTGCTCGCGCGTCACGCCGGCGGCCGGGCGAAGGCCGATATCACCCGCTTCAAGGGGCTCGGCGAGATGATGCCGAAGGTGCTGTGGGAGACGACGTTGAACCCCCGCACGCGGCGCCTGCTGCGCGTCGAGATCGCGGATCAGATCATGACCGACCGCGTGATCAACGAGCTGATGGGTAAGGATCCCTCCGCGCGATTCCGTTTCATCATGGAGCGGGCCGAAGAGGCGCAGGAACTGGACGTCTGACTCGCGCCAACCAGTAGTACACTGCCGCGCCATGGCAGCGACGTCCCCGTCCGAACGTCCACTGCTGCTGGTCGCCGACGATGAGCCCGCCATCCTCACGATGGTGCGCCGCGTGGCCGAGGCCGAGGCCTTCGAAGTGATCGCCTGTGCGGGCGGCAAGGAGGCCATCGCGGTCGCCAACCAGCGCGAACCGGATCTCGTACTCGTCGACCTGCGCATGCCTGAGGTCGGCGGTCTCGAGGTCATCCGCACCATCCGGCGCGCCAACCCCCGAGCGCAGGTCGCGCTGATGACCGGCCATGCCAGTGTCGACAGCGCCGTCGAGGCGATCCAGCTCGGCGCGGCCGACTACCTGACCAAGCCATTCGACCTTGCCCGTCTCCGCGAGTTGCTAGTACGCCGGCGGCGCGAAATTGCCGATGCGCACCGGATTGCGGAAGTGGAGCAGGCGCTCGCCCGTGAGTCCGAGTTCTGCGGAATGATTGGTCGCAGCGCGGCCATGCAACGCGTCTTCGATCTGATCCGCCGGCTGGCGCCGCACATCCGCACGGCGCTGGTCACGGGCGAGACGGGTACGGGAAAAGAGCTGGTCGCGCGTGCACTGCATCAGCAGGGGCCGCGCGCCGCGAGGCGCTTCGTCACCGTCAACTGTTCGGCCGTCGTCGAATCACTCTTCGAGAGCGAACTGTTCGGCCACATGCGCGGCGCGTTCACCGGCGCGGTCGACAACAAGGTCGGCCTGTTCGAATCGGCCGATGGCGGCACGCTGTTTCTCGACGAAGTCGGCGAACTGCCAGCGGCCGTCCAGGCCAAGCTGTTGCGCGTACTCGAGTCGGGCGAGCTGCTGCGCGTCGGCGCTCTGCAGGCGCGCAAAGTCGACGTCAGGGTGGTCGCCGCGACCAATCGTGACCTTGCCGCGGAAGTGGAAGAGGGCAGGTTCCGGCGCGATCTCTATTACCGGCTGAACATCGCGCAGATCCGCCTGCCTCCGCTGCGCGAGCGACCCACGGACGTTGGATTGCTGGCGACGCATTTCCTCGAGGCCTTCGCCCGGCAGTTCAATCGCCGGCGGTTCGGGTTGACGACCGACGGACTTGCGCGGCTCGAGCGCCATCAATGGCCCGGGAATGTGCGCGAGCTTCGCAACGTGCTCGAACGCGCGAGCCTGTTGACCGATGGTCAGTTGATTGGGGAAGAAGATCTGGAACGTGCGCTGGAAACGCCGGCGGGGTTCGACCCGCCGGCGCCCCTCGGGCCGCCATCGACGTCACTGGAGGACGTTGAGCGACGTCACATCGCCGAGGTGCTTGCCCAGGTGCGCGGCAACAAGTCCGAGGCCGCGCGCCGCCTGGGCATCAGCCGCCGTGCGCTGTACAGGCGGCTCGGAAGCTAGCGGTTGACGCGCATGTTGTGCGCGACGATGGCGGCCGTGACGCCGTTGGCGATGACCGCCGCCGCGATGCCAGCCTTGCGGTTCCGCTTGCCGATCCGATCGATGGCCAGAATCGTGGCGGCCGTCGTCGCGCCCTTGATACCCAGCGACAGCGAGTTGCTGCCGACCGCCTCCTTCATCAGCGGGTTCATCTCGGCACCGCCGCGCTCGAGCGCGCCACGCGTGCTGACGATGTCCATCACCTGCAGGCCGGCGAACGTCGCGTAGAGCGAGACGAGCACGGCCGAGCGGCCCTCGGTGGCGAAACGCCGCTCGAAGTCGCGCGCGTCGATCGCCTTCACGCTGGCGGCGCCGAGCTGGTCGGCGAACGACACGCGGGCGGCGACGGGGGCGACGCCCTGTTCGTGGGCCGTCGCCTGTTCCTGGGCCATGGCGGTCACGGGCGTTGCGAGCACTGCGGTCATCACGGCGAGTCTGAGAATGCGGGTCATGGGTCTGTCCTCCGCCCTCTGACAATGCGGCGCATGTGCCAAATGGCACAGCTATCGACAAACCCTTTTGAATCAGTAACTTATAGCGGTCGAGCAGTCGGCGGACGTGTGCGCACCTGTGACGTAAGCGCACAGGTGTGCGCACACTTTGGGCTGGTCTATTCGAGGGCGGCGATTTCGTCGGCGAGGGTCGACAGCGACACCGGCTCCCGGACGATGAGGCAATGGTCGGGGGAGTCGGCGAAGTCTTCGGGCACGATGAGGACGACCTGCATCGCAGGGTGCAGGGCACGAAGGCGGGCGATGAGGACGTCGTAGGTGAGGCCCGAGGGTGACGTGTCGGTGACGAGAATCGAGATGCGCTGGCCTGGCGTGCCGGCAATCTGCAGCGCTTCCATGGCGTTGCCGCTGGTCAGCACCGGCTTCCACACATCGGCGAAATAGCCGCGCAGCATCTGGCGCATATGCGGATCGGTTTCCATGATCAGCATGGCGCCGCGCGTGCGCTCGGGACTCATGGCAGGAGCCGGCGCGCGCTGCCCCTCATCGATTGGCAGTTCGATGGTAATCGTCGTGCCGGTGCCTGGTTCGCTCTCGGCGCGAATCGTGCCGCCCATGGCCTGGACGATGCCGTGAGCGCTCGAGAGGCCCATACCCGACCCGCCCTGACCGCGGCGCGTCGTGAAGAACGGCTCGAATGCGCGTTCGAGGACTTCGGGCGTCATACCCTGCCCCGTGTCACGGACGACGATCCTGATCCGGGGCGCGGCGCCTGGGGCGACTTCTGGGTTCGACGTCTCGATGTCGAGCCGTCCGCCGGCCGGCATGGCGTTGCGCGCGTTGGCGACCAGATTCAGCAGTACGCTCTCGAACTTCACCGGGTCGATCGCGACCTGGTCCTGCGTGGCCTCGAGTGCGATTGTCATGGCCACGCGTTCGCCGGCCATGAGTTTGAGCTGACGGCGCAGCGGCTCGATGAAATCGTGCAGGCGCACTCGCTCGCTTGCGACGGGCTGCCGGCGTCCGAACGCAAGCAGATCGGAGGCCATCGCCGACGCGCGCATGGCCGCGGCGCGGATTTCGCGCAGGTCTTCCTGCGCTTCATGAGTCGGCGCGAGTTCGTCGGCCACCAGTTCGACGCGACCGCGAATCACCTGAAGCAGGTTGTTGAAATCGTGGGCCAGCGCTCCGGCGACGCGCGCCACGGCGTCCATGCGTCGCGCCTGGTTGAGTTCCTTGCGCAGCGATTCTTCGCGTTCTTCCACGCGCGCGCGTTCGCGTTGGTGCAACCGGAACGCCGCCGTGCCCAGTACGGCGAGGCTGATCAACGTGATGTCGACCAGCACCTGCCGGTACTGTTCCGACGGGACGCTGAGTACGCCCAGTGCGTAAAGACCGTGGTGGACGATCGGCAGGACGATGGCGCCGGCCATGAGCGCCTGGTCGGTACGGCCGCCGCTCGACTGCCAGTCCTGATTGAGGACGTCCTGGCCAACCTCGAACGGCGCGTGCCGGCCGCGCGCCGCGGCGATGACCAGCAGAAACGGCAGTGCCCAGAGCAGGTCAAGTGGCGTGCCGGACGTCAGGCCGATGACATTGGCCATGTACAGCGTCTCGAGCACGTCACCGATCATCATCGTTGCGACCGAGGCCGCGAGCAGGCCGTACAACGTGGCCCAGCGCACGGACCAGCTCTCGCGCCGCACCCAGATGATGCGGATGGCGAGCACGGCGTCGAGCGTGAGGTACATCACGAAGGACGGCACGTACGACTCGTAGGTCACACGATCGACCGCGGCGGGAATGACGGCGAGGTAGCAGAGCCATCCGAAGAGGAGGATCGCGACGCCGATGGCCCGCAGCCGTCGCTGCCGGGCCTCGAACGCACTCATCGTCTGCAGGTGCGGTTTCAGCTCGACGGCGAGGAAGTAGAACAGATAGAACGCGACGTACGCGCAGTCGCCGGCAACGCTGCCGCCGATCGTCCAGGTCGCTTCGGGGACGAACCAGACCACGAGCGCGTAGACGAACCAGACCGCGTACGCGGCGGCAATCATTGTCCAGAAGCGGCGCTCGTCGGGGAATGGCGACGGGGCCGGCGCGTCGAGGCACGACACGATGACGAGCGGCAGGAACGTCAGCCCGAGCAGGTAGTCGCCGAAGACGACTTTGGTCTCGAGCGAGGCGAACGGCGTGACGTAGAACACCGCCATCGCAGCCCAGACGAGCAGTGACACTCTGACCCAGCGATCGCGTAGGAGGAAACCGGGCATGCCGTCAGTGAGGTAATCGTAATCGGGCGTCGTCGCGGCAGGCTAGAGGAAACTGGCATGTCCTGTCCCCTGCTGCTACACTGAAGTCTCGGCCCGCTCCCCCCGACAATTAAGAAGAGAAACGAGATCGATATGTCGACGACTGCCTTGCGCGGCTTTATGACGCGTGTGTCCGGCGGCCTGGGGTTGGCGTGGCTGCTCACCTCGGCCGCATGCGCGGCGCTGCCGACGGCGCCCGATTCGGAAACGGCAGAGCCCGCCTATACGGCTGTAGGCGCGAGCGATGCCATTGCCATCGGGGCCAGTGTGTCGTGCCTGCCGTTCGTGGCCTGCCCGACCGGCACCGGCTACGTGCAGATCATCGACCGGCACCTCAAGGCGGGCAGCCGTGGCTTCGAGTTGCTGAACCTCGGCATTCCTGGTGCCGTGCTGAGTCCCCGCATCCAGGCACTGTCCAGGTCGTACGGCCCACGCGTTGACCTCAACTTCCTCGAGCGCGAGCTGCCGTTCGTTGATCGCGATTCACTGCTCGTGACGGTCTTTGCCGGCGGCAACGATACGAACGTCATCGCTCGGTCGGTAAGCGGCGAATCCAACGGGAATGCCCGCGCGTACATCGACGCGCAGGTTGACGCCTTCGCGGCCGAGCTCGCCTCGCTCGTCGACGGCATCAGGGGACGCGCGCCGAAGTCGCGCATCGTGATCGCCAACCTGCCGAACTACGCGGGCGCGCCGTTCACGCGCAACTACACGTCGATGGAGAAGCGTGTGCTGCAGCAGATTTCGGTTGGCTTCTCGGTCGAGGCCATCAACCCACTCGCGTCGCGCCCGAACGTGGCGGTGGTCGATCTGCTGTGCGACGATCGCATGTACCAGAGCTCGTCCTACTCCTCGGACGGATTCCATCCCAACGACAAGGGCTATGCCGTGATGGCCGAGAAGATGCTGGCGGCCTACGAGACGCCGAGCTATGCCGCGCCGCGCGCCAGCTGCGGCCGCATGTCCATCGTGCCGAGCCTGTGAGGACCATGGCGTCGTGAGGCGCCTGCTCGCGGTCCTGCTCTTCCTCTTCGAGCCGTATCTGGCAGCGACCGTGCTGCTGCGGCTGGCGGCGTCGCTCGACACGCGTGACGTGCCGACCTACGCGGCGCTCGCCGTCCGCGTGCTCCTTGCCATTGCGTCGGTCATCGCGGCGATGGCGCTTGGAAACCGTCGCGAGGGGGCTGATCGTCTGGCCTCGCTCGTGCTCACGGGGTCCGCGGCCTTTGCCGTGCTGCAGCTCGTCACGCGTGCGCTGCCCACGAGCGTGCCGCCGGATCTCGCGCCGGTGCTGACGGCGGTCATCGTCGTCCATCACCTGGCGTGGGTCGGCTTTCTTCGCTTCTCAGGGAATCGTCAGGACAATCTTTCCGACGTGTGACGCGTCGAGTGCACGGTGCGCGTCGGCAACGCGGTCGAGCGGAAACGTCGCGTGCATGACGGGCCGCACGCGACCGGCCGCCAGCAGCGGCCAGACGTGCGTCTCGAGCGCGCGCGCGATGGCGGCCTTCTCGTCGACGCTGCGGATGCGAAGCGTGGATCCCGTAATCGTCAGGCGCTTGAGAATGATCGGCCGCGCATCGAACGACGTGGCCGAGCCGCCCATGAAACCAATCATGACAAGACGCCCCTCGCGTGCGAGCGACGCCAGGTTTCTTTCGACATAGGGCCCCCCGACGATGTCGAGGATGACGTCGACGCCGCGGCCATCGGTCAACTCGCGGATGCGCGCGGCAAAGTCTTCGGTGCGGTAATTGATGGCGGCCCCGGCGCCGAGCGCTTCGATGGCGCGGCAGCTCTCGTCCGTTCCCGCCGTGGCGTAGACGTGGCTGTCGAACGCCGTGGCGAGTTGGACCGCCGTTGTGCCGATGCCGCTTGCGCCGCCGTGGACGAGCAGCGTCTCGCCCGCGCGCAGGCGGCCCCGCTCGAAGACGTTGGTCCAGACGGTGAAGAACGTCTCGGGGACCGCCGCGGCTTCGGTGAGCGACAGTCCTTCAGGGATCGGCAGACACTGCGGTGCGGGCGCGATGACGTATTCAGCGTAGCCGCCGCCGGTGACCAGGGCCATGACGGCGTCGCCCTGGCGCCAGCGCGTGACGCCGGGACCGGTGGCCGCGACGTGGCCGGCCACCTCGAGGCCTGGAACATCCGAGGCGCCCTTTGGTGCCGGGTAGCGGCCTTCGCGCTGCATCGCGTCGGGACGATTGACGCCTGCGGCCTTCACCGCAATCAGCACCTCGTTCTCGCCCGGCACGGGCGTCGGACGATCGACGAGGCGGAGGACGTCGGGACCACCGGGCTGCGAAATCTCGACGGCGCGCATGGTCACCGCAGCGACGAGGGCAGGCGCGGCGACGAGAGCAGGCGCTCGAAGGCCGGCCAGCGGTTGCCGTCAGGAGCTTCGCGGTCGACCCAGGCGCGGACGAGATCCCTGCCGAGGTTGTAGTTGATCACGTAGCTCCGATACTGGTCGAAGAACCGCGTGCGCTGCTCGGCGCGGTCGCGCGGCATCATCGCGTAGCGTTCGAGCCAGGCCACGGCCTGCTCGCGCGTGATGTCGCCGTTCAGATAACGGCGCGCCGCTTCGTTGCCGGCGTAGGCGAGCCGTTCGACGCGCGCCTGGACGTCGTAGTATCGCTCGGCGCCGGCCGGATCGAGACCAGCGGCGGGGAAGAGGACATCGCGCTCCCAGTCGATCCGTGTGCCGCCGGGGAACGCCATCTCGATGCCGAAGTTCGCCGTGCCCTCGGCAATGAGCGACTGCGGCGAGAAGAGCGGGTAGACCGAGAACTCGATCCAGCGTCGCTCACGGACGAGGCGCTGTTCGAGCAGCACGTTGTAGACGTGATGGCCGGGGTAGCCCTCGTGACAGGCCAGGTCGATGGCACGGTCGATGGTGATCGGCAGGTCCGTGTTGACCTGAATCAGCGACTGGAAGCCGCCCTGATACCAGTTGTACGCGCTCCAGGACTTCCCGGTGACGTACTCGACGGTGAAGGCCTCGTCCTCGGGCAGCGCCAGATGCTCACGCGTACGTCGACGGCACTCGTCGATGGCCGTCGTGAACACGCGGTCGAGCCGCGCGCGCGGAACGACGAACCGCGAGCGGAAGGCGTCGTAGCGCTCGATGAGCGGCCCGTCGCCAGGGAGCAGCGACTCCAGTTCGTCGAGCACCGACTGGAACGAGGCTTCCGTGTTGACCGGGGCCTCGGCGCCGTACAGCAGGCGCGACTCCTCCTCGAAATCGAAGCGCTCGCCCTCCAGCATGCGAAGCCGCGTGTGCACGGCACGCAGCTGATCGACGAGATATCGTTGGCGCAGCCGGCTCAGCTCATCGGGTGATGCGCCCGGATCGACCGCTTCGGCGTCGGCAAGCAGGAACGCCGCTTCGGCAACCAGCGTATCGAGCGGACGCGGCGTTGCACCCTCAGCCGGACGAAACTCCTGCGGACCGTAATAGGCGTCGACGAAGTCCGTGTCGTGCAGGCCGACCTGCAGCACGAGCCGGACGTAACGCTCGGCGATCTGGTTCATGTCGGGCTTCATCATGTTCCCGAGCCGTTCGGCGGCGTCGACGCGGTTGGTGCGCGGCGCCGGCGGCGAGTAATAGCGGTGGCCGCTCGTGGTTTCGATGACCAGTCGTGCCGTGCCCCTGGGCGCCGGCTCGATGGCGAAGCGCGCGACCTCGGCCCGCGGGATGCGCACGTCACGATCGGGCAGGGCAAGCCGCAGCTCGACGGCCTCTTCGGTGGCGCGCACGCGATAGTAGGTGTCGAGGAACAGCCACCAGTAAGCCGTGCCCCCCGCCGCCAGCGCGATGAATGTCAGTGCCAGAGCCGACCCGCGCGAGAGACCGCGTGACGATCGACGGAGACGGAAGGCGAACGTCGCCGCGAGCAGGCCGACGACTGCTGCCGCGACGCCGAACGCGATGAACGCGCCCCGCAGGTCGGCGGCGTAGGTTTCGGACAGCATCAACCCACGAACTTATACCCGAGACCGTGCACGGTCAAAATGTACTGAGGATGCCGCGGCGTCGGCTCGATCTTCTGCCGCAGCCAGGCCACGTGTACGTCGACCGTCCGCGTGGAGGGCATCGCGTTGTAGCCCCAGACCTCGTTCAGCAGCTCATCGCGTGAAAGCGTGGCGCCGCGGTGCTCGACGAAGTAGCGCAGCAACTGGTACTCGCGCGCGGAAAGGTCGAGCTCGACGCCCTCGCGCCGGACCTCGGCCTTCCTGAAGTCGATGGTGATCGAGCCGAAGGCATACGACGCGCCCCCGCCAGAGGGCTTGCCGGCTCGCCGCAGCTGCGCCTCCATGCGCGCGAGCAGTTCGAGCATGTCGAACGGCTTCGCGAGGTAGTCGTCGGCGCCGAGTTTCAGGCCGACGACCCTGTCGGCCACCTGCCCGCGCGCGGTGAGCATGATGATCGGCGCCGTCACGCCGCTCGCGCGCATGTCGCGGCACACGTCGAAGCCGTTGCCGCCCGGAAGCATGACGTCGAGCAGAATGATGTCGTAGCGCGCGTCGCGCACCTGCGTCAGTGCCGCCGGGGCGTCGCCCGCGTGTTCGACCGCGTAGCCTTCGCTGGTGAGACGATCGGTCAGCGTCAGCACGAGTCCGGGCTCGTCTTCGACGAGCAGGACGCGTGTCACGAGTGACTCCAGAGCGACTCTCGCACGAGCGTGTTCACTCTGCGGACGTGCCGGCCGCGCCGTGTGGGTTCAGCACCGGTGTCGTCTGGTCGGCGGAAACCGCGCGCGGCTCGCCCGAGGCGGCCGGCAGGTGAAGAGTGAACGCAGCGCCGGCGCCGACCTGCGATCGGACCGTCGCACGGCCGCCATGTGCTTCGGCAATGCGCCGCACGAGGTGGAGGCCGAGTCCGTTGCCCTGTATCTGGGCGGCGGTCGCACTGCGCCCGCGATAGAACGCGTCGAACACGTGCGGCAGATCCTCTGAGGCGATACCGGGTCCGCGGTCGGACACTGTCACCTGAACCTCGCGACCACCTCGTCCCGGTTCAACATTGACGCCAACCCAGCCACCCGCCCGGCCGTACTTGAGGGCGTTGCTGATCAGATTCTGAATGGCGCGCCCGATGAGCGTTTCATCGCCGTCGACGCCGGGCAGGGCATCACTCACCGTGACGTCGATGGCGACGCCTCCCGCCTGAGCACGGGTCTCGGCGGATGTCGCGATGGCGCGGGCCAGCTCGCCCGCGTCGACGCGGTGCCTCGCAAGCGGGCGCCGATCGCCCGAGAGCCCGGCCAGGACAAGTGTCTGTTCGATCATCTCGCCGAGCCGTCGCCCTTCGGTTTCGACAAGTTCCCCGTACCGCCGTGTGTCCTGCACGACGCCGGCCGCCAGGTTCTGGCCGGCCGATCGAATCACCGCAAGCGGCGTCCGCAGTTCATGCGAGACCGTCGCGACGAAATCCATCTGCTGCGACGCAAGGCGCTCGGCCCGTCGCGCGGACAGCATCACCAGAACGACGCTCGCCGCGAGCAGGCCGAGCATGCCGAAGCTGATCGCCAGATTACGGCGTCGCACCTGTTGCACCGCGGCTTCCAGCGATCCCGCGCGGTGCGTCAAGACGACCGTCCATGCACCGGCTGCCATCGACACCGCGCGCGCCATCGTCGCAACGCGAGGCCCGTCGCTCGTGTCGGCACCCTGCGGACGCTGAATGAAGAGCGCGATGTGGTCACGGCGTTCGATGCCGGGTTCGCGCTTCGATGCTTCGAGTCCGGCGGCGAACGCCGTCGCCGCACGCAACTCGGTCGCGAACAGCCGCTCGGTGACGCTCGCACGGACGCGCAAGGCCTCGACACTGACGTCCGCCGCATTCGCGTCGAAATTGTCGTTGTCCCCTGCAGGCCGATAGACGACCGATGAACGGCCGGTCGTGTCCACGATCCGCATGCGGTAGTCGCCGAGACTGTCGCCGAAGTGCTTTGCGGTCAGCGCCGGCAGAATCTCCTGCGTGACTACGTCATCGTCCAGGCGCACGATGACGACGCCGGGCAGTTGCGGCGGGCGGTCTGGGTGCGCCGCTCCGGGCCCCTCGAATGGCAGCAGCGTGGAAACGGCAAGTGGGTGCGTCGTCACTGGACGGGGCAGTCGTATCGAGACCGAGGCCGTGCCGGCGATCACTGTTTCCTGCTGGACCTCGCCGGAGAGCGGTTTGAGGTCGTCCGGCCAGTCGACGGGCGCGAGGGTGGCGGAGCCCGGGTCGAACGCTTCGAGTGAGCCGTCCGGTCGCGCGAGATAGATCCCCCGCACGAGCGTCGGATACTCGGCGGTCGCCCGCCACTCGGCGTACCGCCGCGCGAGCGCGGGCGCGAGCGCATCCAGTTCGGCGCGCTGGAGCTGGAATGCGACGTAGAGCCGCGCGACTTCGTGATCGAGGTCCTCGGCGAGCGACTCGGCGCGCGCCGTCATGGTCTCGTGCATGCGCGCACGTTCCGCCTCGCTCACGCGGCCGAGCCAGCGGTACTGCAGCGCGGCCAGGACAGCGACGGTGGCCATCAGGAGCACCGGCACGGCGAGATGCAACGGAAGGCGGCGTCGCGCCATTACGAGCCGAGTCTAGCACGCGGCAGAAAGGCCTCCATTGGCCGCAAGTGCTTGGCACAGCAGCTTTTACGTTCTTAACAAACTCTTTGCCCGCGCTTAACCCTCAGGAGGCGTCCGGCAGTGACGATGACTGCGTCAAACGCAACGAACGGCCCGCTGCCGGGGCCCTTCTGGAGGTTGGGAATGAAGTTCATGAGATTTGCGGCGGGGTCGCTCGCCGCCATCGTGCTGACCACGCCCGTGGTCTCGGCGCAGGACAGGGCGGCCGACGTCATGGCGGCGGCCAGGAAGGCCATCGGCGCAGAGAAGCTGAACACGTTCCAGACACTCACGGTCGTTGCGAAGACCGCGCGGAACATCGGCGATCGGCAGATGACCAGTACGGTCGAACTGCTCGTAGATGCGCCGGACAAGTACGCGCGCATCGAAGACCTGACCACACCCATCGCACGCACGTCGGTCTCCGGTTTCAACGGCGAGACGGCCATTCGTCCCGCCGGCACGACGATGGGCCGCGGCGGCGTCGTGATGTTCTCCATGGGACCGGGCGGCGCGGCCGCGCCCGGAGCCAGCCTCAGTCCAGAAGAAGAGGACCGGCTCAACGCCATGTTGCTGCGCAGTCAGCGGGCCGAGATCACGCGGTTGATGCTCGGTTGGCTCGCCATGCCGCATCCGGGCGTGCCGGTTACGTTCACGTACGCCGGTGAGGCCGAGTCGCCTGATGGCAAGGCGCACGTGATCGACGTCGCTGGCGAGGGGCTCGCGTCGCGTCTCTTCATCGACCAGGCGACGAACCTGCCCTTGATGCTGACGTTCCAGGGGCCGAAGCCGCGCGTGATGACGATGCGTGGACCGGCTCCCGGGAGGCAGGGCGGTGCGCCGGACGCCGAGATGCGCCGTCAGGTCGAGAGTGCCGCGGCCGAGCCGCCCGAGATGGTCGAGAACTACGTGTACTTCAGCGACTGGCGCAAGGTGGACGGCATCCAGTTTCCGCACGTCATGCAGCGAGCGGTTGACGGCGAGACGGTCGAGGAGTGGGACATCACTCGTGTGCGTCTGAACGCGCCGATCGCACCCGACAAGTTCCGGTAACGCGCCATGAAACTCGTGACGCTGCTGTGCGCGTGTCTGGTGTCGTCTGCGTCGTTCGTCGAAGCGGCACAGGCCGCACGCGAAACCCGGTTGCGTGTCGTCGTGTTCGACCCGAGTGGCGCGGTCATTCCCGGTGCGCTGGTACGCGTGACTGGCGCGGAAGACCGCAACCGGGCCAGCGTCCACATGGACGTGCCGACGGACGAGCAGGGGACGGCCCTCATTCAGGCGCTGACGCCCGGGCGATACGACATCGAGGTCGCCTTCCCCGGGTTCGAGACGGCATCGATGACGGGCGTGCGCGTTCGGGCGGGCGACAATCGCCGCGAGGTCACGCTCGCCATCGAGAAGGTGGATGAGAGCGTCGCCGTGGGCCGCGCGCCCGCCGAGAGCGCATCTGACCCGAACAGCGGGCGCTTCGACACCGTGTTGTCGAAAGAGCAGATCGACGCGCTGCCCGATGACCCCGAAGAGATGCAGCGGGTGCTCGAGGACATGGCGGGGCCAGGCGCGATGATTCGCGTCGACGGGTTTCGCGGCGGCCGTCTGCCGCCGAAGTCGCAGATCCGCTCGATCCGTTTCTCGCGCGATCCGTTTGCAGCTGAGCATCACGGCGGCGGCATGGTGCACATCGACATCGCGACACAGCCAGGTCTCGGACCGCTGAGCGGTGGCGTCGAATTCACTTTTCGCGATGATGCCCTGAACGCACGCAATGCGTTCCAGCCGAAGAAGGGCGACGAGCGGACGCAGCGGTTCCACCTCAATCTCAGCGGCACGCTCAGGCCGGGGAAGACGTCCTTTGCAATCGCCGCGGGCGGTTCGTCGGCCTTCGGTGCGGCAAACATTTTCGCCAGCACGCTGGATGGTCCCGTAACAGGTGTCGTGCGGCAGGGCAACGACACGCGCTCGTTCAACGGCCGGCTCGATCATGCGCTGACCGATTCCCACACCCTGCGCGCCAACGTGATCGTCAACGAATCAGACCTGACGTCGGGCGTCGGTGAGTTCAACCTTTTCGATCGTGGGCTCACGACCCGTTCGCAGGAAACAACGCTGCGGTTGTCGGACAGCGGACCGATCGGCAAGTCGTTCTTCAATGAAACACGCCTGCAGGTGACTCGCGGAACGACGGATCTGACACCCGTGGTGGAGGCTCCGGTCATCGACGTGCTCGGCGCGTTCACCTCTGGTGGCGCGAATCGCCGCGGTGGGCGCGACTGGACGACGCTCGAACTGGCGTCGAACTTCGATCATGCCCGTGGCCGTCACTCTTTCCGCGGTGGGTTCCTCCTCGAGGGCGGAACCTATCGGAGCGACATGGAGACGGACTACCTGGGCCGATTCACGTTCGCCAGTCTCGATGATTACGCAGCAGGACGCCCGACGACGTACACACGGCGCATCGGTAATCCTCTCGTCGACTATTCGTACTGGCAGCTCGGTCTGTTTCTCCAGGACGACTGGCGGGCGCGTCAGAATCTGACGTTGAGTTTCGGACTGCGGCAGGAGTCCCAGACCTACCTCGACGACCATCTGAATCTCTCGCCGCGCTTCGGCCTCACGTGGTCGCCGTTCGCCAGCGGCCTCACGACCGTGCGGGCCAGCGCGGGTGTCTTTCACGACTGGCTCGACGCTACGACCTACGAGCAGACACTCCAGGTCGATGGCCTGCGCTCGCAGGAAATCGTCGTCCGTCACCCCGGTTTTCCGGACTACTTCGACGGCAACGCGGATCAGATCGTACTGCCGCCGAGCCGATATCAGCTGGCCGATGGATTGACGATGCCGTGGACGCTGCGCGCGAGCCTTGGCGTCCAGCATCGTCTGACGCCGTCGGTTGGCGCGAACGTCATGTACGCGTTCTCGCGAGGCTACGATCGTCTGCGCGGGCGCAACGTCAACGCGCCGGATCCGGCTCTCGGCGGCGCACGACCTGACCCGGCCTTCGGCAACATCACCGAGGTCGAAGCCACAGGCGGCGAGCGCCGGCACATGGTGCATGCGGGCCTGAGCTACGTGGTCCCGGCGAAGCGAACGTTCGCGTTTCTCAACTACTCGTTGAACCACATCGAGAACGACTCGAACGGGGCCTTCGGCCTGCCGGCAGACAGCCACGACCTGGACGCCGAGTGGGGTCCCGCGCCGATGCCGCGGCACAGCCTCAACTTCAATGTGAGCAGCGTGTTCGGCAAGCTCCAGACGAGCCTCAACGGATTCGTGCGATCGGGCTCCTACTACAACATCACCACCGGCCACGACGACAACGGCGACACGGTGCTCAACGACCGCCCCGCCGGTGTGGGACGGAACACAGGCCGCGCCAAAGGCACGTTCGATGTCGGCGCGCGGGTGACGTACACCATCGGCTTCGGCCCGGAACCGGCGAGTGCCGGCGGTGGACCGGGGCCTGGAGCGATGGTTCTGGTGCGCGCGACGTCGGATGGTGCTGTGTCGATGATGGGCGGCGGAGGGACGCCGGATCACAAGTACCGCGTCGATCTGTTTGTCTCAGCCCAGAACCTGCTCAACAGCGTGAACCCCATCGGCTACTCGGGCGTCATGACGTCGCCGTACTTCGGACAACCGACGGGCGCCATGCCGTCGCGCCGCATCGACCTCGGCGTGCGATTCGGCTTCTGACGCGCGCGGGCGATAATCGACGTGCGTGATCGCGCGCCTCTTCGGTACGTTCGCGTCGGCGTCGGGGGTGCTCATGCTGGGCATCCTCGACTCGACGCTCGTCTTCTTCCTCCCGCTCGGCATCGACGCCGTCGTCATCTTTCTGGCGGCCAGCAACCCGTCGCGCGCGTGGCTCTATGCTGCGCTGGCGGCGACGGGAGGCGTCGTCGGATCGGCCATCACATACTGGGTCGGGCGTAAGATCGGCGAACACGGCCTGTCGCGATTCGTGTCAGCGTCACGGCTCGCATCGATTCGCGCGCGTCTGCGCCGGCACGGCGCGTTCACCGTTGCGGCGCTGGCGCTCGTGCCGCCGCCCTTTCCGTTCACGCCATTCGTTCTGATGGCGGGCGCGCTGCACTTCAGCCGGTTTCGGCTGTTTCCTCTGCTCGGGCTGGCACGTTTCGCGCGCTTCGCCGTCGAAGTTGCGCTGGCCGTCCACTACGGCGACGCGCTGACGGAGTGGATGGCGTCCGACACGTTCAGGGTCGCCGTCGGCGCGTTCGTCATTGTCGCGATGGCTGGCACGATAAGCTCGATCGTGTGGGTCGTCAGGCGCAGCCACCGCGCCTGACCTGTTGCCACACAAGGGGCTCAGCGGGGATTCTTCCGATAGATGAGGAAGTTGGGACCCGGCCGATCGACGCCGCGGAAGCCGTCGAACGGAATGAAGAATGCGTCCTGCATGTCGTAGACGCGACCGGGATCCGGCGTGAAGGCATCGATGCGGTGGGCCAATGTGTAGCCGAGGCGCAGGTATGCCTCGATGATTGGCTGGGTCGCGCTGGGCAGGGGCGAGTCCTGCACGACGATGTAGTCGGGCAATCCCTCGGCCCGATTCCAGTGGTTCCATGGCTCGACGAACGCGCGCTGCCTGCGGTCCCAGGCCCAGGGCCGCAGGTGCTCACGCGGAATCTGTCCGTGGCCGTAGTGAGAGCCGCTCTGCGCGATCGTCTCGCCGGCACGTGCGTACGTCAGGAACCAGTGCACCAGCAGCACCCGGCTGTCCGTCTGTGCGGCGATGCGGTCATAGGACACCGCGCGATAGACAGAGGGCGCCGCGGCCAGCGCCGTCAATGCCGTTGCGACGGCGGCCATGCGTTGCGGAGACTGCCGCGTCAGCCAGCGCGCGGCCGTGATGATTGCGTGCGACGCAAGGACGCAGAGGAACGGTACCAGAGGCAGCGCATAGCGGAAGAAGATGTTCCTGACGCTGCCTGCGACCGCGAAGTACACGATCGGAAAGGTCACCAGGACGAGCGTGAGTCGCCACTCGCGTCGGAATGCGAAGCAGGCGCCCGCCAGCGCGGCGATGACCGCGGGCATGCCGACGCCATAACGCAGCGAATATCGCGCGTGATGCAGCCACCCGTTCGAGAGGTCCGCGTCGCCCGCCGCGTTTCCGGTCTGCATCGACCCTATCAGGACGTCAATGCCTTCCTTGAAGCCGTCGAAGTTCGTGAGGATGAAATAGGTACCTGACAGGAAGATGAGGGCGCTCGGAACACCGAACCAGAGCATGCGGCCATCGAAGCGCGGACGCGTGCCCGCCCGCCTGGCGTCGACCATCTGAATCGCCTGGCTGACGAGTACCGGAAACATCACGACCCCGGCGTTGTACTTCGTCGCGGCCGCCAGTCCGCCGAACAGCCCAGCGAGCACGAACGACCGTCGTCGCGACGTCTTGTGGCCGTCGACCAGCCACAGCGTCGACAACACGACCCACATCACCATCA
>Ga0079224_100003511_pt1 | contig 19865 bp, 19 predicted proteins | sample Stecom2015_FD_80414 | JGI IMG/M metagenome (GOLD analysis project Ga0079224, IMG submission 80414) | Agricultural soil microbial communities from Utah to study Nitrogen management - Steer compost 2015 | ecosystem: Environmental > Terrestrial > Soil > Agricultural land | place: USA: Utah...
ACTATCGAAGTACTTTTTGGTGCCAAAGACATTGGCTATCAAATAAAATCCCGGTTCCAGACCTTCCTCGCCCTGGATCTCCTCAAACTTTTCCTGGGGCAACAGTTCGACCTTTTGGGAAGCCAGTGCCATCAGACTGTCTTTCCTCCGCACTTGTACCGCCAGGGTCAGGCTGTCCCTCTTCCGCTGTTGCACCACTAGGGCCATACTGTCCCGTCTTTGCCGTTCCCCCAAGAGGCGTTGTGTTATTTGCCATTGTGCTACGCTTTCCAGGGAATCCCTTTCTTTTTGAATCCGGGCCCGCTCCATTTCTTTCGTGGCCGCCTCTTGTTCCCTTTCCTCCTGGGCCAGAACCTGGGCTTGTTCCTTTTCGGGATCGACCTCCCTTTTTCCGGGACCCGTTTTGCCAAATCGATAGGAGGCCAGAATCTCGATGCTGGGGTTTTTCCCTTCCAAGTCGCGATCCACGGCGAACTCCATCAGCCCCCCAATGGAAACGGTCCGGGCCAAGGTCACCCCCAGCCCCCCGGAGACCCCGTAAAAACTGTTGTATCCGCCCTGTACCCAAAATTTTGGGGCCCGCAAAAGGGCATGGAGCCCAACTTGGGTGTCCACCCCCGGGCTTGTTCTAAAATAGGCCATGGGACGCAGGAAACCGTCCTGCCCCCCACCGAGCCATTCTATGGGAAAATCGTAGGAGAGACTGCCCGTTATGTTCTGCAGATAGTCTCGCTCCCCTTCCCCGGAGAATTTGAAACCAAAGGCATTTTCAAAAGCGATCCCCAAGCGGAAACGATCGATCAACAATTGCAGGCCGGGGGAAAATTCGGTCCGAAAACCTTCGTAAGCCTTCAAAAGGGAAGGATCGGCCTGTCCCGGCCCCAAAAACTGTTCATCGGCCACATTTTGTTGGAAGACAAAAATGTTCATTCCGGCCAAAAGACGGATTCCATCGACCAACTGAAAAGCCCGGGTGTAATTTAACTGTCCCCCGGTGTTGACGAACACCCCCGTATTGTGCTGTAGAAAACCTGCCCCAAAACTCGAAAGGCTATCGATCTGGTGGTTGTAATTTACAAAGAGGGTGGATGGATCCCCATCGATGTCCTGCCATTGCCATCGCGTCCATAACAGCAGGGAATTAGGGCTCTCCCAGTGGGGGAGCATGGCGGCATTGAGTAGATTTGTGCCCAAATATGTCAAATTGTGCTGCCTGAAATCCGTGGGCAAATTACCTTCCTGTCCATGGGCCAGGGCCAGGGCCAGGATCCACAAAAGGCATACCGAAATCTTTTGCATTGGAAAAAATAAAAATTAAACCTTACATTTAAATTCGATTAACCAAAACCCACGGGAACCCGTAGACCAAAACTATGCGAACCATCATGCCTTTATTTGCCCTGACAATTCTGATCCTTGGGAATGTCAGCTGCAAAAAAGATACAAAATATGTGGAAGATCCGATCATTTCTACCTTCTATTTTATCCGACATGCCGAAAAGGACACCACGGAGCTTGAAAACCCCGATCCCGAATTGACCCAGGCCGGTCTGGACAGGGCCATTCGCTGGGCCGAGGTCTTCGACCCCATTTCCCTGGACAAGATCTATTCCACCAATTACGAACGCACCTCCATGACCGCTGCCCCTGTCTCGGTGAAAAAGCAAATGGACATCAACTATTACGATACCGACACGGTGGACATCGAGGAGTTCACCCTGGACAATCAGGGGAAGGATGTCCTGGTGGTGGGCCACAGCAATACGATCCCCGGGCTGGTGAACAAAATGATAGGGACCCAAAAATATGAAGATATGGAGGACTCGGACAACAGTAGCCTGTTCATTGTCCGGGTCATCGATGGGGTGCCCACCGATATTCGGCTCAGAATGGATTAATTTTCACGGCTTACCGAAATATCGGTCAAAGCCACCTTGGAGAGCAGTTGGAGTTCCCCTTTGTCGAACAATTTTCCAATGTCCATGAGGCTTGTACCTGGATTCCTAGGCATATAATTTTCATAGTCCACAAAGCGGATACCCCCCACAAAACGGGGATTATAGGCTTTTCGGAACCGCTGCCCTCCCCCATCCACATGGAAATCATAGGCCAAAAAGTCCAATGCAAAAGTTTTTATATCGAACCAATAGAGGTAAGTATCCTCGAAATCATCGCCCCCGCCCTCTTGATCAAAAGTTATTTTTATTTTGTGGTATTGCTTTCCCTCCAAGGTTTCCAATCCCAGGAGCTCCTTGTTCACGGCCGGGTCGTTCAGGCCTTGGGGCAAGCGGACAAAATAATGCACCGCGTTCACCGAATTGGCGTAATTGGAGGCCGTGGTATCGGGCAGTTGCACGAGATCCCCATTGACATATCTTTGAAAATCGTTCTCTTTCTTTACATCCGTGATGCTATCGGTCCCGGATCGGAACATGCGTTTAAGGACCCTTCCCCCTTGCTTTTTCCCAAAGGAGTAACGGCGTTCCCTAAAGTGAAAACTGCCATTGTGGTCCCTATAGTTTGAGCCCCCGCTATAGGTTATGGCCCGGTCCACAATTTCCTGGGCCGTCAAGGATTCCGGGGCCGACGGAGGGTCCTTGGGGGCTTCCCTGCAGGATAGGGACAGGACCAAGGTCATTAAGATGCAGATTCCTTTCATTTGACTTGTTTAATGTTTAATCGTAAATTCTGCCTGCATATTACAATTTTCCATGCAAAGAGTTTCTATTTTTGCCTTCCATGCAGAAAAACATAAACATAAAGAACAAACGGGCCCGTTTTGACTTTGAGATCCTGGATACCTTTACGGCCGGGATCGTCCTTGGGGGCACCGAGATCAAATCCCTCCGTCTGGGCAAGGCTTCCCTGTCCCAAAGTTTCTGTGAGTTCAACGAGAAGGGGGAACTGTTCGTGATCAATATGCAGGTGGACGAATACAGCCATGGGGGACACTACAACCACCGGCCCAAGGCCGAGAGAAAATTATTGCTCAACAAAAGGGAACTCAAAAAATTGCGGAAGGAGGTCATTGCCTCGGGCCTGACGATTATCCCCCTGAACCTTTTCATCAACGATCGGGGCCTAGCCAAGGTCAACATTGCCCTGGCCAAGGGCAAAAAACTCTATGACAAAAGGGAGACCATAAAGGATAGGGACAACAAACGTAACCTGTCGCGTATCAAGAAAAGTTTCAATGATTAGTTCTTGTCCTCCAAGAGCGGCACAAAACGGAAGTGCCCGAGTTCCTGTTTTTTGAATTCCTTCAAGGAGGTTCTTGTAAAAAGGGTCATCACCTGCTCATCGACCCCGACGGGGATCACCAACCGACCCCCTACCTTGAGTTGGGACATCAGGGCCTTGGGCACTTCGGGAGCACCGGCCGTGACCACGATGCCGTCGAAGGGGGCTTCCTGGGGCATGCCCTTATAGCCGTCGCCAAAAACCATTTTCCTGGGGCGGTAGCCCATTTTGTTGAAGAACAGACGTGTCCCCTTAAAGAGTTCCTGCTGTCGTTCTATAGTGTAAACCCAAGTCTTGAGGTGCAGCAGAACCGCGGTCTGGTATCCGCTGCCGGTCCCGATCTCCAAAACCTTGTCGCCCGGCTGTAATTGTAGCAGTTCCGTCTGGTAGGCCACGGTATAGGGTTGTGAGATGGTCTGTTCGGCCCCTATGGGAAAGGCCTTGTCCTGATAGGCATGGTCTTCAAAGCCACTGTCCAGGAAAAGGTGCCGTGGAATGGTCCGGATGGCCTCCAAAACATTTTTGTCCCTTATCCCTTTGGCTTCCAAGAGTTCTGCCAAATTATTGCGCATGCCCCTATGTTTGAGCGTATCCTTCATATCCTTGGTCTGGTCCACGAATTTACTCAGTTCCCCCATCATTTGCCAGTACTTCCGTCCTAATTTTTGTGGCAGACTGCCGGCATATACTTATTTTTGGCAAAAATAGGTACTATGCTGAAAGTTGGTGTCCTGGGAGCGGGACATTTGGGCAAGATCCACCTTAGATTGCTGAACCAATCGGAAAAATACGAACTCGTGGGCTTCCATGACCCCGATGAGATCAATGCCAAACAGGTGGCGCTGGAGTTTGGGTACAGCCATTATGGCAATATGGACCAATTGATGGATGCCGTGGATGTAGTGGACATCGTCACCCCCACGCTATCCCATTACCAGTGTGCCAAAAAGGCCATGGCCAAGGGAAAACATGTTTTCTTGGAAAAGCCGATTACCAATACCTTGGAGGAAGCCGAGGAATTGCTTGTCCTGGAGCAACGCTATGGGGTCAAGGGCCAGGTGGGCCATGTGGAACGCTTCAACCCGGCCTTTATGGCCGTACGGGAGAAGATCCACGGTCCCATGTTCATCGAGACCCACCGTCTGGCCGAGTTCAACCCCAGGGGAACGGACGTACCTGTGGTCCTGGACCTGATGATACACGACATCGATGTGATTCTCAGCCTGGTGGGCAGCGAGGTCAAGGAAATCCATGCCAGTGGGGTATCCGTGATCAGCCAATCCCCGGATATCGCCAACGCCCGCATTGAATTTGAGAACGGTTGTGTGGCAAACCTTACAGCGAGCCGAATTTCCTTGAAGAACATGCGCAAATCCCGTTTTTTCCAACGGGATGCCTATATTTCCGTCGACTTTTTGGAGAAAAAGGTGGAAGTGGTCAAAATGAAGGACGCCCCAAAGGTGACCGGGGATTTTGACATGATCCTCCAAAATGCCGAAGGGGTCAAAAAACAGATCTATTTTGAGAACCCGGAGATCATGGCCAACAATGCCATTTTGGACGAACTCGAAACCTTTGCGGATGCCATCGAAAAAGACCTGGTTCCCATCGTTACATTAAAACAGGGGACCCAGGCCCTAAAAGTGGCCCTGCAGATCATAGGGGCCTTCAAAAAAAACTGATCAAAGGGGCCCGTGGATCCCATGGGGATCGGACCCGATATTGAAAACGACACCAAATGAAAAACATAGCAGTCATAGGCGCCGGGACCATGGGTAATGGAATCGCCCACGTCTTTGCCCAAAACGGGTTCCCCGTGAACCTGATCGATATTTCCCAGGACTCCCTGGATCGGGCCATGGCCACCATTTCCAGGAACCTGGACAGGATGGTGGACAAACAGACCATCGACCAGGCCACCAAAGAGGCCACCTTGGCCAATCTGACACCCATCACTTCCCTAAAGGAAGGGGTCTCCATGGCGGATCTGGTCATCGAGGCCGCCACGGAGAACCTGGAGATCAAATTGAAGATCTTTAAGGAACTCGATGAAATCTGCCCAGAGGGCACCATCTTGGCCTCCAATACCTCCTCGATCTCCATTACCCGGATCGCTGCGGCCACCGGGCGTCCCGATAAAGTGATCGGGATGCATTTTATGAACCCGGTGCCCATCATGAAACTAGTGGAGATCATTCGGGGCTACAGCACCTCGGACCGCGTGGCCCGGACCATTGTGGAACTCTCCGAGAAATTGGGCAAGGTGCCCACCCAAGTGGACGATTATCCCGGCTTTGTGGCCAATAGGATCCTGATGCCCATGATCAATGAGGCCATTGAGGCCCTCTACCAGGGGGTGGCCGGGGTAGACGAGATCGACACGGTGTTGAAACTGGGGATGGCCCATCCGATGGGGCCCCTGCAACTGGCGGATTTTATCGGCCTGGATGTATGCCTTTCCATACTGAATGTCCTGTACGATGGCTTCAAGAACCCAAAATATGCTCCCTGTCCCCTCTTGGTGAACATGGTGATGGCCGGAAAACTCGGGATCAAATCCGGGGAAGGTTTCTACGACTATTCGGAGTCCAAAAAAGCGGAAAGGGTCTCCCTCCGCTTCAGCTGATCCCCATGGCCGTTGTAAGACCCTTCAGGGCCATCCGACCCGATAGTGACAAGGCTTATTTTGTGGCCTGTCGTTCCTATGGGGACTACGGGAAAGAGGAGCTTCAACAGTTGCTCCGTGAAAACCCCCTTTCATTCCTCCATATCATCCATCCGGGCCTCTCATCGGGCAACAGGGGCAGGGAGCGCTATCAAAGCGTTCGGGAGCGTTATCTGGAATTCTTGGATAAAAAAGTCCTCCAACAGGATGGGGAACCGGGCTTTTACCTCTACCAGATCGAAAAGGGGGGATTCAGCAGCATGGGACTTTTTTGCACCTGCAGCCTGGACGATTACCGCAACGGAACGATCAAGAAACACGAGGACACCCTGGCGGCCCGGGAGGAACAGTTCGCGGATTATCTGTATCGGGTGGGGTTCAACGCGGAACCCGTTCTGATGACATTCGCCGACGACCCAGTGGTCACGGCCGTCTTCCAGGGGATAGGCGGCCAAAGCCCGGATTGTGGCTTTACCGCCCCCGATGGCAGCGATCACAGGCTCTGGAAAGTGACCGACCCAAGGGATATGGAAACCCTTGAACATGCCTTTGCCCGGATGGGGTCCCTCTATATTGCCGATGGCCACCACCGCTGTGCTTCCTCCAATCGACTGGCCCTTAAAAGGGCCTTTGGGAACAGCGCCCACCGGGGCACCGAGGCCTATAATTTTTTTATGGCCTACCTCATTCCGGAATCCCAGATCAGGATCCATGAATACAACCGTATGGTCCGGGACCTGGCCGGCCTGGATGCTCAGGGCTTTTTAAGGCGGTTGGATTCCCATTTCAAGGTTGAGAAACGCGATGTGCCCCTGTGCCGGCCCATAGCCAAACATGGGTTCAGTATGTACCTGCAGGGAAACTTTTATTCGTTGTACCTTAGGGGCGAACCCTTGGCCGGGGATGCCCTGGACACCCTGGACACCCAGATCCTCTACCGGAGCGTCCTTCGGCCCATCTTGGGGATCACCGACCCCAGGAACGGGGACCGGATTTCGTACATTCCCGGAAAAAAGAGTCTGGGGCCAATGCAACAAGCGATCGACGCCGGGGAATTTGCCGTGGGATTCAGCCTGTTGCCCCCCAGCATGGAGGATATCAAGGCCATTGCGGATGCTGGCCTGATCATGCCCCCCAAGAGCACCTATATCGAACCCAAGCCCAAAAGTGGCCTGGCCATTTATGAATTATAGCACATCATGTCCATAGAAGAAAATCTCATCAAAATAAAAACGGAACTGCCTGACAACGTGGCCTTGGTCGCCGTTTCCAAGACCAAGCCCGTGGAGGACATCATGGAAGCCTATCGGGCCGGCCAACGGCTCTTCGGGGAGAATAAGGTACAGGAAATGGTCCAGAAATGGGAAGTTTTGCCCAAGGACATCCAATGGCATATGATCGGCCACCTACAGCGCAATAAAGTAAAATATATGGCGGGGTTCGTCTCCCTGATCCATGGGGTGGACAGCCTTCGGTTACTGCAGGAAATCGACAAACAGGGAAAAAGAGCCGATCGGATCATCCCTTGTCTCTTACAGGTCCATATCGCCCAGGAGGAAACCAAGTTCGGGCTGAATTCTATGGAGTTGGAGGAACTGATCGGGTCCGATATTTTTAAGAACATGAAAAACGTCCTGATCAAGGGTCTGATGGGCATGGCGACCAATACAGGAGACGAGGCCCAGGTCCGCGGGGAGTTCCAATCCCTAAGGACCCTGTTCGGGGAGCTGAAGCAACAGATGCCCGAAATTTCCATCCTTTCCATGGGTATGAGCTCCGACCATGCCCTGGCCGTTGAACAGGGAAGTACCATGGTTCGTATTGGAAGCAGTATTTTTGGGAACAGGGAGCAAAAACAATAATCGGAATCTTCATGTACGCCATACTAGATATAGAGAGCACCGGAGGGAAATTCAATGAGGAAGGTATCATGGAGATCGCCATATACCGCTTTGATGGCCATCAGGTGGTGGATCAGTTCATTTGCCTGATCGATCCCGAGCGGGAGATCCAGCCCTTCGTGGCCCGGCTCACCGGGATCAACAATAAGATGCTGCGCAGTGCCCCCAAATTCCACGAGGTCGCCAAACGGATCGTGGAGATCACCGATAATGCGATCATCGTTGCCCACAATGCCCAGTTCGACTATAGGATCCTGAGAACGGAATTCAGGCGTTTGGGCTATGATTACCAACGAAAGACCCTGTGTACCGTGGATCTGTCCAAACAATTGATCCCGGATGCCGAATCCCATTCCTTGGGCAAATTGGTGCGTTCCCTGGGCATTGCCACCAGCGATAGGCACCGGGCCAATGGGGATGCCATGGCCACTTTGAAACTTTTCAAACTGCTCTTGGACAAGGATACGGACAAAAGAATCGTCAGCGAGGTGATCCGGGAGGAGACCCATGGGGAACTTTCTCCCACCCAATTGGACATGGTCCTCAATCTGCCATCGCGTACCGGGCTTTATTATATGTTCGACAAGGACGGGGAGATCATCTATCTGGACAGCACCCGGGACATCAAAAAAAGAGTCAACCAACACTTTACCCAACAGGGCAGCCTGGCCAGAAAGCTCCAAAAGGAAACCAAAAAGGTGGTCTTCGAGACTACTGGCAGTGAGCTTTTGGCGGTTTTGAAGGAATACAGGGAGTCCAAGGACATCCGACCAAAATACCGCAAGGGATCCAGGAAAAATCTTTTTTCCCATATCCTGGATTTTGGACAGGACGGCTCCCAAAACGTGCTTCCCGAGCTTAAAAAGGGTAGTACCCTTACTGGGCGTGGTCTAGGATTCAGCGGCCATGCATCGGCCATGGCTTTTGTGGACAAAATACGGGAGGAATTCGATCTTTGCACTGCGACGGTGGACAGGCCCCAAGGGGAAGGTTCCGGGCCGGCCAATTGCCGGGAAAGGCTGCTGGCCGCCTTTGACAAATACAGTCTACAGGGGAAGGATCTGGTCATCCTGGAGCGGGGCAGGGAGACAGGGGAACGCAGTTTTGTGCTCATCAAGGGCGGGCAACTACAGGGTTATGGCTATGTGGAACTGAACTATCAGATCACAAAGGCCTCCATTTTGGAGACCATAATGACCCCATTGGCCGGGGATGACAATACCCGTTTTATCATAGAATCCCACTTGCGAAAAAGCAAGGAACCCAAGATCGTGCCCTTGGGGACCTGATCCGGGGGCACCGTCACTGGGTTCAATCCCACAAAAGGCAATATGGACCAAAAAATACTCATAGCGGTGGTCGGGCCCACGGCCATTGGGAAAACATCCCTGGGCATCCTTCTTGCCAAGCATTTCCAGACAGAGATCATTTCGGCCGATTCAAGGCAGTTCTTCAAGGAAATGGCCCTGGGGACCGCCGTGCCCTCTCCCATGGAACTCAAGGAAGCTCCCCACCATTTCATACAGCACAAGAGCATATTCGAGCCCTATTCCGTTGGGGACTTTGAAAGGGATGCCCTGGTCCTGGTCCAGCGACTCTTCCAAGACCATGGGATCGTGGTGATGGTCGGGGGCAGTGGGCTCTATGTGGACGCCCTGGTCCATGGGCTGGATAAATTCCCGGCCGTGGATCCCCAGCTGCGGGAGGCACTTTCCGAACGCTTAAGGTCCGAGGGCTTGGAAAGCCTGCAAGGAGAACTACTTCTGAGGGACCCCGAACATTACAAAAGGGTGGACCTGGGGAACCCGCATCGGCTGATCCGGGCACTGGAGGTCAGTATTTCGGCCAATAGGCCCTATTCCTCCTTCCTGGGCCAGGGCAGGACCGAAAGGCCGTTCAAGACCCTTTACATCGGCCTGAGGGCCCCAAGGGAAATTCTCTATAAAAGGATCGACCAACGGGTGGATGCCATGATCGGGGCCGGTCTCCTGAAAGAAGCAAGGGAACTGTGGCCCCATAAAAAACTCAATGCCCTGCAAACGGTTGGATACAAGGAACTTTTTGAATATCTTGACGGAAATTGTACATTGGAAACCGCAATCCTCGAAATCAAGAAGAATAGTAGGCGCTATGCCAAACGACAATTGACCTGGTTGCGCAAGAATGAAAACATACATTGGGTGGAACATGACGAAAAGCACCAGCGGATACTGGAGCGGGCCACCAACCTTATAAATTCGATCAAGCATGCCTAAAAACAACAGGGTCTATGTGGTAATGGGCGTCAGTGGGTCGGGTAAGAGCCTGGTGGGCCGACTGCTTTCCGAGGCCCTCGGACTTCCCTTTTTTGACGGGGACGATTTCCATCCTGACCATAACAAACAGAAGATGGCATCCGGCGAGCCATTGGACGATAAGGACCGGGCTGGCTGGCTCACCGAATTGAACCAGATTGCCCGGGATCATGTAAAAGGTGGCGCCGTGATTGCCTGTTCCGCCCTGAAAGAGAAATACCGGGCCGTCCTTAGGGACAAGATGGAGGACCAAATGGCCTTTATCCATCTCGACGGATCCTTTGAACTGATCAAATCGCGTATGGAAGCACGTTCGGGACATTTCATGCCCATGGGTCTCCTTGAATCCCAGTTCGACACCCTGGAGCAGCCCAAGGATGCCATAAAGGTATCCATAGCCCAGCGTCCCCCGGAAATTGTCGATGAAATCCTGAGTCGACTCGAATGATCGGTGCGCAACTACTCTTTGCGGTCCTTTTGGGCATTGCCCTGATCTTGTGGCTCATTCTCAAGCTGCGCATCCATGCCTTTATCGCATTGCTCATTGGCAGTATCGCCGTGGGCCTCTTGGCCGGATTGGATGCGGGGCAGATCATCCAAAGCGTCCAGACCGGCATGGGTGGCACCCTGGGATTTGTCGCGACCGTCGTCGGCCTGGGGGCTATCTTTGGCGGGATTCTCGAAGCTTCCGGGGGCGCACAGGCCATAGCGGATTTCATGGTATCCCGGTTCGGAATCAAAAGGGCCCCCTGGGCCATGGCCCTATCCGGCTTTTTGATCGCGGTGCCCGTATTTTTCGATGTGGCCTTTATCATCTTGGTGCCCATGATCTATGCCCTACAGCGTAGAACCGGGAAATCCCTGTTGTTGTACGCCATTCCCCTTTTGGCCGGCCTGGCCATTGCCCATGCCTTTATTCCCCCGACCCCGGGGCCCATTGCTGTGGCCGAGATCATTGGGGTGGATCTGGGCTGGGTGATCCTCATGGGCTTCTTGACGGGAATCCCCACGGCACTGATCGCCGGTATCTGGTTCGGGAAATTCATTGCAAAAAGAATATTCGTAGCCGCCCCCCGGGAGATCACCGACGGGGAGGCGCCCAAACTGCCCCCCATCGGCCAGACATTGGCCATTGTTGGCCTGCCGATCGTGATGATCCTTCTCAATACCGCGACCACCGCCGGTGCCTTTGGGATTGAAAAGAAGTGGGTGTTACAGATTATTTCCTTGATCGGGCATCCCTTTACCGCCCTTATTATCGCCAATTTGCTGGCCTGGTATTTTTTGGGGCTCAAAAGGGGGTTTTCCAGAACACAGCTACTGGATATCTCGACCAAGTCCCTGGCACCTGCAGGCACCATCATCCTGCTCACCGGGGCCGGGGGCGTCTTCAAACAAATGCTGACCGATACCGGGGCGGGAGAACTCCTGGCCACCTCCTTGTCCGATGCCGGGATACCGATCCTGTTCTTTGCCTTTGCGAGCGCCGCCATCGTACGGATCCTACAGGGTTCTTCCACGGTGGCCATGATCACCGCCGCCGGGCTGGTCTCCCCCTTGTTGGTCCAAATGGAGTTGGGACCCATGCACCTGGCCTGCATGGTGATCGCCATCGCCTCGGGGGCCAGTATTTTCTCCCATGTCAATGACAGTGGTTTTTGGTTGGTGAGCCAATATCTGGGGATCAGTGAAAAACAGACCTTCAGTTCCTGGACCGTCATGACCACCCTGTTGGGGGTGGTGGGAATGCTCTCAGCATCCCTTTTCTTTTGGTTGGCCTAAAAGACAAGGGGCCAGACCATTAATAGTTGCCCGTCCAAATGACAAAAGCCACCCGAAGGTGGCTTTGTATCCCATCAAAGGGGCATTTATTCTTTTTCCTGGTGGACCACCAGGCGGAAACCTTCCCCGTGAATGTTGAGGATCTCCACCAGATCGTCCCTTTTCAGGTATTTTCTCAATTTGGCGATATAGACATCCATACTCCTTGAAGTAAAATAATTGTCATCCCTCCAGATTTTGGTCAGGGCCAGTTCCCTGGGCATCAGATCGTTTTCATGTAGGGCCAAGAGCCGCAACAGTTCGTTTTCCTTGGGGGACAGTTTTATGGGCTCCTCGTCCTTGTACTTGAGGAATCGCAGTTTCGAGTTCAAATGGAAGTTTCCGACATGGAACTCAAACTGTTTGCTGTCCGCCAGGGTACTGGAGGCTTTTCTCTGCAAAATCGCCCGGAGCTTCATCAGCAGCACTTCGGAATCAAAGGGTTTGTTCAGATAGTCGTCCGCCCCGGCCTTGTAACCCTTCAACACATCTTCTTTCATGGTCTTGGCCGTCAAGAAGATGATCGGTACGTTCTCGTTCTTCTCCCGGATTTCCTTGGCCAGGGTGAAACCGTCCTTATAGGGCATCATGACGTCCAGGATACAGACATCATAATTATCCTTTTTGAACTTTTCAAAACCCTCCATCCCGTTTTTGGCCAGAACGACATCAAAGTCGTTCATGTTCAAATAATCCTTTAGGACAATACCGAAATTTGGATCGTCCTCTACCAATAATATTTTCTTTCTTTCAGTTTCCATAGTTTGTTCTTTATATTAATGGGAGTTTTATATAAAACGTACTCCCCTTACCCTTTTCACTCTCCGCGTACACCTCGCCCTGATGGTCTTCCACGATCTGTTTGACATAGGACAGCCCCAATCCATGGCCCTTTACATTGTGGATGTCCCCGGTATGCTCCCTATAAAATTTCTCAAAAACCTTTTTGAGTACTGCCTTGCTCATTCCCGCACCATGGTCCCTGACCTTGATGATTATATTGTTCTTGACCATTTCGGTGGACAGGTCAATCTTTGGGGAATCCGGTGAATACTTGATGGCATTGTCCAGAATGTTCACCATGACATTGGTCATGTGCATGTCATTGGCCAAAATCTCAGAGCTATCCGCTTCCAATTTGGCGTTCACATAACCACCTCGATCCTGTACGATCAATTCCACATGGGCAATGGCATCCCCTATTATGTCGTGCATGTCCACCCTGTCCTTACTGATATCCAACTGGTTCTTTTCAAGTTTGGATATCCTAAGAACATTTTCGACCTGTGCGTGCATCCGTTTGTTCTCGTCCCGTATCATGTCCAGATAGCGCAACACCCTTTCCCGGTCCTCAATGGTCTTTGGGTTCTTGATGGCCTCCACCGCCAGGTTTATCGTGGCAATGGGGGTCTTGAACTCATGGGTCATATTGTTGATGAAATCCGATTTGATCTCGGAGATCCTTTTTTGTTTGATCAGTTGATAGATGGCACTGGTATAGGCGATCAATATGATCAGGGTAAAGACCAGTGACGACAGGGCCATTCCCAAAATGGACCGGAAGATGTACTTCTTCATCGAGGGAAAGGTCAACAAGAGCGAAAAATTGGAGTTCCCTTCCAAATCCTTGAAAATGGGGGCACTGTACATCTTTTCACTGGAAAAACTGAACTTCCTGCTCCTGATCTTCGTGGGATAGCCTTGGCTGTACAAGCCATACTCATATTCGGTGTCGATCTTTCGATTGCTGAGTTCCTGGCCCAACAAGAGTTCCAGCTCCTGCTTGGACACCCTTTTGTGGATGGGCTGTGTCTCGGCATGCTTGATGGCGACATCCTCAAAGGCCAGTCGCTGCATTTGGGACAGCCCCCCTATCTTTTGCATCCTTTCGATGGGGGTCAGGCTGTAACTTTTGTTATCCAGCCCCAAATCTTCCCGGTAAACCGTCTTGGTGCGCCGGCTGGTATAATTTTTCAGCGTTGTGGAATCCTCCCCGTTTGCATTGTCAAAGAACGTAGATGATATGTTATAGTCTTCTTCCAAGATCCCATGGGAATAGAACAGGATCTCATCCGAGTTCAAATCCCTTTCCTGAAAAAAAAACATGTTGAATTCCCCGCTTTTTGGCTCTCCGATGCTATCGGCCATGGATGCCAGGCGATCGGAATACTGCTTCATCTCCTTGCGCTCCACCCGGTCGGCGACCTTGTCCAAAATGTCCGTGACCGTTCGTGAGAACTGTTCCTCCTTGTCGTTTATCGATGTCCGGATCCAGTAAACCTGGACAAAAATAATCCCAAAGAGGGATAGACTCATAAGAATGACCAGAAGAACGAATAGCCTCTTGTTCATTGTGCCAAAATTAAAAATTTAACATTTAGGCCTTGGGCCGTTTAACCAAACCTTAACAAAAATGTTAAAATTAAGTTGCCAAACCCATAAAAATCCCATGAAGTTCCCTTACCCGGTTCCTTGTGGCATCGAGATCAAGGTTTTCGAGGCAGTAGTCGGCAAGGCCTATTTTTTGTTCTTCCGCCATCTGATTGTCCATGCGCCGGAGTACGGCCTGTTTCCCGGCCGAATCCCGCTGCATGACCCTCTCCAGGCGAATGTCCTTGGGAGCCGTCACCAAAAGGACATGATCATATTGGTGCTGGGCATTGCTTTCAAAGATCAGGGCCGACTCTTGAATCACATAATCGGTACCCTGTGCCTCGGCCCAGTCCAAAAAATGTTTCCGAACCGCTGGATGTACCAGGGCGTTCAATTTTTTCAACAGCAGCGGGTCGCCAAAGACCTGATCGGCCACGAAGGCCCGGTCGAGCTCCTCCCCCCTATAGGCGCCCGGTCCCAAAAGTTCCCCAATGCTCCTTTTGAGCTCCGGGGACCGGGCCATCAAGGCTTTGGCCTGGACATCGGAATCGTAGACCGGGACCCCGAGCTCCCGGAACATGGCGGCCACCGTACTCTTCCCGCTGCCGATTCCCCCTGTCAGTCCCACGACCATCACAGTTGTTTGAGTACAAAGTTAATAGTGTTCCCCTCTTGAAGGCTGACATCATAAAGGTCCGCGGGCTGTTGGGCGATCTCCAAAAAGAGGATGCTGTTGCCGGCAGTTTTGGGTTGGGCATAATCGGCTACCACCCCAAAATCGGATTCGCTGATCTCCTTGAGCCGTTCCACAGTGGCCTTGCAGACCAATTTGACTGTTTTTGGGAAGGTCTGCACCTGATAGCCCTCGGGGATGTTCAATACCTCGATCGGGACCTCAAAGACCTTTTCGGAAAACTTGGATACCCGGCCCATTACAAGGACCTTGGTGGCGGAAAAAAAGCTGTTCTCCATCCCTTTGGGGATCAAAAGTGGAAGTTCCCTGGAAAAATCCGTGGACACATTGGTCAATTCCAAAAAGGAGGTCTCCAGCACCCTCAGGCTGTCTATCTCATGGGCCGGGCCCTTGACCAAGATCTGGGCCGGGTTCACCCATACCTCCCCGTCCAACATATGGTTCTGCTGGAATCGGAGCTTTAGGTTCGCCTCGACCGGGACCTCTTTGGAAGCCACCCGGTAGAGGTCCACCAACAAGCGTTCCCTGTCCAGCTCGATCAAGGTGACACTCTGCGCCAACTGCTGGTCCAACTGCGTTTCCAGGACCTTGTCGGTCATATAATATTCCCCACCACTGTAGACCGCTTGGGACAGATCGACCTGAAGATGCTTCCTGAAAAAATTATAATATAAAAATTGGAACCCACTGGCACGAATCTCCGCCTCGAGCTGATCCTGGGCATTCTTGCCCAAGAGAAGGCTATCGGGAAGTTTGTTGTAGTCCAGTGAAACTTTGATCTTCGATTCGTATTGGTCCGACAGATTGCTGATCAACCAGGAAAGGAATGAGCACAGCAAAAAGAGGGAGAACACTTTCACCTTTCTTTTGTTGAGACCATGCAATACTCTTTTGAACACCTTTACTTTTTCTTGAAAAACAGTTTCGGGAACAGCTCCTGTGGATCCTTCCTACTAAATGTAAGGAAGATCGTCGACTTGAGAAAACCCAAACCGTAACCATAAAATTGGGCCAAGGCCGCAAAAAGGGCCAAAAATGCCACTTTGATGTCCCTATTTCGCTCCCAGGCATCGAGCAGCAGTAGAAAAAAGTAGGACGCATAGATCCACAATGGGAGCCAGATCCCCAGGGCACCAAGTATTATGGCCCCGATCAGGCCCATTATAAAAAGGGTCGGGAACCAATAGGTCGGCTTGGCCGTGCCGGGGTGCCAGCGGTTCAAAATGGGACGGACCATCCCAAACTTTTTTACCTGGGTATGGAATTTGCCCCAATCGATCCTTCGTTTATGGTACACAAAGGCCTCCGGGAACAATCGGGAGGCATAACCGGCCTTCCAGATCCTAAAGGTGAGGTCCGGGTCCTCCCCTGGATGGATCCGTCCAAAGCCCCCCACTTTTTCAAAAACTTCCCTGGACAGGCCCATATTGAAGCTTCGGGGCTGGAACCTGCCCACTGAATTCTTCCCGCCTCGGATGCCCCCGGTGGTGAGCAGGGAGGTCATGGCATGGTTGATCGCTTTCTGTATCGGGGTAAAGGAAGCATCGGCGGTGTCCGGCCCCCCAAAACAGTGCACAAAGTCCTTTTTGAGTTCCGTGTCCACTTCCCTGAGATACTGTGGGGGTAGGATGCAATCCGAGTCCAAAATGATGAAATAGTTCCCTTCGGCCCGTTCCATGCCAAAGTTCCTGGAATCCCCGGGTCCGGAATTTTCCTTGTAATAATAGGATATCTGTAACCGATCCTGGAAACCCTTTACGATATCAGCGGAACCTTCCAGGGATCCGTCCTCGATGATGACCACCTCAAAATTATTCTTAAAATCCTGTGTGACAAGACTCTCCAACAACTCCCGGATTTCCTCGGGCCGGTTGAAGACAGGGACCACTATGGAGAAATATGTGTTCATTCGATCATGGGGCAAAAGGTCAAGACCATAGGGCAAGGGACGCGACAGGCCACAAAGGACCGCCGGACCCTTTCCCTATGGATACGGCTCAATGCCTGCCCTATTGGTTGAATTCATCAATCACTTCCTGGCTTACCCCGGTATTGGAGAATCCACCATCGTGAAATAGGTTCTGCATGGTCACTTTTTTGGTAAGGTCTGAAAAAAGGCTGACGGTATAATTGGCACAGTCATCGGCCGAGGCATTGCCCAGGGGCGACATTTTTTCGGCATAGTGGATGAATCCGTCAAAGCCCTTGACCCCCTTCCCAGCCGTGGTCAAGGTCGGGGATTGGGAAATGGTGTTCACCCTCACTTTTTTCTCCTTTCCGAAGAAATAGCCAAAACTCCGTGCCACGGACTCCAGATAGGCCTTGTTGTCCGCCATGTCGTTGTAATCGGGAAAGGTCCGTTGGGAGGCCATATAGGTCAGGGCCACGATACTGCCCCACTCGGCCATGGCATCGGCCTTGTAGAGGCTCTGCATCACCTTGTGGAAAGAAAGGGCCGATACGTCCCATCCCTTGGCCGTGAAATCATAATTCTGGTCGGTATAATGACGGCCCTTTCTCACATTGACGGACATCCCGATGGAATGGAGCACAAAATCCAGTTTCCCGCCCAATATCTCCATAGATCTCTCCACCAGGTTCTTCAGGTCTTCCTCGCTGGTGGCATCCGCGGGGACGATCTCTGAGTTCGTTTTTTTGGCCAAATCCGCTATCTGCCCCATCCGCATGGCAATGGGTGCGTTGCTCAGCACGATGTTCGCCCCTTCCTCATGGACCCTTTCCGCTGTTTTCCAAGCGATGGAATTCGAGTCAAGTGCCCCAAAAATGATTCCTTTTTTACCTTTCAAAAGATTGTATGCCATTGTTCTTTCAATTGTTGATTGTAGGGCAAAGATAATTTATTAAATGTGAAGATCGGAATTTAACTTTTCCCCACTTTCATTGTAGAAGTTCCCGGGCATGGGCCAAAGCGGATTCCGTGAGGTTTTTGCCGCCCAACATCTCGGCCAGCTCCCGCACCCTTTCGTCCCCGCTGAGCTCCTTGATATAGGAACTTGTCCCTGATTTCCCCTCCTCTTTGTACACTTTGAACTGATGTCGGCCCTTGGAGGCCACCTGGGGCAGGTGGGTGATGGCCATCACCTGCATGGAGCTGCCCATCTGTTGCATGATCTCCCCCATTCTGTTGGATATCTCCCCGGAAACCCCGGTATCTATCTCATCGAACACCATGGTGGGCAGATGCTCATAACTGGCCAGGATGGCCTTGATCGTGAGCATGATCCGCGAGAGTTCCCCGCCTGAGGCGACTTTTTTCAGTTCCCCATAGCTGGAGCCCTTGTTGGCGGAGAACAAAAAGACCAGATCATCCTTCCCATTGGCCTTAAAGCTGGCCGAGGGCTGTATCTCGATCTTAAAACTGGCCGAGGGCATCCCCAGGGAGGCCAGGCTTTCCTGGAGCATTCCTTTCAGTTTTGACAGGGTGCCCTTGCGTGCGACCGAGATTTTCGATGCCCATTGCTCCAATTCCTTTTCCACCTGGGCCCTTTCCTGGGCCTTCTTGGCTATCTTGGATTCCAAATTGGCGACATCGTCCACTTTTTGGGAGAGTTCTTCCTGGAGGGCCATAAGTTCTTCCATACTGTCCACATGGTGCTTCTTTTGTAGCCCGTAAAGAAGTTGGAGTTGCCCATTGACCGTTTCCAAACGCTGGGGATCGGCTTCCACTGTATCCTTCAGGTTTTCGATCTCGCCGGCGATGTCATCGGTTTCGATCTGTATGGAAGCGATCCTTTGATCCAGGGCCTCATAGGCCGTACCGAATTGGCCCAAGCCATGGAAGGCTCGTTTCAGGTCGATCAGGCGGCCCAGAATGCCGAACTGTTCGTCCCGCAGCAGTCCATAGCCTTGGGAGAGTTGTTGCATGATCTGTTCCACATTGTTCAACTGTTCGTATTCCGCCTCCAGCTCCTGTTGCATCCCCGCCCTTAAATTGGCGGACTCCAGTTCCTGCAACAAAAAACTGTTGTAATCGTGTTCCTTATCGGCATTGGCCTGAAAGTCCTCCAATTCCCTGAGTTCCCGGCCCAGCTCCGTGTATTTTTCCAATTGCCCGGAATAGGCGGCGAGGTTGTCGGCATTGCCCCCTAGGGCATCCACCACCTTCATCTGGAAATCGTTCTCTGTCAACCTCAGGGTCTGGTGCTGGGAATGCACATCCACCAGGCGTTCCCCAAGGGCTTTTAAAATGTCAAGGTTCAAGGGGGAATCGTTCACAAAGGCCCTGGACTTGCCAGTGGGGAGGATTTCCCTTCGTACCAGGGTCAAGTCCACATAATCCAGATCATTTTCATCAAAAAAATCCTGAAGACCGTATTTTGAAAGGTCAAACTCCGCCTCCACCACACATTTCCTCTGGGGATCCTTCAGGGAGCCCAGATCGGCCCGTTTGCCCAATACCAGGGAAAGACCGCCGAGGAGGATGGACTTGCCTGCCCCTGTTTCCCCGGTAATGGTGGTAAAACCACGTGGAAAGGCCACCTTGACATCGTCGATCAAGGCATAGTTCTGGATGGATAGATTGGTCAGCAAGAATGAAAAATTTACCTGTAAAGATATATTTCTTTGGAGAATGGGGAACTATCCAAAAACCCTTTTGATGTCTTGTTGGCCTTAAAACAGCCCGTAAAGGTTACAGACACCGAAAGGGTCCTTTATAAACATGGCTGGGGAAGCAGTAAAAATCAATTGAAATTTCCCTAAAAGTATCTAATCACCGATACCCCAGTTTCTATTTTCCCGCAACCTTCCTTCTTTGGTTCCTTGGAGTATTTGCATGTACCGGTGGAACGGGACAGGAAACTTAAAATTTTTATCGTACCGTACCAGATTTGAACTCCGGTTAGCATGCCTAGGCC
>Ga0079224_100003512_pt1 | contig 19863 bp, 17 predicted proteins | sample Stecom2015_FD_80414 | JGI IMG/M metagenome (GOLD analysis project Ga0079224, IMG submission 80414) | Agricultural soil microbial communities from Utah to study Nitrogen management - Steer compost 2015 | ecosystem: Environmental > Terrestrial > Soil > Agricultural land | place: USA: Utah...
CGTCGCCGCCGGGCCGTTCGTGGCGGTGGCGCTGCTGGACGGGGCGTGGCCGTGGGGCTCCGCGTTTGCCGCCGCGCTGGCACTGGGCCTGGCCGGCGCGTACGGCCTCGGCGCGTCGCGGACGCACGCCCGGCCGGTGGTCTTCGCCGCGCTCGTGCTGGCGGCGGCCGGCCTCGCCGCGTGGAGCGCCGGGCGCGCCTTCGGCGTCCTCCCGCTGGACGGCCGATCGCTCGCCGCGTTCGTCGGCCTCGGGTGCGCGCTCGTCACCCTCGGCCGGCGCGACGGGCTGGCCGACCTGGAGCGTGTCGGGCACGCCGTCGCCCTCGCCGGAGCGGCGTTCCTGTTCGGGCACCTGCTGTTCGTCGTCGGCACGCCGTGGACGCCGCTCCACCGGCTCGGCGTGGTGGAGCAGGTGCGCGAGAGCCTCGCCGCCCTCGCGGGGTCCGTCGCCCTCGGCTGGGTCGGCTTCCGGTCGGCCCGGGGGAGCACGGAGCGCGCGGTCTACGTGACGGCCGGGCACCTCGTCGTGGTGCTGTGGATGCGCCTCCTGCTCCGGCCGCTCGACAACGGCCCGTTCTACACCTCGGCCGTGTGGGGCGTCTACGGCATCGCCCTCGTCGTGATCGGGCTGCGGCTGCGCGACGACCTCGTCCGGCAGATCGGCCTCGGCACCGTGCTGGCGACGGCGGCGAAGGTGCTGCTGTTCGACCTGGCGGCGGTGCCGGGCCTGTGGCGCGTGCTGCTGTTCATGGGCCTCGGCGGGCTCCTCCTGCTCGTGAGCTACCTCGTCCCGTCAATCCTGCGCGGGGCCGCCCGGCCGGACGCCGAGGCGGACTGAACGGCGCGACGGCCGGGGCGTACACCGGACGACACGCACTTCTCTGCCATGTTCGACACCGCATCGCAGGAACTGGCGATCCTCGCCGAAGCCCTCCTCGCTCTCGTCCTGGGCGGGCTCATCGGGTTCGAGCGCGAGGCGGCGGGGAAGTGGGCCGGGCTGCGCACGCACATGCTGGTCTGCCTGGCCGCGTTCCTGTTCGTCGAGATCGGCGAGGTGATCACGCTCACGATGGCCGCGTCCTGGGCGGCGGCAGGTCTGGAGACGGACGCGATCCGCTCGGACCCCATCCGCATCGTGCAGGCCGTCGCCGTCGGGATCTCGTTCGTCGGGGCCGGTGCCGTCTTCCGCGATCCCGACCGCAACGTGATGCGTGGCCTGACGACGGCGGCGACGCTCCTCGTAACAGCGCCCATCGGCGTGGCCGTGGCCGTGGACCGCTACGTGCTGGCGGCGGGCGCGGCCGTGCTCGTGGTCGTCGTCCTCCGCGCCCTCCGCTGGGTCGAGCGCCGCCTTCTCCACACCGCCGACCCCGGCTGACCGTGCCCCGTTTCCCCATCCCCGCCGACAGCGACGCCCTCCTGGCCGAGTGCGACGTGGAGACGTTCCGCGCGGGCGGGCCGGGCGGGCAGCACGCCAACAAGGTCGAGAGCGCCGTGCGGCTGACGCACCGCCCCTCCGGACTCGTCGTGACGAGCCGGGAGTCGCGGAGCCAGTTCCGCAACAAGGCACTGGCGCTGGCCGAGCTGCGGCGGCGCCTGGAGGCGCTGAATCGGCCGGTGACGCGCCGCATCGCCACGAAGCCGACGGCGGCTTCGAAACGGCGGCGACTGGAGGCCAAGCGGCAGCAGAGCGAGAAGAAGGCGACGCGCCGGCCGCCCCGCACCGGCCGCGATTTCTGACCGTCAGCGATTCCCGCATTTCGGGCCGCACGCGGACCTGCCGGGCCGCCGCCCGGTCCAACCGGGGCGTCTCACCAACCGCCATCCGCCATGCCCGGCAAAGAACACGGGCCGTCCATCAAGAAGCCCGATACCTACGACGCCCTCCGCGAGCAGGGCACCAGCAAGGAGAAGGCCGCCCGCATCGCGAACGCGCAGGCCAACCCCGGCCAGAACCCCTCCAAGAAAGGCGGCCACGCCCGGAAGTACGAGGACCGCTCCAAGGCGGAGCTGTACGACAAGGCCAAGGAAGTCGGCATCGAGGGCCGCTCGGCCATGAGCAAGTCCGAGCTCATCGACGCGCTGCGGAATCACTAGCCGCACGCACTGTGCGCCCCCGCAGAGGGGGATGAACGATGCAGGGGCGCACCATCGGCGGTGCGCCCCTGCTACTGTGTGGGAAGACTCTGTGGGAAGACTCTGTGGGAAGCGGGCGAGCGGGTCAGCTATCGACCACCGGGTCAGCTATCGACCACCTCGAAGTCGGCCCGCGTGCCGACCCCGACGCCGACGGTCTTCGTCACGTTGACGTCGAGCGTCTCGACCTTCTCGGTCGTCTTGTGGTAGACGATCCCCTCGAAGGGCACCGGCTCCTCGGACTCGGCCACCGTCTCCATCGGCGCGTCCTCGCCCCGGGCGAAAAACACGCCCCTGTATGCTTTCCCCTGGTAGGTGTCCACGACGAAGGCGTAGCCTTCGCCTTCCACACCGTTCAGGGTCGCTTCTTTCGGTTCGTAGAGTGCCACCGTGCACCTCGTTGCTCGTGAATAAAACGCGTTGAACCCTGTTGGTATGGGTTCCGTCCCGTTCAGGTTCTAGTGATCGTGCAAAATCCCTCCCTCGCCGCACATCCGGCCTCTTTTGCCAAGACCGCCTACACGATTCTGGACGGAGACGAGGAGGTCGCTCGCCTGACGCTCCGCCTGCGCGACGAAGGGGTCATCACCGTCGGCGAGGCGCCGTTCGCGCTGGGGGGCAGCCGCCACCGCTACGTGCTGCTCTTCGAGGGCGTCGAGGTGGCCCGGGCCGTGCAGCCGTCGGCCTGGCGCCGGCGCCTGGAGGTGCGCGTCCGAGGCGCGATGCTGGACCGGGCCGTGGCCCGCCCGGACGCGCCGGACGTGGACCTCGTCCTCCAGGCCAAGCACCCGTTCTCGCGGACGTTCGAGTTGTTCGAGGGGGAGCGCCTCGCGGGCGAGGTCCGCCGCGCCTCGCCGTTCTCGCGGAAGGCGGTCGTGGACCTGCCGGCGTTCCTCCCGCTCGCCGTCCGCGTCTTCCTCTTCGCCCTCGTCGTCATCCAGTGGCGCCGGGCGGACCGGCAGGCCGCCGCTTCTGGAAGCTGAGCGGCCCCGAGGCGGGCCTGGTTGCCCTCCGGCCCCCGCACCTCGGAGCTCCGCGTCGCCACGACGCGGCGAGGGTGCGTGCGGAGCGGGTCAGTCCGGGGAGGCGAGGCCGAGCGCCTCGGGGTCGAGCGCGGCCATGTGGCGGCGGAGGCTCTCGTAGCCCAGCTGGGCCTTCGCCTCCTTCCACTTCATCCACGTCACGGCCTCGATGCCCTCGGCCTTCTGCGGCTTGAACTCGCGCACGTCCGTCGTCATGGCGTACCAGTGCGTGGTCTTGACGGCGAAGCGGCGCTTGCGCGGGAGGAGGTAGCCGTGGAGCGTGATGCCGAGCGGCTTGAGCAGCGTGAGGCTTGTTTTCGGGATGCCGACCTCCTCGCTGACCTCGCGGAGGGCTCCGTCTTCGGGCGATTCCGCCGGGTCGAGCTTGCCTTTGGGGAGGTCCCACACGCCGCGCCGGAAGATGGTGAGCACCTTGAGGTTGCCCTTCTTCGTGCGGCGGACGACGTAGCCGCCGGCCGCCTCCAGCGCCAGCGGCGGGCGGAACGGCTTCGCGTTGAGGATGGCCTGCGGCGCGATGGCGTGGGCCGTCGGCGGCTGGACGCGGGCGAAGGCGATGCGGAGGGCGTCGAGGACGAGGATGTGCCCCTTGCGGCCGTCGGGGGCGCGGCAGGCGGCCTGGGCGGCCTCCAGCGTCCGGTGCAGCACGAACGGCTCGCCCTCACTCACGAGCCCCTCCCGGGCGATGGCGTCGAGCGAGTCGGCAAAGGTGCAGTAGAAGAGCAGCATCGGAAGGGCGGGGTGCCGCGACGCCTTGGAAACGGGAAGCCCTGCCGGGCGGGTCGGAAGTTCGCACCGCCCGGCGTCGAACGCACGCCCGGTTCGCCGCCGCCGTGCACGGCGGCGGTCGGGGCCCACGCGCCATCACCGGGTTATCCGGTTGGTATGCGCGGATTTGCGAGGAGGATGCGGGCGTCTGCTCAACGCCGGTTCGGATCGGTGTGGAGGCAGAGTGGAACGGTCTGTGCCCGGCAGGGGCCGGGTGCTTCCGGAACGGCGCCGGGTCCTGCTGCAGGCCGGAATCGGGCCCGGACGTGCCCTATGCGTTACGATTTCGCCCGGCACCGGGTGAAAGCGCACGCATCCGCCATTCACGTCCCCGTTTATGCCTCCCCCCATCGGCCACCCCGAGTCGGCCCTCCTCGACGCGGTCAAGCAGGGCCACCTCCAGAGCGAGGCCGAGCTGCTGGCCGCCGTCCGCAGCGGGAGCCCCCCGACCGGCGCCCGGCCCCAGGCCACGCCGTTCCTGCGGGCGGTGGACTGGTTCCTCCCCCCGCAGCTCCTGCGAGCCGGCCTGGACCTCCGCCGCCGGGCCCGCTTCGTCGTCATCATCGCGTTCGTGGTGGTGCCGTTCTACGGCGTGCTCGTCCAGCAGCTGCTGGCGAACGGGCTGATCCCGCAGGCCGTGGCGGGAATCTGCTTCGGGCTGGCCTCGCTGGCGGGCCCGTTCCTGCTCCGTCGCGCGCGCAGCCACGTCGTCCCGGGGACGATCGTCTGCATCTCGCTCTCCCTCGTCGTCTTCATCCAGGCGTACACCGACGCCGGGCTGAGTGACCCCATCCTGTACTGGGCGGCGCTGGTGCCGCTGGCCGCCGCGCTCTCGGTGGGGCCGCGCCTCTCCGTCGCCTGCGCCGCCATCAACCTTGCCGGGATCGCGGGGCTCTACGTGCTCACGGTGCGCGGCTACACGTTTCCGCACCTCACCCCGCCGGCCGGCCTGCACCTCTCGGCGCTGCTCAGCGTGGGGACCTCCACGCTGTTCGCGCTGCTGTGGGGATGGCTCTACGAACGGCACACGCTCCGCGAACTCCGCACGCTCAGCGGCCGGCTCGGTGAGCTCCACCACGCGCTCGTCCGCAGCGAGGCCCGCTACCGTTCCCTCTTCGACAACGTCCCCCTCGGCGTCTACCGGACCACGCCCGAGGGCCGCGTGCTCATGGTCAACCCGGCCCTCGTCAAGCTGCTCGGCTACCGCACCGCCGAGGAGGTGCAGGCGCTGCAGGCGGCCGACGTCTACCCCGACCCCGAGCACCGCGAGCGCTTCCGCACCCAGATCGAGGCGGCCGGCGAGGTGCACCAGTTCGCGTCCACGTGGAAGCGGCGCGACGGCCGCTGGCTCCACGTCCGCGAGAACGCCCGCGCCGTGTTCGACGAGGCCGGCCGGCCGCTCTACTACGAGGGCACCGTCGAGGACGTGACCGCGCAGCGGCGCGTGCAGCAGGCGTTGCGCAAGAGCGAGGAGCGGTTCCGCTCCCTCGCCCAGAACGCCTCCGACGTCATCGTCGTGCTGAACCGGGAGGGGGCGATGACCTACCTCAGCCCGTCCATCCGGCGCATCCTCGGCTACGCCCCGGGCGACCTCGAGCGCACGGCTCCCTTCGACCTCGTGCACCCCGAGGAACGCCGGCGCGTGCAGCTCCTCTTCCACCGCGCGCTCTGCCGCCGCGGCAACCTCGGCCAGGTCGAGGCCCGCGTGCTCCACGCCGACGGCCACTACGTCTACGTCGAGAGCGTGGGGGCGAACCTGCTCCACGACCCCAACGTGGGCGGCCTCGTGCTCAACGTGCGCGACGTGACCGAGCGGAAGCGGGCGGAGATGGTGCTCGTCCGCGCCAAGGAGCAGGCCGAGGAGGTGGCCCGGCTGAAGAGCACGTTCCTGGCCAACATGAGCCACGAGATCCGGACGCCGCTCACGGGCATCCTCGGCTTCGCCGGCATCCTGGCCGAGGAGATCACCGACCCGCAGCTCCACGAGTTCGTCGGGCTCATCGAGAAGAGCGGGCGGCGGCTGATGGAGACGCTCAACTCCGTGCTCGACCTCGCCCGCCTCGAGGCCGGGCGCATGGAGCTCACGCTGGAGGCGCGCCCGCTCGGCGAGCTCGCCGAGGAGCACGTGCGGCTCATGCAGCCGCTGGCCCAGGACCGCGACCTCCTCCTGGAAACGGACCTCCGCGCGCCCGAGGTGCAGGCCCGCGTGGACGTGGGCGCCTTCAACCGCATCCTCACCAACCTCGTCGGCAATGCGCTCAAGTTCACCGAGGAGGGCGGCGTCCGCGTCGAGGTGGACGCCGACGAGGTGCACGCCATCCTCCGCGTGCGCGACACCGGCGTGGGCATCGACGCGGCGTTCCTGCCGCGTCTGTTCGACGAGTTCGAGCAGGAGTCCACCGGCATCGAGCGGAGCCACGAGGGCTCCGGCCTCGGGCTGACGATCACGCGCCAGCTCGTCGAGCGGATGCACGGCACCATCGACGTCGAGAGCGTCAAGGGCATCGGCTCGGTGTTCACCGTGCGCCTCCCCCGCACCGACGCGGCGGCGGAGGCGCCGTCCGTCTTCCCCGACGACGCGGAGGAGGACCTCCCCACCCCCCGCCTCCTCGTCGTGGACGACAACGCCAACACGCGCCACCTCGTCGCGCGGATGCTGCGCGGTGTCTACCGCGTGGATACGGCCGGCACGGCGCCGGACGCCGTGGCCGCCGCCGAGGCCGTCGCCTACGACGCCGTCCTCCTCGACATCAACCTCGGCGCGAAGACCTCCGGCGTGGACGTGATGCACCGGATGCGCGCCCTCCCGGGCTACGCCGAGACGCCCATCTTCGCCTTCACCGCCTACGCCCTCCCCGGCGACCGCGAGCGGTTCCTCAACGCCGGGTTCAGCGGATACCTGCCCAAGCCGTTCACCAAACCGGAGCTGCTCGGCGTGCTCCAGGGCGCGCGGGAGGAGCCCTCCGCCGATCCGGCGCCGGAGCAGAAAGAGCCGGCCCCGGCCGTGCTCCACATGATCATCCCCGGTCCCGGCGCCCGGCCCGGCGAGAACGTGTTCCCCTTCCCCTCGGGGGACGGCGCGGCGTCGAGGCCGGTGCCGGCGGAGGACCCGGACGAGGCGCCCTCGTCGTAGCTTCCGGGCATGCCGGACGCTTCGCCCCGCCCCTCCCTCGCCGACCTCCGCGCCCACTACGCCCGCGCCGCGTTCTCCGAAACCGACGCCGCGGCGGACCCGCTCGTCCAGTTCCTCGCGTGGTTCGGGGAGGCCGCCGAGGCCGGCGCCCACGAGCCTAACGCGATGACGCTGGCGACGGTCGGGCCGGACGGGCGCCCGTCGGCCCGCGTGGTGCTGCTCAAGGAGGCCGATGCACGTGGCTTCGCCTTCTACACCAACCTGGAGAGCCGCAAGGCCGAGGAGCTACGGGCCCATCCGGCAGCGGCGCTCGTCTTCTGGTGGCCCGCCGTAGAGCGCCAGGTCCGCGTCGAAGGCCGTGTCGAGCCGGTGACGGCCGAGGAGGCCGACGCCTACTTCGCCCGTCGCCCGCGCGGCAGCCGCCTCGGCGCCTGGGCCTCGCCGCAGAGCCGCCCCGTGGCCGACCGCGCCGCCCTCGACGCCCGCCTCGCCGAGGTCGAAGCGCGCTTCGGCGACGCCGAGACCGTCCCGCGCCCACCGTTCTGGGGCGGCTTCCGCGTCGTCCCGGACCGCTACGAGTTCTGGCAGGGGCGGCCGAGCCGCCTCCACGACCGCCTCCTCTACACGCCGGGCGGCCGAGGCGGCTGGATCGTCACCCGCCTCGGACCCTGATCGCCATGCCCGCCCTTCCCTACGGCCTCCTCGGCAAGCGCGTCCGCGTCCACCTCTACACCCGAAGCGGCCTCCTCCTCGGCACCGTCGAGGGGCGCGTGGCCGACGTCTCGCCCGGCGTCGTCGTGGGGAAAGATCCGGCCGGGAAGGAGATCAAGAAGGACCTCGTCTACGTGGTGGACATCGAGGCCGGGCGCGACGCCGAGGGCGAACCGGTGCCCTACACCAACTCGGCCGGCGTGGAGGGCGAGGGGTGGTTCGCCGTGCAGGACGTGACGGTGGTCGAGGGCGAAGGTCCGCGCTTCTTCGCGAACTGAGCAAGAGCGCGGCGCCCCGCCCGGAGGGCCCGAGCGGGGCGCGCTCGTATCGGGCCGGGTGGCCTCGCCTCGGGCCCCAGGCGGGGCGAGTCAGGCCTCGGCGGCGGGGGCCGTCGCCCGGCCGTTCGCCGAGGCGGCTCCTTCGGCCGGCTCCGTCGTCAGCGTGACGCCCTCGCCGCCCGGCGCCGCGTCTATCACCACGGTGTCGCCCTCGCGGACGAACCCGGCGAGGATCTGCTCGGCCAGCCGGTTGGCCACCTGCCGCTGGAGCACCCGCTTGAGTGGGCGCGCGCCAAACACCGGGTCGAAGCCCTCGCGCGCCAGCGCGTCCTTCGCGGCGTCGGTCAGCACCAGCCGCAGGCCGTGGTTCTTCTCGGCCATCCGGCGGATGCGCTCGAACTGGATCTCGACGATGCGGCGGATCTCGTCGCGGCCGAGCGGCCGGAAGACGACGATCTCGTCCACGCGGTTGAGGAACTCGGGCCGGAGTTCCGCCTTGAGCCGGTCGAAGAGATCGCGCTTGAGCCCTTCCATCTCAACCTCCGAGAGCTGCCCTTCGTCGGCCGCCTCCATGCGGCGCTTGATGAGGTCGGCGCCGAGGTTGGAGGTCATGATGATGAGCGTGTTCGTGAAGTCCACCGTGCGGCCCTTCGAGTCGGTCAGGCGGCCGTCGTCGAGGACCTGGAGGAGCACGTTGAACACCTCGGGGTGCGCCTTTTCGAACTCGTCCAGCAGCACGACCGAGTAGGGGCGGCGGCGGACGGCCTCGGTCAGCTGCCCGCCCTCCTCGTGGCCGACGTACCCCGGCGGCGCGCCGATGAGGCGGCTCACCGTGTGGCGCTCCTGGTACTCGGACATGTCGATCCGCACCATCGCGTGCTCGTCGTCGAAGAGCTGCTCGGCGAGGGCCTTCGCCAGCTCGGTCTTGCCGACGCCGGTGGTGCCGAGGAAGATGAACGAGCCCAGCGGGCGGCTCGCCTCCTGGAGCCCGGCGCGGCCCCGGCGCACGGCGTTCGCCACGGCCTCGATGGCCTCCGGCTGGCCGACGACGCGCTGCTCCAGCACCTTCTCCATCCCAAGGAGCTTCTCCTTTTCGGTCTCCAGCATCTTCGAGACGGGGATGCCGGTGGCGCGGGAGACGACCTCGGCGATGTCCTCGGCGTCCACCTCCTCCTTCAGCATCGCGCCGCCCTTCTGGACCTCGGCCAGCTTCTGCTGCGCCTCCTCGATCTCGCGCTCGAGGCCGGGGATCTGGCCGTAGCGGATCTCAGCGACCTTGCCGAAGTCACCCTGCCGCTCCAGCTCGCCCGCCTCGGTCTTGAGGGCGTCGATCTGCGCCTTCCGGTCCTTGATGGTCTGGACGAGGTCGCGCTCCTGCTCCCACTTGGCGCGGAGCCGGCCGCGCTCCTCTTCGAGGTTCGCCAGGCGCTCGGTGATGGCCTCGACCTGCTTCGTGTCGCCCTCGCGCTTGACGGCCTCCCGCGCGATCTCCTGCTGACGGATCTCGCGCTCGACGGCGTCGAGCTCCTCCGGCATCGAGTCGATCTCGATGCGGAGGCGGCTGGCGGCCTCGTCGATGAGGTCGATGGCCTTGTCGGGCAGGAAGCGGTTGGTGACGTAGCGGTCGGAGAGCTCGGCGGCGGCCACGATGGCGCCGTCGGTGATGCGGACGCCGTGGTGCACCTCGTAGCGGTCCTGGATGCCGCGCAGGATGGCGATGGTGTCCTCGACGGACGGCTCCTGCACGAGCACCATCTGGAAGCGCCGTTCGAGCGCCTTGTCCTTCTCGGAGTACTTCCGGTACTCGTCGAGCGTCGTCGCGCCGATGGCGCGGAGCTCGCCGCGCGCGAGGGCGGGCTTGAGGATGTTGGCCGCGTCCATCGCGCCCTCGGCGGCGCCGGCCCCGACGAGCGTGTGGATCTCGTCGATGAACAGGATGATCTCGCCCCCGGCGTCGGTCACGTCCTTGACGACGGCCTTGAGGCGGTCCTCGAACTCGCCCCGGTACTTCGCGCCCGCGATGAGCGCGCCCATGTCGAGCGCGAGGATGCGCTTGCTCTTGAGCCCCTCGGGCACGTCGCCCTGGACGATGCGGATGGCGAGGCCCTCGGCGATGGCCGTCTTGCCCGTGCCCGGCTCGCCGACCAGCACGGGGTTGTTCTTCGTGCGGCGGGAGAGGATCTGGAGCACGCGGCGGATCTCCTCGTCGCGCCCGATGACGGGGTCGATCTTGCCCTTGCGGGCGAGTTCGTTGAGGTCGCGCGCGTAGCGGTTGAGCGCGTCGTACTTGGACTCGGCGTAGGGATCGGTCACGCGCTGGCCGCCGCGCATCGTCTTGAGCTGCTCCAGGATGCGCGCTTTGGTCACGTCCTGGTGCTTCAGCGCCTCGGCGATGGGGCCGGCGCCCTCGGCCATCGCGATGAGCAGGTGCTCGGTGGCGACGTACTCGTCGCTCAGCTTCTCGGCCTCCTTGAGCGCGCGGTCGAAGACCTTGCTCAGGTCGTTGCCGACGTACTGGCCGGTGACGGACGCGCCGGAGACCTTCGGCAGCGTATCGAGCGCCTGGTCGGTCTTGGTCGTGAGGTAGTCGAGGTTGGCGCCGAGGCGCTGGAGGATGGTCGTGACGAGGCCGCCCTCCTCCTGGAGGAACGCCTTCATCAGGTGCGGCGGCTCGATGCCCTGGTGCGTGTTCGACTGGGCGATCTCCATCGCCGCCTGGATGGCCTCCTGGGCCTTGACGGTAAACTTCTGGAGGTTCATTCGCTTCGGGGGTCGGGGGTCGGGGGGCGGAATGACAGTCCGCCCGCTCGGGCTTTTCCCGGCGGAGAGCGACGAAATCCGTACCACCCCCCGGCCCGTTGCCACGATGGCAGGCGCAGCGGACCCGCTTCGCGAAAGCTTCGGATCGCCGGCTCCGCATCGTTGCGACGCATCGTTGCGACGCATCGTTGCGTAAGGAATCCTCGTCCGCTCCTTACGCGATGCGAAAGCCCGCCTTACGGAGTTCGCGGCTCAGGCGCTCGGTGATGCTAGGCGGCTCCGCATCCGCTCGACGTCGGCCTCGGCGGCGCGCTGGGAGGCACGGGTGCTCTCGCGGTAGGCGCGGACGGCAGCCTCGTTGCGCCCGGCCAGCAGCAACGCGACCACCCGCTGGCGGCCGATGTCGTCGAGGGGGCGGGTCCGCCCGAGGGGAAGCGCCTGCTGAAACAGGGTACCAATCGACATGGCGGACGGAGAAGACGACGACACGGGAGTGGATACGCAGACGCCGTCTTCGAAGATGCACCCGGGCACTCCGGATTGCTCTGGTTTTACGCAGCCGTAACGCCGGGATGCGGACGGGGTGGCCCCTGTAACCTTCCGGCGGCGGCGCTCGTCGGAGGCCGAGTCCCTTCCTGCTAATTCCTTACCCTCATGCGACTCTTCTCTCTCCTCGGCCTTCTGCTCCTGGCCGGCTGCTTCAGCACGAACGTCACGAGCCAGACGGTCCGAGGCAACGGCCGCGCCGACACCCGCACCGAGCGCGCCGACGGCGTCCGCGAGGTCGGCCTGGCCATCCCCGGCACGCTCGTCATCGAGGTCGGCCGCGAGCGCGACCTCCGCATCGAAGGCGACGCCAACATCGTCGAGCAGATCCGCGTCGAGCGCCGGGGCGACCACCTGGAGATCCGCGCGCCGCGCAACGTGATCTTCCAGCCGGACCGCCCCCTCCGCCTCACCCTCGGCGTCGAGCGCCTCAACGGCGTCAGCCTCGCCGGCAGCGGCCGGATCGAGGCGGCCGGTGTGCGCGCCGGCGGGTTCGACGTCTCCCTGGCCGGATCGGGCACGGTGCGTATCAGGGACCTCCGCGCCGAGAGCGTGGACGTGAGCATCGCCGGCAGCGGCGACGTGACGCTCGACGGGCGCACCGACGGCCTCGACGTGAGCATCGCCGGCAGCGGCAACGCCCTCCTCGGCAACCTCGCCGCCCGCGACGTGGACGTGAGCATCGCCGGCAGCGGCGACGCCACGGTGCGGGCCGAGGCGCGCCTCGCCGCCAGCATCATGGGCTCCGGCGACGTTCGCTACTACGGCAACCCGTCCATCGACCGCTCGGTCATGGGCTCGGGCAACATCGCACGCGCCAACTGACCCGGCTCATCCGATCCGCAGCCCGAGGGCTTCGCGCACGGCGAGGGCGGCCCGGCGGCCCTCGCCGTCGTCGTAGACGCCGAAGGCGTGGCGGTCCGGCCGCACGACGATCACGCCACGCTCACATCCGGCCCACGCCGCCAGCGCACCCGACGGATCGCGCACGGCGACCTCGCCCCCGGCCGTCGCGGGCCACGGCGCCCCCTCCGGCACGACGTAGACGGCGCGCGTGGCGAGCGTCGTCCAGACGCGGAGGTGCTGCATCCCGGCCCACGCGCGCGGCGAGAGCCCGAGGCCGAGGAGCGCGAAACCGTCGCCCAGCACGGCGTCGAGGCGGACCGTCTCGCCCGCCTCGGTGGTGACGAAGGGCTGGGGGATGAGCGGGCGCCTCGGCAGCGCCGTCCCGGCAAAGGCGAGGGGGATGCGTGGGATGTCGCCTTCGAGGTCGAGCAGCCGCCGGCGTAGCGGCGGGAGGTGGTGGGCGAGGGCGAAGGCGCCGTCGCGGAAGCGGGCCGCCGCCGTTCCGAGTTGGAGGAGGCGGCCCGCCCGCACCGCCAGCCTCGTCACGGCGCGGACGTGCGGGCGCCGCTCGGCCTCGTAGCCGTCGAGCAGCCCCGAGTCCGCCGCGCCGCGCGCGACGAGCGCCAGCCGCCATGCGAGGGCGTGGGCGTCGCGGGCGCCCGCGCAGAGGCCCTGGCCGAGGAACGGCGGCATCTGGTGGGCCGCGTCGCCCGCGAGGAGCAGCCGGCCTCGCCGCCAGCCCTCGGCCGTCAGGTCGTGGAAGGTGTAGACCGCCGCCCGCTCGACCTCCACGGCGTCGGGGTCCACCCAGCGGCTCAGCAAGCGGCGGATCGTCGCCGGCTGTGTCATGGTCGCTTCGGACTCGCCGGGCTGGAGCATGAACTCCCAGCGGCGGCGCGGGTCGGGGAACGGCACGTAGGTCGTCGGACGCTGCGTATCGGCGATCTGCAAGAGGCGGTCGGGGAGGTTCACCGCCCGCGTCAGGCGCACGTCCACGACGAGCCAGGGCTGCTCGAAGCCGCCGCCCCGGAGCGGGCTCCCCATCGCGGCGCGGACGCGGCTCCGCGCCCCGTCGCACCCGACGGCCCAGGCGGCGTGCACCTCGAACCGCCCCGCCGGCCCGGTCCCACGTAGCGTCACACCGTCCGCGTCCGCCTCGACCGTCTCGACGGCGTGCCCGAGGCGGACCGCCACGTTCGGATGCTGCGCTACGCGCGCCCGCAGGGCCGCCTCGACCTGCGGCTGGTGGATGAGGGTGGCTGCCGGGTAGCCGTACGGCTCCGCCTTCGCCCCGGCCTTCCGGGCGCGGACGAGCACCCGGCCCTCGGCCGTTACGACGTCCAGCCCGTCGAGCGGGCGCGACGCGGCCTGCACCGCCTCGGCGACGCCGACGGCCTGGAGGATGCGGAAAGCCTCGTCGTCGAGGTGGGCGGCGCGGGGCTGCGCGTGGGCCGCCGCCTCGCGCTCCAGCACGAGCACGCGGAGCCCGTAGCGCCCGAGCAGGTTCGCCAGCAACGCCCCGACCGGACCGTAACCGACGAGGGCGGCATCGTATGGAGGATCAGAAACCAGTGGAGGATAAGAAACCAGGGGTCAGAAGGCGGCAGGGCGCGCGGCCACACAATCTGTCTTCTGACGTCCCACTTCTGACCTCCCTCACGCCCCGCCGTTCTCGCTGGGCTCCAGCTGGAATCCGATGCGGCGCGGGCCGCGCGGGCTCTCCTGCTTGAGCTGCTCCACCATCCGCTCGTACTCGCGCTCCAGTTCCGGCGTCACGCTCGGCCGCGTCTCCTTGAGCGCCTGTTCGAAGAACCGCATCGGCACCGTGTCGGAGGCCAGGTTCTCGCGGAGCGCCAGCAGCCCGGCCTTGCGGACGAGGTTCTCGAGGTCGGCGCCGGAGTATCGCTCGGCCCGCTTCGCCAGTTCGTCCAGATCCACGTCGTCGCCGAGCGGCATGCGGGCGGTCTGGATGCCGAGGATGGTGCGGCGGCCTGCCTCGTCGGGCACGGGCACGTAGACGATCTCGTCGAAGCGGCCGGGGCGGAGGAGGGCCGGGTCGAGCAGCATCGGCCGGTTCGTCGCGCCGATGACGACCACGCCTTGCAGCTCTTCGAGGCCGTCCATCTCGGCCAGCAGCGTGTTGACGACGCGCTCGGTGACGGCCGGCTCACCGAGGCCGCCGCCCCGCTGGGGCGCGAGCGCGTCGATCTCGTCGATGAAGACGACCGTCGGGGCCACCTGGCGGGCGCGCTGGAAGAGCCGGCTGATCTGCTTCTCGCTCTCGCCGTACCACTTGCTCAGCAGGTCGCTCGACTTGGTGGCGACGAAGTTGGCTTCGGCCTCGCGGGCGACGGCCTTGGCCAGCAGCGTCTTTCCGTTGCCGGGCGGCCCGAAGAGCAGGAAGCCGCGGGCCTGGCGGATGCCGAGGCGGCGGAAGGCCTCCGGGTTCTGGAGCGGAAGCTCGATGCCCTCGCGGAGTTGCCGCTTCACGTCCTCCAGCCCGCCGACGTCGGCCCAGCCGACGTTCGGGACCTGGATCTGGATCTCGCGCAGGGCGCTCGGCTGGACGCGCTTGAGGGCGTCCTGGAAGTCGGCGGCGGTGACCATGAGGCGGTCGAGGACCTCCTGCGGGATCTCCGCCTCGTCGAGGTCGATTTCGGGGAGCAGCCGGCGGAGTGCGCTGATGGCGGCCTCGCGGGCGAGCGCGCCGAGGTCGGCGCCGACGAAGCCGTAGCTCGTGCGCGCCATGGCGTCGAGGTCCACGTCCTCGGCCAGCGGCATGCCGCGCGTGTGGATGCCCAGGATCTCGCGGCGGCCCGCCGTGTCCGGCACGCCGACGACGATCTCGCGGTCGAAGCGGCCCGGCCGGCGGAGCGCTTCGTCGAGGGCCTCCGGCCGGTTCGTCGCGCCGATGACGACGACGTTCTCGCGGGCTTCGAGGCCGTCCATCAGCGTGAGCAGCTGGGCCACGACGCGGCGCTCGACCTCGCCCGTCTCGCCCCGGCTCGGCGCGATGGAGTCGATCTCGTCGATGAAGATGATGCTCGGCGCGTTCTGCTGGGCCTCCTCGAACACCCCGCGCAGGCGTTCCTCGCTCTCGCCGTAGTAGCGGCCCATGATCTCGGGCCCGTTGATGACGAAGAACTGGGCGTCCGACTCGTTGGCGACGGCCCTCGCCAGCAGCGTCTTGCCGGTGCCGGGCGGGCCGTAGAGGAGCACGCCCTTCGGCGGGTCGATGCCGAGGCGGGCGAACAGCTCGGGGTGCTTGAGCGGAAGCTCGATCATCTCGCGCACCTGCTCGATGGTGTCGCCGAGGCCGCCCACGTCGTCGTACGTGATGCCGACGGGCCCCTCGCCGTCGCCGGGCTCGACGTACTCCGGCCGCAGCTCGATCTCCGTATTCTCGGTCACCTGCACGATGCCGCGCGGGGCCGTCTGCACGACCACGAGGCGGATCTCCTGGAGGCCGAAGGCGCGCTGCTGCCCGAAGAGCTGGCGCACGACCTCGTCGGGCAGCCCCATCTCGGCGGGGCCGGGCTGGCGGCGGTAGACGCTCGTCGAAACCACGTCGGCCGCGGTGAGGGGGCGGCCGAGGAGGGTGCGAAGGAGGGCCGAGCCGGAGCCCTGGAGGCGGATGTTCGGCTGGGCCGGGGCGAGCACGACGCGCGTGGCCTCGCGCACCTCGGCGCGGCCGACCTCGACGTGGTCGCCGAGGCCGACGCCGGTGTTGGCGCGCTGGAGGCCGTCGAGGCGGATGATGTCGAGGCCCGCGTCGGCGGGGTAGGGCGGCAACGCGATGGCCGCCGTCGTCCGCTTGCCCGTGAGGGCGACGACGGCGCCGGGCGCGAGGCCGAGCTGGGTCAGCGTGGCCTGCGGCAGGCGCGCGACGCCCTTGCCCACGTCGGGCGACTGGGCGCCGGCAACCTGGAGTCGGACGGTATCGGTACGGGAGGAGGCGTTGGCGTCGGACATGAGGGCGAGGTTCAGACGGGCGGGGTTGCACGAGCGGGTGCGCGCTAGGTTCGGTGGATTGCTGATGGATGGGGCCGTCCAGGTATCTGCCACGGTTGCGCAGCGTCCTTGCGTGCCTCGGGGCTAGCGTGGACGGTCTCACCCCTGCCCCCGCCTCATGCGCCCGCGCCTGCTCCTGATCGCCGCCGCCCTCACCGTTCTCGCCGCCGCGGCCGTCCTGTGGCTCCGCCCCCACGACGCGCCCGAGGCGGACCGACCTCCGATCTCCGGGGCCGCCCAGGCGCTCGTCTGGTGGGAGATGGCCCGCACCTACCCCGAGCAGCGATTCCCGAGCGAGGGGTTCGCCGCCGCCTTCGCGCAGCACCAGGCGCTCCGCGCCACGTCCGACGAAGGCGACCCCGTCTGGGAGCCGATGGGCCCGACGAACAACGGCGGCCGGACGCTCGCCATCGTGCTCAACCCCGAGCGGCCCGAAACCGTCTGGGCCGGATCGGCCGGCGGCGGGCTGTGGCGCTCCTACACCGGCGGCACCGGCGGCGCCTGGGCGCGCGTCGCGACCGGCTTCCCCGTGACCTCGGCCACCGCCGTCGCCATCGCGCCGAGCGACACCGGCGTGGTCTACCTCGGCACGGGGGAGGGCTACCGCTACATGGACGTCCAGGGCGGCGTCGTCAACCGCCCCACACGCGGCTCCTACGGCATCGGCGTACTCAAATCGGAGGACGGCGGCGCCACCTGGAGCCACGTGCTCGACTGGAGCCTGCACCAGGAGCGCGGCGTCCAGAAGGTGCGCGTCAACCCCGCCGATCCGGACGACGTGTGGGCGGCCACGACCGAGGGCGTCCTCCGCTCGACCGACGGCGGACAGACGTGGACGCCCCTGACGAACGGGGTCCCCGATGACTTCATCGGCAAGATCATCCTGAGCGGCTACCCGGCCGATCCCGACGTCGTCTATGCCAGCGTGGGCGACGGCATCGAAACCTCCGGCCCGACCTCCACGACGCTCATTCGCACGCTCGACGGCGGCGCCACCTGGACGGACGTCACCGGTGCCCTCCCCGACGTGCCGACCAACGCCGTGATCGTGGACCCGCAGTTTCCCGACGAGGTCTACGTCGGCAACGACCTCGGGGTGTACCGCTCCGAGGACGGCGGGCAGACCTGGACGACCTTCTCCGCCGGGCTGCCCGAGGCGGTCATGGTGATGGACCTGCAGGTCTCGATCCCGGACCATTCGCTCCGCGTGGCCACGCACGGCAACGGCATGTGGAAGCGGAGCCTGGGCCGTGCGCCCGTCGCCGCCGAGCCGGGGGCGCCCGCCTCGGGGCTCGCGCTGGAGCCGGTCGCGCCGAACCCGGTGCGCGGCCCGGCAACGGTGGCCTTCCGCCTGGCCGAGGCCGGCGCGGTGCACGTGGCCGTCTACGACCTCCGGGGCCGCGAGGTGGCCCTCCTCGCCTCGGGCGAGCGGGCGGCCGGGCGGCACGAGGTCGCGCTGGCAGCGTCGCGGCTGGCGGCGGGGACGTACGTGGTGCGGCTGGAGGCGGACGGGCAGACGCAGAGCCAGCGGGTGACGGTGGTACGGTAGCGGGTCATGCTTGAACGGAGCCGGGCTCGCCGCTGTCGCACGCCAGGCCCAGCGTGAGCAACCCGCCCAGGAGCAGGCCCCACACGATGTAGTGGCGGAATGCGATCATCGGCTCACTCGTCGCAGATGGGCGGAACGAACGCGCCGTCCCCACCGGAGCTCCGGTTGCAACCCGAGCCTCCGCCGCTGGTGATCGTGAAGTTGCCGCTCACCCACGGCGTGTCGTAGCCGGAGGCGACGGCGCGGACGGACCACCCGTGCGTGCCCAGTCGAAACGGCTGGTAGTAACCGCTGGCCCCGGAGGCCCAGAAGTTCGTCCCGCTGAGGCTCAGGATGGGCGAGTAGGTCACGCTGCCGTCGAAGTTGACGTAGGCGTATCGGACCTGGTAGCCTGATGCACACGAGGCGCCGGTCCATGAAAAGTTGATACTGCTGCCGTAGCTGTAGCTCTGCCCGCTCGGGCTCAGGTTCGAGGGGGCGCATACGGGATTGCTACCAACGTTGCTGTAGAGCGTGTTGGTGTTGGAAGTCAAATTCCACTGCTGACCTCCATCTTCGAACTCGTGCTTCCCGAGCGCCTGCCACCACGTCGGCCCGGCCGTCATGTAGTTGCGCCCGACGAGCACGGTCTCGTCCGTATTGAAGCGCGTGTAGCCCAACCACGTCCCGAAGTCCCAGCTTGAGCCACCGTTGTCGCTCTCGTTGACCTGGCCCTTTGACGTGATCCGGTCGTGGGTGTAGCTGGCGCTGGAGAGAGAGACGACCTCCCACTTCTCCAGGGTGCTCGGGCCGAGGTAGAGGTCCACGGCCCCGATCCGCCAAGCCCCAAAGCCATCCCCGGACGGCGGGAGGTCGCGGAGGCTCGTAATGGGCACCTCGCGGCCGTCGTAGGCCAGCACGCCACGGAAGGCGTCACTCGTGGGCAGCCCGGCGCTGGTCGTAAGCGCCGTCACGTTCGCCGTCGAGCGGGCGGCGTCGGTGTGCTCGGCGACGAAGGCACCGAGGCGGGCCTTGTTGGACGAGTGTCTCCAGGATGCAATAATGACCGATGACAAATGTGATCACCTTGCTGATTTGCACGGGCTTACCTCGGTTCGACACAGGCGCCGGCTTCGCACGAACGGATCGTCCTGAGCACATGGGCCCGGAACGACCCGGGGCGCGTAGCTTGCCACCCCTCTCCCGCCGCCGTCCATGCCCGAGCCGACCTGGATCTCCCTCCTCCCGCCGCTCCTCGCCATCGCCCTCGCCATCGGGACGCGGCAGGTGTACCTCTCGCTCGCCGCGGGCATCTGGCTGGGGTGGACGATCCTCAACGGCTGGAACCCGCTGGCCGGCCTCGGCGACGCCATCGAGGCGTGCGTGGCCGTCCTGGGCGATGCCGGGAACGCGCGCGTGTTGCTCTTCACGCTCGTCATCGGCGCGCTGATCGCCACGGTCGAGGCGGCGGGCGGCGTGCGCGGGTTCATCGGCTGGGTCGAGCGGCGCGGGCTCGTGCGGGGGCCGCGCGGGGCGCGGATGCTCGCGTTCCTGACGGGCGTCGTCATCTTCATCGAGTCCAACATCACCGTGCTCGTTTCGGGGGCCGTGGCGCGTCCGCTGTTCGACCGGCACCGCCGCTCGCGCGAGATGCTCGCCTACCTCATCGACTCGACGAGCGCGGCCGTCTGCATCCTGATCCCGCTCAACGCCTGGGGCGCGTACGTCCTCGGCCTGCTGGGCGAGCAGGGCGTGGACGAGCCGCTGCGGCTCTTCGTCGCGGCCATCCCGATGAACCTCTACGCCGTGGCGACGGTGCTCCTCGCCGGCTTCGTGGCCGCGACCGGCTGGGCCTGGGGGCCGATGCGCCGCGCCGAGGCCCGCGCCGAGGGGGGCCGCCTCTTCGACGAGGGCACCGCCCCGATGGTGGACGAGCAGGCGCTCGTCCCCGAGCCCGTCGGCACCATCCCGCCGCACGCGTTCAACATGCTGCTGCCGCTCGGCGCGATGGTCCTCACGATGCCCCTCGGCCTCTGGGTCACCGGCGACGGCAACCTCCTCGACGGTTCGGGCTCGACGAGCGTGCTCTGGGCCGTGCTCGTCGGC
>Ga0079224_100003513_pt1 | contig 19860 bp, 16 predicted proteins | sample Stecom2015_FD_80414 | JGI IMG/M metagenome (GOLD analysis project Ga0079224, IMG submission 80414) | Agricultural soil microbial communities from Utah to study Nitrogen management - Steer compost 2015 | ecosystem: Environmental > Terrestrial > Soil > Agricultural land | place: USA: Utah...
AACGCGCCGAGATATGCGGAAAACTGCGTCGGACAGAGTGCCCGCGTGGGGAGGGGCCCCGCCGAGTTCACCTCGGCGGGGAGGGGCGGCGCGTGCCGCCCCTACGAAACGAGGCTAGAACGCATTCCTAGCCGTTTGGCCCCTCTAGTCAGCGCTGGGCTCCTCGCCGCGAGCGCGCTGGGGGCGAGAAATGCCGAGGCGGCGCGCGAGGTGAAAGAGGTTGCTGCGATCCATTCCGAGCTCGCGCGCCGCATCGGCCCAGCCCCCGCCGTGTCGTTCGAGCGCCTCCATCACGGCTTGCCGTTGGAACGCGACTACGCGCTCGCGGAGCGGAAGCGCCGCTTCCGCTCGGGACGTCGCGCCCTCCTGGCCCACCGCGTCGAGGTCGAGGTGCGCGGGACCGATCAGGATCGCCTCGTCCGGCTCGCGCCCGAACGACGCGCGCAGCGCCGCACGGCCCACCACGTTCTCGAGCTCGCGCACGTTCCCCGGCCAGTCCGCCGCCGCGAGCCGCTCGAGTGCCGTCTTGGCGAAGCGGATGGGACCCGTTCCGAGCCTTCGCCGTGCGCCGTCGGCGAAGTGCTGCGCGAGCAGCGGGATGTCCTCGCGACGCTCCCTGAGCGCGGGGACATGGAGGGGAAACGCAGCGAGGCGGTGGAACAAGTCGGCACGAAACCGCCCGCGCTCGATCTCCCGGGGTAGATCGCGATTCGTCGCCGCGATCACGCGCACATCGACGCGGTGCGGCCGATCCGAGCCCACGCGCTGAATCTCGCCTTGCTGGAGCGCGCGCAGCAGCTTCGGTTGAATGGCGGCGGGGAGCTCCCCGATTTCGTCGAGGAACAACGTGCCGCCGTTCGCGACCTCGAACTTGCCGGCGCGATCCCGGACGGCCCCGGTGAACGCACCGGCGACGTGCCCGAAGAGCTCGCTCTCCGCGACCGACTCGGGCAGCGCCGCGCAGTTGACGTAGATCAACGGCTCGCTTCCCCGCGGGCTCGACGCATGCACCTGCCGAGCGACGAGCTCCTTGCCGACCCCGGTTTCGCCCGTGATCAGCGTCGCGAGCTCGGACTTCGCGACGATGGCGATGTCGCGCAAGAGCCGCTGCAAGGCGGCGCTGTTTCCGATGAGCGAGCCCCCGATGGCCACGTCGATACCGCGCTGCAGCTCGTGCGCGACGCGCTCGCGGTGCTCGACTCGCCGCACGAGCGCGTCCATCAGCGCGCTGGTGCGGAGCGCCGCCCCGGCCAACGCCGCGAGCATGTCGAGGAACTCGGGCGTGAGCCCGTCGAATGCGCCCGGCTCGAACGCGTCGAAGGTGAGCGCGCCCACGACGTCTCCGCCCTCGCTGAGCGCGATGCCGAGACAGTCGTGCACGTGGCGAACCGCGTGCGCGTTGTTGCCCGCCACGAGCCCATCGAACGGATCCGGCAGGGAGGAGTCGGCCGGAAAGCGGACCGGGCCGCGCGCGCTCAGCACCACGTCGAGCCGCGGGTGCTCCTGCCGTGGGTAGACGACCCCGAGCGCGGCCGGGAGGAGCCCCCGCGCGCTCAGCGGGTGGAGCACGTCCGTCTCGAGCTTCATCAGGCACGCCGCATCGCACGGCACCACCCGGCACACCGCCTCGAGCAACCGCGCGTACCGATCCTCCGATGCCAGCGCCGCGGTCAGGTCGCGAGCGATCGCGAGAAGCACCTCGTGAGGTTGTGAACCAGACAACGCGGTGGTTGTTACCACAACGGGACGGGTTGTGCCGGAAACAACATCCGCACCGTTTCTACAGCAATTTCAATCACTTAAAGACAGGCACGGCGGCTGCAATCCGGGCGGGCGAGGAGCAACCATGCCCCAATCCCCTTCCCCTTCGTCAACCCTGGCCGAGCTGGCCATCACCTATCCCGCGGCGTCGCGGGTGTTTCAGGCGTTCGGACTCGATTTCTGCTGCAAGGGCCAGCGGCCCCTCGCGGAAGCGTGCGCCGAGCGCGGCCTCGATCACACCGCCGTGCTGCAGGCGCTGGAGAGCGCCACGGAGGCGCCCGAGTTCCCGGCCGGCAACTTCGCGCAGCAGTCGAGCGAAACGCTGATCCGGTACATCGTCGGCTACCACCATCGCCGGATCCGGGAAGAGCTGCCGGAGCTCATCTCCATGGCGGCCAAGGTCGAGCGGGTTCACCAGAGCAAGCCCGGCTGTCCCCTCGGGCTCGCAGATCATCTCGCGCGGACCGCGAACGAGCTCGACTCGCACATGAGCAAGGAGGAGCGGGTTCTGTTCCCGATGATCCTCGACGGGCGAACCGGGCTCCACAGACCGGTCGGTGTCATGGAAGCCGAGCATCGCGATCATGGTGCCGCCCTCGAGCGCACGCGCGAGCTCACCACCAATCTCACCCCGCCCGAGCACGCCTGCACCACGTGGCGAGCTCTGTATCTGCGCCTCCTCGAGTTCGAGCGTGAGCTCATGGATCACGTCCACCTCGAGAACTACGTCCTGTTTCCCCGAGCGTTGGAGGGGCGGTGATGGCTCTACCGCGATTGAACCTCGATCGCCGTGCTTGGGCGTGGCTCGCCGGCACGCTCGTCTTCACGTTCACGCTGCTCGGCTTCATGGGGCGCGAGATCTACCGGCAAGCGCCGCCCATCCCCGAGCGCGTCGTCACGGAGTCCGGAGAGGTCGTCTACACGCGGGACGACATCCTCACGGGCCAGCTCGTCTGGCAAACCACCGGCGGGCAGCAGCTCGGCTCGGTGTGGGGCCACGGCGCGTACCAGGCGCCGGATTGGACCGCCGACTGGCTGCATCGCGAGGCGCTGGCGCTGCTCGACATCTGGTCCGAGCGCGAGCACGGAGTGCCGTACGCGAAGGCTCCGCCCGAGGCGCAGAGCGCGCTCGAGGCGCGGCTGCCGCGCGCCCTGCGCACGAACACCTTCGACGCCGAGACGGGAACGCTCGTCATCACGGAAGACCGCAAGCAAGCGATCGAGCGGACGTCATCGCACTACGAGAAGCTCTTCGGCGGGGATCCCGAGCTCGGACTTTTGCGCGAGTCGTACGCGATGCACGAGCGCGTCGTCCCGGACGCGGCGCGCCGCGAGAAGCTCGGCGCGTTCTTCTTCTGGACGAGCTGGGCGGCCACCACCGAGCGCCCCGGCCTTTCCATCACGTACACCAACAACTGGCCGCACGAGCCGCTGGTGGAGAACCGGCCATCCGGGGCCAACGTGGTGTGGTCGTTGGTCAGCATCATCCTGCTGCTCGCGGCCATCGCGGTGGTCATCGCCTACCGCGCGGCCCGCGGCGACGACGAGCCCGCCGTGCGCCCGCCCCCAGTCGATCCGCTGAGCCGCATCACGCTCACCCCGTCGATGCGCGCGGTGGCGAAGTACATCGGCGTGGTCGCGGCGCTGTTCGTCGCGCAGGTGCTGCTCGGCGCGCTGACGGCTCACTACACCGTCGAGGGCCAGGACTTCTTCGGCGTCCCCATCTCCGAGTGGCTGCCGTACAGCCTCTCGCGCACCTGGCACATCCAGACGGCGATGTTCTGGATCGCGACCGCGTTCCTCGCGGCCGGGCTCTTCATCGCCCCCGTGATCGGAGGGCACGAGCCGCGCTATCAGCGGCTCGGCGTGAACGTGTTGTTCGGCGCGCTGCTGGTCGTCGTGGTGGGCTCGCTAGCGGGCGAAGCCTTCGCCATCCACCAGAAGCTCGAGCTCGAGAGCTCCTTCTGGCTCGGTCACCAAGGCTACGAGTACACCGACCTCGGGCGAGTCTGGCAGCTCGGCCTGTTCACCGGGCTCGTCCTCTGGCTCGTGCTCATGCTGCGCGCCATCTGGCCGAAGCTGCGCGAGAAGACGAGCTCCCGCTCGCTCATCTGGATGTTCACGGGGGCCACGATCGCGATCGGGCTGATGTACGGCGGCGCCCTGTTCTTCTCGGCGAAGACGCACCTCACCGTGATGGAGTACTGGCGCTGGTGGGTGGTCCACCTCTGGGTGGAAGGCTTCTTCGAGGTCTTCGCCACGGCCGCGCTGTCGCTCCTGTTCGCGAAGATGGGCCTCGTCGAAGCTCGTCACGCGGGCCGCGCCGTGATCGCCTCGAGCGCGCTGTTCCTGTTCGGAGGCATCCCGGGCACGCTCCACCACCTCTATTTCAGCGGCACCCCGACTTCCGCGCTGGCCATCGGCGCGACCTTCAGCGCGCTCGAGGTCGTTCCGCTCACCCTGATCGGCTTCGAAGCCTTCCGGACGTTGCGCTTCGAACGCGCCGCGCCGTACATCCAACGCTACCGTTGGCCCCTCCGCTTCTTCGTCGCGGTCTCGTTCTGGAACGCGGTGGGCGCCGGCTTCTTCGGGTTTCTCATCAACCCGCCGATCGCGCTCTACTACATGCAGGGGTTGAACACGACTCCGGTGCACGCGCACTCCGCGCTGTTCGGGGTCTACGGCCTGCTCGCCCTCGGCCTCTGCCTCGTCGTGGCGCGCCGCCTCACCGGGGAGCGACCCTGGAACGAGCGCGCGCTCGCGCTCGGCTTCTGGTCGATGAACGTCGGGCTCGCCGCCATGATCGCGCTGAGCCTGCTTCCCATCGGGCTCGCCCAAACCGTCGCGAGCGTGGACACCGGCCTCTGGTACGCCCGCAGCGCCGAGTTCCTGCAGCAGCCCTGGCTCGAGGCCCTGCGCTGGCTACGCATGCCGGGTGACGTGGTGTTCCTGTTCGGCGTGGCTGCCTTCGTCTGGTTCTTGATCGGCCTCATCCGGGGTCACAGCTACCTGACGATCGAGGAGCAGGCGCCGGAGCCGGCCGTAACGCCCGCCGAGTAGTCGCCGCTGGGGAGAACCCCCCGGGGCGCCGGTCCTGGGGCAAGGAGCCGCGGTTCGTCGAGAAACGACGGGCCGCGGCTCGTCTTTTTCGCGAGAGAGGAGCCCGAAAAGAAAAAAGTGAGGGCCGACCGATGAGTTCGGCGCGGAGCCGGGGTCAAAACGAAAAAGCACGGGGCCGCTGCGAGCGGCCACCCCGAACTCTAGGCTCAGGAGAAGCCCATGAAGACCCGAAACCCCGGACCCATCGTGCCGTGCCTCTGGTTCGACGATCAGGCGGAGGCAGCGGCGGCCTTCTACACGAGCACCTTTCCGGAATCCCGCGTCACCGCGACTTCCCACTACCCGACGTCCGGAAGCAATCCCCCCGGCAAGCCGCCGGGCAGCGTGCTCACGGTCGAGCTCGAGATCGCCGGCCAGGCGTTCACGGCGCTCAACGGCGGCCCGATGTTCACCATCAATCCGACCGTCTCCTTCTTCGTTCAAGCCGACACGGCTGCCGAGGTCGAGGGGCTGTATGCCAAGCTCTCCGAGGGCGGCAAGACGCTGATTCCGCTCGACAAGTATCCCTGGAGCGAGCGCTACGCGTGGGTGCAGGACCGCTTCGGCGTCGGCTGGCAGCTCATGGCAGGACCGCCCTTCTCGGGCGGCGCGCGGATCGCGCCGTGCCTCCTGTTCACGGGCAAGCAGCACGGCAAGGCCGAGCGAGCACTCGAAACCTATGCCCGGGTCTTCCGCGACGCGCGCATCGAGGTGCTCGAGCGCTACGCGTCCGGTGAGGGGCCGGAGGGCGCCGTGAAACATGGTCGCCTGCTCGTCGCGGGCCAGACCCTGGCGGCGCTGGACAGCCACGTCCCCTCCGAGGAGGCGTTCAACGAAGCCGTGTCGCTCCAAGTGATGTGCAAGGACCAGAGCGAGATCGACTACTACTGGGATGCCCTGGCCGCGGATGGCGGTGAGCACGGGCCCTGTGGTTGGCTGAAAGACAAGTTCGGCCTTTCGTGGCAAGTGGTCCCCGTCGCCATCGTGCAATGGCTCAACAGCACGGACGTCGCGGCGCGCGATCGGGCATTCGACGCGGTGATGAAGATGAAGAAGCTCGACATCGCGGCGATCGAAGCAGCCTTCGCCGGCAAAGCCTGACGCCCACCCGCCGCCGAGTGAGCTCGGCGGGGCCCCCACGCGGGCACCCGGTTTCGTTCGTCGCTCTAGCTCTCGGCGGCTTCGTCGAAGCACGCCCCGGAAGGGGTCGGCATCGAATCTCGGCGCAGCCGCCCCGCGGGCGCGATGCGCGCGATCTCGCGAACGAGGTCGCGCACGTCGCCCCGAGTGTGGTGGCAATTCACCATGATGCGGAGCCCGGCACGGCGGCGCGGGACCGCGGGAAAGACGGCGACGTTCACGTAGTAGCCCGCCGCCTTGAGGGCCGCGCCCACCTGAATGGCCTCGTCTTCGCCGCCCACCTCGATGAAGCGAATCGGCGAGGGAGACGGCACTCGATGCAGGAGCCCCGCGGCGAGCGCTTCGTCGTCGAACGCGGCGATCAACGTTCGCAAGCGCTCCTGACGCTCGGTGAGCTCGTCGGATAGACAGATCTTGGCCGCCTCGATGCCCGCCCCGAGCAGGGCGGGCTGCAACGGACCCGAAAAGATCAACGTGCTGCCACAGGTGAACACGCGCTCCGCGAGCTCGGCATTCGGAAAGACGAACGCGGCGCCCGCACTGGCGAACCCCTTGGCGAGCCCGAGCGCCACCACCATGTTGGGATGGATCTCACGCTCGCCGAGCACGACCCCGGAACCGTGTCGACCGGCCCAGGCGACTCCGTGTGAGTCGTCCACGTAGGCGAAGAGCTGGGGGTTGTCGTCGAGCATCGCGAAGAGCTGCTCGGCGTCGACGACGTCGCCGTGCATGCTGTACACGCCGTCGCACAAGAAGAACACCCGCTCGTGATCGCGCGCGAGCGCCCGCGCCCGAGCCGCGACGCGATCGAGCCGGGCGTGAGGAACGACTTCACACGGAACCCCCAGGCTTCGCAGGGTGGGCAACACCGCTTGCACGCTGTTGTGCACTTGCAGGTCGAACAGCACTGCATCCCCCTCCCCCACGAGCACGGGCAGCGCAGCCAGGTGCCCGAGCGACGTCGTCTGCGTCACGACTACGGGCGCACCGCCGACCATGCGCGAGAGGAGGCGCTCGTACTCGGCGTAGAGCGGCGCGGAGACGTACGCGCGCGAAGAGTAGAAGTGCACGCCGAAGCGCTCGACCGCCTCGCACGCTCCGCGCTTGAGGCGCGTGTCCTTCTCGAGACCGAGGTAGGAGCAGCTCGCGAAGTTGAGCACCTGGTCACCGTCGAGGCACAGCGTTCGACCGTCGAAGCGTCGGTCCTCCGCCGTGCGGTGGATCAGCCCATGTGTGCGAAGCAGCGCGGCCGTCGCTTGCATCGTGGCGATGCGCTCGCCGTGCCCGGCGCGAATCGATCGAGGGGAGGAAGAAAAGCTAGTCATGGGATTAGGGGGGGGAAGGGATTCTTGCCTGCCACATCAAACCACTTCCCAGGGTGAAGCGCATGTCTCACTTCGAGGCACCCGGTGAGCGGACCCGAAGCGTTTCGGCTCCCCTTCGAGCTGGTTTCGAGGGGTCTCGCGCCCCGCAAGTCGTCGGAAACGGACGCCAACTCGTCCTCTGGCAACTCGGGACTCGTATTCTCGCCAGGATGTAACGCCGCCGTCGAAATGCCGAGTCGTCGAGCACGGAGCGGCGGACTCGGCTAACATCGGCTCGCCGGACCCTCTGTCTCGAGAGTGTCATGAGTCCCGTCGCGGTCGTCTCGATGGTCGCTTCCTCGATCGAAGCGGTGATGGCCGTGCTGGCTTTCGTGTTCGCCAGAGCGCCGGGGTGGCGGCACCTCCGCGCGTTCGCGCTCGTGGCCATCACGGCGGCCATCTACAGCGCCGTGAACGTCGTCTTCACCGTGGATGGGTCACCGACCCCCGCGGTGCTCACTTCCGCGCTCAGCATCAACTATGCGGCGGCTTGCCTGCATTGCGCCGCGTGGCTCGTCTACTGTCGCGTGCAGTATGGGGATCCCCTGCGTCGGTTCGACCGCGCCGCGCTGGCCGTCCTGGTCGCGCTCGGAGCGGCAGGGTTCGTCCCCGGGCTCTTGGCGACCGACACCATCGACGTCCAGCACATCGCCTGGGCGTCGGCGACGTACAGGGTTCCCAGCCCCACGCCCATCGGCGCGCTGCTCCTGCCGACCCCGCCGCTCCTCCTGTTCGTCCCCTTGCGCCGCTATTTCGTCAAGATGCGCGAGGGAGTTCCCGGAGCGCGTTGGCACTTCCTGGCGTTCTGCACGTTCTTCGTGCTCGCGCTCAACGAGGGGCTCGTCACGATCGGAGCGTTCGAGAACATCTACCTCGCGGACATGGGGTTCTTGATCGCGGTGTTGAGCGTCGTCTCGGAGATGGCGACCCGCGTCGTCACGGATGCCAATCGGCTCCTCCACCTGTCGAAGGATCTGTCGCGTCAGGTGGAAGAGCGCACGCAGGACCTCCTCGAGGCCCGCGAGGGCTTGCTGCGCGCCGAGCGGCTGAGCGCGCTCGGCAGGTTGAGCGCGAGCGTGGGACACGAGATCAACAACCCACTCTCGTACGTGGTCGGCAACCTCGAGTACGCGATGCGAGAGCTCGAGCGCCCCACGACGCCGAGACCGGTGCTGGAGGCGCTCCGAGATGCACACGGTGGCGCGGAGCGCATCCGCCGGATCGTGCGAGAGCTCCGGAGCTTCGGCAGAGGCGCGCCCGAGCATCACCGCGAGCTCATCGACCCCGTCGAGGCGCTCCGCAGCGCGCTGCGACTGACCGGCAACGAGATCCGCTGCCGGGCGCGGCTCGTGCAGGATCTCGAGCCGGTTCCGATGGTGCTGGCCGACTCGACCCAGCTGACGCAGGTGTTCGTGAACGTGCTGCTCAACGCCGCCCAGGCGATTCCCGAGAAGCAGCCGGACGCCGGCAGCGCCGTGATCGCAGTGCGCTCGCGGTCGCTCCCGGACGGGCGTATCGCGATCGAGGTGATCGACAGCGGAACCGGGATTTCGGAGCGGGATCAGCGCCGCTTGTTCGAGCCGTTCTTCACGACCAAACCGCAAGACCAGGGCACCGGGCTCGGTCTGTTCGTCTCACTCGGTATCGTGACGAGCTTCGGAGGAACGATCGAGGTAGACAGCAAGCTCGGCTCGGGCACCACGGTGCGCGTGCTGCTCCCGCTCTCTCAAAACGGCGCTCGCACCGAGCACCGGAGCACGCGCCCGCCCCCACCGTCTCAGGACCGGCGGCTGCTCGTCGTCGACGACGACGTGCTCGTGGCGCGCACCATCGTCCGCCTGCTCAAGGACCACCACGTCGAGGTCGCGACGAGCGGCCCCGCCGCGCTCGAGCGCTTGCGCAAGGACGGAGCCAGCTTCGATCTCGTGCTCTGCGACCTGATGATGCCCGGAATGACCGGAATGGATCTCTTCGAAGAGATCGAGCGCTGCCACCCCTCACTGGCCGACCGGTTCGTCTTCATCAGCGGTGGCGGCGTGACGGATCGCTCGCACGAGTTCATCGAGAACCACCGCGAGCGCGTCCTTTCGAAGCCCATCGATTGCCGCGCCATCTCGCGCGTGCTCGCCCATCACCGAGAGCGCGCGGCCCTCGAGCCGAAGATGACCGAGTTGTGAAGCGCGGGCTCACGACTCGCGCACGCGGCGCTCAACTCGGCGGGTCTGGGGTCCGCGGATGGTCCGACCGGGCTCCGCTCGGCGGGCAGAGGCCACGCGCCTCGAGCAGGGTCCGCACCACGGTGAGCTCGGAGGCGAGCTCTTCGCCCACGTGCTCGGCGAGCGTCATGCTGTCGTTTCGGACCAGGCGCTCGAGGGCTTCGGCGAGCGTCGCCATGCGCACCGCGCCGAAGTTGCCGCACGCCCCCTTGATGGAATGAGCGAGGGCGAGACAGCCTTCCTTGTCCGAGGCGCGGAGCACGCCTTGCAACGAGACGACCCGACGACCGACGTCCTCGAGAAAGATCTCGGCGAGCTCGAGGGCCACCGCCGCGCCGGCCTCACGAGCGAGATCTTCGATGCGGGACGGATCGAGGCGATCGGCGTCCTCGATCGGAGCGCTCGGATCGAGGCTCGGAATGGACGGCGTCCGCTCGGCCTCTCGCGCCCGGGCGACCCAATATGAGACACGTTCACGCAGGCTACGCAGACTGAACGGCTTGGGGATGACGTCGTTCATGCCGGCCGCGCGGCAAGCCTCGCGCAGCCCCTCGATGGCACCGGCCGTGACCGCGATCACCGGAACGCGGTCGCGCTCGCTCTCGAGCCGCCGGATTTCCCGAGCCGTCTCGAAGCCATCGACGCCCGGTAAGTGACAATCCATCAACACGACGTCGTAGACGGCGGTCGCAAACTTCTGCACGGCGTCCATCCCCGAGACCGCCGTGTCGACGCGGCAACCGACGGACGCGAGCGCGCGTTCGAGCAGCGCCCGCGTGAAGTCGTCGTCTTCCACGACGAGCACGCGCCCGCCCTCGCCCCCCGAGGAGTCGGGGGGCAAGCTCTCTCGGGGCTCGAACGGCGAAAGGTCCTCGCGCAGCACCCGCGTGAGGCTCCGCGCCGCGTCCGCGACCCCCTGAACGAGGCGGCGCTGCTCGGCGTCGAGATCGGTCTCGAGCAAGAGCTCGGCGCCGCCCACGACGCCGGTCAGCGCCGCGACGAGCTCGAGCGATGCGGTGGGGTCGTCTCGATCGCGCCGGTCCGTCACGCCACGTCCTGAGAGAGGTCGAGCGTCGCGATGCGCCGATACAGCGTCGCGCGCCCAATGCCGAGGAGTTTCGCCGCCTTGCCCACGCTCCCGCGCGTCGCGCGCAAGGCCCGCTGGATCGCGCGCCGTTCGAGCTCGTGGAGCGGGATGATCTCCTCCTCCTCGGCGGGTCGGGCGTGGCCGTTGGTGTTCTGCGGTGGGATGGAGGGCAACACGGTGTTGCGAATGTCCGCTGGCAGGTCCGCGAGCGCAATCTCGTCTCCGCGGCAGGCGAGCAGGCTCCGGTGCACGACGTTCTGGAGCTCGCGCACGTTGCCGGGCCAGCGATATCGGCAGAGCGCGTCCAGCGCCTCGGGCGAGATGCTCCGGACCTTCCGGCCGACTCCCTCTTCGAGCGTGTTCAGGAAGTGACCCACGAGGAGCGGGATATCGTCGATGCGTTCTCTGAGGGGCGGGAGGTGCACGGGGTACACGACCAGCCGGAAGTACAGATCTTCGCGGAAGCGCCCCGCCTCGACCTCCGCCCGCAGGTCGCGGTGTGTCGCACACACGATGCGGACGTCGATCGGGATCTCGGTCGAGCCGCCGACACGCCGGATCACCTTCTCCTGGAGGGTGCGGAGCAGGCTCGCTTGCGTGGAGAGGCTCATTTCGCCGAGCTCGTCCAAGAGCAGCGTCCCCCCGTGGGCCTGCTCGAAGCAGCCACGCCGGGTGCTGATGGCGCCGGTGAAGGCGCCGCGCTCGTGACCGAAGAGCTCGGATTCCTGGAGGGATTCGGGGATGCCGGCGCAGTTGATGGCGATGAACGGCCCGCGGCGACGAGGGCTCCCCGCGTGGATCGCGCGAGCGATCAGCTCCTTGCCGGTCCCGCTCTCGCCGAAGACGCACACGGCGACGTCGCTCGAGAGCACGCGCTCCACCTGGCGCGCGAGCTCTCGCATCTTCGGGCTCTGCCCGACCACCGAACCGAGCACGCTGCGCTCGCCGAGGGCGCTCTCCAAGCGCTTCACGCTCGCGACGAGCTCGCGCCGCTCTCGCGCGCGATTGACGGCGAGCAGCAGACGATCGCGATCGAGCGGCTTCGTGACGTAGTCGTAGGCGCCGGCGCGCATCGCGGCGACGGCGGTCTCGAGCTCGCGCTGGGCGGTCACCACGATGATCGGCAAGTCGGCGTCGCGAGCGCGCAGGTGCTGAATCACCTTGAATCCACCCACCTCGCCGAGCCCGAGTCGACGCAGGCGACGGCGGCCCCCTCGCCCTCACCGAAGAGAGCGCTCTCCCCGGAATCGTGCTCGACAACGCGATACCCGGCATGCTCGAGCCACGCACGCATCAGCCGACGAGCGGTCGGATCGTCGTCCACGACCATCACGAGCTGGTCGCCACCAACAGGCGGCGCAGCAGGAGAGAGCGATTCGTCCATCGACTGCATGAAACGTCACCGCCAAGTCTCGCCTTTAGACGAATAACCGTCTCAAGACGCGACGATCGCCTGCGTCGCGCGCCCCCGTATGCCTACGTGAGCGCTGGCACCGTGCGTCGATTCGAGGGACTCGCTCGGAAATTCCGAGTGTCCGCTCCTCACTTACATGGAGCGCGTGGAGTTGGAACGAGGTTCGCAAGGCGAGCCGGACGATGGCTGCACGTCTCCTCGATCCGCGCTCTCGAAGGAACTCCCTCCCTCTGCAGAAGGGCTTTCTCGAAGCGAACGGTGCGACGCTCCCGGGCCGATGTACGACGGACGCATTCGACGTGTTCGTCGATGGGGCCGGCGAGCTTCTGGTGGTGGCGTTGCGCACCCTCGGCAGGGGCGCAGCGGACCCCGAGCTCCCCGGAGCCGCGCTCGACGTGGCGCGTGGTGCGGTGGACAACGGGGCCCGCACCTACGAGATCGTGCGGGAGCTCCGCGACTATTGTGTCGGGCGCGAAGCGGAGCTCGCGTTCGCGTTGCTCCGCTTTTCGCAGAGCGAGTCACGCGTGGAGCTGCTCAACGCAGGCATGCCGGCGTTCGTGTGCGTGCTGCCCGACGGACGAACGGCGTTGCACTCGGCGCTCTCGTCGGCGATCGGCACGCGCTACGGCGAAGTGCACCCGTACGAGCTGTCACCGCTCGTGTGGGGCAGCACGTGGTTCTTCATGACGAGCGGCGCGACCCAAGGCGCGCTCGACGGGGCCGCCGTCGAAGCGCACCTCGCGCGGCACGAGCTCGATCGCGTCGGCTCTCTGCTCGCCATGCAACCGAGCGACGCGCTGCTCCCGATCATCGATTCGCTCGCGGGCGGGTCGAACCTCGAGGGCGACGCCACCTTGATCGTCGTGAGCACGGACGCCGCACGCCGCAAGCGCTCGGGCATTCTCACCTGACGGAGCCGGCGCTCTCCGTCCGCCCTTCTTCGCACCGGGGCGGCCCCTCCCCGGGCCATGTCGGCCACGTTCCGGGGATTTTTTCGCGGTCCTCGACAGCGCCCGGGCAGATGCGCTAAGCCCAAGCTCGTGAAAATAGCGGTCGTCGGTACTGGATACGTGGGCTTGGTCGCCGGTGCGTGCTTCGCGGATTCGGGCACGAACGTCGTTTGCGTGGACGTGGACGAGCAGAAGCTCGAGAAGCTCCGGCGCGGAGACGTGCCGTTCTTCGAGCCGCGACTCGCGGAGCTCGTCAAACGGAACTGGCCCTCACGTCTCGAGTTCAGCTCGAATCTGGCGGAGTCGATCCAGGGCCGTGACGTGGTGTTTGTGGCGGTGGGCACGCCTCCCAACGAGGACGGCTCGGCGGACCTTTCGCACGTGCTCACCGTCGCCGAGCAGGTGGCGAAGGCGGCGACCCACGATCTCGTGCTCGTGTTGAAGAGCACGGTGCCCGTCGGCACCAACGAGCGCGTGACGGAAGTGGTGCGGCGCCACTCGAAGCACTCCATCAGCGTCGTCAGCAACCCCGAGTTCCTCAAGGAAGGCGACGCGGTCAACGACTTCTTCAAGCCGGATCGCATCGTGATCGGAACCGACGACGATCACGCGTTCGAGCTCCTGTCGCGCCTCTACGCGCCGTACAACCGCCAACGCAATCGCATCCAGCGCATGGGGCCGAAGAGCGCGGAGATCGTAAAGTACGCGGCGAACGCGCTGCTCGCCGTGAAGATCTCGTTCATCAACGAGATCGCCCGCCTGTGCGACGTCGCGGGCGGGGACGTCGAGCACGTGCGCATCGCGGTGGGCTCCGACGAGCGCATCGGCATGCAGTTCCTCTATCCCGGCCTCGGCTTCGGCGGGAGCTGCTTCCCGAAGGATCTGCGCGCCCTCGTCCGCACCGGCGACGAGCTCGGCGTGAAGCTCGAGCTCGCGAGCGCCGCGATCCGCGCCAACGAGATGCCCGTGCGCACCCTGGCCGCGCACATGCAGGAAGATCTCGACGGCATCGACGGCAAGGTGATCGCCGTGTGGGGTATCGCGTTCAAGCCCCGCACGGACGACGTGCGCGAGGCGCCCGCGATCGCGCTCATGCAGGATCTGATCGGAAAGGGCGCGCGCATCCGTGCGACCGATCCGCAAGCCCTCGAGACCGGGCGCGACCGCCTGCGCACGCTCGGTCTGCTCGACAGCGTCGAGCTCTTCAAGAACGAGTACGACGCCTGCAAAGGTGCCGACGCCCTGGTGATCGCGACGGAGTGGAACGAGTACAGAAACCCCGATCTCGTCCGGGTTCGCGAGCTGATGCGCGGCCGCCACGTCTTCGACGGCCGCAACGCGCTCGTTCCGCAGGCCGTCGCCGACGCCGGCCTCATCTGCCGGGGCATGGGCCGCCCGCGCTGCGGCGCGTGAGACCCACCCTTCTGGGGATCCCTCCGGCGTCAGCCGGAAAAGCCAACCCGTGGACCCGGGCCCTCGCCGGCCCGGGTCGCGCCGTGTTTTCGCTTAGCGTTGGAGGAACGCCTCGAGCGCTCCCGTGAACGCGGGCTTCGGCTGATAGCGATCGTCGAAGAGCAGCGCCAGGTGCGGGCCTTTGCCGCGGCGCGGAGCCCACTCGGGCGTGCTGAGCCAGGAGTGCTTGTCCGTGAGCCCCCAGACGGTGACGCCCGTGCACGCGCGCACCGCGACGCAAGCGCCGACCATCTCCCGCGTGATGCGGCGCTGTTCGGCGAGCTTCTGCTCGAGCGTGCCCGGGATCTCTCCGACCGGGATGTCGAGCTCGGTGATCTCGATCTCGAGGCCGAGCGCGGCGAAGCGCTCGAACGTGCGCTGCATCTCCGCGCCGCTCGGCCACTTCCGCGGATCCACGTGCACCTGGAAGCCCATGCCGTGGATGGGAACGCCGCTCTCCTTGAGCCATTTCACGAGCTGATACGCGCCCTCGGTCTTCGGATCGGAGGGCGCCTCGATGTCGTAGTCGTTGTAGTAGAGACGCGCGTTCGGATCGGCTTCGTGCGCAGCGCGGAACGCTTCCGCGACGTACTCGCGGCCGAGCGCCGAGAAGGGCGAGTTTTTGCGGAGCGCCCCCGTCTCGTCGACGGCTTCGTTCACGACGTCCCACTGAGCGATCTTGCCCCGCCAATGCGTCGCCGTGGTCCGCACGTGGTCGAGCATCACCTTCTTGAGCTCCGCGCCGGTGCGCGCCTTCACCCACGCCGGGAGCTGGTTGTGCCACACGAGCGTGTGGCCACGAACGCGCATGCCGCTCTGCTCTGCGAATGCGACGAGCTTGTCGCCACCCTCGAAGGTGAACTTGCCCGGCTCGGGCTGCACGTGCTCCCACTTCATCTCGTTCTCGGCGGTGAGCGAGTCGAAGTGCTGCGCAGCGAGCTCCTGGTATTGGGGCTCGTTGAAGAACCAGGTCGCGAGCGCGACCCCCACCTTGCGCCCCGATTGCGCCGCGGCGGCCCGCAACGTCTCGGGTGCCCTCGGCGTCTCCGGCACGGGCGGGACGCTCGGGCTCTCGGTCGCTGCCGTCGTCACCGTCGTGCCCGTGGCGGGCGCCTCGGGGGCCTGCGCCGCCGGTGCGGACGCCGACTGCCCCGAGCACCCACTCGACAACGCGAACAGGGCACCCATCGCCGAAAGCCGGACACCAAGACCCAGTCCTCTCTCCAAACCGCGCACCATGGTTTCGGCCCTATACCATCGTTGCCTCGCCGCTCCGATGGGGACATTCGCCATCTAAACCTGCTCCCCCGCGAAACCCCCCTCCTTACGGCCGCCATTTTGCGAAGTTAACGGGGGTCGGCGCCGTTTCCGATTCGCTGTTCCCACTCCGGATTCGCCCGGTTCGGCCCGGCGGCCGCTCCCCGAGAGACTCGATGTTGCTCCCGCCCGCGGCCGATGCTGCCGCCCCCGCCAGGGCGGGCTATTCTCCGCGCATGGGTAGCGGGCGTGCGGTCCGAGCGGCGCTGAGCTTCCTGTTCGTGGGCGCGGGATTTTTGGCGTGCGGCCCAGATGCCGACGAAGTCCAGCGCGAGTTCGACGCGTTCGTCGCCAACGTCAACCACTGCCAGGCCGCCGACGAGTGCACGATCGTGGGCCCGGGCTGCCCGCTCGGATGCAGCGTCGCGGTGCCTGCCTCGGCGCGCAGCGCCGTCGAAGCCAAGGCAGCGGAGCTAATCCGCGACTACGAGCGGTTCGGGGCGCGCTGTGAGTACGATTGCGGGCCACGCGGCACGGTCGATTGCCGCGAGGGCCGCTGCGTCACCGTCGTCGAGTGAGCTGGCCCCGGCGTGAGCTCCGAGCCCGGCGACCCCGTTCTCCTTTTTTCATTCCGACCGCCCGACGCTCCCTCGAGCCGTTTCGGGCGAGTTGGCGTAAGCTTGCGCCCGGCGCGGCGCGCCCCAGGGGGCCGCGTCCATCGGCTGCGGTGCCGGCGACCCGGAAAACGGGGCGTTCCGGCGAGGATAGAAGACAAAGGAGACACTTTATGTTCCATTCGCTTTCGTTCCAGCAGTTCCGAGCGACGCTCGCCGCGCTGACGGCGACCGGCGTGGCGGCGTGCACGAGCTCGACCCCGCCCCCGGAGAGCCCCGTGGACGCGCAAGAGGTTCCGGCCGCGCTGCCAGCCGAAGGCCCCGCCCCGATCGACCAGACGGGCGCCGCGATGGAGGCCCCGCCCCCCGCTCCCGCAGAAGCCGCAGCCCCGGACGCAGCCGCCGCCCCTGCCGACCCGGCCGCGCCCGCGGACGGCGCGGCGCCCGCCGCCGCACCCGATGCTGCTGCAGCAGCGGCCGCGCCCGCGACGCCGGCGCCCGCGACGCCCGCACCGGCGACGCCCGCACCTGCCGCAACGGACGCGAAGAAGGCCGCGGGGGCGAAGGGAAGCTGCGGCGCGGCTGGCAAGTGCGCTCCCGGCAAGTGCGGCGGGAACAAGAAGAAGGCCGGCGGCGCTCAGGGCGGTTGCGGAGCAGGGACCTGCGGCTGATGCAGGAGCCGAGCGAGCTCGACGCCCATTCACCGAGCGGGATCCCCACGGGCGTCGGGCTCGGCCTCCGCTGGGAGTTCCTCGAGGAGGTCGTCGCTGGGCCGCCGCTCGACGTCGCCTTCTTCGAGGTCTCCCCGGAAAACTACATGCGCCGCGGCGGGTACTACCCGGCGCAGCTCGAGCGACTCCGCGAGCGCTATCGCTTCGTGACGCACGGGCTCACGCTCTCGATCGGCGCGATCGACCCGCCGGATCGCGCGTACCTCGCCGAGCTCCGCGCCGAAATCGCCCGCCTCGGGACGCCGTTCCACTCCGATCATCTGTGCTTTTCGAGCAGCGGCGGGCGCATGCTGCACGACCTCTTGCCGCTCAAGCTCTCGGAAGAGAACGTGATGCGGGTCGCCGATCGAGCGCGGCGCGTCGAAGACGCGCTGGGCGTGCCGTTCGCGCTCGAGAACATCAGCTACTACGCCGTGCTCGGGCGGTCCGAAATGCCGGAGGCCGAGTTCCTGGCGCGCGTCATCGAGAAGAGCCAGGTGGGGCTCTTGCTCGACGTCAACAACGTGTACGTGAACTCGGTGAACCACGGCTACGACCCGTACGCGTTCTTGCGGATGCTCCCGCTCGACCGCGTCGTCGAAATCCACATCGCCGGGCACGAGCGGCAGGAAAATGGTCTCATCATCGACACGCACGGCGCCGAGGTGGTGAGCCCGGTCTACGACCTTTTGGCCCACGCGCTCGAACGCACCGGCCCCGTGCCCGTCCTGCTCGAGCGAGACAACGACGTTCCGCCCCTCTCCGAGTTGCTGGAGGAGCTCGCTCGCGTGCGTTCCGTGTACTCTCGTGTGATGCGTTCTCTCGAGCCGAACCATGCAAAGAGCGCTTGAGTCGGCGCTCACCGAGCTCGTGCTGGGCGCCCCGCTCGCGACGGACGATCGGGATGCCGTCCTCGCCTTTCTCACCCGCCACGGGGTCGGGGACGAGGATGCGCGCGCTCTCCTCGAACAAGGGCTCGATCGCTTGCTCGTGTATCGCTCGCTGGTCCGCGACACGCTCGAGCACGCCGTGCGGGTGGCGATGCCGCGCGCGCTCGCGCGGCTCGGTCCGCTCTTCGACGAGTACTTCGCTCGCTTCCTCGCGGAGCGCGGCCCGGCGACGCACTACCTGCGCGACGTCGCGAGCGAGTTTTTGGAGTTCTGCGAGCCGCTCTGGGCGAACGACGCCCGCGTTCCCGCCTACATGGTCGACCTCGCGCGCCACGAGAGCCTGCACATCGTCGTCGCGGCGGCACCGCCCGGGCACGCCGAAGCCAATGCCGCGCTCGAGCTCGACGCGGGTCTGCGCTTCATCGAAGCCGCGCGGCTCGTCCGCTACGACCACGCGGTGCACGAGCTCTCGGACGACGTCGACGATCGCACGCCGCCCGAGCGCCGTGAGACCCACCTCTTCGTCTATCGGAGCCCCGATCACCTCGTGCGCTATCTCGCGGTCACGCCGCTCGCCGCGAGCATCCTCGGATACCTCATGCGCGGCGCTTCATTGAGAAGGAGCCTGCTCGCCGCCGCGGCGGAGCACGAAACGGAGCTCTCGGACATCGTGCTCTCGGGGACGGCGAAGCTCCTCGCCGATCTGTCCGAGCGCGGCGCCGTCCTCGGCCCGTGCCCCGAGACCTTTTCTTCGCCCGAAAGCCACCATGACCGATCGTGATCCGCTGGGAATCGTTGGGCTCGTCGTAGCAGACAAGTACCGGATCGAGCGGCTCGTCGGAGAGGGCGGCTTCGCCGTCGTCTACCGGGCTCAACACACGATCTGGAACAAGCCCGTCGCGATCAAGTGCTTCAACGGGCTGTCCGCCGTGCCGGTCGAGCACCGCGATCGGTTCCAGCACGCGTTCATCCAAGAGGGCGCGCTGCTCACGGAGCTCTCGAGCGAAACCGCAGCGATCGTGCAGGCGCGGGACGTGGGCGCCTTCACGACGCCGGCCGGCGTGTGGGTGCCGTTCATGGTGCTCGAGTGGCTCGAGGGGCAGAGCCTCGAGCAGGTGCTCGAGCGCGATCGCGAAGCGGGTCGCCCTCCCTTCACATTGGGCGAAGCGGTGCGCTTGCTCGCTCAGGCGGCAGCGGCGCTCGACGTCGCGCACGGCAAAGGCATCGCCCACCGCGACGTCAAGCCGGCGAACCTGTTCGTGCTCGGCGACCCGAGGAGCGGCCGCGCGACGCTGAAAGTCCTGGATTTCGGCGTGGCCAAGATGATGGCCGACAACACGCAGTTCCAGGCGGCGCTGGCGAAGACGGGTACGGCCATCGCGTCGTTCACACCGCAATACGGCGCGCCGGAGCAGTTCACCCGCGCTCACGGCGCGACCGGACCGTGGACGGACGTCTACGCGCTCGCGCTCGTCGCCAGCGAAATGTTGTCCGGGCGCACGGCGCTCGAGGGGAACGACGTGATCCAACTCGGGTACGCGACCGCGAACCCTGCGCGTCGACCGACCCCGCGTGCGCTCGGCGTCGCCGTCCCGGATGCGGTCGAGCTCGTGTTTCAGCGAGCCCTCGCCGTGGACCCGCGCGAGCGCTATGCCCGCGCCGGCGAGTTTTGGAGCGCGCTCGACGCCGCGACGCGAGAAGCAGGGCTCGCTGCCTCCACGACAGAACGAGTGGGCTCGCTCGATGCCACGGAGCTCGCGTCCCTTTCTGGAACGCGCCCCGAGCCCTCGACCGTGCGCGCGGAGCTGCCGAGTCAGCGAGGGCAGAGCCAGCGCGATCTCGAGGGCTCGGTCGAGAGTCGCGCCGCGACCGGCGGGGCGACGGCGCTCTCGCCGGGTGTCGCCGC
>Ga0079224_100003514_pt1 | contig 19859 bp, 15 predicted proteins | sample Stecom2015_FD_80414 | JGI IMG/M metagenome (GOLD analysis project Ga0079224, IMG submission 80414) | Agricultural soil microbial communities from Utah to study Nitrogen management - Steer compost 2015 | ecosystem: Environmental > Terrestrial > Soil > Agricultural land | place: USA: Utah...
CGCATCGTTCATGCGCGGGGGCGATCGGGGCACAAGCTCCGCCGCGACCGGGGGGCTTACGGGGTGATGATGACGACGTCGTCGCTGTAGTGGCCGTTGAAGGCGGTGCGGCCGGCCAGGCTGTACGCGCCGATGTCGCTGAACTCGATGTAATCGCCGGGGCGGATGTCCGCCGGCAGGTCCACGAGGCCCGGCAGCACGTCGGTGGCGTCGCAGGTCGGGCCGAACAGGCGGAACGGCCGCGTCTCGCCGGTGAGCTCCCGTGCCTCGCGAAACGCCCTTGCGGGATAGCGCTCGTGGCCGCGGAAGCGCAGCTCCCAGAAGATGCCGTACATGCCGTCGTTCAGGTACAGCCGGTCCTCCTTGCGCAGCAGCACCTCGCACACGGCCGACAGCCCCGGCGCGGCCAGTGCCCGGCCGGGCTCGCCCATGATCTCGCCGTCGTCGGCCAGCGGCAGGTGCGCGGCCGCCTCCCGGATCGCGGCAAAGTATTCCGCGAGTGGCGGCACGGGAAACCCCGGGTACGACTTCGGAAAGCCGCCGCCGACGTCCACCAGGCGCACGCGCACACCCGCGCGCTCCAGCACGCGCCGCGCGAGGCCGATGGCGTGCACGTACGCCTCGGGGCTGGTCACGCCCGTGCCGACGTTGAACGCGAGCGCAGGCTCGGCCCCGGCCGCGGCGATCGCCTCGAGCAGCGCCGGCACCTCGTCCGGCGGCGCCCCGAACTTCGACGACAGCTCCTGCATCGCCGAGGGGTGCGTCGCCGCCATGCGCGCGAACACGACGGTGCCGGCGAGCTCGATCTCGGACGCGAGCGACGCGATCCCGCTCGCGTGATCGATCATGAAGTGACGAACGCCGAAGCGCGTCCGGGCGGCCGCGGCCGCGCCGCGCAGCCGCGCCGGGATCATGAAATAAGCCTTCGCGCCCGGGCAGTGCTCGTGCACCCGCTCGATCTCCGGCAGCGACGCGCAATCGAAGTGGGTCACGCCCGCGCCGTGCAGGATCGCGAGCACCCGCGGATCATCGTTGGCCTTGACGGCATACAGCACGCGCCCCGGGAAACCCGTGAGAAACTCGCGCGCCGCCTCGGCATAACGCCCGGGATGGATGCAGTACACCGGTCGTGACGGGCGGAGGCTCCGCAGCATCGCCGGGACATCGGGGAACGTGAGGGACCCGGTGCTCATCGACCCTCGTCGTGACCGTGAGCGGGAAGGAAAGCAGCTCTCACGCCAGCGTGTGGGTGTCGAGAAAAGCGGACAGGAAGGACTCGAGGTTGGCGCCGAGCGCGTCGGAGAGGTAGCCGCCCTCCTGCACGATCACCGTCGGCAGCCCCAACGCCGCAATGGTCCCCCCGATCCCGCCGAAGCCCGCGGTCGTGACGGACATGCCCTTGAACGGGTCGCCCGCGTAGGCATCGAGCCCCAGCGCGACCACGAGCGCACCCGGGTCGAACGACCGGATGCGCAGCACCGCGCGGTCGAGCGCCTTCAGGTAATCCTCGTCCCCGGTCCCGCGCGGCAACGGGACGTTCAGGTTGTAGCCGAGGCCCGGGCCGGCGCCGCGCTCGCTCGCATAGCCCCAGAAGAACGGGTAGAAACGCGTCGGGTCGGCGTGCAGCGACACCGTGAGCACGTCCGGGCGCTCGTAGAAGATGGCCTGGGTGCCGTTGCCGTGGTGCACGTCGACGTCGAGCACGGCGACGCGCGCGTAAGCGCCTCTCAGCACCTCGGCCGCGATCGCCGCGTTGTTGAGGTAGCAGAAGCCGCCCGCGAGGTCCTTCGAGGCGTGATGGCCCGGCGGCCGCGAGAGCGCGTAACAGGCCGCGGCACCGTTTGCGACCGCGCGCGCCGCGTGCACGGCCGTGGCGGCGCTCCAGCGGACGGCTTCCCACGTATCCGCCGAGATCGGGCAGTCGCCATCGTACATGTGATAGCCCACCTGCCCCACCGCCGAGGCGGGATAGCCGCAGTCGCGGCGGTCCGGGTGCACGTTCGGCAGCACGTCCTCCGAGGCGCCGGGGATCCGCTGCCAGCGGACCCAGATGTTCTCCAGGAATGCCAGGTACTCGGGGGTGTGCACGGCGGCAATCGGGCCGAGCCCGCAATCCGCCGGCTCTTCCAGCGCCAGGCCGGCCCGCAGGGCGGCCTCGAGCAGCCGGTCCGCCCGTTCCGGCGTCTCCGGGTTCGGCTGCGGCGCGCCGTTGGAGATGAAGATCTTCGGCGCGTGCTTTCTCTGTTGTTCCGCGAAAATGACTTTCATTCCGTCTCCGTCAGTTCCCCAGGCGCTCGAAAGCCGCACCGGTGGCCTGGAAGATCAGCTCGTGCTCCTGGGCCTTGAGCCCGAGGCGGCGGTAGAAGCGCTGCGCCCGCAGGTTGGCGCGATCGACCGACAGGCGCAGGTGCGTCGCGCCCTGGGCTCTCGCGATGCGCACGGCCTCTGCGAGCAGCCGGCGGCCGACGCCGCTGCTCCGCGCTTCGTCCGCAACGTAGAGATCCTGCACGTACAGGCCCATTTCCCCCCGCCACGAGGAGAAATTATAGAAGTACAGGCAGAGGCCGACCGGCTTACCCGCACGCTCCGCGATGAGCGCGTAGAACGCGGGCTTCTCGCGAAAGCCGAGCGCCCGGAAATCCTCCGGCCGGCTGCGAATCTTCTCCTTCAGCCCGGTCGCGCGCGCGAGGCCGAGCAGCAGCGCGTGCAGGCTTTCGGCGTCTTCCGGCGTCGCAGGGCGAATCACGACGTCGGTGTCGGGCTGCGGACCGGCGCTCAAAAGTTCACCTTGTCGGCGCCCTTGAGACCGAGCATCTCGCGCGCATCGGCGGGCGTCGCGATCTCGAACCCGAGCTCCTCGAGCACGCGCCGGATCTTGGCGACCTGCTCGGCATTGCTGCGGGCGAGCGTGCCTCGGCCGATCAGCAGGCTGTCCTCGAGGCCGACCCGCACGTGCCCGCCCATGATCGCGCCGAGCGTCGCGAGCCGCATCTGCAGGCGCCCGGCGCACAGCACCGAGAAGCGGTAATCGCGGCCGAGCAACCGGTCCGCGGTCGCCTTCATGTGCATGAGGTTCTCGGGCGCCGCATCGATGCCGCCGAGCACGCCCAGCACGAACTGCACGAAGAGCGGCTGCTGCACGAGCCCTTTGCGCAGGTAGAAAGCGAGCGTCTGGATGTGGCCGACGTCGTAGCACTCGAACTCGAAGCGCGTGCCGTATCCGTCCCCGAGCTGGTGGAAGATGCGCTCGATGTCCGCAAACGTGTTGCGGAAGATCACCTCCCGGGTCGCGTCGAGGAGCTTCGGTTCCCAGTCGTGCTTCCACTCGGACCAGCGCTCCTTCATCGGGAACAGCCCGAAGTTCATCGAGCCCATGTTGAGCGACGCCATCTCCGCCTGCGCGAGATCCGGGGCGGCGAGCCGCTCGTCGAGGGACATGAGCGAGGAGCCTCCGGTGGTGATGTTGATCACGGCATCGCAGCCGCGTGCGATCTGCGGCAGGAACTGCATGAACACGTCCGGGTTCGCGGTCGGCTGCCCGGTCTCGGGATCCCGCGCGTGCAGGTGCAGGATCGCGGCACCCGCCTCGGCGGCCGCGATCGCCTGCGAAGCGATCTCGTCCGGGGTGACCGGCAGGTAGCGGCTCATCGTCGGGGTGTGGATGGACCCCGTGACCGCACACGTGATGATGACCTTGTGCGTCACGCGGCGCCCTCGTCCGGCAGCCCTTTCGCGGCGGCGAACGCCGCGAGGCTGGCTTGCAGGATATCGACGATCTCGGCCACCTGCTCGTCCGTGACGATCAGCGGCGGGCACACCATGAAATGATCGCCGACGACACCGCCCCGGGTCCGGCGCGAGTAGATGATGAGGCCGCGGCCGTAGGCTTCCTCGACGAGCTCGTGGTGTGCGTTCAGCGACGGGTCGAGCGGATCCATCGTGTCCCGGTCACGCACGAGCTCGAAGGCCAGCAGGAGGCCCTTGCCGCGCACGTCGCCGATGAACGGGAAGCGATCCATCAGTTGCACGAGCCGCGCGCGCAGGTTGCGGCCCTGCCGTTCGGCATTGTCCATGAGGCCGCGCTCGAGCACCTCCCGCGTGACGGCGAGCCCGGCGGCGCACGACAGGGGATTGCCGGCATACGTGAAGCCGTGCGCGTAGCCGCCGTGCGCGATCACCGTATCCACGATGCGCCGGTGCGCGACCATCGCACCCAGCGGCGCATAGCCCGCGGCCAGCCCTTTCGCCAGCACGACGATGTCGGGCTCGAGGCCCCAGTGCTCGCACGCGAGCCAGCGCCCGGTGCGCCCCGCCCCGCTCATGACCTCGTCCGCGATCATGAGCACACCGAACTCGCGGCAGATCTCGCGCACGCGCGCATACCACGAATCGGGCGGGACCAGCGCGCCGGTAGACGCGCCGCCCACGGGCTCGAAGAGGAACGCGAGCACCGTGTCCGGGCCCTGCCGCAGGATCTCGTCGCGCAGGTACTCGGCGTAGCGCAGGCCGCGCTCCTCGTGGCTCAGGCGATCGCGGTCGAGGTAGCAGGTGGCCGCGGGAATCTTCGGCATCACCCGGATCATGTCCTGGAACGGCTCCACGAACTGCGTCATCCCGGTGACGGCCGTCGCGCCCAGCGTCGAGCCGTGGTACGACGGAAACAGCGAGATCACCTTCTTGCGGCGCGGCTCGCCGGTTGCGATCGCGTACTGGCGCGCCATCTTGAGCGCGCTCTCGATCGCCTCGGAGCCGCCGGACACGAAGAACACGCGATCCAGCCCCGCGGGCATCCGCGACGAGATGAGCGCGGCGAGCTCCTCGGCGGGAGCATTTTCGAAGTGCAGGCGGTAGGCGAACGTGGCGCGCTCCATCTGCGCTTTCATCGCCGCGAGCACGCGCGGGTTCGAGTGGCCGATGTTCGACACCATCGCGCCGCTGGAGCCGTCGATGTAGCGGCGGCCGTGCACGTCCCACACGTAGATGCCTTCGGCGCGGTCGATGAGCGGCCGGCGGCGCCCGTCCTGGTAGAAAAGGTGACTCTCGTGAACCTGCTCTGGGCTGCGCATGGGGAGAAAGAACGGACAGCGGGATCGCCCCTACTTTAGCAAGGGCCCGCACGTGCCGTGCAGCCGTTCCACCGGCTGGAACGGCCTGCAGGGGCGCGCACCGCGCCTACTCGGGAACCGGACGGTCGGCGCGGATGAACAGCCAGAGGAACGCGGCGATGAACGCGAACACGGTGCCGGTCACGACCGCCGCCGTCCACCCCAGGGTCGCGGCCGTGGCCGGGACGAGCAGCGCGTTGACGAAGGTCGCCAGGTTGCCGCCGGTGTTCATGACGCCACAGGCGGCGCCGGCGTTGCGGCCGCCGATGCCGATTCCCGCCGCCCAGAACGCCGCCTCCGTCACCTGGTTCGCGAAAAAGCTGAGGGCGAGGCAGGCGACGGCAAGGTACGCGTTCGCGGACACCGCCCCGACGAACAGGAATACGCCGGAGAGCACCAGGGCGACGAACGCGGGCCAGGCACATCCGCGCCGCATGCCGTGACGGCGACAGAGGTGATCGCAGACGAAGCCGCCGAGGGTCGCACCGACCGCGGCGGCGATCCACTGGACGGAAGTGAAGAAGCCCGCCGTCTGCGGATCGAACTCCCGGATCTCGGCCAGGTAGTAGTAGATCCAGTTGAACATCAGGCCGAAGATGTAGTTCATGCAGAAGTAGCTCGCCGCCAGCAACAGGACGTTGCGGTCGGAGAGCACGCGCAGCCACGCGGGCCGCTCTCCCTCGTCGGCCTTCACGACCGGCCGGTCCGCCGTGATGAGCGCGGCTTCGGCTTCGTTGACGCTGCGATGGTCGGCGGGCCGGTCGCGCACGTACCACCACCAGAGCGCCGCGCCGATGAAGGCCAGCGGCGCGAGCAGCAGGAACGACTGCTGCCAGCCCCGCTCCGCGATCAGCCAGGCCAGCACGGGCGCAACGGCGGCGGATCCCAGGGTAAGGCCCGTGCTCGAAAGCCCGTTCGGCAGTGCCCAGCTTCCGATCGGGAACCAGCGCTCGACGACGGCGCCGGTGAGCGGGTACAGCGGAGCGTGCACCGCGCCGACCAGGAAGCGGACGACGATCAGCGCCAGCAGGACGGACATCGCGCTCATGCCGAGGCTGCCGGCCGCGGCCGTCGCCATGATGAGCAGGCCCCAGAGGACCATCACGATGGCCATCGCGCGCCGCGGGCCGAGCTTCACCCCGAAGACCCCGCCCGGGAACTGGAAGATCGTGTACCCGGCCGTGAACGCCGCGAGCACGTAGCCGAGCTGCTGCTCCGTGAGGCCCAGGTCGCGGATGAGCGACGGCCCGGCGATCGAGATGTCGGAGCGCAGCACGTAGGAAATGAAGCTCGCCAGTACGAGCAGCGCCAGGACGCGCCAGCGAATACCGGTCGGCCGGGTCGACGGCACACTCATCTCGTTGGATCCCCCCAAACGTCTTCTTCTATACGCGCTCAGTCGCGCTCGTCGTGCGGCCGTTTGAAAACGAGGCCGCCCTTGATGACGACGTCGACGTCCTCGAGCACGCTCACGTCGGCCAGCGGATCCCCATCCACTGCCACCAGGTCACCGTAGCGGCCCGGCACGATCGCCCCCACGTCATTCTCCCAGCCGATGTACTTCGCCGCCACCGAGGTCGCCGCCTTGATTGCGTCCATCGGCGTCATTCCGTGCTCTACCATGATCGAAAACTGCCGCGCGTTGTACCCGTGAGGGTACACGGCGGCATCGGTGCCGTAGGTGATCGGCACGCCGGCGCGGTAGGCCTTCGTGAACGCCTCGCGCTGCGTCTCGACCGTTTCGAGGTTCTTGCGCAGGAACTCCTCCGGCCATCCCTGTGCCCGGCCGACGGTGTCGATGTAGTCGCCGTTGTAGACGTCCATCGAGAACGCGACGTCGTGCTCTGCGGCGAGCGCGATCGCCTCGTCGTCGGCCAGCGAGGCGTGCTCGATCGAATCGACACCCGCCAGGATGGCCTCCTTGATCGAGCGCGCGCCGTGGGCGTGCGCGGTCACTTTCAGGCCGGCCTCGCGCGCCACCTCGACCACCGCCGCGATTTCCTCCGGCGTCATCTCGGGCTCCCCGGGCACCCCGCCGTAGGCCAGCACCGCGCCGGACGCGATCACCTTGATGACGTCCGCGCCGCCGGCGACCGCCTCCATTGCCTTGCGCCGGAACTCGTCGACGCCGCGGGTCACCCCCATGCGCACGCGATAGGGAATGTCGTCCTCCTCGAAGCCCGGGATGAGCAGGTCCCCGCCGCCGCCGGGCACGGTGAGGTAAAAGCCCGCCACCTGCATGCGCGGCCCGGCGATCTCGCCGGCATCGATGCGGTCGCGCAGGTCGCGTGCCGACCAGCCGACGTACGCGCCGACGTTGCGCACGGAGGTGAAGCCCGCGAACAACGTGATCTCCGCGTTCGCGCGCGATATGCGCAGCGAGTCGTCGTCCGAGCGGGAGAAGTAGACACTGAGGTCGCGTGTCTCGTTGGCCCGGTCGGTGAGGTGGGTGTGCGTGTCGATCAGCCCCGGCAGGCAGGTGTAACGCGACAGGTCGAGCAAAGGCAGTCCCGCCGTATCGGCCCCGCCGTCCGTGACCCGCTCGATGCGGCCGAAGCGGACGATCACGAGCCGGTCGCGCGCCGGTGCGTCGGCCAGGCCGTCGATGAGGCGCCCGCAGCGCACGGCGATGCTGCCGCTGTCCGGGATGTACGGCGCACGCGTCACGTCCACCGCGAACGCCCCGCCCCCGACGGCCAGCAGGCCGCAGCAAGCCGTCCAGCGCCCGGCCCGGCCGGCAAGCTCGAGGAACCGCCGGAGCCGGGTCACCGGCGACGGCCGGCCGCAGCGGCCACCCGGGTCGCTCATCCTCATATCGGGTAGCGCTCCAGCACCGGCCCGAGCGCCCGCTTGAGGGGTTCGAGATGTCGTTCGTAGTGGCGCCACTGCTCCAACCCTTCCTTGTAAATGGGCCGCCTGACCTGCTCCGAGCTCGGCGTGCGGACGGGACGATCCTGCTCGTAAAAGCGCAAAACCTGCGGCTCGAAGGGAAGGCCGCAGTACTCGAGCAGCGCGCGTATGGTCCGCTCGCTGTCGGCCACCATCTCCTCGTACTGGACACGGTGGACGCGGCCCGGCAGGACCGCGTCCCAGTGATCCATCAACCGCAGGTAATCGCGGTAATAGTATCCGAGATACGCGAGGTCGTAGGTCCAGGTCTGCCCGTGGGCGAACAACTGCTTGAAGCAGGAAAAACAGCCCGCCATCGGGTGCCGGCGCGCGTCGATGATCTTCGCGTTCGGCAAAATCAGGTGGATCAGCCCGATGTGCTGGAAGTTGTTCGGCATCTTGTCGATGAAGAACGGCACCTTGCCCGAGCGCTGCACGCGCGACGTGCGCAGGTAGCTCTCGCCGAGCTCCCTGAACTGCTCCGGCGACAGGGTCGCGAGGATTTCCGGGTAGGCGGACGCGGGATTGCGCCGCCGGTCGCCGCCGAGCTTGCGTGACAACGCGATGATGTCCGGCAGCTCCGACGTGCCCTCGACCAGGCTGTGACTCGCGAGGATCTGCTCGAGCAGGGTCGAGCCGGCCCGCGGCAGTCCCACGATGAATATCGGGTCCGGCGCGGGACAGCCCACGCCGTCGCGCGACCGGAAAAACTGCTCGTCGAACAGCTTTATCTGCCTCGCGGTGTCGAAGACGTTCTTTTTCGGGTTGAAGCGGTGATGGCGCCCGCGAATGGCGTTGCCCTGCCGGTAGTACTCGAACGATTCGTCGTACTCGCCCCGGTCCTCCAGCGCCTTGCCGAGCGCGAACGCGAGGTGGGACTGGTCGTCCGGGTCGCCGGTCTCGGGCCGGAACTCGGCACGCATGGCGGCGATCTCCGCATCCGAGAACCGGTAGACCTTCAGGTTGGCGAGGCTCCAGTACGCCTCGCCGATGGCGGGCCTGAGCTCGATGGCCTTGTGGTACGCACGGATCGCCTCGTCCAGCCGGCCGACCGTCTTCAGCGTGTGCCCGTAGTTCATCCAGGCCGATGCCTGCGCGGGGTAGTGCTCCAGGATCCGTTCGAGCAGCTCGAGCGCCGCGCGATGATCGCCCTTGCGGACGAGCACGGCGGTCTTGAAGAGCTGGAAGTTCGGGTTCTTGGGCTCGGCCTGCAGCAGGGTCTCGATCGCCTGCAGCGCGCCGTCGAGCTCGTTGCGCCGCAGGAGCAGCCGTGCATAGGTGTGCCGCGCCAGGTGGAAATCGGGGGCCAGCTCGAGACAGCGCTCCAGCAGGTGGCGCGCATCGTCGAACTGGCCGACCTTCATGCCGATCTCCGCCAGCATGCGGATCGCAACGACGTCGACGGGATCCTTCTTCAGCACCTCGCGCGTGATCCGTTCCGCGGCCGCGAGCTTGCCCGTGCGCAGGCAGTCGGCCGCCTCGATCAGCTCCGGGTGGCGCGTGGACGCCCTGAGATGGCGCTCGAACGCTTCGAGGCTCCCCTGCTCGTCGCCCGCCGCGCTGAGCTGGTCGCCGAGGGTACGCCAGGCACCGGCATGCCCCGGGTCCAGGCGCACGGCTCGTCGCAGCACCTCGATCGCCTCCTGCCCCCGTCCCGCGGCGCCCAGGCAGAGGCCGAGCTCGTGCAGGACGTCGGCAGATTCCGGGTGCCGGTCGGCGACTGCCCGCAGGCAGTCGGCGGCCCGGTCCGGTTCCCCTTGCAGCCTGAGCGCGGCCGCGAGGACGCGCCGCGCACCGTGGGCGTCCGGGTGCGCCTCCAGGATTTCCTGCGCGCTCCTTTGCGCCGCCGCCGGATCCCGCGACAGGAGGCCGGCCGCGTGGCGCAATGCCGCATCGAGCGTTTCCGTTTCGGCGCGCAGGGTCGTCACGAGCGCGAACGTGCCGCCGTCCGGGCGCCGATGCCGGTGAGCGATTCGCCCCACGGGTGCTCGTGCACCGGGCATCGACACGCGCCGACACTGCGTTGCTTCACATTGTGGAACATGCGAAAGCTCGCCCCTTGCATATGTATTTGCCTTATACCTTGCATTCGAAAGCGGCTGCTATCATCCGTTCGTCCGGCTCCGATCGTCCGGCCGACCGTCCGGCTCTCGTATTCCCGGGGAGTACCTGGCACCGGCAACACGAGTCATGAGCGGCTGTTGGACGTCGGTAGTGGTGATTCATGCGGGGGCAATCGATGCAGACTTACAATCGTACACCGTTGGCGCGGGGGGTGTCCGCTGCACTCTCGGGCACGCTTCTCGCGGCTTCCGTCGCTTTTCCGGTGCAGGCACAGGAAGACGACAGTCGCCGGGGCCTCGAAGAGATCATCGTAACGGCGCAGAAACGGGCCGAGAGCCTGCAGGACGTCGCCCTCTCGATCCAGGTGCTGGGGACCGACCAGCTCGACAACCTCGACATACGCGGCTTCGCCGATTACATCGAGTTCCTGCCGACGGTCTCGTTCCAGTCGGAGCGGCCCGGCGTGTCCCAGGTCTACATGCGCGGCATCTCGAGCGGCGGAGACGGCGTTCACTCCGGCTCGATGCCGAGCGTCGGCGTGTATCTCGACGAGCAGCCGATCACCACGATCAATCACGTCCTCGACCTGCACATCTACGACATCGCCCGCATCGAGACGCTGGCCGGTCCGCAGGGAACGTACTTCGGTGCCAGCAGCCAGGCCGGAACCCTCCGCATCATCACGAACAAGCCCGTCGTGGGCGAGTTCGAGGCGGGCTTCGACATCGGCACGGACTACATGGAAGAAGGCGACCCCAGCTTCTCGCTCGAAGGGTTCGCGAACATCCCGCTCACGGACAACTCGGCCCTGCGTCTCGTCGGCTGGTACCTCGATCGCGGCGGTTACATCGACAACGTGCCGGGAACGATCACGTTCCGCGGCGTGGGTGAGACGCTCGACAACGCCGACCTGGTCGAGGACGACTTCAACGACATCACCACGGCCGGCATGCGTGCGCTGCTCCGGATCGATCTCGACGACAACTGGACCGTGACGCCCGGCTTCATGTACCAGGAGCAGGACACGAACGGCGTCTTCTTCCACGACCCCGAGGACATCGGCGACCTCCAGGTACAACGGTTCTACCCGGAGTTCTACGACGATGCCTGGTACCAGGCATCGCTGACGCTCGAAGGCAACATCGGCGACCTGAATCTCGTGTACGCGGGTGCGTACATGGACCGCGACGCCGACAGCCTCAGCGACTATTCGCACTACGCGCAGTATCTCGACAACTATTACGGCTATTACGGCGGCTGCTATCACTACGACTCGACCACGGTGAACTGCACGAATGCGAGCCAGTTCATCACCGGCGACGAGACGTTCACGCGCCAGAGTCACGAGCTGCGCCTGCAGTCCTCGCAGGAGCAGCGCCTGCGCTGGATTGCCGGCCTGTTCTGGCAGCGCCAGGAGCACGACTTCGACCTCCGCTGGGTCGTGCCCGACATGGACCCGGAGTTCTCGCCGGATCGGCTGGAATCGTGGCCCATCGGCACGGTAGTCGAGGGCGAGCCGGTGGTGTGGCAGACGAAGCAGATCCGGGTCGACCGCGACAAGGCGGTCTTCGGCGAGATCAGTTACGACCTGACCGACGCCTGGACCCTCGTGGGCGGTTATCGCTGGTTCGAGTACGAGAACTCGCTGTACGGGTTCAACGGCAGCCTCGATCGCTGCCTGGATGCCAACGACCTGCCGCAGTATCCGTGCTTCGACTCGCCGAACCTGGACGACGTCTCGAAGGGCAACGGCGATTCGATCAAGCTGAGCGTCAATTACCGGGTCGACGAAGACAAGATGGTGTATGTCACGTACTCGGAAGGGTTCCGCGCCGGCGGCGTCAATCGCGCCTCGGTGCCCGGCATCGCGAAGTACGAGCCCGACTACGTGGACAACTACGAGGTCGGCTGGAAAACCGTGTGGCTCGACGGCCGGCTGCGATGGAACGGCGCCGCGTACCTGCTCGAGTGGGAGGACTTCCAGTTTGCGTTCCTGGATTTCTCGGTCTCGCCGCTCACGATCATCCAGAACATCGGCCAGGCGCGCACCGTCGGCGCCGAGTTCGATCTCGCGTACGCTGCCACGCCGGACCTGACGCTCTCGCTCTCCGGCTCGTTCAACGACGCCGAGCTGCGCGAGCCCTACTTCAGGACCTCCGCGGAGCGCGAATCCGGTGAGCCGCCGCGCGCCGCGAAGGGCACGGAGATGCCGTTCGTGCCGCGCTTCCAGTTCACGGGAATCGGCCGCTACCACTTCAACGCCGGGAACATTCCCGCTTACGTCCAGGCAGCGGTCTCGTATACCGACGATTCCTGGAACAACCTGGAAACCGACCTGCGCACGTTGCAGCCGGCCTATACGCTCGTGAACCTCGCCGCGGGCATCGAGACCGACACCTGGTCGCTGGACCTGTTCATCAACAACGCGACCGACGAGCGCGCCCAGATCGTGCGCTACGACGCGAACTACTTCGATCCGTTCGGCGAGGTGTTCCAGGACACGGCCATTTCCGTGAACCGGCCGCGGACCATCGGCATCGCCTACGGCCGTCGTTTCTGACGGGCGAGCCTGCCGGAACCGCGGGATGACCGAGGCCATGGGCCATCCCATGGCCTCGTGCTTCATTACCCGGTGCGGCTAACGACCGGGAAGGGGAGACCACAGCCGGATGAGAACCGAATGGCGCCAGCCCTGCCTGCTGGCCTTCGCCGTCGTGCTGTTGCTCGCGGGCCTGCCCGCCGAGGCGGGGCGCGCCCCGGTGCTGCGCCAGGTCCAGGTGCCGCACGACTACTATTTCCGCGAGATGTACCTGCCGCAGCTCACGACCGGTCCGTCGGCCGTCGCCTGGTCGCCGGATTCGCGCGAGCTCGTGTACTCGATGCAGGGGAGCCTGTGGCGGCAGGCCCTCGGCTCGGACGTCGCCGTCGAGCTCACCTCCGGGCCGGGCTACGACTACCAGCCGGACTGGTCGCCGGACGGGCGGCGGATCGTGTTCGTACGCTATGCCGACGATGCGATGGAGCTCATGGTGCTGGAGCTCGAAAGCGGCGCCGTGACGCCGCTCACCTCGGGCGGCGACGTGAACCTCGAGCCGCGCTGGTCGCCGGACGGCCGCCGGCTCGCGTTCGTGTCGACCCGCGGCACGGGACGGTTCCACGTATTCGTCGGCACGGTGGAGGGCACGACGCTCGACGCCGCACCGCTCGTGCCCGAGCGCAAAAGCAGCGTCGAGCGCTACTACTACAGCGAGTACGACCACGAGCTCAGCCCGAGCTGGTCGCCCGACGGTAACGAGCTGCTCTACGTGGCCAACCCGGAGATCCCTTACGGCACGGGCGCCATCTGGCGGCACCCGCTCGGCGGTGAGCGGGTGCTCGTGCACGACGAGGAGACGACGTGGAAGGCACGGCCGGACTGGTCGCCGGACGGCCGGCGCATCGTCTATGCCTCCTACCTCGGCCGCCAGTGGCACCAGCTCTGGACGCATTCGATCGACGGCACGGCCTATCCCTTCCCGCTCACCTACGGTGCCTGGGACGCGGTCGCCCCGCGCTGGTCGCCGGACGGCACGAAGATCGCGTACATCGCGAACGCGGCGGGCAACACGGAGATCCGGGTGCTGGAGACCCTGGGGGGCGCCGTCGAGACGCTCGCGATCGCCGCCAAGCGTCGGCTGCGGCCGATGGGCGAGCTCTCGCTCGAAATCGTGGACCCGAGCGGCGCGCCGCTGGCAGCCCGTGTCTCGGTGCTGGGCGCCGACGGGCGCGCTTACGCACCGGACGACGCGTGGATGCACGCGGACGACGGGTTCGACCGCGCGCACCAGGCTTTCGAGACACATTATTTTCATGCGGCCGGCAAGGCCGTTTTGGCGGTGCCGGCGGGCCCCGCGCGCGTCACGGCATGGCGCGGCCTCGAGAACGGGGTCGAGGAGGCAACGGTCGACGTCGCCGCGGGCTCGACCGCCTCGCATCGCGTCGAGCTGCGGCCGCTCGACCTCCCTGCCGCCTTTGCCGGCTGGCAGAGCGGCGACGTGCACGTGCACATGAACTACGGCGGCGCTTACCGCAACACGCCGGCGCGCATGGTCCGGCAGGCCGAGGCCGAGGACCTGGACGTCGTGTTCAACCTCGTCGTGAACAAGGAGCAGCGCTTCCCGGACATCGCCTACGCCTCGCCCGGGCCGGATGCCGCGTCGACGCGCGGTGTGCTGCTCGTGCATTCGCAGGAATACCACACGAGCTGGTGGGGGCACGTGGGGCTGCTCGGGCTCGACGACCACATCCTGATCCCCGGCTACGCCGCCTACCCGTACACGCCGGCGGCCAGCCTGTACCCGGACAACGCCGCCGTCGCCGACCTGGCGCGCTCCCAGGGCGCGCTCATGGGCTACGTGCACCCGTTCGAGGCGCCGCCGCCCGACCCGCGCACCGACCCGGCGCTAACGAACGCGCTGCCGGTCGATGCCGCGCTCGGCAAGCTCGACTACTACGAGGTCGTCGGGTTCGCCGATCACCGCGCTTCCGCGGAGGTGTGGTACCGGCTGCTGAACCTCGGCTTCCGTATCCCGGCGGCGGGCGGCACCGATGCGATGGCGAACTACGCGTCGCTGCGCGGCCCGGTCGGGATGAACCGCACCTACGTCGACGCCGGCGAGCGCCGGCTCGCACCCGCGGCGCGCAGCGCGGCCTGGCTCGCGGCGCTCGAGCGCGGCAGGAGCATCGCGACCAACGCACCGCTGCTCGGCCTGCAAATCGCCGGGCACGGGCCGGGCGCCGAGATCCGGCTCGCCGCCGGCAGTCACGAGCTCGAGTTCTCGGGCTTCATGCGCTCCATCGTGCCGATCGATCACCTGGAGCTCGTGCACAACGGCGAGGTGATCGAGCGCTTCGAGCTCACCGATCCCCGCGCCGCCGACGTCAGCGGGCGCGTGCGCGTCGACGGGAGCGGCTGGCTGCTGCTGCGCGCCTGGAACGAGGCAGCGCATCCGCTGGTGTTCGACCTTTACCCGTACGGGACGACGAGCCCCGTGTACGTCACGGTGGGCGGCGCGGCGCCCCGCTCGACCCGGGACGCGGACTACTTCGTCGCCTGGATCGAGCGTGTCCGCGAGGCCGCCGAGGCGCATCCCGATTACAACACCGCGGCGGAGCGCGCGGCGGTCCTGGAGCACCTCGATCGCGCCCGGCGCGTCTTCGAGGAGCGGAGGGCCGCGCCGTGAGCGCCTGCGACCGGCGCCGGTTCCTCGCCGGCAGCGTGGCGTGTCTCGCCGCCGCGGCGCTGCGCCAGTCGGCACGCGCGGAGCCGCGCGGCGGCGCAGCGGCGACGGAGCCACTCGCCGTTCCACGCGCGCTCGAGGCCGAGCTCGGCGGGCGCATCGGCATCATGGCGCGCAACACGGAGAACGGCGCGACGCTGGAGTGGCGGGCCGACGAGCGCTTCGCCATGTGCTCCACGTTCAAGTGGGTGCTGGCCGCGGCGATCCTGGCGCGGGTCGAGCGGGGCGAGGTGTCGCTCGAGCAGCGCATCGAGTACGACGAAGCCGACCTGCTCGACTACGCGCCGGTGACGCGTGCGCGCGTCGCCGAAGGCGCGATGCCGGTCGCGGATCTCTGCCACGCCGCGGTGGCCGTGAGCGACAACACCGCGGCCAACCTGCTGCTCCCGCTGGTCGGCGGCCCGGCCGGACTCACGGCGTTCTTCCGGCAGCACGGCGACGCGGTGTCGCGGCTCGATCGCGAAGAGCCGGAGCTCAACTCCAACCTGCCGGGCGACGAGCGGGACACGACGACGCCGCGGGCGATGCTGGACACGATGGAGCGCCTGCTGCTCGGCAATGCGCTCCAGCCGACGAGCCGCAAGCGCCTGAACGAGTGGCTCACCGAATCGACGACGGGACGGAACCGCCTGCGCGCCGGCCTGCCGGACGGCTGGACCGTGGGCGACAAGACCGGCACGGGTGCGAACGGCGCGGCCAACGACGTCGCGATCGCGTGGCCGCCGGGCCGCTCGCCGCTGCTCATCGCGGTCTACCTGTCCGGCGCGACCGCACCCATGGCCGACCTCAACGCCGCGCACGAGCGCATCGCGCGCACCGTCGCGGAATCCCTCGCCTGACAAGCGCACGAACCCGCGACCGAGCATCGTTCATGCCCGGCCACGAACCGCAGCGCGGAGCCGTGGCCGCAGGCGCCGGCCGCGAACCCGTCGCCTACGCGAGCGTCTTCTCGAGCAGCTCGAAGCCGGTGCGCGGCGCATACCCCTGGCGGACCCAGAAGCGCCGCCCGGCGTCGTTGTTCCGGCCGACCTGCAGCGACACGTTCGTGCACCCTGCTTGCCGGAACGCCTGCTCGGCCGTGCGCAGCATCCTGGCTCCCATGCCGCCGCCGCGGAATCCCGGCCGGATGAAGAACTCGTCGATCTCCGCGGTGAGGCCGAGGTGCTCGAGGCTGAAGACGTAAACGGCGAGCAGGTAACCCACCGGCATGTCGCCGTCGACCGCCAGCCAGGCCGCCCCCAGGCGCTCCTCGGAGAGCAGCCACTCGAGCTGCGCTCCCACGCGCCCCTCGTCGAAGCCTTCGACGCCCTCGAAATCCCAGTATTCGCGGACCAGCCGCAACATGTCGCCGACGTCGGCACCCCCCGCCCGCCGAATCGTCGGCTCGGTGTTTCGAGCCATGCGTGCCCCCCTTGGCGTTGGCGCCGCCAGTCTACACCGGTCCGCCCGGCACGGCTCGCCCGCACCGGGCACCGGGCCGGGCCCTCTTGTTTATCTCCCGTATTCTGGGAGCATGGCCGCCTCCGACGAATTCGTGGATATCCGCTATTGAAGCTCGTGCTCGCCCTGCTGGTCGTCGCCGTGCTGCTGGCGGCGATGCTGCTTCCCGGGCGGCTCAGGCGGCGCCGGCGGCGGCGCCTGTTCGAGGCGCCCCTCCCGGAGCACCACCGGAGCATCATCGAGCGCAACCTGCCGCTCTGGCACCGCATGCCGCCGGAGCTGCGCGAGCAGCTTGGCGGTCACGTGAACGTTTTTCTGAGCGAGAAGCGATTCCTGGGCTGCGGCGGGCTGGAGCTGACCGAGGAGATGCAGGTGACCATCGCCGCACACGCCTGCCTGCTGCTTTTGAACCGCGAGGAACCGCGCTACTTCCCCGGCTTCACGTCGGTCTTCGTGTATCCCGACACCTTCCTGGTGGACGACGTCGAGTACGACGGGGAGATCGAGATCCGCGGCCAGGACGCGCGCGCCGGCGAGTCGTGGGAAGGCGGGCCCGTCATCCTGTCGTGGAGCGACATCCTGCCCGGCATTTCCGGCGAGCCGGACGGCCAGAACGTGATCCTGCACGAGTTCGCGCACAAGCTGGACGAGGAGAACCCCGACGTCGAGGGGCTCCCGGTTCTCGATTCCGCGGAGCACTACCGGGAATGGAAAGAGGTGTTCACGCGCGCGTGGGAAAACCTCGAGGAAACCCTCGATCGCCTGGACGACCCGGCGATCGACGATTACGCGCTCACCTCGCCTGCCGAATTTTTCGCCGTCGCCACGGAGGCGTTCTTCGAAAGCCCGGTGCGCATGCGTCGCCAGTTCCCCGACCTCTACCGGCAGCTCGCGAAGCTCTACCGCGTCGACCCGGCCGCCTGGTTCGCGGGCGAGGACACGTCCCGTGCCCGCGGTCCCAGCCGCGCCCGTGCCCTGGAGCGGCGTCGGTAGCGCGCAGCCGGCCGCGACCGCTACCTCCGGACCTCGGTGCGAGCATTGCCCGCCAGCGGTGGCTCGGCCCGGAAATCCGTTCGTCCTCACCGCCGTCGCGAGCGGCGCTCGCTTCTACGGGGGCGTCGGCGGTGCGCTATGTTTAGGGCAATGGCGCGGCGGAACGGGAGAGTCGTATGCGCTGGAAAGACCTGCGACGCAGCAGCAACGTGCGCGACCTCCGGGGGCGCAGTGCGGGCCTGCGCATTCCGCTCGGGATCGGGCGCCGCGGCGGCGGCATCGGCCTCCTGCTGCTGCTGCTCGCGATCGGCCTGATCGGGGGACCGGAGCTGCTCCAGCAGCTCGTCGGCACCGGGCTCGAGCCGGCGGGAGAGCGCAGCACGCCGGACGCGATCGACGACGAGGCGGAGGACTTCACCGCGGCCATCCTCGGCAGCACCGAGGACGTGTGGGACGAGCTCTTCGCCCTGGCCGGGGCACGCTACCAGCCGCCGGAGCTCACGCTGTTCGCCGGCGCCGTGAGCTCCGCCTGCGGCTTCGCGAGCTCGGCCGTCGGGCCGTTCTACTGCCCGGCAGACCGGCGCGTGTACCTCGACACGGATTTCTTCGACGAGCTGGCGCGCATGGGCGGTGCCGGCGACTTCGCGCAGGCCTACGTCATCGGTCACGAGATCGGCCACCACGTGCAGAACCTGACGGGCACCGCCGCGCAGGTGCGCGAGGCGCAGGCGCGCGCCGGCGGCGGGTCCGGGGCGAATCCGCTGCAGGTCGCGATGGAGCTGCAGGCCGATTGCTACGCGGGCGTGTGGGCGTGGCACGCGAACCGGCGCCAGCGCGTGCTGGAGCCCGGCGACGTCGAGGAAGGCCTCGCGGCCGCGGCCGCGATCGGCGACGATCGCCTGCAGGAGCGTGCGGGGCAGCAAGTCGCGCCCGATTCCTTCACCCACGGCTCCTCGGAGCAGCGCCAGCACTGGCTGCGCCGCGGGCTGGAAACCGGCGACCCGGCGGAGTGCAACACCTTCGACGCGACGACCTGAAGCGTCAGTGCGAGCTGCTGCGCGACCTCGGGGAGAGGCTGAACGTGCCTTCGTCGGTGAAGCGATGCGTCCCGAACAGGCCGCCCTCGAGCTTGCCGCGCAGCCGGTATTCCACGCGCTCCGGGTTCTCGGCGTTCATCATGCCGTAGACCTGGCGCGCGACGTCGAACGCGGAGATCGTCATCGGCACCGTGAACACGATCTCGCCGTAACGCGGCACCGTGCCCACGCGGTCGCTGACGCCCGAGGCCAGCGTGCGGCCGTTCACGTCCAGCACCAGCGCGATGCCGTCGTACTGCACCGGGACGTCGTTGGGGTTCTGCACGCGCAGGGTGACGGCGAGGTTCAGCTCCATGCCCTCGCCCGGCAGCGTCTCGATGCCGGCGACGTCGACCATCAGCGGGTCGCGGCCCTGGAGACTTGCACATGCCGCCAGCACCAGGCCGAGCGCCGGCAGCCCGACCCGGCGGAAGAGGCGCGTGCTCATCGTCGACCGGGCACCAGGGAAGCGGGCAACGGTGCAGCTCGAGCGGTGAAAGACATGGGCGTGCCTCCGGTGTCCGGGGGATTACTTCGAGTATAGCCACGCGCGGGCTCGGCTTCGGTAGCGCGCGTCGCAGGGCGCCCCGTGCCGACGCGCGGGCCCGGATGCCGCGACCGGTCGCGCGCGCTGCACGCCCCTACGGGACGACCCTGATGACGGTGCCGGAGGTGAAGGCTTCGATGGCGTCGAGGACGTCGCGGCGGTCGACGTCCGCAAGCATCGCTTCGAGCGCCCCGGGCGTGACGAGCCGGCCCTGCCACAGCCAGTCGGTCGCCAGCGCGGAGGCGAGCTCCTCGTTGCCCTGGGCGGCGCTGACGGCTCGGCCGACGAGGTGCTCCTTCGCTTCGCGGACCTCCGCGGCGCTCGGCGGGTGGCTTGCGAGGCGCTCGAGCTCCTCCCTCAGCAGGGCCGCGAGCGGCTCGAGCTTGTGCGGGTCGACGCCCGCGGCCAGCGTGATCCAGCCGTTCTCGCCGTCCGAGCGGTAGCGGGCGTCGATGTAATAGGCAAG
>Ga0079224_100003515_pt1 | contig 19852 bp, 16 predicted proteins | sample Stecom2015_FD_80414 | JGI IMG/M metagenome (GOLD analysis project Ga0079224, IMG submission 80414) | Agricultural soil microbial communities from Utah to study Nitrogen management - Steer compost 2015 | ecosystem: Environmental > Terrestrial > Soil > Agricultural land | place: USA: Utah...
AGAATTAGATCGTTTTTGCGATGCACTTTTGGCTATCAGAAGGGAGATTGCTGCCATTGAGTTGGGAGCGGTGGATAAAAACGAAAATGTATTAAAGCATGCGCCACATACTTTGGCAGTAGTTAGTGCCAATGAATGGAATAGACCTTATACAAGGGAAGAAGCCGCATATCCTCTCCCTTATGTTGCTACACATAAATTCTGGCCGGCAGTAGGAAGAGTGAATGATTCTTATGGTGACCGCTCTTTAGTATGTTCTTGTCCTCCTTTAAGTGAATATGAGGAGGCAGCAGCGAGCTATTAGGATATAGCGGTTAGGTATTAGCTATTAGTTGTTCGCTAATGGCTAATACCTAAATGCTAACAGCTAATTAAACCGTTTTCACAAAACGTTCGTCGTAATTTTCTATATCAATAATATAATGGTTTTGAATGAGGAAATCAAAGAGTGGTTTGGCTTCCGGAGATACCGGCATATTTTGAGTAGTTATGATTTCATTGTTTTTTCTATCTAGATAAGGATAAACATACAGCTTTACGTTTTTACTGAACATGCCACTCACGTAGGCTAACAACTCATCAGCATAACTTTCACCGTAGTTTTTGGAGTTGAAGATATTACGGAGATTGGAAATATTGGTAGAAATACCGACATTGTTTGGTTTAAACTGGGCAAGGAATTCAGCCAATTTATGATTTCTCGTGAAATTAGACACCAGAATATGATTCCCCGTAGCACATAGTTCTTCAGCTCGCTTAGCGAAATATTCCAAATCTTCGTTACTCAGGACGGGATGATCCTCCAACGCGTTTGACATCAGCACCTCAATCATAACAAGAAGATTTTTATCCTTGATTCCCAGGTTGCGCTTAAACTGATCAACAGCCAAATTGAATAAATCAAAATTTGGATTGGATTTCTGTTTATATTTTGTTCTCAGAATAATAACATCCTTTTTGTAAAGAAAGTCTTTTGCCTGATGTGCATGCCCCTCTTCGTCGAAGATTGCAGCCCGTGAGAAGCCTTTAGCGATGAGGTACAAATTAACCAGCCGTTCACTCACATTTTTAAATGCAGATCCATTCAGCTTAACTAAGTCGATTTCAACCGATCCCGCAGCTAAATTGTCCACCAGGCTTTCAATCATCGTTTGTACATCATGAATATAAAAATAAGCCGCGAATACAAGATTAACACCTAATACCCCTAAAACTTTTTGTTGCAATGAAGCGTCGCTATCTAAGAGGCGTACATGAAAAATAATATCATTTGGCTCCCCTCCTACTTCCGATTGAAAGCGAAGTCCAATCCACCCATGGGGATCGTTCGTTTTACTAAAATTCAAGGTAGTTACCGTATCGGCAAAGGCAAAGAACTTACGGTTCTGATATTTAGGCCCTTTCAGTCGATCGGTAAGCAGCTGGTATTCATGATCGAGCATCTTCTCCAAACGCGAACTACTCACATAGCGTCCGTTTGCCTCAGCGCCATAAATGGCATCGCTAAAAGCCATATCGTATGCACTCATAGTTTTAGCGATGGTTCCCGACGCCGCTCCAGCGGTGAAAAAATTTCGTGCAACTTCCTGTCCGGCACCTATTTCCGCAAAAGTGCCGTAGATCTGTTCACTTAAATTAATTTTTAGCGCTTTACGCTTATTTTCCAAAATCTCTCTTGCCATGGGGCAAAGGTAAAGATTTAGTTAAGAGTTCTAAACGATGAATGAGGAGTTTTTTACAACTCATAAAGCGCATAAAAGAGTGCTGCTGTATGAAGCGCTTGGCCAATCTTATTTTCTTTTAGCAACCTTTTGACGTCATCAACTGAATAAAGCAAAATCTCAATTTCTTCCTGATCATCCAAAGCCTGTTCTTTCACCTTCACACCACCCTTAGCCACATAAGTTGTCGTAATATTAGTGCTCGTTGCAGGGTTAGGATACAAATCCACGAGTTTTTCCATTGTCGTGAAAGCGTAGCCGGTTTCTTCCAGCATTTCGCGTTTAGCAGCAGTCAGTGCATCTTCACCTTCATCGATGACTCCTCCTGGTATTTCCAAAAACTCTTTACCGGCGCCATGGCGATATTGCCTTACTAAGATTATTTCGTTTCTTTCAGTAAATGCTACCACATTTACCCAATTCGGATATTCCAATACATAATATTCCGGCACGATATGGCCATTAGGCATTTCGCACGAATCTTTTCTTAAGACGGCCCAAGGGGCCTTTACTAAATATTCGGATGTTAGGGTTTTCCACTTCATGTGTTTAAGATAGATGGGAGGTGTATTAGTTTTGAATTTCTTTTAACCGTTGTAAGCAGTTTTTTAGGCTATCCCGCCAATTCGGTATAACCAAATTGAATTGCTTTTTTATTTTTGATTTATCCATTACAGAATACGCCGGACGCTTCGCTTTTGTAGGAAAATCAGCAGTTTTAATCGGAAACAGGCGGATATTGGTATTGCTCAATTCAAAAACGGCATAGGCGAAATCGTACCAACTTGCAACTCCCTCATTGCTATAATGATAAAGACCGTATTCATCTTCTGTAATATTGTTATCAATAATTTTGCATAAGACTTCGGCCAAGTCGCGTGCATAAGTAGGAGTTCCGACCTGATCTGCCACTACCTTGAGTTCCTCGCGATCTTGAGCGAGTCGCAGCATCGTTTTAACAAAGTTATTGGCATACTCAGAATATAACCAGCTTGTACGGATAATAATATGCTTATTCCATATTTGCTGAATGGTCGTTTCGCCATCTAACTTAGTTTGTCCATAAACACCGGTCGGATTGGCAATACTCGTTTCCTCTAACAGACCCGTTTGATTACCTTCAAACACGAAATCAGTAGAAATATGAATTAAAATTGCATCGAAGCGTTTGCATAACCTGGCCAGGATACCCGGTGCTATCGTATTGATTTTACTTGCTTCCTCTTTTTCATCTTCCGCTTTATCAACGGCGGTATAGGCCGCACAGTTGATAATATGACTGGGGTTATACTGAATGAACCATTGCTCCAATTGAGCTTCATTACTAATATCGGCCTCTTTCGATGATAAAAAAACCATGGCCTTATCTTCGCAAACGGATTGCAAGCACTGCGCCAGTTGCCCCTGGCCTCCTAGTACTATAATTTTACTCATTTTTTTATTGACAATTAAACCTGTATCTCTTCTTCGATCATTATACGTATAAAGAGATAACTATTTAGTCATTACTACGGGTTTTATAAAACCATTTTCGTCAAAATACATTCTATCTATACAGGTAACGCGATGGTGGGCACTCGTTTCTCCTAAAGGACGACGGTGATAAACGATATACCACTCGTCTTTTCCTTTTCCTTGTATGATGGAATGATGTCCTGCGCCTGTAGCAATAGCGGGGTCCTGCTGTAAAATTGTTCCGATTCGTTTGAAAGGGCCGAAAGGCGAATCGGCTATCGCATATGCTACTTTATAGTCGGGCCCGGTCCATCCACCTTCCGACCACATCAAATAGTATTTTCCATTTCTAACGAACATAAAGGGCCCTTCGACATAGCCTTCCGGTGTTACTTCCCTATAGGTAGTGCCATCTTCAAAAGGAGCAATCCCGGTAAAATCATCTTTTAATTTTACCACATTGCAATGCCCCCATCCCCCATAGTACATATAATAAGTTCCATCAGTATCTTTAAAGACGAATTGATCGATTGGTTGAGCGCCATTCACGATTTCATTGATTAGGGGTTTGCCGAGTAAATCGCGATAAGGGCCCTGTGGTTTTTCAGCCTCCGCCACACCAATTCCACCAACTTCGCCTTCATGAACATCATTTGCGCCAAAAAACAGGTAATATTTTTTATCCTTCATTAAAACAGCTGGCGCCCACATTGCCTTTTTTGCCCACTTTACCGCAGCAGTGTCAATTATTCCGGCGTGTTTTTTCCAATTTTTCAAATCTTTGGATGAGAACGCGTCCATAAACACCTGTTCTTCGTAAGGCGCTGAATAAGTTGGAAAAATCCAATATTCATTGCCATATCTAATACCTTCGGGATCGGCATACCAACCATCGAAAATCGGATTTGTTTGCGCTTTACCAACTGAAGCGGCTAAGAAAAAGCTTAGTAAAAGAAGTGCTGCGTAATAGCGATAAACTCGAATCATTTCAATCAATATTATCTGTTTAAGATTTCAATAAATAATGTGCCTAAAAGTAACAAATTAATGCGACTATCCTTTATATGCTAAATCGATTTTCTAATTTAAATCGGGCGGCAAAGAGTTTAAGCAGCTGAAAAAGAAAAATTTTTATTCATTTGTTTTTGTTCTTATGTTTGACTATTAACAGCATATACTACCTATGAACGTTTTTATATATAGTCTCTCTTTATTAACTATTTGTTTTACCCTCATTCCCCTTATTAAACACGAATATTGGATTTTTAGGGTTTTCGATTATCCGCGATTGCAAAAACTAGTATTGACAGCCATTTGTTTTGCACTATTACTTGGTTATTTTGACCGTTCGGTAATCTTTGACTGGATTGCACTTACCGTGATCATGATCAATGGCATTTACCTATCGTCACAAATTATGCCCTTTACGCCGCTTGCAAAAAAGCAGGTATTATATGCCAAAGGCAATATACAAGAGCAATCGGTGAGTTTAATGGTATCTAACGTTTATCAAGACAATAAAAACACTGCAGGGTGCTTAGGAGAAATAACCCGGGCTAATCCCGATGTTGTTTTATTGCTTGAAACCAACAAGCGATGGGACCTTGAGACACGCAGTTTATCCCAAGAATATCCTTATCATGTACGCGTGCCCTTAGAAAATACGTATGGCATGCTGCTATATTCCAAATTACCATTGTCAGCTACCAAGATCGGCTATTTGGTTGAAAAGGACATTCCTTCGATTCATTGCGTATTAACGCTCCGGAGTGGACTTGAGGTGCAATTATATGCTGTGCATCCTACTCCCCCTGTGCCGAATGAAAACCCACGATCTACGGAACGGGACAAAGAACTGTTGCTAATAGCAGATTTAGCTAAACGAAGCAGTAGACCGGTTATTGTCATCGGCGATCTAAATGATGTAGCATGGAGCTATACAACGGAATTATTTTTAAAAATGAGCGGATTACTCGATCCACGCCGCGGCAGGGGATTTTACAACACGTTTCATGCACATTATCCCTTTTTGCGTTTTCCACTTGATCATGCCTTTTTCTCGACAGATTTCAAACTTAGGGAGTTGAAACGACTATCGAATTTTAATTCTGATCATTTCCCTATCTTTATAAAAATACAATATGAAGCAAAGGCTTCAGAGCAACAAGAGGCTTTGATACCCGATGCCGAAGACATACAGGAAGCAACAGAGAAAAAGCAAGAGCCGACAGAAATTTAAAACGAGCGAGTTTAGTTGGTTTATCAAAAAACGATGAGGTAAGGAATGATGTTAAGAAAATACTATATGCTACAGCATGTAGAGAACGACATGAATAAACCAAGCTTATAGTTACTTGCAGTAGGCAAGCGGGTTTCATGGCCATTAAAAGACAATTTATTCTAATGAAAAAAATATTCGCATCAAGGGATACGCACGGTTTCGATTGGATCGATTTAACAGATCCTTCTATGGAAGAAATCCTGGACATAAGTAAACGATTTGCATTACATGAAACATCTATTAAAGATTGTATGCAGCCCGACCACTTACCGAAGCATGAAATCGTAGACGGCTATACCTTTATAATCATCCGAGTATACACACAGGACCCCATGAATGACGCGGATACCATACAGGAATTAACAAATAAAATTGCCATTTTTTATACTTCCGACTATGTCATCACTGTTCATAGAACTGAACAACCTCTTATCGCCGACGTTAAAGCCAAAGCGATAGATGCAGGAGGCTGTAAGGACACCATATGCATAGTAAACCGTATTGTACGGGCGTCCTTGCTTACTTTTGAAGAGCCTAGCGTGAAGTTGGCACAGTCGTTAGATTATTTTGAAGAGAATGTTTTCCTGAAGCAGCGCAAGGCACCCGTTTTAAGAGGGCTTTATTATGTAAAACGAAAAGTCGATGTGATCAAACGTCTCTTGATCTTGTCTTATGAGATTATCGATAAAATAGATACTCCCAAACAACGAAATATCTATACCCGGGATTTACGGGATCAATATGTGCGAATGCAAAATATATACGACAATCTTTCAGAGAATACCGCACAGCTTCTATCGGCTTACTTTTCCATCGCTTCCCATAGAACAAATGAAATCATGCGCATATTAACGATCTTCTCTGTTTTTTTTATGCCATTAACGTTTATAGTAGGGATATACGGCATGAACTTCCATTATATGCCGGAACTTAACTGGCACTTAGGGTACCCAATAGTAATGCTTGTCATGGCGATTATCACCTTAGCCATTTATTTTTGGTTCAGAAAAAAAGGGTGGCTATAATTATAGATTTTTTGAAACTTCGATTAATCCGGCAGACCAGGACAAGCCAACGCCGAAACCGGCAACAATAATGGAGGCCTTTTCTTCTGTTAGATCCTCCTTGCAATAGTTTTTCAATGCAATGGGTATGGTAGAAGAAACGGTGTTTCCACCATCACGTAAATTGATGTAGAACTTTTGAGGAGATATTGTTAAGCGTTCTCGCATCACTTTTAACATGTGGGCATTTGCTTGATGAAAAATAAACTGCCCAACGTCCTCCTTCTTTACAGCGTTGAGCGTAAGAACTTCCTCAATAAAAGGAGGCACCACAGTACTGGTGAAACGGAATATTTCGGGCCCGTTCATATAAAGATTATTTTCCGTATAAATATTGCCTCTACCATAAAGGTGCTCCACAGCTTGGCCATCAACAGGAAATCGAGTACCACCGTTCTTAACGATTAATTTATTATACCCCTTTCCGTCGGTACCAAATTTGAATTTATGGATTCCGTTGTCATCATTTGACGAAATAACGGTTGCGCTTGCCGCATCGCCAAAGATCGCTCGATTAGACCGGTCTTTCCTATTGATATATTTTGAATAGGTATCTGTTGTTACCAATAACACGTGATTGGCTTGGCCGCTTTCTATGAAAGCTTTCGCCATACTCAAGCCATAGGTATAACCCGAGCATCCCAAATTGAAATCAAAAGCGCCCACTGTCTTATTAAGAGCCAGGCGATCCTGCAATATACAAGCCGTTGACGGCATAATATATTCGGGGCTTTGGGTACAATACAAAATATAATCGATTTTAGCCTTATTAATGCGTTTAAAAAGTTTTAGGCAAGCTTTTTCGGCTAGGTCCAAAGCGGTTTCATTTGTTCCGGCAACATACCGACTACTTATACCTATCTTATATTCAAACTTAGAAAAATCATAATCCGGAAATTCCTCACTAAGATCTTGGTTGGTAATTTTTTGTTCTGGAAAATAGTATTCTATCGCTTGTATTCTAGCACCCATAAAAGGTTTTATATTAACAAAATTTCAATAAAGAGTGCAAACCTACTCCTTTTCAGGGTATTTTCCACACAACCGACAAAGAAAATTACATAAAAGTGGCGGAGAAAAATGGCTTTAAATCAAACCCTGAAACGGTATTTGGTTCAAAAAATCAACTAAACACATCAAACAAGATATTTACAACGGATGACGTTGTTTATTTAATAAATAAGAGAGTCTTTTGTATTTTTACTATTCAATTGATCAAACGTTAGCTGATTTAAAGGGAATACGAAAACTAAACGTAGAACCTTTTCCCTCTTCACTCTCTACGTAGATGTCCCCATGTTGCAATTTAATCAGCTGGTAGCAGATATACAGGCCCAAACCAGTGCCAGGCCTTGCATTTTCCTTTCCCGCTTGATAATATTTAGTGAATAATTTGGTCTGTTGTTCTTGCGGAATGCCAATACCGGAATCTTTAATACGTACCGTAAGTTCCTGCATACCGTCTTGCTCACCTTTTTTCATTGTGCAATACACCTCCACCCCTCCAATGTCCGTATATTTAATGGCATTCCCAAGTAAATTGATGACCACCTGCTTCAGTCGAAAAGGGTCGCCATAAACCATCTCGTCCTGAGAACCGTCAAAACTAAAATTTAAGGATATATTTTTCTTAATGGCTATGAAGCGCATGGTTTCTACCGTTTCCTTAATTTCATGAAATGGAGTAAAAGAAACAACTTTAAGTACTTCTGACTGTTGGCTTTCAACTTTAGTCATATCCAAAATATCATTCACGGTATCCATTAACATATCTGAAGAAGCTTTTATTGAGCTTACCATACGGTTCTGCTCAGCGGTCAGCGGTGTATTTTTCATCAAATAAACGAACCCGGTTATCGCTGTCAACGGATTTCGAATTTCATGGCTCATTGTAGCAAGCATTTCCGATTTCTGTTCCGCAAGCGCAATAGCACGAGCGTTTTCAACTTTATACTGATCTTCTGCTTTAGCAGCTTTTTTGATATAGAACAAAAGAAGCGCAACAAAAATCAGCACCATGATAGTGGCAGTAATCGTAAAACTGTCTAAATCATCAACAGCTTCTTCATATTGAGCTAAGGTTTCCCGTTGATTTCTTTCCCAAGTCAATAAGTAATTATCTTTGATTTGATCGATAAGCTGCCGTAATTGTATGATGAGTGATAAATTCGAAGATATGAGCTGTTGTTGAGATTGAGCAAGTAATGTATGTTCTTTGCTTAACCTTTCCAAGAGCTGTTGCTGCCCTTTTTCATTCTGAATTTGCAACTCTCTTGCAATCGAATCCCGCACAGCATTTTCCCGCGCAACGAGTAGTAACTTTGTACGAAGTGTATCTGAACCGGGGGAGAAAACTTGCCTTAAACGTTTTAAGAACCCTTTTTTCTTGACCGCTGACGCCACTTCCCTTATGATGGTATCTTGCTCTGCATTTCGGCGTATTTGTCTTCTTTCCTTAGCTATCCTAACTTTGCTGTTCCCAAAAATATTTTCATCCGTACTTTTTATCAGTAAAGAGTCGAAACTTTTCTTTAGCGCGAAAACTTTGAGCGAAAGATCCAGCTTTCCATCCACATATTTTTTAAATTCTCTTTCGTCCAATGAATTGCCTAGACTGTCCGCCAATATTGGATATTCGTGCAAAATAGTATCGATTTTAGCAAAGACGCTCAATACTTTTCGTTGATACTCATCGAGTTTATCACCATAGCCGTAAAGACTAGCTTGCTGAAAGTCATTTTCGGCGCTACTTAGCTCCAGTAAGACATTACTTATTTCGCCTGTTTCGGGAGGTGCTTTAAGTTTTACGCTTAAATAAGCCAGCTTCTCTGCAATGGAGTGTCTTAAAAGAAGCGAACCGGCCGTGAGTAAAAACACAAATATTAAGAAGACAAATAGTAGTCTTTGTAGAATACCGGAAGTCTTCTCTCGTTTTCTTTGCACCTTAAACTTCATAGATCATCATTCTATTTATCCCCTTCTTTTCTGCCACCTATAATGACGCATTCCCGTATACCAACCTACAACATACTACTCCCCATATGATCCAAATCGTTAACGGGTCTCCTGTTTACCAATCCTAATCTTATTTTAATCTGTATCTAATATTAGACAGGTTAACTTTGCAAAGTTAAACTAAAAAATATATTATGCTTTATTCAATATTACTAGGTGTCATTGGCGGGCCTGAATTGGGTGTCATTGTTATTGCATTGTTATTGCTCTTCGGCGGCAAGAAAATCCCCGAACTGATGCGTGGATTGGGGCAAGGCGTACGTGCCTTTAAAGAAGGACAATATGATGAAAAGCCAACACCCGAGCCTGCAAATACGGAGGAATCAGCTTCTAAATAAAAGTGTAGCCATGAGATTGAACGACTCTTCTATCGCAGCAAACTGCTTGTTCTTTGATTCTATCAAGTCTTGTTTCGGAACTTTGATCGCTTTTAGATATTGATCATAGAGACTTTCAATGGCTACAACATTTTGCAGATTCTCCACCCCCCAAGTGCCGAGATAGCTATTTAGCTTTTTAACATTTATTCCGACGTAAGGAACCGCATAACTCATGGCTGTTATGGCGCCGTGTAAACTGGTACCGATGTAACATTGCGCATTGGCAATTAAATACATAATGTCCCAAATAGTAACGTCGTTAAAAAATTGAGCATCGCCGTCCAAATGAGGGAAAATCAATTGTAAAGCTTCGTCATCATTATGATTTGATGCTTTTCCTATGGGGCATAAACAGATGTCTGCCCCGGTTTCATGGTGAATAGCATTTAGAAGTGCAGCTATTTTTTCCTCTTTTTGTTTTGCGTGATTTCGATTAATCTGAAAAAACACATATTTCCCTTTTTTTAACGCCACAAAATGCCGTACATCGATATTTACCAATTCGTCCAGGTGTTCAATAGCGTAAAATTTAGACATAAGGATAGCCGAATCAGGGTATAATTTCGTCTCGACTCCCTTATTTTTCAGATTTTTCCGGGTAATGGTGTCTCGCACGGAAAAATAGTCGACATTCTTTAGTTTCTGCTGTAAGCCCTCTATTTTAGTGAAAATTTGCTCTGGTATTTCCGAACCACCCAGTGAATTGAACAAGACGTGATCAACGCTCTTAAAATCTGTTTTATTGAACACAAAAGGAAGCACCGTTTGTCCTTTCAATTTGCGTTTCGCCCATTTATTAAGGTCAATAAACTTCTCTAAATGATGCTGGTAACGCCTTATTAACCGATACCTTTCATTCAAAGCCACCAACAAAGAATTCCAAGTGACTGCGATAGCCTCGCCTCCCGCAACGATGATATTGGCTCTTTCATTGTTCGCATTACACGCACGATAAAATGCCTGTATATCTTGAGTTGGTTTTCCTCCCAAATCGCTTAAATCGCTTTCTATCATTCCAAAATATCCGATATCTAGCGGGTGTCCATATGTTTTTAATTGTTGCTCGATGATAATCGGGAATAATAAATCGCCGTAGTTAAATCGGTCAAAAGCCCCTATAATTAATATTTTATTCATTTGTTAGCAATTTAGCCGGTTATTTTCTGTTTTATCTTGTCCATAAAATTACGCATCAATATTTTTTCATCTGCACATAAACCGAAGAAATAGATGCTCAATCCAAAAACAAATCCCGTGAGCGGGATCGTAATTAAAAATCGATAATGATAGTGGATATATTTTGTTGCCAATACGCCTACGAGTAAAACTATTATTAACGGAATAACTTCCCGATAGACTACTCTTGACAAGTAAGTGCGAATGGATAAGCCTCCTAAATGTCTTAAAAAGAACATTCGTAGCACACAGGCTATGAATTCAACAACGGCATAACTTATGATGACAGCATATACCGGGTAATGAAGTGAGAGTAAAATATAAGCAATTGGCAAATTTAATAGCAACGTAGTACCTACCACTATCTGATAATATTTAATATTGCCAATAGCTTGTGCTGCCGATTGCAAACCGATTGTTAATTGATTGATCAGGGTAGCTATGAGAATAAGCTGACAGAAAACGACCGTATGTGGTGGTACATTTTTCAACCAAAGTTTCAGGATCGCTTCCATTTCAAAACAAGCCGGAACGGCAATAACCGCGAGCAAGAAAAAGCCGAATTTGCTGGCCATCATAGCCAGACGTAACATGCTCGGCCGATCATTGGCCCCTTCGCTTTTCATAATTTGAGGATTGAGTGCTCGCAGTAAGGTTGCGGAAAAAAAGTTAAGTTGGGCCGCTACTTGATTAGCGATCCCATACGCTGCATTGATAACGGCCCCTAAAAATATATTCAAGAGGATGGCTAGACCCTGTGTTCTTCCTAGCCCACATAGTGTACCCAATAGATTCCATCCGGCGAAAGTGGACAACTCCTTTAATAATGGCTTATCAGCTTGTACTGTAATTCCACTTAAAGAACAATCAGCATACTTCCGTAAACAATAAAAAGCATAAAGTAAGAAACTGACAACACTAACGAGAGCGGTAAGTGCCCCGTAAACCATTAGTCTGTCATAAGAAAGCACTGTTAATAATAAGGCAATTCCCAACTTCAATAATGTTTCTATTACATTCACGACAGCCACCCAGATCATGTTCTCATGAGCAATTAAAGCCCCATTAAAAGGAACAACCACTACATTAAAAAAAACGGTGGCCGCCATAAAATGATAGACAAAGCGTGTTGCTTCCAATCTATTCGCCGGAATATTCAATGTTCCGTTAAACAAGAACAAACCCGCGATTTCCAGAGCGGCTACGATAATAATAGCAATTACAATATGTAATAGCATACTATTACTAAACACACGTTTTTGCATCGCTAAGTCGCCCGCCCCTTGGTAAAATGACAAAAAACGCTGTGTGGATGAGGCCATGGTGGTATTGAGGAAGGACAACATCAATACAATACCCGCAACCAAGTTAAACAAGCCGTAATCAGTACTTCCAAGTATATTTAGTACTATTCTTGTCGTATAGAGCGTTATGCCGGTAGTAACCAACATTCGTAGGTAAAGTATGGATGTATTAAGAGCTACTCTATTCGCTGCACGCATTTGTTAGTTTTAGTTACCTTTGTGTTGGCCTTAGAAGATAGATAGTCAAACCCTTCGTCTCCTTTTCAAGCTACGAAATTAATAACACGGCCATACCTATATAAAAATCGTGCCGTTCCTCTTTAAAAATTGAACTATTGGACTGAAAATTGTTAGTTAAGGGAAAACGTTATACATCCATGGTTGAATTTTCCATTTGCATACCTGCTTATAAAAGCCGATACCTACAATCGTGTATAGAAAGTATTTTGCAACAAACCATCGATAACTTTGAGTTGATTATATTGAACGACTGTTCCCCCGAACCTGTAGATCTTATCGTGCAACAATTTGAGGACAATCGGATACATTATTACCGCAATGACAAAAATGTCGGAGCCATTAATCTCGTTGACAATTGGAATAAGTGTTTATCGCTAGCCAAGGGAAAGTATCTGATGATTATGGGCGATGATGATGAATTAGAGCCGGATTATTTACAGGAGTTCTCGAAACTTATTCAACAATATCCGACATTAAATGTATATCATTGTCGAAGCAAAATAATCAACGACGAAGGTGAAACCATGATGCTAACACCGGCACATCCGTCGTTTGAAAACGTATATGATAGCATTTGGCACCGCTTGGCTCAGTATCGTTCAAACTACATTTCTGACTTTGTATATCGCGTTGAACCACTTAGAAAGCAAGATGGATTTTATAAGCTCCCGCTTGCCTGGGGTTCGGACGATATAACAGCTTTTATGGCTACGGGACAACTCGGTATTGCACATACTAATAAGGCTGTTTTCCGATACAGAAGTAACGCTTTGTCCATCACCTCTACGGGAAATAACTTACATAAAATGGAGGCAAACATCGGCTATGCGAACTGGTTAAGAGCATTTCTTAGTGAAAAACCAGCTAATGAAGAGGCTCTTGTTATTCACAGGTATCTTGTGCAGAAGCAAGATTATCTCATGAGCAAAAGAAAAATTTTCACGATGGCGCTATCCATGCGCTATTCCCTATTTGGCAATTTTTGGCTGTGGCTCAAACACCGTCGCGTGTTTGACATACAAATAAAGGATATTTTTATTGCCGCAGTAAAGAGTATAAATTTAAGAGAAACGAAATAGTGAAGATTGTATTCAACCCGCCGGATAATAAAGAAAATCAATATATCAGCTTAATGGTCGCCCCATTACGTGAATCGGGTTTTGAGATCTACCCGTTGGACAGTTTTTTTTCGTCATATAAGCATTTCAAATCAATTGATCTAGTGCATCTTAACTGGTTCGAAAATGTTGATGACAGCAGTTTTTTTGTCGCTTTTCGGAGTTTTTTCCGAAAAATGATTGTACTTCTAGCGATTAAATTATTTAGAAAGCCGCTCATATGGACCATGCATAATCGAAGTTCGCATGAAAAAGGCCTTCGTTTCTTTAGTCGCACCCTTACTGCCCTGCTTGTCAAATGGGCCGACCGCATCATTATTCATAGCCATGCCTCAGCCAGTATATTAGCACAACGCGATAGACAAACCACTGCCAAAATCATATACATACCCCATCCAAACTTTATTAACGTATATGGACCTATTCAGCCGGGCCCGGAAGATTCCAACTTATTAAAGTTGCTTTTTATGGGAGTCGTTAAGCCTTATAAAAACATTGAATTGTTGATTAAATTAGCATGGGAATTTAACAAGGAATTACAATTGACCATAGCCGGAAAGCCTTCGACAGATAAATACAGACAAGAACTGGAAAAGATGGCTACAGGTACGGATAACTTAAATCTTCAGTTACGTTTTATTGACGACGCCGAAATACCCAGCCTCTTTCGCGAAGCCGATTTATTAATATTACCTTATGATTTAGAAAGCAGTTTAAATTCGGGTACCGCTATTCTGGCATTTTCTTACGGAAAAACTGTGATTTGCCCCCTTATTGGTACAATAGCAGATATGAACGAAATGCATGCAGATATACTTACCTATAACTATGACGACAAGCATGAGCACGAACCTATATTGAGAAAAACCATCGCCAAGGCCGTTGCGTTAAAGAAGCATAGCAATCATATTTTTAAGGAAAAAGGGGATCGATTACTTAGGTACGTGCAATATCGAAATAATAACCATCAAATCGGAGTGGATTTAATCCGTACGTATAGGGAACTTTTAACGGATAAATTCAATAAGAATACCTAATTTGATGAAAGAAAACATAAACTGTACCTCTGATAGATGAAGTATCATCGCGCTAAGATAATTTATTATCATGAAAATACTCTATATAAATGCCTTATATAGCCCCCTTATACAGGGGGGAGCAGAAATCTCCCTAAAAGCTATTGCGGAGGGGATGCGAGCCGCAGGGCATGAAGTTGCTGTACTGAGTTTAAAGCCCACAGGTGATTTGAGCACAGAAGAGATTGACCATATAAAAGTTTATAGAACGGCATTAAAAAATTTATACTGGCCTTTTGAAAAAATACGAGCAGGAAAACTAGATCGAATGTTTTGGCATGCACGGGATCGATACAATGCAGCCATGAGGCAAGTCGTTAAAAAGGTTATCGAGAAAGAAAAGCCTGATATTGTTTCATGTCATAATTTAGTTGGCTGGAGTGTTGCGGTTTGGGATGAAATAAAAGCTGCGAATATCCCAATTGTTCAGGTACTCCACGATCTGTATTTGCTATGTCCAAACAGTGATATGTTTAAAGATGATGCTTCGTGCGACACGCAGTGTTTTAGTTGTGCTTTATTAAGGCAAAAGCATAAAAAATTGTCGGGTAAAGTAGACGCGGTGATTGGTATTAGTAAGTTTATTCTGAGACGCTTTGAACAGTATCAATACTTTGATAAAGCCAAAAAATACGTCATATACAATACCAGGGAAATACCTGAAACGCCATTACCACAGCCAAGAGCGCATGATACTAATTTCACCATTGGCTATATAGGCACCTTAGCAGAAAAGAAGGGGATTGAATGGTTATTAGACCAATTTAAACGCCTTTCGATCAATGCTCAACTACAAATTGCCGGTGGTGGAAAAGAGGACTATGAGCGCTTCTTAAAAGCCAAAGCCGAGGGTGCGAATATTTCGTTTATCGGCTATACAGATCCGGCGGCATTTTATAAAACTATTGATGTGTTAGTGGTTCCATCACTTTGGCAGGAACCCTTAGGCATGGTGGCAATAGAAGCGCTTGCTTACCATCTGCCGGTTATTGCGAATGCCGTGGGAGGTTTACAAGAGACCGTTATAGAGGGCTTTAATGGGTTATTGTGTACATCAGAAGAGATGAACTCGTTGGGCGATGCGATACAGCGTTTGTATGACGAGCCCTTATTGTACGATACCTTGGTAAAAAATGCGCGCAAATCGGTAGAAGCTATTCTCAGCAAACAAAGGATGATAAATGAGTATTCAACTGTATTAAATGAAACGATCCGTGGAAGCAGGGCATAAACGTTATTTTTTAACAGAGCTATTATTCTGTTTAGCCATACTGAGTGTGTTTCTACCGTGGAAAGTATACCCCATTGTGTTTCTTCTTGCATCGGTTATATTTTTTATCAGCGCATATCAATTGGATCCAAAAAGCCTGAAAAAGTTCCTGCGGCAACCCTGGTTTTTAGCTATCAGTGCGTTCGTTCTCTACGCCTGCGGAAGCTTCTTCCTTACAACAAATGGACAACCGCAAATACGGGACAGCCTGATAAAAATGCTTATCAATATCTGTTTTTTTATAACCGGCATTTACCGGTTAAATCAGCTTGACAAAGCAAGTCTTGTCCGTATAATCGACTGGACGATGCATATTATCTTTTTACTGTGTTTTATACAATTACTTGTATACCATCAAGCGTTCCATTTTCATTTGTTAACAGGTGCCTCTTCTTCCGCTAAGGGCAGCGCTCTATATAATAAAGAATTATTTTTTTGGGGATTAAGTGATAAAAATATGTTTGGAGCCAGACTGGCCTTATTAGGCTTCATCTACCTCTTAATTCCGCTGGTAAGGGATTCCCGTATAAGTTGTCTGCGGATCTTACTTGTTTTTTTGCTCGCCTTTCTTTCACTATCGAGAACGCCTATCGTAGCATTACTCATTGGCGTGTTTCTTGTTTTTTGGTTTTTTGCAAAAAAGCCAATCAGAGCTGCTTTGCTTGTTGGTCTATGCGCATTGACGCCTTACCTATTTGTAAAAGTTTTACGTGTAGACACACTCACGGCTTCCAATGATGGTATGGGGGTACGAATAACTTATTGGAAGGCCTTTTTTCAACATTTTGATGAAATCCGTCCGTGGGGCAATGGTTTCTTGAAGGGAGGGGATTTTTTACGGCGACACGCAGCTTACTACCATGGTGAGCCTCATATTCACAACACTTTTTTGTCCAATTACCTGGAACTTGGTATCGTAGGATTCATCTCTTATTGCCTCTTCCTTTGGTTTTTTTATCGCTACTGTATACATATGAATAATCTCCGCAGTTTCTGGCTGGCAGTATTTTTGCCTCTACTAGCCATTATGATGATTCTCTATTCAGGATATGATAACGACATCATACTTTATTTACAGTTGGCATTTGTATTGGGAAGTTTTCAAACAATAGTTAAGGAAAAAATAAAAATCGGATTTTAAATGAACACAAAGGTGCTTATTGACAGCAGGTGGGCAGGAAATACAGGAATTGGCAGGCTGTACCGAGAGGTAATGGACAGAAAACCACCACATGTAGTGGGTGAGCATGTTAAAAGCAATATGCGATTGGGGAGCCTTTATTCCCCCTTCATGTTGGGAAAAGCAATCCGTTCTTCTACTGCAGACATTTTCTACAGTCCATCCTTTATGCCACCCGCTTTCTCCAGCATACCTTTTGTCATTACGATACACGACTTGATGCACTTATTTTATTACTCTCCTCTACATAAAATATACTATCAGCAAGTCATTGCGCGATTAGCAAAGAAAGCAAAAAAAATAATCACCGTTTCACACCACAGCAAACAGCAACTGGTCCAACTTCTTGGTATTGATGAACACCTCATTACCGTCATTTACAACGGTGTAGACGAACGGTTTATTCAGAACGAGGAGCGTATAAAGCTTGACCGTCCTTACCTATTGTATATTGGCAACCGACGCAAGAATAAAAACATTCCTGCAATGATTCGCGCTTTTGCGCGTGCTGCAATAGATAAAGAGATAATTTTCGCGCTTTCGGGTGAGCCTGATACTTTCTTGCTTCAAGAGGCAGAGCGTTCGGGTGTCCGCGAAAGAATAAAATTTTTAGGTTTCATACAAGAAGAGACTTTGCCACAACTTTATAAGGGTGCTTTGGTCACTCTTTACGCATCCTTAATGGAAGGATTTGGATTACCTATATTGGAAGCGATGGCATCCGGCACGCCTGTTTTGACGTCAAACGTCAGCTCACTTCCGGAAATAGCCGGCCCCGGTGCTTTATGCGTTGACCCTTTCAATATTAACGAAATGGCAAATGGAATCGAGCAATTGGTTAACAATAACGAACTTAGGAATTATTATATCGAAGAAGGAAGGAAACGAATAAACGCTTTTCAGTGGGAACATACCGCAATTCAGACCTGGAAAGCAATACTTTCATAACTCGTAGAGCATGTCAAGATGAAAAAAGTGCTACTTACAAAATTCTGGTTTATTTCTATGAGCCTCATTCTTTGGTGCTGTTCATGCTGCCAAACAAAGCCGAAATCCAACAAGGGCGCCGATACCAAGAAAACCGAAAACACACAAGTTTATCAGGTGTTGAATGTACAAGCCTTTCAAGCGAAAGGAGACGGTAAGGCAGATGATACGGAAAATATACAACGAACCATCAAGGCGGCACAAAGAGGAGATACTATTTTGATCCCGGAAGGGACCTACTTAGTAAAAACACTGGTTTTGAAGTCGGATATTAATATAAAATGTTTAGGGTTATTAAAACAAGTTCTTCCGAGCGACACGCAGAACTTCACCCGTGTTGTCCAAAATTCCTCCGCTCCTCTATTCTTTGGAAGAAATTTAAGGAACGTAAACCTGCGTTTTCGCGCATTTACCGTAAACGAAGCATTGTATGTCTCAAAAAGCACCAATATTCGCATTACAGATACCCACATCAAAGGAAATGACAAAAAAATATATGCCTTTCCCGGCATGCTGTTTTATGAGTGTGATACCATCGCTATTAGGAACAGCAACATCACCTCCTACGGTTCCGCGCGCCAGTCAGCCTCGACCTATCAAGCAGGAACCGGGATTCGATTACTATCTTGCAGTAACATTAAGATCGAAAACAATCAGATAATAAAAAATGGCGAGAATGGTATTTTTATGCACGGAAGCGGCAGAGCAACTATAAAAAATAACCACATCGCGTACAATGGAATGAGTGCTATTCAGATTGGCTTCGGGAAAGCAAAAAAAGAGCAGTACTTTGACATTTCCAACAATACATTGAATCATAACGCGGCTGATGCTATTGATATCAACAATAAAATAACTTCCGACCCTTTTCCCATTCACTGTATTATAAAAAGCAACAGGAGCTTGAATAACGGATTTGTTGCAGGCAAATCAACAGTGGACGGATCGGGATTGGCTACTTTAGTTAATGTAAGCGAAGTTCAACTCTTCAATAATAGATCGCAGCGATCGAATCGCCCGGCACTTTACTTAGAACGCTGCGGTATTATCCAGGCCGAAAACAATATCACTGATAATAAAGTAGAAATTGTAAAGTCGTTTAATACGATTTTTTTAAAGAATAACACGTTCGATGCCTTAACTGCACTTGCAAACACGAAAGGTACTACTTTACAATTAGCAGGGAATAAGCTCCGAACTTTATTGCTACCAAATGGTATTACGATAGATTCGCTCATTTTAACCCGTAACTTGCTTACCAATGCGAGCTTGAATATTAACCTGCAAGGTCGTGTAATACTGAACGAAAATAAGATTTTCAGCAACCAACCAACCGGCGCCGTCCTACTTGTCAAATCAAAGAGTGCTTCACTTGCAAATAATAGTATAAAGAGTACTTCCGGTTATGCTATTACTGTTAGAAAGACAGCCGATGCAGTTCGTCTGGAACACAATATTATCGAATCGGTTAACGCTTGTATTATAGATGAAGGCTCCAAGAACTTAGTAGTAGAGTTTAACGAACTTATTTCTCTTCAGGGTGGAAAATTAAATAGAACATTAATAAGCCAAAACCCTAACAACC
>Ga0079224_100003516_pt1 | contig 19850 bp, 17 predicted proteins | sample Stecom2015_FD_80414 | JGI IMG/M metagenome (GOLD analysis project Ga0079224, IMG submission 80414) | Agricultural soil microbial communities from Utah to study Nitrogen management - Steer compost 2015 | ecosystem: Environmental > Terrestrial > Soil > Agricultural land | place: USA: Utah...
CCAGGACAGCCACGGCAGCCCGTAGAACACGAGCTGCGTGATCCACACCAGCGTCCAGCGCCAGCGTGCGTACCAGCCGGTGACCGCGCGCGGGTAGACCTTGCGACGAACCTCGTACAGCGCGACTTCGGTGTCGGCCGCCGACGCAGCGCCGGCGGTCGATGGCGGCATCCCGCTCACGGTCGATGGGGGAATGCCGCTCAATGCGCTCTGGCCTGGCCTTTCCCGGCCACGGTTCCGTTCGAAAGGCCCCAGACGTAGGCGGCGAGCACGTGGATCTTGCCCTCGGAAAGCATCTCGCCGAAGGCCGGCATCTGGTTGCTGCGTCCGTTCTCGATCGTCTCGACGATGCTCGCGAGGCTGCCGCCGTACAGCCACGTCTTGTCGGTGAGGTTGGGCGCGCCGAGCGCCGGGTTGCCCGCGCCGTTCTCGCCGTGGCACGCCGCGCACACGGCGAACTTCTCGCGGCCGGCGGCTGCGGCGGCTTCGTCGTGCCGGCTGCCCGACAGCGACAGCACGTAGTTCGCGACGTTCTTCACGTCGTCGGCGCTGCCGAGCGCGTCGGCCATCGGCGGCATCACGCCGTTGCGGCCGCCGGTGATCGACGCCTTGATCGTCTCCGGGTCACCGCCGTACAGCCAGTCGGCGTCCGCCAGGTTCGGGAAGCCGCGGCTGCCGCGCGCGTCGGAGCCGTGGCATTGCACGCAGTAGGTCAGGTACATGCGTTCGCCCATCGCGCGCGCCTCGGGGTCGGCGGCCACGGTGGGGACGTCCTGTTGCAGGTATTTCGCGAACAACGGCGCGGCCGCCGCCTCGACGCGCGCAACCTCGCGCTCGTACTGGCTGGTCTGGCTCCAGCCGAGCAGCCCCTGGAAGGCGCCGAGGCCGGGATACAGCGCGAGGTACGCGAAGCCGAACATGCAGGTGATCAGGAACAGCCACAGCCACCAGCGCGGCAACGGGTTGTTGTACTCCTCGAGGTCGCCGTCCCAGCGATGGCCGGTGGTGTCGACCTGCTCGCCCGGCGCGCGCCCGCGCGCGAGCACGAGCGTGAGCCAGACGCAGAAGGCGATCGAGACGAGGGTGACGATCGTGATGTACAGGCTCCAGCCCGGAGCGACGAAATCAGCCATGGTGTTTCGCTTCCTGGTCTTCCTCGAGGAACGGCAGGTTCGCCGCTTCGGCGAAGCGTTCGCGCTGGTTGCGGCTCCACGCCCACGCCACGATGCCGAGAAACGCGAGCAGGCAGACGACCGCCAGCAGCCCGCGGAATACGTTGATGTCCATCGCGCTTGCCTCGCGTCTCAGCGTGCCGTGCTGCGGATCGACGTGCCGAGCACCTGCAGGTAGGCGATCAGCGCGTCCATCTCGGTGCGGCCCTTCAGCGCCTCGGGCGCCTTCGCGATGTCCTCGTCCGTATATGGATGGCCGAGCTTGCGCAGCACGCTCATGCGCTTGCCCACCGTGCCGTCGTCGGCCGGCGCCTTCGCGAGCCACGGATAGCCCGGCATGTTCGATTCCGGAACGAGGTCGCGCGGGTTCATCAGGTGGACGCGGTGCCACTCGTCGCTGTAGCGGCCGCCGACGCGCGCGAGATCGGGCCCGGTGCGCTTGCTGCCCCACAGGAACGGACGGTCGTAGACGAACTCGCCCGCCACCGAGTAGTGGCCGTAGCGTTCGGTCTCGGCGCGGAACGGCCGGATCATCTGCGAGTGGCAGTTCGAGCAGCCCTCGCGGATGTAGATGTCGCGGCCGACGAGCTCGAGCGGCCCGTAGGGCTCGAGCCCCTCGACCGGTTCGGTCGTCGATTTCTGGAAGAACAGCGGGACGATCTCGACCAGGCCGCCCACGCTGATGGCGGCGATGATCAGCACGATCATCAGCGTGAGGTTCTTCTCGATCAGGGCGTGCGTGAACTTCATTTCCTTCCCTCAGGCGTGGGCGGCAGCGGACGACGGAACGGGCGCGTCGACCGCCTTGCCGGCGCGGATCGTCATCAGGCAGTTGTAGAGCATCAGCAGCATGCCGCCGAGATAGAGCAGTCCGCCGAACACGCGGATGTACCAGTACGGATAGGAGGCCTTCACCGATTCGACGAACGCGTAGGTGAGGGTGCCGTCGACGTTCGTCGCGCGCCACATCAGGCCCTGCGTGACGCCGGCGATCCACATCGCAGCGATGTAGAGCACGATGCCGATCGTCGCGACCCAGAAGTGCACCTCGATCAGCCGCGTGCTGTACATCTTGGTGCGGCCGAACAGGCGCGGCATCAGGTAGTAGATCGAGCCCATCGTGATGAAGCCGACCCAGCCGAGGGCGCCGGAGTGCACGTGGCCGACGGTCCAGTCGGTGTAGTGCGACAGCGCGTTGACCGTCTTGATCGACATCATCGGGCCCTCGAAGGTCGACATGCCGTAGAACGACAGCGACACGACGAGGAACTTCAGGATCGGGTCCTCGCGCAGCTTGTGCCACGCACCCGACAGCGTCATGATTCCGTTGATCATCCCGCCCCACGACGGCGCGAGCAGGATCAGCGAGAACACCATCCCCACGCTCTGCGCCCAGTCGGGCAGCGCGGTGTAGTGCAGGTGGTGCGGGCCGGCCCACATGTACGTGAAGATCAGTGCCCAGAAGTGCACGATCGACAGCCGGTACGAATAGATGGGGCGCTCGGCCTGCTTCGGAATGAAGTAGTACATCATCCCGAGGAAGCCGGCGGTGAGGAAGAAGCCCACCGCGTTGTGGCCGTACCACCACTGCACCATCGCGTCCTGCACCCCGGCGTACGCCGAGTACGACTTGGTCCAGGTCACCGGCAGCGCGGCGCTGTTCACGATGTGCAGCACGGCGATCGTGATCACGTAGGCGCCGAAGAACCAGTTCGCCACGTAGATGTGGGGAACCCTGCGCTTGGCGATGGTGCCGAAGAAGACGATCGCGTAGGCGACCCACACCAGCGCGATCAGCACGTCGATCGGCCACTCGAGCTCGGCGTATTCCTTCGTCGTCGACAGCCCCATCGGCAGCGTGATCGCCGCGGCGACGATCACCGCCTGCCAGCCCCAGAACGTGAACGCGGCGAGCTTCGGCGCGAACAGCGGCACCTGGCAGGTGCGCTGCACGACGAAATACGACGTGGCGAACAGCGCGCTGCCGCCGAAGGCGAAGATCACCGCGTTCGTGTGCAGCGGACGCAGCCGGCTGTAGGTGATCCACGGGATGTCCATGTTCAGCTGCGGCCAGGCGAGCTGCGCGGCGATCCAGACGCCGACGAGCATCCCGACGACGCCCCAGACGACGGTCATTACCGCGAACTGGCGGACGACCTTGTAGTTGTAGGTGGTCTCCGCGTTCGAGATGCCGGAGGCACCGGATGCGCCTGCGGGGGCGCCCATCGCGACAGTGGTCATGCCTTTCCCCAGAACGAGAATCGAATTATCGGAAGCGTGAAGTCGATAGTTTTTGCGTTGCGTCAAGCGGAGCGCGTTCTCTTTCCTCCGCTTCTTCCGGCGGGCGATCGTCGTCGTGCAGGATGCTGTGCGCCGGGCCTTCCATGTCGTCGAACTGTCCGCTGTCGGACATGCGCAGGAAGATCCACGCGGCCAGCACGACGATCGCCACGCTGAGCGGCACGAGCAGGTACAGCGCTTCCATTTCAGATCGACGCCGCGGCTTTCCGGGTCGCTGCGGGCGGGGCCGGATCGACCCGCACGTCCGCCGCATGGGCGGGCGACGGCTTCGTGCCGCCGCGCGTGCCCGGGATCAGGCGCAGCGCGTTGAGCACGACGAACAGCGAGCTCGCCGTCATGCCGAGCGCCGCGAGCCACGGTGCGACCCAGCCGAGCGCGGCGGCCGGGATCGCGATCGCGTTGTAGCCGAGCGCCCAGCCGAAGTTCTGCCGCACGACGCGCCGCGTGCGCGACGCGAGCGCGTGCAGTTCGACGAGCTCGCGCAGCGAGCCGCCGAGCAGCACCACCGAGGCGGCCGTGCGTGCGAGCGAGGTCGCTTCGCCGACCGCCACCGAGACGTCGGCGGCGGCGAGCACCGGTGCGTCGTTGACGCCGTCGCCGACCATCGCCACGCGTCGTCCGTCACGCTGCAGGGCGCGCACGTACTCGAGCTTGTCGGACGGTCCGGCCTCGGCGGCGACTTCTTCGATCGCCAGTTCGCGTGCGACCGCGCCTGCGCTCGCGGCACGGTCGCCGGAGAGCAGGTGCACGCGCAGCCCGCGCGCGGCGAGCGTGTCGACGACGGCGCGCGCCTCGTCGCGCAGGCGATCGCGGAAATGCAGCCGGGCGATCGGACGCCGCTCGTCGACCAGCCAGACCAGCGTATCGCCGTCGTATTCGGCGGGCAGCGCGATCGAAGGATGCCACTGCGAGACGTAGGCGTGCGAGCCGAGGCGGTAGCGGCGGCCGCGCACGAGCGCCTCGACGCCGAGGCCGGGCGCCGACGCCGGCGTCGGCTCGCCGGCGTCGGCCTGCGGATCGATGCCGTGCGCCTTCGCCGCGCGCAGGATCGCCGCGGCGAGCGGGTGCGATTGGCCGGCCTCGAGCGCGGCGGCGAGCCCGAGCACGGTGCTCGCCTCCCGGGCGGGCCGCGTCCCGTCGTCGAAACGATCGGCGTCGTCCTCGGCGGCACCGCCATCGTCGGCCGCCGGCGCGAGCGCGACGACGCGAACGACTTCCGGGCGGCCTTCGGTCAACGTGCCGGTCTTGTCGAAGACGACGTCGGTGCAGCCGGCGATGCGCTCGAGCGCGTCGCCGCGCGCGACGAGCATGCCGCGCCGGATCGCCGCGCCGGTGGCGGCGGCGAGCGCGGCGGGCATCGCCATCGACAGCGCGCAGGGGCACGAGACGACGAGCACGGCGATCGCGATCGGCGCGGCGCGCGCCGGATCGATCTGCATCCACGCGAGCCAGACGCCGGCCGCCAGCAGCAGCAGCGCGGCGACGAAGACGCGCGCGACGCGTTCGGCCAGGCCGGCCAGCCGCGGCTTGTCGGCGGCGGCGCGATCGATCAGCCGTTCGATCGTCGAGATCGCGCTGTCGCTGCTCGCGCGCAGCGCCTGTGCGACGAAGGCGCTGCCTGCGTTCACGGCGCCGCCGGGCACTTCGTCGCCGGGCTCGCGCGCGACCGGGAGCGACTCGCCGGTGAGCAGCGACGCATCGATCGCGGTGCGTCCCTCGACGACGCGTGCATCGACCGCGATGCGCTCGCCGACCGATACGCGAAAGCGGTCGCCCGCGGCCAGGCGCGTGGCCGGCACGCGCTCGATCGCGCCGCTGTCGGGATCGATCCGGTCGGCCGAGTCGGGCGCGGCGGCCGCCACCGCGTCGATGGCGCGGCCGGCGCGCCGGCGTGCGATCCACTCGACGTAGCGCGCGGCGAGCAGCAGGCAGACGAACATCGTCACCGAGTCGAAATAGACCTCGCCGCGGCCGGAGACGGTGGCGTGCGCGCTCGCGGCGAAGGCGGCGAGCACGCCGATCGTCACCGGGACGTCCATGCCGAGGCTGCGCGCGCGCAGGTCGCGCCAGGCACCCGCCAGGAAGGGCGTCGCCGAATAGAAGACGACCGGGACGGTGAGCAGCAGGCTCGCCCAGCGCATCAGCGACTCGTGCGCCGGTTCGATCTCTCCCGGCGCCGCGATGTACGACGGGAACGCGTACATCATCACCTGCATCATCGCGAGCGTCGCGATGAACAGGCGCCGGAACAGTGCTTTCGTCGTGCGCTGGATCTGCTGCTCGCGGCCGCGTGCGTCGGACGGGCGCGCGGCATAGCCGATCCGGCCGATCGCCTCGAGCAGGCGCGACAGCTGCGTCGTCGCCGGATTCCAGCGGATCGTCGCGCGCTCGGTGGCGAGGTTGACCGAGGCGGCGACGACGCCCGGCTGGCGCCGCAGCGTCTGCTCGAGCAGCCAGACGCAGGCGCCGCAGCGCAGTCCGTCGACGAGCAGCGACGCTTCCCGGTCGTCGTCGCCGGCGCGCACGAAGCGCGCCTGGACGTCGTCGTCGTCCCAGATGCGCAGCGCCTCGAGGCCTTCCGGCAGCACGCCGGCGGCCGCGGGCGCCGAGCGCGTGCGGTAGTAGTCGGTCAGGCCGGCGGCCGCGATCGCCTCGGCGACCGCGCGGCAGCCGACGCAGCACATCTCGCGCTCGACGCCGTCGATCGCGGTGCGCCAGGTGCCTGGCCGGTCGACCGCTTCGCCGCAGTGAAAGCAGACGATGCGTGCGGTCATCGGAACCACTGCACGCAGACGTCGACCGCCTGGTGCAGGTGCGCGATCGGGTCGATGCGGGCGAGACCGGCGACGCCGAAGACGATGATCAGCACGCCGGCGATGCGGCGCGCGACGGGCTGCGAGAACCAGCGCGAGGCTCCCTGCGCGGCGAAGCCCAGCGCAAGCAGGTTCGGCAGCGTCCCGGCGCCGAAGGCGAGCATCAGCAGGGCGCCGTCGGCCGCGCTGCCCGAGACGAGCGCCGCGGCGAGCACGCCGTACACCATCCCGCACGGCACCCATCCCCAAGCGGCGCCGGCGGCGAAGGCGCCGGGCACGTGCGTGGCGCCGAGCAGCCGCGAGGCGAGGGGCGCGATGCGCTTCCACGCGCCGGCACCGAAGCGTTCGAGCGTGCGCAGGCGCCGCAGGCCGCCGGCGAGCGCGAGCCCGAGGACGATCAGCAGCAGGTTCGCGGCGGCGAAGCTCAGCTGCTGCACCGGCAGGACGTGCCCGGCGAGCCAGGCCGCGGAGCCGACAGCGCCGGCGATCGCGCCGGCGACCGCGTAGCTGCCGATGCGGCCTGCGTTGTAGGCGAATTGGAGCAGCGCGCCCGATTGCATCGAAGCCACGGCGGCGCCGCCGGGCTGCAGGTGCAGCGGCATCATCCGATGCCGGCCGCCGAGCAGGGCGACGATGCCGCCGCACATCGATGCGCAGTGCACGCCGCCGAACAATCCGAGCAGGAACGCTGACATCAGCGAAAGACTCATACGCCCGATGTCACCGATCGAGTAGACTGGAATCGGCGATGGTACCCCGTCGGGGCGAAGAACTCCTGAGGCATGTCAAGGACATTGTGGAACGACGCCCTCGGCGTGCCGCACACCATCGACCAGCGGCTGCTGCCGTTCGAGCGTCGCGAGATCGCACTGCGCAGCTGCGCCGACTGTGAGCGCGCGATCCGCGAGATGCAGGTTCGCGGGGCGCCGCTGATCGGCGCGGTCGGCGCCTGGGGCCTGGCGCTCGCGATCGAGGCCGACCCTTCCGACGACGCGCTGCGCGAGGCCTACGAGCGTCTTGCCGCCACGCGGCCGACCGCGGTGAACCTGCGCTGGGCGCTCGACCGAGTCGTGCGCCGGGTGGCTTCCGCTTCGCCGGCGCAGCGCGCCGCGCTCGCGCGCGACGAGGCGACGGCGATCTGCGACGAGGATGCCGCGTGCAATGCGCACATCGGCGAGCATGGCGCGCGGTTGCTGCGCGTGCTCTCCGAGCAGCGCTCGACCCTCGCCGGGATGGCGGGCGCGGACACGATCCCGCTGAACGTGCTCACGCATTGCAATGCGGGCGGCATCGCGACGATCGAGCACGGCACTGCGCTCGCCGTCCTCTTTCGACTGCACGAGCAGGGCGTGCCGGTGCACGTCTGGGTCGACGAGACGCGTCCGCGCAACCAGGGGGCCGCGCTCACCGCGTGGGAGCTCGCCGAGCGCGGGATCCCGCACACCGTCGTCGTCGACAATGCGGGCGGGCTGCTGATGATGCAGGGCCGCGTCGACGCGGTCGTCGTCGGCTGCGACCGCGTCGCCGCCAACGGCGACGTCGCGAACAAGATCGGCACGTACCTGAAGGCGCTCGCCGCCCGCGACAACCGGGTGCCGTTCTACGTCGCGTGCCCGACGTCGACGATCGACGTCGACACGCCCGACGGGGCGTCGATCCCGATCGAGGAGCGCGATGCGCGGGAGGTCACGCACGTGGCCGGTCGGCTCGACGACGGCGGCCTCGCGTCGGTGCGCGTCGTTCCGGACGGCAGTCCGGTCGCCAATCCCGCCTTCGACATCACCCCGGCGCGACTGGTCACCGCGCTGATCACCGAGCGCGGCGCCTGCGAGGCGACGCACGCGGCGATCGCCGCGTTGATGCGCCGGGGCGCGGCTTCGCCGGATGCGGGGCGGCAGCGCCGCTTCGACGGCGAGCGCGAACGGCTCGGCGAAGGGGAACGGACGGCGCCGCGATGACCGAGAACGAGGCGCGCGCGGCGCTGGTCGACGCGGCGCGACGGATGGCGCCGCTGGGCATCAACACCGGGCGGGCGGGGAACGTCTCGCTGCGCTGGCACCGCGGCGGCGAGGACGGGATGCTCGTGACGCCCAGCGCGCTTGCCTACGAGCGCATGACCGTCGACGACATCGTCTGGCTTCCGTTGGCGGTGCCCGAAGGCGAGGATCCGCGCGCCGAGTCGCCGCTGCGTGCGCACGGTACGCGCGCGCCGTCGTCCGAGTGGCGGCTGCACCGGGATCTGTACGCGGCGCGCGCCGATGCGCAGGCGATCGTGCACGCGCATCCGCCGCACGCGACGGCGCTCGCCTGCCTGGAGCGCATCCACGCCGAAGGGATCCCCGCCTTTCATTACATGATCGCGGTCGCCGGCGGCGACGACATCCGCTGTGCGCCGTACGCGAGCTTCGGCACCCAGGCGCTGTCCGACCACGCCCGCGTCGCGCTCGAGGGGCGGCGCGCCTGCCTGCTGGCGCAGCACGGCAGCGTCGCGCTGGGCGCCAGCCTCGACGCGGCGCTCGAGCTCGCCGTCGAGGTCGAGGCGCTCGCGCGGATGTACTGGCTTGCGCTGCAGGTGGCCGAGCCGGTGCGGCTGAGCCCGGCACAGATGGCCGAAGTGCACGCCCGCTTCGGGCGCTATCGTCGCGATCCGGGCTGAATCGTCATCGCCGGGCGGCGCTCAACCGGCGACGCGGCGGCGCTCGCCGGCCGGCGGCTCGACGGCCGCGCGCCGCGCACGCGGCCGTTCGGTGCGCGTGCCCGGCAGCCGGCGCGCGAGGTGCTGCCCGGTGACGCTCGCCTCGTCGGCCGCGAGCGCTTCGGGCGTTCCGGCGGCGACGATCTCGCCGCCGGCGTCGCCGCCGCCGGGACCGAGGTCGATCACCCAGTCGGCGGTCTTGATCACGTCGAGATTGTGCTCGATGACCACGACGGTGTTGCCGCGATCGCGCAGCGTGTGGATCACCTGCAGCAGCAGCGCGATGTCGTGGAAATGCAGTCCGGTCGTCGGCTCGTCGAGGATGTACAGCGTGCGGCCGGTGTCGCGCTTCGACAGCTCCTCGGCCAGCTTCACGCGCTGCGCCTCGCCGCCCGACAGCGTCGTGGCGCTCTGGCCGAGCCGCACGTAGCCCAGCCCCACTTCGAGCAGCGTCTGCAGCTTGCGGCGGATCGTCGGCACCGCCGAGAAGAACTGCGACGCCTGCTCGATCGTCATCTCGAGCACCTCGGCGATGTTGCGGCCCTTGTACCGGACCTCGAGCGTCTCGCGGTTGTAGCGCCGGCCGCCGCAGACCTCGCAGGCGACGTAGACGTCGGGCAGGAAATGCATCTCGACGCGCAGCACGCCGTCGCCCTGGCACGCCTCGCAGCGTCCGCCCCTCACGTTGAACGAGAACCGCCCCGCGCCGTAGCCGCGCTCGCGCGCCATCGGCGTCTCCGCGAAGAGCTCCCGGATCGGCGTGAAGAGCCCCGTGTAGGTGGCCGGGTTCGAGCGCGGCGTGCGTCCGATCGGGCTCTGATCGACGGCGATCACCTTGTCGAGCGCATCGAGCCCTTCGATCGCCTCGTGCGGTGCCGCCTCCGCAGTGGAGCGGTGGATCGCGCGCGCCGCCGCCGCGTACAGCGTGTCGTTGACGAGCGTCGACTTGCCCGAGCCGGAGACGCCGGTGACGCAGACGAGCAGGCCGAGCGGTATCTCGACGTCGACGCCTTTCAGGTTGTTCCCGCGCGCGCCGCGCACGACGAGGCGCTGGTCGCCGGGCGGCTTGCGGTGGCGCGGCACCTCGATGCGCAGCGCGCCCGACAGGTAGCGGCCGGTGAGCGATTCCTCGCAGGCCTCGATCGTCTGCGCGGTGCCCTGCGCGACCACCTCGCCGCCGTGCTCGCCGGCGCCGGGACCCATGTCGACGACGTGGTCCGCGGCGCGAATCGCGTCTTCGTCGTGCTCGACGACGATCACCGAGTTGCCGAGATCGCGCAGCTGCTTCAGCGTCGCGATGAGGCGGTCGTTGTCGCGCTGGTGCAGCCCGATCGACGGCTCGTCGAGCACGTACAGGACGCCGGTGAGCCCGGATCCGATCTGCGACGCGAGCCGGATGCGCTGCGACTCGCCGCCCGACAGCGTGTCGGCCGGGCGGTCGAGCGACAGGTAGTCGAGGCCGACGTTGTTCAGGAAGCGCAGGCGCGAGGCGATCTCGCGCACGATGCGCTCGCCGACCGCGCGCCGCGCGCCGGGCAGCTCGAGCGACTCGAACCAGGCGAGCGCCTGGCGCAGCGTCCAGCCCGAGACCTCGTAGATCGCCTTGTCGTCGCCGCGCGGGCCGACGCGCACGAAGCGTGCATCCAGCCGCAGCCGGGTGCCCTCGCAGCTCGGGCAGCGCCGCGTGTTGACGTATTTCGACAGCTCCTCGCGCACGTGCGGCGAATCGGTTTCGCGGTGCCGCCGCTCGAGGTTCGGGACGACGCCTTCGAACGGATGCTCGCGCACGGTCGTCCTGCCGCCGTCGCCCATGTAGGTGAACGGCACCTTCTCGCTGCCGGAGCCGAAGAGCACGACGTGCCGGATGCGCTCGGGCAGCGCCTCGAAGGGCGTCTCGACGTCGAAGCGATAGTGCTCGGCGAGATCTTGGATCAGCTGGAAATAGAACGCATTGCGCCGGTCCCAGCCCTTGATCGCGCCCGAGGCGAGGCTGAGCGCCGGGAACGCGACGACCCGCTTCGGGTCGAAGAACGAGACGACGCCGAGTCCGTCGCACTCCGGGCACGCGCCCAGCGGATTGTTGAACGAGAACAGCCGCGGTTCGAGCTCGGCGAGCGCATGGTTGCAGACCGGGCACGCGAAGCGGCTCGAGAACATCTGCGTGTCGGCGCGATCGAGGTCCAGCGCCATCGCGCGCCCGTCGGATAGGCGCAGCGCCGTCTCGAACGATTCGGCCAGCCGCTGGCGCGCCGACGGCGTCACTTTCACACGGTCGACGACGACGTCGATCGAGTGCTTCTGGTTGCGGTTCAGCTTCGGGTACGCGCCGCCGTCGTTCAGCTCGACGATTCGCGCCTCGGCGTCGCCCGCGTCCGCGTTCTCGCCGATGCGGTACGAGCGCACGCGCACTCGCACGAAGCCCTGCGCCTGCAGCGATTCGAACAGGTCGAGGTGCTCTCCCTTGCGGCCGGTGAGCACCGGCGCGAGGATCATCACGCGCGTGCCCTCGGGCAGCGCGAGCACCGCGTCGACCATTTGGGAGACGGTCTGCGCCTCGAGCGCGCGCTCCGGATGGAACGGACAGTATGGGGTGCCCGCGCGCGCGAACAGCAGCCGCAGATAGTCGTTGATCTCGGTGACGGTGCCGACCGTCGAGCGCGGATTGTGGCTCGTCGCCTTCTGCTCGATGGCGATCGCCGGCGACAGCCCCTCGATCAGGTCGACGTCGGGTTTTTCCATCAGCTGTAGGAACTGCCGGGCGTAGGCCGACAGCGATTCGACGTAGCGCCGCTGCCCTTCGGCGTACAGCGTGTCGAACGCGAGCGACGACTTGCCCGAGCCCGACAGGCCGGTGATCACGACCAGCCGGTTGCGCGGCAGGTCGAGATGGACGTTCTTCAAGTTGTGGGTCCGGGCACCGCGGATCCGGATGAATTCCATGCGGGGGCGGGAAGGCGGGCGGCCGAAGGGCAATCGACTAATATACCCGGTCGTCCACCGCCGCCCGATGCCCTCCGCCCGCTCCGCATCCGACACTCGCCGCGACGCCGCAGACGTCTCCGCACGTCGGTTGCGTTCGCGCGCGCACCGCGACGATTCGCACATGACGCCGCTCGAACTGCGATCGAGCGTCTCGCTCGCGTCGATTTTCGCGTTGCGCATGCTCGGGCTGTTCCTGATCCTGCCGGTTTTCGCCGTGCATGCGCGCGGCATTCCGGGCGGCAGCGACGCGACGCTCGTGGGTCTCGCGCTCGGCATCTACGGGCTGACGCAGGCGCTGCTGCAGCTGCCCTTCGGCATGGCCTCCGATCGCTGGGGCCGCAAGCCGGTGATCGTCGCCGGGCTCGGGCTGTTCGCGCTCGGTAGCTTCGTCGCGGCGGCGGCCGTCGGCATCGTCGGCACGATCGTCGGTCGCGCGCTCCAGGGCGCGGGCGCGATCTCCGCGGCCGTCAGCGCCTTCGTTGCCGACAGCACCCGCGACAGCCAGCGCACGAAGGCGATGGCGATGGTCGGGGGATCGATCGGCGTCACCTTCGCGCTGTCGCTGGTCGCCGCGCCGCTGTTGTACGACGCGATCGGCATGTCCGGAATCTTCGTCTTCACCGGCGTGCTCGCGATCGCCGCGATTCTCGTCGTCGTCTTCGTGGTGCCGCCGGTGCCGCTGGCGGTTGCCGCCGACGCGTCGCGCACGCCGCTGCGCGACGTCGTCCGCGAACCCGACCTGTTGCGGCTGAACTTCGGCATCTTCTCGCTGCACGCGGTGCAGATGGCGATGTTCGTCGTGCTGCCGACCTGGCTCGCCGACCGCGCCGGCATCGCGGTGAGCGACCACTGGAAAATCTACCTGCCGGTCGTCGTGTTCTCGTTCCTGCTGATGCTGCCGCCGCTGTTCTGGAGCGAGCGGCGTGGCAAGCTGCGCATCGTGTTTCTCGCGGCGATCGCGATGGTGCTCGTCGTGCAGCTCGCGCTGGTCGCTCAGCCGAGCGGCCTACTGCCTTTCGTCGTCTTGCTGCTCGTGTTCTTCGCGGGGTTCAATGTGCTCGAGGCGAGCCTGCCGTCGCTCATCTCGCGGCTCGCGCCGGTCGATGCGAAGGGCGCGGCCCTCGGCGTCTACAACACCACGCAGTCGCTCGGGTTGTTCTTCGGCGGCCTGCTCGGCGGCTGGGTGCAGCAATCGTGGGGTCGGCCGGCGGTCTTCGTCGCTTGCGCGGCGCTGATGGCCGCCTGGCTCGTCGTCGCTTCCGGGCATCGGCGCTGGCCCCGCTCGGCGAGGGCCGCCGCGCACGGCGCGGCGGCGTCGGCGAACGGGTCGGCATGACAGAATCGTTTCCCCGCTTCCGGAGGAAGACATGGCTTCGGTGAACAAGGTGATCCTCATCGGCAACCTCGGGCGCGATCCCGAAACGCGATTCGCTCCGAGCGGCAGCGCGATCTGCAACGTACGCATCGCCACCACGCGCAACTGGAAAGACCGCACCACGGGCGAGAAGCGCGAGGAAACCGAGTGGCACACGGTCGTCTTCTATGACCGCCTCGCCGAAATCGCCGGTGAATACCTGCGGAAGGGCCGGCCGGTCTACGTCGAAGGTCGTCTGAAGACGCGCAAGTGGCAGGACAAGGAAGGGCAGGACCGCTACACCACCGAGATCATCGCCGAGTCGATGCAGCTGCTCGGCTCGCGCGACGGGGGCGGTGGTGGCGACGACGGCGGCTTCGCGCGCGAGCGAGAGCCGGCACGCGCTCCGGCCGGGGCGGGCGGCGCCGCAGCGGGAGCGGGAGCGGGGGCGGCGGCGCCGCGCAAGCCCGCGCACGACTTCGACGACATGGACGACGACATCCCGTTCTAGGGACGCGCGTCCACGAGCCATCGCACGTGCTCGGAAGCGCGATCGCGAGGTCTCGAGGGTCGTTTCTCGCCGGTCCGCCGCGCGCCCGGCGCTGCATCGAGCGCCGGCCGTCAGCCGCGCGTGGGGGAGCGGCCCGTGGTCGCCGTGCGCTTCGCGCGGATGCGTCGCAGCTTGCCGCTGGCCGGCTCGACCTGCGGCGCGTCGTCGTCCAGCAGCACGCGCACCGGGCGTGCCCCCTGCCGTTCGAGGAAGCGTACGAGGGCCCGGTGCGCGCGGTCGAAGGCGAGGCGCCGCTCGCGCGAGTCTTCCGATTCGATGCGCAGCGTGAGCTCGTCGCGCGCCGTCTGCGTGAGCTGGAAGCGCTCGAGCCCGCCCTGCTCCTCGAGCACGGTTTCGATCGCCAGCGGCAGCACGCGGACGAACTCGCCGTGCTGCGCGTCGAATTCGAGCACGTCGTCGGCGCGGCCCCGCACCCGCAGCGTCGGCCGTTCGTCGCCGCACGGGCAGCACTCGGGGTCGATCGTCACGCTGTCGCCGAGGTCGTAGCGCACGAGCGGCTGCACGCGGTTGGCGAGATTGGTGATGAGCACGGTGTACGAGGTTTCGCCCGGCGGCGTCGGCCGCATGTCTTCGTCGACCGGCTCGAGCACCACCCAGGCGTCGTTCAGGTGCAGGCGATGCTGCCGGCAGCTGTGCGCGATGTTCATGCATTCCGAGGCGCCGTAGTCCTCGACGAGCGGGCAGCCGAAGGCCTGCTCGACGGCGTTGCGATCGGCCTCGGAGAGCACCTCGCCGCCGGCGAGCAGCATCCGGGGTGCGAGCCGCAGGCGCCCGGCACGCTGCTCGGCGGCGAGCTGCACGAGCACGGTCGGGTAGCTCGCGATCGACGTCGGATTCCATTCCGAGAGCGCTTCGCGGATCGCTTCGAGCGGCTCGAGGATCGAGAACACGCGCGCCTGCGCGGCGAGCATCGGGTACATCCGGCACAGCCGCTGCCACCACACCAGCCCGGCGAAGTGCCCGCCGGTCGCGGCGACGAGCGCCATGCGCGCCGGTCCGCCGGCCAGCGACTGCGGGTCGGCCGCCGGTGCGAGGTATGCCTGCGCGCTGAATAGCGCGCCGTAGACGGCGAGGGCGTCCTCGTCCTGGACGTAGATCCCGGGCACGCCCGAGGTGCCCGAGCTGGTCCACACCGCGTAGCGCCCGAGGAAGGCTTCGCCGATGCGCGTCGGGTCGGCGACGAAGCGGCGGACGTCGTCGAGCCGGATCGCCGGATCGGTGACCCAGTCGTCGAAATGCGCCATCAGCGCGCTGCGCGTGACCGGGGGGAGCGCTTCGAGCGGCGCATCGGGGGCGACGTCCCGCCAGTGCCGCGCGTAGAAGCGCGAATGCGCCCGCGCATGCGCGAGCAGCGCCGCCAGGCGCGCTTCGCGGTTGGCGCGGCGCACGGCGGCGCCCCCGAGGCGTTCGGCCCACAATTCGTGCAGCCGCGCGCTGCAGCGCAGCCACTCGCAGCCGCCGCGCCACCAGTCGAGCGGGTCGGGCGCGATGAACGATCGGTGCAGATGCGTGCTCGTCATCGGTCCAATCTAGCGTGCGGGCGCGACCCCGCCTTGATGCGGGTCAGCATGTCCGGGGTCACTCCAAGCCGCGTGCCCGCTTCGTGGCAGGGGGTGCGCGGGCCGTGGGGGGCGCGTGTTCACCGTGCGCGTCGAACGGTCGCGCGCGCGTGCGGCCGGCGTGCGGCGGCTCGAGCGCCGCGTGCGCTACCATGGCGCCCGCGCGGCGCCGCCCGGTGCCGCTGGTCAGGAGTCTCGTCGATGCAGGTGGTGTGTCTCGATCTCGAAGGCGTGCTCGTTCCCGAGATCTGGATCGAGTTCTCGCGCAGGACCGGGATCCCGGAGTTCTCGCGCACGACGCGCGACGAGCCCGACTACGACAAGCTGATGGGCTATCGCGTCGAGCTGCTGGCGAAGCACCGGCTCGCGCTCGCCGACATCCAGCGCGTCATCGAGCGCATGGGACCGCTGCCCGGCGCGCGCGAGTTCCTCGACGACCTGCGCGCGCGCTACCAGGTCTTCATCCTCTCCGACACCTTCTACGAATTCGCCGATCCGCTGATGCGCGCGCTCGGGCGCCCGACGTTGCTGTGCCATCGGCTCGAGGTCGACGAGGCCGGCTTCGTGCGCGGCTGGCGGCTGCGCATGCCCGACCAGAAGCGCGCCGCCGTGCAGGCGCTGCAAGGACTGAATTTCCGCGTGATCGCCGCCGGCGACTCGTACAACGACACCGCGATGCTCGCCGCCGCCGACGCGGGTTTCTTCATCCATCCGCCCGAGGCGATCGCGGCGCAGTTCCCGCAGTTCCCGGTCACGCGCAGCTACGATGAGCTGCGCGCCGCGATCGACGAAGCGGCGGGCCGGTTGGGCCGCTGAGGCGGCCGCGGCGCTATTCGCCGACCACGTTGCCGAAGCGCACCCACGATCGCCCGTCGAACCGCGTCAGCTGCAGCGCCTCGAACGGGGCGTGATCGTCGGGGCCGGTGGTCACCGTCACGCCGGGCAGCATCATTTTCGGCGCGTGGCCGCGCAAACTGCGCGCCTGCCGCATCACGTTCTCGCGCGTGAGCTCGTCGCCGGCCTGCCGCAGCACCTGCTCGACCAGCTGCGCCGTGACGTAGCCGTAGACGTTCAGGTAGTCCGACGGGTCACCTTCCGGGTAGTACTCCGCCATCCATGCGCGCCACTCGCGCATCTGCGGGTGGTCTTCCCATTCCGGGTCGCCGGGCGTCATCAGGTAGGCGGCCGAGACGATGCCGACGCCTTTCTCGAGTCCGGCGGCCCGCATCACCGACGACACGCTGACCGACACGGCCGCGAGGTACTGCGTCGGGCGCCAGCCGATGTCCCAGGCCCGCCGGATTGCCTGGGCCGCGTACTTCGGCGTGGTGACGTTGACGAAGACGTCGGCACCCGCGGCCTGCAGCATCGCGATCTGCGAGTCGACCGTCGGGTCGCCGACGTCGTACGTGACCTCGGCGACGATCATCCGTTCGGCATGCTCGCCCAGTCCTTCGCGCAGCCCGACCAGATAGTCGCGCCCGAAATCGTCGTTCTGGCGAAGCACGCCGATGCGCGCGTCGGGCTTCGTCTGCAGGATGTGGGTCGCGTAGATGCGGCCCTCGGTGCGGTAGTCGGGCTGTCCGCCCATCGTCCACGGGTAGCGCCGCGGATCGTTCCATTTCGACGCACCCGTGGCGGCGAACAGCTGCGGCACGCCGCGCGCGTTCAGGTACGGGCGGATCGCCGAGTTCGACGGCGTGCCGAGGGTGCCGAAGATGAACAGCACGGGATCCTGCTCGACGAGCCGGCGCGTGCCCTCGACCGCCTTCGCCGGGTTGTAGCCGTCGTCGAGCGAGACGAACTCGATGCGCCGACCGCCGATTCCGCCCCGCTCGTTCAGCATCCGGAAGTACGCGGCCTGCGCGCGGCCGATCGTGCCGTAGGCCGACGCCGGCCCGCTGTACGGCATCGTCTGGCCGATGCGGATGACGGTGTCCGAGGCGCCCGGGTCGTAGCGCGGCTGCGCGAGACCGGTGGCGGCGGCGAACGAAAGCGCGACTGCGGCGATGAACGATGCGAAAAGCGGCTGCACGGGATCCTCTCGGTTCGGCGACACCCCGGGCGCCGCCGGACCGGATTATCCCGTCACTTCGACACGTCCCCCATCACGTCGCCGAAGCGCACCCACGACTTGCCGTCGAAGCGCGTGAGCTGCACCGATTCGATCGGCGCGTAGTCGGTCGGCGAGGTATTGATCTTGATGCCCGGGATGATCGTCGTCGGCACGAAGTCCTTCAGGCTCGCCGCCTGTTTCATGATGTTCTCGCGCGTCAGGTCGTCGCCCGCCTGGCGCAGGACCTGCACGACCGTCTGCGCGACGGTGTATCCGTAGACGTTGGTGTTGTCCTCGATGTTGCCTTCCGGGTAGTACTTCTGCATCCACGCGCGCCAGTCCTTCATCGCCTGCGTGTCGTACCAGCCCGGGTCGGTCGGTTCCATCAGGTAGGCCGACGAGATGATACCGATGCCCTTCTCGGGGCCCGCCGGCTGCATCACCGACGCCACGCCGACCGAGACGTTGGTCAGGTACTGCACCGGCTTCCAGCCGATGTCGTAGGCCTTGCGGATCGCCTGTGCGGCGAATTTCGGCGTGGTCACGTTGATGAACACGTCGGCGCCGGAAGCCTGCAGCGAGACCACCTGCGAATCGACCGTCGGATCGGTGACCTCGTACGAGACCTCGGAGACGATCATCGAACCGGCCTTGTCGCCGAGTGCCTCGCGTACGCCGCTCACGTAGTCCTTACCGAAGTCGTCGTTCTGGTAGAGGATGCCGATCTTCGCGTCGGGCTTCGTCTTCAGGATGTGCTGCGCGTAGATCATCCCCTCGGTGTGGTAGTTCGGCTGCCAGCCCATCGTCCACGGAAAGCGCTTCGGGTCGTTCCACTTCGACGCGCCGGTGGCGACGAACAGCTGCGGCACCTTCTTCGCGTTCATGTACTTCTGGATCGCCGTGTTCGATGGCGTGCCCAGCGGTCCGAACAGGAACAGCACCTGGTCCTGCTCGACGAGCCGGCGCGCGCCTTCCACGGCCTTCGGCGGGCTGTAGCCGTCGTCGATCGAGATGAATTCGATCTTGCGGCCGTTGATGCCGCCCTGGTCGTTGATCATCGCGAAATACGCCGCCTCGGCCCTGCCGATCGTTCCGTAGGCGGAGGCCGGCCCGCTGTAGGGCATCGTCTGGCCGATCTTGATCGTCGTGTCGGTTGCGCCCGGGTCGTATTTCTTCTGTGCCCAGGCCGCGCCGGCGGCGAGCGACAGCATGACGACGCCGGCGAGCGAAGCGATCCCTGCGTTCATGTCGACCTCCTTCGGAGTTGCGCTTCGGCGCGGTCGCGGCGGGGCGTCGCGAGCCTCGTTCGAAGCAGGGTGATGCCGCCGGCGACGCCGGTCGGCATCAGGTAAACGAACGCGATCATCGCCAGCCCGTAGATCGCCCATGGGGCTGCCTTCGAGATCTGGTCTGCGAGATTCGGGACGAACTGGATGAAGAACGCGCCCCAGAGCGCGCCCTGGATCGAAGCCACGCCGCCGATCACGCTTCCGACGAGGAAGATGATCGACAGGAAGATCGTGAAGCTGTCGGGCGCGACGAACTGCACGGCGATCGCGCCGAGCGCGCCGGCCACGCCGGTGAACAGCGCCGAGACGCCGAAGGTCAGCGACTTGAACAGCGACGTGTCGATGCCCATCGCCTGCGCGGCGATCGGGTGGTCGCGAATCGCGACGATCGCGCGTCCGATGCGTCCGCGTAGCAGGTTCCAGGCGATGGCGAACAGCACGAGCGCGATGGCGAGCGTGAAGAAATACAGCCACTGGTCGGCGCTCAGCGGCAGCCCGAAGGGCGCATCGGGCTTGAGCAGCACCAGCCCCTGCACACCGCCGGTCCACTCCTCGAAGTGCTTGTATTTGAGCAGCTGCGGCATCGCCAGCGCGAGCGCGAAGGTGGCCAGCGCGAGATACAGCCCTTCCAGACGCAGCGCCGGCAGCCCGAACAGGAACCCCGCCACGCCGCAGACCAGGCCGGCGAGCGGGATCGTCGCCCAGTACGGCAGCCCCGCGTGCTCCATCGCGATCGCCGCCGTGTAGGCGCCGATCGCGTAGAACGCGCCGTGCCCGAGCGAGATCTGCCCGTTGAAGCCGGTGAGGATGTTCAGCCCGAGCAGCGCGATCGCATAGACGAGCACCATCGTCAGCTGGAACAGCCGGTAGTCGCTGGCGACGAGCGGCAGCGCGCACGCCAGCACGACGACGGCGGGCACGAGCGCGCGCGCGGTCATACGCGCGTAACCTGCCGCGAGCCGAGCAGGCCCGTGGGTCGCACCAGCAGCACGCCGACGAACAGCGAGAGCACGACGGTCAGCTTCAGCTCGGTGCCCATCGAGTTGGCTGCGGAGCCG
>Ga0079224_100003517_pt1 | contig 19847 bp, 13 predicted proteins | sample Stecom2015_FD_80414 | JGI IMG/M metagenome (GOLD analysis project Ga0079224, IMG submission 80414) | Agricultural soil microbial communities from Utah to study Nitrogen management - Steer compost 2015 | ecosystem: Environmental > Terrestrial > Soil > Agricultural land | place: USA: Utah...
GATGTTTTTATGAAAAATGTCATGCCTAATTCGGTTGCATCTAGATGGACACCTCTTTTCGCTGATGTGAATCCTAAAGGACAAAGCAAACGAGTAGGAATAGATATCTTCTGCAAGCATTTCGGCCTGGACATCACCCAAACGATGGCGTTTGGAGACGGCGGAAATGACATTACGATGCTAAAGCATGTGGCTATCGGCGTCGCTATGGGGAATGCCAACCCAGAAGTAAAAGAAATCGCGGATTACATTACAACGGACGTAGACAACGATGGTATCTGGAACGCTTTGCGCGATTTTAAAGTGATATAGAAAAATATGGACGCAATGTTTGCGCCCATACAAATTTATTCTTCAACAAAACTTTCTTTAGCCGCCAGGTAGCGTTCGGCTTCTAACGCTGCCATACAACCCGTACCTGCTGCTGTAATAGCTTGGCGATATACATGGTCTTGCACATCTCCACTAGCAAAGATACCTGGTATATTGGTCGCGGTACTATCCGGTTTTGTAATCAGATATCCGGTTTCATCCATATCAAGAATACCTTCAAATAACTCTGTATTTGGCTTATGCCCAATTGCCACAAAGAACCCTGTAATATCTAAATGGTTCACTTCCTGAGTCTGATTATTGATGATACGCACGCCGGTAACTCCTGTTTCGTTCCCTAATATTTCTTCCGTCTCGGTATTATACATGATCTCGATATTCGGCGTATTCATCACGCGATGTACCATGGCTTTAGACGCCCTAAATTCATCCCGACGTACCAACATGTATACTTTCCTACACAATTTGGCTAAGTATGTCGCCTCTTCCGCCGCGGTATCCCCTGCACCTACGATCGCTACATCTTGACCTTTGAAAAAGAAACCATCGCAGACTGCACAGGCAGAAACACCAAATCCATTATATCTCTCCTCAGAAGGCAATCCCAACCATTTTGCAGTGGCACCTGTCGCGATCATAACCGTTTCCGAAGAAACCCAAGTCGAACTGTCAATCTCCACTTTATGCACCCCTCCATCTTTCGAGAATTCCACTTTCGTCGCGTAACCAAAACGCACTTCTGTTCCGAAGCGTTCGGCCTGCGCCTTCAAATCTTCCATTAAAACAGGCCCGGTAATGCCTTGCGGATACCCGGGAAAATTATCTACTTCGGTTGTTTGTGTCAACTGTCCTCCAGGAACAATACCTGTATACACTACGGGATGTAAATCGGCTCTAGCTGCATAAATAGCTGCCGTATAACCCGCAGGTCCTGATCCAATAATCAAGCACTGTAAATGCTCTATTTCTTCCGTATTTGCCATTATTATTTACCTATCTTCTATATTATTTACCAAATTTCCCCTGAAGCTGCTTAAGCATGTCTTCTGTAATGGGTTTAGCAGGAACCTGTTCCTTACGCGGCCGGTCCTTGTTTACTTCTTCTTTGCTATTTTGTTGTTGCTCTTTCTTTTTACTGCGATGTGCATTCCATAACTTTTCCAATACTTTTTTGGTATAGCGCGGAAAATCACCTTGTTGCATCCAAGCGTAATAGCTGGGTTCTACATCAAACACATCGATTACTTTTTTACCTTTATGTTTACCAAAATTGATACACGGGTCGCCATCCTCGTCATACACTAAGCGGCCAGCGAAATCAACCGGATTGCTCAGATTGGTAAACCGATGTAAAGCTTCCACATCATTCACCACGGGTATCGTTACATTTCCATGTTTATCTTCAAAAGCTGCTCCTTCGTATTTTGAAAGTTGCGCTTTCAACACTTCGTATGTAGCTCGCACATCGGCTTCAGCAGTATGCGCATTTTCCAATGATGCATCACAATAAAACTTGTAGGCCGCTTTCAAAGTACGTTGTTCCATTTGATGGAAAATATTCTGCACGTCGACAAAAGCCCTTCCCTCTAGCGAAAAATCTACCCCGGCACGCAAAAACTCCTCCATCAACATGGGTACATCGAATTTATTGGAGTTATATCCTGCTAAATCAGCATCTCCTAAAAAGTTTTTGATTTCCTCGGCTCGTTCTTTAAACGGCGGAAGATCTTTCACATCTTCATCATAAATCCCGTGAAATATAGAAGATTCAGCTGGTATAGGCATCTCGGGGTTAACCTTAATCGTCAATACCTCTTCTTTGCCTCCTGGTGATATTTTTAATATGGATAACTCAACGATACGATCTACGGCAATATTTACCCCCGTAGTTTCCAAATCAAAAAAGGCCAAGGGGCGTTTTAATTGTAATTCCATCTAATAGCGATTGATTATAAACTCTCGTACAGCAAATGTACAAAACTCTTTGGTCTTGTTAAACACATCACCGATTAATGACATAATTATCACCGTAAATAAAAAAATCCCCGGCTTTCGTCGGAGATTCGCTTTTCGTATGCTAACAAATATTTTATCCTAATATATTTTTCAATGTATTGACTTGATGGTCCGCTAGTTTTTGAAGAGGGCTGGAAGCCATCATCTTCATCATCATATTAAGCTCAGCCTCGATTACAAACGTTGCATTTGTAGTGTCTACACCTTTATCTTCCAGTTTCCACCGTAAAGTTAGTGCAAAAGGAGCTTCTTCGATTGGGATGCAGATAATTTCCTTATTCACTACCCGCTGGCGGATTTTCAACGCTAGCTTTGCCATATTCTTGATCGTAAAACGAGCTTCGTCCTCTGTCGACGACCAATTGTCAATATTATCGGGCATCAGCTGTTCGTGGTTGTTCATGTCTGCCAAAAAAGCATAAACCGCTTCTATGGGTTTATGAATATCAACATTATTTTGAATAACAGTCATATACTTCGTTTTTAATACGTTATTCTCCTGTCCACGTTGACGGATCTTTACGCCATTGTTCCAATAACGCTACATCAGATTCCAAAATATAGCCGTTGTTAACCGCTACATTGATCAGCGCGTCATAGTTGCACAAGCTAAAGAACGGACATTTAGCATCTGCAAAATTTTTGACCGCCTGGTCAAAACCATAAGTAAAGATGGAAACTAATCCTACCACATTACATCCCGCTTCGCGTAATGCTTCTACAGCCAGCAAACTGCTCTTGCCGGTAGATATTAAATCTTCTACTACGACCACGCGCTGTCCGCTAACAACTTCTCCTTCGATAAGATTTTGACGACCATGGTCTTTCGCACTACTGCGAACATATGTAAAAGGTAAACCTAGGTCTTGAGCTACCAATACGCCTTGAGGTATTCCCGCTGTTGCCACACCTGATATCATTTCTACGGTTCCAAACTCCTCTTGAATCAACTGCGATAGCTGTTGGCGAATATAAGTTCGGATTGCCGGATGTGATAATGCAATACGATTATCACAATAAATTGGAGACTTCCAACCTGACGCCCAAACAAAAGGGTTTTTAGGTTGTAATTTTATTGCTTTAATTTGCAATAAGGATTCAGCAATTTTTTGTTCAACCTCATTTAACTTATTCATGGCGCAAATTTATAAAATTTATATGAACGAATCTCAGCTTATTTTAGCCGATTTTCTTCCAAAGAAACTACCGAATGTTCAAACAATTGGTTTACAAGACATTGATCTCGAAAAACTTTTTCAAGCGTCTAAACATAAAGCGACAAAAGATATTACCTATCTATATATACATTGGGATATAGAGAAAGTTTTCAAATCCATCTTACAAAACCTTGAAATTATCAAAGCAGCAGGGGGATTGGTCAAAAATGGAGATGGGGAGTACTTGTTTATACATCGACTGGGGAAATGGGATCTTCCTAAAGGGAAAGTAGAAGATAACGAAAAGATGCGTGAAGCAGCCGTTCGGGAAGTAGAAGAGGAATGTGGTATCTGTATAGACTATCTGGGACCAAAGTTACAAACAACCTATCATACCTACATGATGCGCGGAAAATTTGTACTCAAACAAACCAATTGGTACGAAATGGGTGTGAACAAATCACCGAAGTTGATTCCCCAAACCGAGGAAGATATTACGGAGGCCCGCTGGATTGATAAAGATGATTTTGATATCGTGCTGGAAAACACTTATCCGCTGATTGCTTATATTATACAAGAAGTTTAAGGGTCCGTTCCCTTAAACTTCTTACTTTCCTACTTAATACCCAGGGTTTTGCTCTAATTCGGTATTCCGGTTTATTTCATCGCGATGAAACGAGGTGAAATACATTTTATCGTTCCAACTTCTATTTTCGATTCCTGGATCGATCGTATTAACCGTGTAACTATAATCATAGTTTTCTTTGTCATATTTGTAAACAGACACTTCTCTCCCTGGCTTCAACTTTCCTTCCACTTTGATAGTTGTTACTTTTCTCCCCAACGTTTCGGGAGCAATCATCCATCGTCTTGTATCGAAGAAGCGATGTTCCTCATAAGCAAGTTCTACCCGTCGTTCATTACGATAGCGTTGTTTCAAAGTCTCGCCCGAATCTTTTATTTCCGGCATGCCAACACGGTATCTGACCTTGTTCAGCCATAGCCTGGCCTCGGTTTCCTCGCCCAGTTCAATACACGCCTCCACGTAGTTAAGGATAGCTTCTGTATAACGCAACAAGGGCCAAGGAATGGTTTGCCGGGTATTTTGATCTTCAATAGTAGGATCGGCGTCAACAAATTTACGATAATAATATCCGGTGTAAGAGCCGTTCCAATCCTCTACAGGACTGTTCCTCGTGTCTAGTCCGTGCTGGACTCTCTTGGTTCCTGAGCCGCTACCAATCTCGTATTGGCCTGTTTGTATTTGATTAAAAGGATCTCTACCTTTCACATCATCAGTACGTGGTTTCCAATCAGCACCATCATGCAGAATAGACGCATAAAAACGAGGATCTCTATTGTCATAGGGTGCAGCCTTATGGGTAGCATTTTCCCAGCTAAATTTACTTCCGTCGATCATTTCATAATCATCTATCAACAGTTGCGTTGGGGTATTCCCTGCCCAATTGTGATAACCGTTAGGACCGTTATCTCGACCTACCCATCCTCCACGCTCATCTTTTATGTCAACAAAGAAGCGACCTAAAATAAGATCTTTCTTACCTTCGCCATCAGCTACCGTACTGCCTCCACCCATAGCGATCGCTATATAATTCGCCTTGCCATCTTCGGGCTCTTCGGGCTCTGCCAAATCCAATTTATATTGATATTCCGTATAATCCAAGACCGCTTTACTAGCCTCTTTGGCACGCCGCCAACGCTCCGTTCTGTCTCCCTCAGTATAACCGATATATTCTGGTGTTTCATAGTTGTTCAGCAGCGATGATTTAGATTTTGCTGTTCCGTTATCATACAGGTCACTAGCAGCATACGTCAGCACACGTGCCTTTAACGCTAAGGCAGCCACCTCATTAGCTCTACCATCGACCCGTGCGATACCATCAAGAAGAAGTGCTGCCGAGTCGCAATCACCTACGATAAACTCGACACATTCTTCAAAAGTACTTCTTTTCATGGTGTAGCTTTCCGAACCCAATCCATATACGAAATCAACAAGAGGTACCGCTCCATATTGACGTAGAAGCTGCTGGTAGTAATAAGCTCTTAAAAAATAAGCCTCTCCCAGCAATTGGTTTACCAAATCAGGATTATCGAATTGTGGTGCATGCAGGTTGGCAATAGCAATATTCGTGGCTCGGATTCTCGTATACATCAAATCGAATCTATAGGTCTCTAAGATATACCCTTGATTGGCATCGTTAGACCGCGCTTCCGTCACTGTATTGATACCTCTTCCAGGGTGGGTAAACAATGCTTCATCTGTTAAGGAAGCCATTTGCTGTTCGTAAAAGCCACCTACCCCAAGCCCATTATAAATTTCAAATATGAAAGCCTCGGCCAAGGCTCCATCGGCCCACACGACTTCTTCAGGAACTTCCCCCAAAGGTTGTGTACTTACGAAATCATCGTTACAGGACATGCATACCATACCCATCAACACCATATATATAATATTTCTTATTCTCTTCATATTCTCGATTTTTAAAATGAAACCATTATTCCGGCATTAATTAATCTTGCCTGTGGATAATATTGTCCAAGTTGGTTTGTAGCCTCTGGATCGAGCACCTTGATCTTGCTCCATGTCATCAGGTTTAATCCGCTCACATACACGCGCAGATTACTTATTCTCGCCCGCTCTAATAAATTTGCTGGAAGGTTATAACCCAATTCTACGTTTTTCAACCGAAGGTAGTTCGTACTCCGTAACCAATATGTATTGTCATACGAATAGTATTGGTCACTTCGGTCGGTAATTCGAGGGTGTTTGTCGCTCGGATTGTCGACTGTCCATCTATTTTCATAAAAATCCAGCAAATAATTACCGATAGCCCCTGATTCATCGGTTCCAACACGCAACTCCCCACCAGCAGCCCCTTGAAGCAGCACACTCAAGTCAAAGTCGCCGTAAGTCAATCCCAAGTTTATACCACCTTGAAACCGAGGCTCTGTATTCTTATCCCGGCGCACCCGGTCATTTGGTGTTATCTTACCATCGTTGTCGTAATCGACATACTTCATGTCTCCCGGGCGTAAATTTCCGGTGATATCACTGTAATCGATCGCATTTGCATCGATATCCGCCTGATCTTTAAATACACCATCATATATGTAATATAACTCTGCATTGATGGCTCTTCCGGTACTTCTTTGCCATTCTGGTGCTCCCGGTGCCTCATCCCAAAACACAATCTTATTCCTTGAATACCCACCATTTACCGATACGCGATAGCCTAACTTGCCGATCTGATCCTGCCAACCGACGTTAAATTCCCATCCAGAATTATCTACTTTTCCTAAGTTTTCAGCTGGCAACGTCATACCGGTACTCTGTGGAATAGAAGCATTCCTACGCCATAATATGCTGTTACGGCTATTTTTGAACACATCAAATTCAGCATTCATTTTGCCATCGAAAAACTGCATATCCAACCCGAGGTTGTAGTTGTTTGCCACCTCCCAGGTAATGAAATTGTTCGGAACACGGCTTTCATAAAGGGATTTCACCAAGTCTCCACCAATGATATAGGTACCAAAAGCATAGGTAGAGAAATATTGATATTCCTGTAAGGCATCATCGTAATAAATATTATCGTTACCCATCTGCCCATAAGACGCACGCAGCTTCATATAGTTAATAAACGAAATATTGTCCTTCCAAAAGTTCTCCTCCGACACCAGATAACCCAACATAGCTCCCGGGAAAAACCCATAACGTCTATTTTCAGGGAACATATAAGAGCCATCATAACGCCACAAAAACTCTGCGATATACTTACTTTTATAGTTATAACCGATACGACCAAAATAATTTAAACGAGCTCTTTCCCAAGCACCTCCATCATTGTCCTTTTCAGCGTCTCCACCAGCAAATAGGTAATCTATGTTCTCCGAAATAAAGTAACGTCTAAACGCACTGAAGTTATCGTTGCGGATGGTTTCCCTATTGACACCGGCCAATAAATTAAGAGTATGATCGTTGATCGTCTTATCGTAGCTCAAAACAGCCCCCAGTAAGACATTTGTCTGGTCTTCATCCAATTGCGTTAGGTTAGGATCGGCAGGACCACGTCTACCCGCTTCCAGTTTAGGGGTTACGCCGTCATCTTCATATCCACCCTGCCACGTATACAGATACCATGGAATAGACCACGTCTTCTGCTTTTTGCCAAATTTGTCGATAGAAGCGTTTAGGGATAATTTTAAGCCTTCCACCCATGGATTCGTAATATCCACCTGTCCGTTGGTCTGTAGATAATACTGCTTGTCACGATCATAACCTGTTTGATCGGTTGTAATGACGACAGGGTTTTCTCCATGTTCAATATCCGGTCCCGGTAAACCATTTGGCCAAAACGCAGGCATCGTCGGGTTACCACGCATCAGCATGCGAAAGATCGTCCCGGCACCTTTCGTTGGATAATTTCTATTTTCCTGGCGACCTAACACCCCAAATTGTGTTTTGATATAGGGATTGATATCCGCGTCCAGGTTAATCCTAAAATCATATTGCTTGTACCCCGTTGCCGAATTTTTATAGAAACCATCTTGATCCTGAAAACCTAGTGACATCAAGTAGCGCATATTCTCAGATCCACCATCAAGCTGTAAATTGTGCCTACTCTGAGGCGACCAGTTCTTTAAGGTGGCATCGTACCAATCGGTATTGGGATATCCCCACGGATCACTGCCATTCCTAAACAATTCCCGTTCATCAGGCGAAAACGGGGCTTCCACACGGTTACCATTCGGCCGTTCGTAGAAACCGTTTGAGTTAAACCCCGTCAAGGCGTTACTCCACTCGTCTACCGGCAGTTTAAATATTTCTAACTCATTTCTCAATTCCGCATATTTAACGGCGTCGGTCAATTTAGGGATAACAGTAGGTTGTGAAAACCCTTGGTTAAAGGTATATGACAGTTTAGGTTTGCCAGAACTTCCCCGCTTGGTCGTCACCAATATCACGCCGTTTGCGGCACGAGCACCGTAAATAGCGGCAGAAGCATCTTTCAAAACGGAGATATTGTCGATGTCAGCAGGGTTTAGTCGCTCAAAACCACCCTGTCTCGCCGGTATACCATCGATCACGATTAGCGGACCGCTGTCACCCAACGTATTCGTTCCTCTTATTTTTATACTGGAGCCGTCGTATCCTGGTTCGGCACTACCATTTGTCGCCACAACACCGGGCACTCTTCCGGCAATAGCGTTAGACAGGTTCAATGCCGGCGATTTCGCTAATTCCTGTCCTTTAACGGCCACAACAGACCCTGTGATGGTTTCCCGCTTTTGTGTACCATAACCCACGACAACAACCTCGTCCAGCTGTGCCTGGTCTTCTTCCAGTACAATATTCATCGGAGCTTGCTGATAGGCCACTTCCTGTGTGAGATATCCGACATACGTAAATCTAAGAATAGCGTTTTCATTCTCCACTTCCAATGAAAATTTTCCTTCCGCATCCGACAATGTAGCGCGGTCAGTGCCAAGTTGTGCAACCGAAACGGAGGCTAGCGGCTCGTTGTTCCTATCTCTAATTACGCCAGATGCTATTAGCTTTTGATTTTCGTTTTTCTTTCTAAGTAAGACACGTTGTTTGCCGACATATTCGACCATGAGACCCTCACTATCCAATATGGGCAATAATATGTCTTTCCAATGTGTCTCCTTGGCATCGATTTCCTTGACAGTGATATGTTGAATCAAGTTATCATTATAGATAAAGGAAATCGCGGTCTGCTCTTCAATAGAAAGCAACAGGTTTTTCAATTTAACATGGTTATAACGGATGGAAACTGTTTCTTGGGCAACAGACTCATGCGCCAGTAAACTGGAAGAAAAACAGACGATAAATAATACTACTAATTTTAACAATAACAACCACTTAAGGTAATGAGAAATGCGCACATGTATTTCAGCATGCGAAGTTATTTTCATACTTTTGTCTTTTAAAATTTAATCAATTGAGCATCTAACTTTCCTACGGCCGGATGCTCATGGTTAACAAGTTTCAAGGGTATATCTTTTTCAAAAGAGGTATACCCTATTTTTATTTGGATGTGTTTAGGTCATATGCTTCTACTTTATATAAATGATACCATTATTAACGTTATAGCTAAATTTCACGCCTGTTTTCTGCAACAAGTCCAGCACCTGCTCACAGGATCGTTCTTGGAACACGCCTGTAAATAACTGTTTGTCTAGGTTTTTATTTTCTACGACAATTGTTTTATTGTACCAACGCTCCATTTTTTTGACCGCTTCTGTTAATGAGTCGCCATTGAACACCAGTTTATTTTCTACCCACATTGTCTCCAGCGCCTTGTTCTTATCGACCGCATTTTTTTTATAATCCACAAATTCCGCTATATCATTCTCTTTTAATCCTCCGGTCACTGCTCCCATACTCTTCTTATCGAACTGGCGGTTACGGTTCAAAACTTCTACTTTATCGCCGGGACTCAACATATAATCATTCTTTTTATCTCCCTTCTCCACGTGTAGCTTAACTTTTCCCTCCATCAGCGAGGTCACAGTTTTTTCCTCTTCTGGATACGCCCGAACATTAAACACTGTCCCCAACACTTTAATCTCTGTATCCAAAGCATTTAAATAAAGTGGAAGAGCCTCATTTTTTGCAACAGAAAAATAACCTTCCCCTTCCAGCATCAATATACGGTGCGCCTTCCCATATCCCTTTTTAACTTTTAAAAGGCTTTCACTATTCAACCAAATTTCTGTACCATCACTCATCCGAAAGAATTTCCGTTCGCCTTTTTCTGTTGTCATTTCTAACCATTCATTTTGTTTTTCCAAAGGGAAGTGTGGCCTGTTGATTATCAACCAAAAAGCAATAGCCAAACAGACAATACAGGTAGCAACAATAAGATAATGGTTTTTCCAAAAAATAGATTGTGTTTTTTCGGGATACGGTATTTGACATAAATCGTTAGGTTTTGTCTTTTCATAGATAATCTCAGCCTCCAAACGCTCCTTGTTGTCGTCGTCACGTCTTTCTAGGTACTGCAGCAAAAGTTTCTTTTTTGCATCGGTCTCTGCCAATACAAAAAGAGTGTTTCTCTCCGCTGAAGATAGCGTGCCCTCCAACAACTTCTTTAACAGTTCCAAATAATATTGTTCGTTTGTGGACATGGATAGCTTTTAGTATACATTAATATAGACACAACAAATCAACAAAACCCTCAATACAATTTTATTTTTTTTTATTAAGCGCGCACCATAGCTTCTGGATTGCTATTTGGATATGCCGGTCTACCGTATTGATGGAGATCCCCATCATCTGGCCAGCATCTTTATAGGAATAGTTTTCATCTTTTACGAGGCGAAAGACCTGTTGGGTTTTAGCCGGAAGTTTCGCTATTGCGTTCTCGATCTCCATCACGTTTTCATTTGAAATAAAAATGTCTTCTGGATTTAGGGAATCCAAAAACTGATAATCAGCCAACTCTTCATGCCCCACATACTCCATCTGTCGAATACGAAGGTAGTTTAAACACTTGTTTTTAATTGTCCGCAGCAGATAGAGTTCTACAGAGGTTACATGCTGTAAATCGGCTCCGAGATGCCACATCTTCCACATCACCTCAGACGCGATATCCTCTGCGATAAATTTATCCTTTACATAAAACCCAGCGTAACTTTCCAAGAACTTGAAATTGGCCACAAAAAACGATTTGAAGACCTCTTGTCGACGCTCTATAGCTATTTCTCTCTTATTATCCTCACTTAATGGTTTAAAATACATGGTTGCGTAAAGCTATTGTAATTTGCAAAATAACAAATATATTACAATTTGCGCACATAAAAACCAGAAATAACGGAAAAATCTTGATTAATAGATCACTCTTACCTTATAAAGTTTTAAAAAAGGCAGGTTAATCATCCTATCGGGGTTACGCATGTAAATGTTAAATGTCCACCAACTCTCTTCTGCTTTTGTGTACACCAGATGGTTACTGTGCGATGAATAATTAACCGATTTAACATGAGGTATATCTAGTTTGTCAAAAGGTGTGAATTCGCGTTTATCAATATTGTATACAAACACATGGTGATGTGTGGTGATTAAAAATCTATGGTGATCCACCTGCGATAGGTCGTGTCCCCCGTTTTCCGGAAGTGTATCCTTATATTCAAGTTGTAAACGAACAGTCCCATTTTCTTTTTTAAACTCATAACATCTTACATCATCAAATCCCAATACAAAAAGTCGATTCTTTTCATGATGCCATACGGCACCATGTCCAGAGTAGAGTGTATCCTTAAAGAGCAGTTCCTCAGATTTTGACCGATGGTATATCTCTATACTATTCCCCTTAGGGTGGGTTGAGTTGGCTACAGCGATGAAGCCGCCAGGAAGTAGGGCAGCAGAATGCGCCATAGGTGTATTTGCATAAAACTCTACCTTTCTGCTTGCTACATCCACTATACAGGTTGCACCTCCTGAAGAGGTGAGCAGGATTTTAGTATTGTTGTCTATAGGTTTGCATTCATCAAAAGGTACCAGTAGTTTTTGATACCGCGCCGGCAGGTATGCTTTCGCTTCGCTAACACGCCAAGACCATATCACAGCAGTTGTATCATTCCCTTTCTTGGGATCTACAATCAAAACTTTATCATCTCCAGAGGCTAATAGAGTCCCTTTAGGGATAGTAGACAGTACCTGCCCATTCACGTAGCTAACGCTATAAATCAATAGAAACAGTAAGAAGATTCTTTTCATATAAAACATTTCATTAAAGCCAAAATTGTCAAATATCCCTAACCTCATCGTTGAAATTTGGGATTTATAATCTCCCAATCATTTATGTGAGAGGGTTGATGTTCCTTTTTTACAATTTCATTAAATTTTTGGATTAATTCGGGATAATCATTCGCTAAATTATTCACTTCATTTGTATCTTTTTCCAAATCAAAAAGCATCCAAGGAGATTTCTCGTAAGTTTTACGACGTATATCAATTTTCACTCCTTTCCATTTGCCCATCCTAATAGCTACCTGTCCACCTTTTTCAGGGTATTCCCAATACACATACTCATGCTTCTTTTGTGCCGTATTATTACCTAGCAAGGTAGGTAAAAAAGAAATGCCATCTGTATTCCTCGGATTCTGATTAGTGAGATCTGCCAAAGTAGCCATCAAATCATATTGAACGGAAACAAGATCGGTAACTGAAGCGGCTTTAATTTTCCCTGGCCATCTCACTATGAAGGGCACACGGATTCCTCCTTCAAAAACGTCCATTTTCAAGCCACGTAATCCCGAAACACTATTGAAAAATGCAGATTGAACTCCTCCGTTAAAGGTTGTACCATTATCACTCGAAAACATAATGATGGTATTTTCGTCCAACCCCAATGCAGCCACCTTTTCCATTATTTTACCTACCTGTGCATCTAAGTAAGTAATCATTGCAGCATACGTCGATAGGGGATGCTTTGCAGGCGCATAACCTTGTTGTCCATAGTAAGGTTTCTCATTCTCAAACTCGCCTATATACTGGTCGATATATTGCTGAGGAGCTTGGAGCGATACATGGGGCTGTGGAAACGGGAGATATAGGAAAAACGATCGTTCTCTGTTGTCTTCGATAAACGCTAGCACATGTTTTGTCATAACGTCACCAGCGTATTCAAGACCGACATAAGAATCAAAATCCTTGTCGGTTACTTTCGTTGAATCCAACTGTCGGTGAACGTTAATTATCGGATTGTTCAGTTCCAACGGTTCATCGTTTAACCATATATGTGTAGGATAAAAATTATGAGCCTGTTTTTGGTCGAGGATACCTACATAGAAGTCAAAGCCTTGTTTAAGAGGAGATCCTGTTGTATTGTGCATACCCAACCCCCACTTCCCGACCATACCGGTAGTGTATCCCGCTTTTTTTAACATTTTTGGAAGTGTATAAATATCTTCCGGGAGCGGCATTTGACCAGCTTCCAGACTATCGGCAAAGCCCCCCATCTCATAATTCCCGCGGATATATGAATGCCCAGCATGTTTACCGGTAAGCAACATACAACGAGCCGGAGCACACACCGGCATACTGGTGTAGTGATCTGTAAATTTCATCCCTTCCTCACTAAGCTTATTTAAATGAGGAGTTCTAATTTTACGTTGTCCATAAGGTTCTATTTCTCCGTAACCTAAGTCGTCTGCATAGATATAGATGATGTTTGGAAGTTTCTGCTTACTATTTTCTTGCCGTGCTTGAGGAAACAACGGTTGAATCCATAGTATCATCAACACATTAATTATGGTAATCGTTTTTTTCATCAATTTTAAATTTACGACACTTTCCAAATTACTTGTTCAATTTAAACTCAGAAACAATCAAATAATGATCAGAAGGAAATCCTGTTGGCCATTCCGAGATAATTTTTGTACTGCTATTTCTCAAGGATTCCCCTTTATAATAAAGCTGATCAATCCGGACATTGTTATGGTGTGTATATCCCGGATATCGATCTACATCAGGATACAAACTACGGTAAGCATCCGTAAATCCAGCTGCCAACATACTTTCAGCCGCCAAGCTTTCACCTCTATCTGTGTGGGGAATGGCATTAAAATCGCCTGCAAATACGATTGGTATGCTATCAGAAGCCAAGAATCTCGCTTCATGGAAGTCGAAAACCGCAGGAAACTGCGCCATACCATACCAATTTGACATGACATACATATCCTGTGTTTTACTGATTGCTATCTTTACTCCTACATTCATGAAAGTAGCGGTCTCCGGAACGTAAACTTCTTTAATCGGATAGCGACTGAGCACAGAGATATTTGTTCCCTGATTCAAATAATCTCTGTCAATAGTCGATGCATAATAGAATCCGAGCTGATCAGCTATAAAGACTCCGGAAGAATATGTCTCCTGCAACATCACCAAATCAACATTTTCTTTTTTTAACATCTCCACAATACGAACCCTGGAATCCCAATTATCTTTTTCAATTGTATTATGCTTTCCCCCGTGGTGAATATTCCAATTGCCGACCTTGATGTTTGCAAGTTCATGCTTTAACGGCTGTATAGCTGGTTCGAAATAGGCTGCGTAAGAATCTGCTATCTCTTGTGGTGACAATACGCTGTTCCACACCAACAAATTATCCATATCGAATTCCGATGGAAAAAGACTTTCTTTCGCAATAATTCCATCTACAATATCCTCATTGACTATTACCTGACCATCATCCAGTGCATATATTTTTAGCAAAGGTGCTATCCGCATAAAGTCCCTTACCTGATGTACCGTGTAGGGATTGTCCATCAGTTCAGCTCTGATTTTCATAACAGGTTCCAAAATCTTTGAAAGATCCGTTTCTTCCTGTTTATCTTCTTTATCGGACAAGGTTTTGTATAGTCCTTTGGGGTCGACAATCAAACTTTCAAATTCAGCAAGTGTTAACTTTCCTAATCCCAAACGATGGAATTCGTCCACTAATTTCTGCAGTTTTCGTCTGCCATCAGCTATCTTTCCCTTAATTTCCGATATTGAATGAGCATCCGAACCATTCGAACCAATCATCAAAGATCGTGAGCTTGAAAAATCAAAGCCCTTAGTATCAGCAACATTAAAAATAGCCACTTGATCCCCATCATAAAACAAGCGTATTTCTGCCTTCTCTCTACTATACGACATTGCCAATTGATGCCATCTATTGTCATTTAATAAGCGTTTGCCTTCAGCATCCAATTCGTATTCATGTGTTAAGCGACGATTTCCAGCTCCCATATTCCATGCCCATACTCCTTCAGATATATAAAAAACCCAACCGCTTTCTTTCTGAGCAGCTAAACTTCTCGTATTAAAATCTTTGTTCGAGAGGATTACAGATGCTTTGTTATTGTCCATGCCACTCTTAATCCAAAACAGCACTGTAAAATTCTCAACAGTATCCAAACCGATATTAACATCATGCAGTACAATCCTTTCTTTTGAATTGTCTGGTGATACCCGCAATGCTTTTCCATCAAAACTATTAACAAACGAAACATTCTTCCCGTTCGTTATAAAAGAGGAACCAGTGGTACTATTAACTGTATTTTCAAAATCAAAATGAAGTATCGGTTCCGACGTTCTGTCTTGTGCGGATCCATCTTTCGTCGTCTCTTTATTGGTAACAATAGCAGATAGTAGGAAGAAAAATCCGACAACTAAATGAATGTTCATCTATGTTCGTTTACGTGAATTAATAATTTGGGTTCTGTTCCAAAGCAGGATTAAGATCTATCTCTGTATAAGGTATAGGCCATATATAATCCCTTGCCGGATCAAATTGCCGATTCTGTATCAGTTTTCCTTGATAATCATATATTGGCTTATTCATGTCCTCTTCAATGGTCTTCCATCTTCTTATATCATAAAAATAAGATCCTTCACCTGCCAACTCTATACGACGTTCCAGCCGTATCGCCTCTCTCATTTCTTCCTTGTTAAGCCCTTCGTTCAATGGGGGCATTTCCACAGTAGGTCTCGTGCGAATACTATTCATCGCGGCATAAACATCTTCTGTAGGCCCAGATAATTCATTTAGTGCTTCAGCATACATTAAGAGCACATCTGCATAACGAATCTCCACATAGTTGGTTTCAGAATTCGTTAATGTTCCGGGAGTGGTTTCATTATATTCCGTAAACTTCCGAAAAGTATAGCCCGTTTGATGTAGATCAGCTGTTGTGGCTGTTCGATTACGCCACGGTGCACCGATATACACGATAGATTGTTCAAAACGCGGATCTCTATTCTTATAGGGGTCTTGCGGATTATATAGCGGACTTTCCTGAATAGATAAGCCATCTTTCATTTGGTAGACATCTACCAACCCCTGCACAGGGGCTTGTGTACTATACTGAGCCATAATGATATCATACGTGTTAACCAGCTCCGGTGCTCTAAAACGTATATCAAATATAATCTCCTGGTTTCCTTCATTAGCTTTACGGAAAATACCATTATAATTTGGATAAAGCTCGTACCTATTTATTTCCAGAATCTGTTCTATCGTATTTACTACTTCTGGATATTCATGATCCTGAAGCAATACACGTGCTTTTAATGCCCAAGCTGCTCCTTTTGTCGCTCTACCGTCTTCCGCTGCGGGATAGGATACCGGGAGCACAACAGCCGCATCATCCAAATCGTCAAGGATCTGTTGACGCACCTCTTGATAGGTGTTCCGCGGCAGAGTAGCCTGTTCGTCTGGATTAGGTTCGTCTAACATTAATGGCACACCATGAAAGAGGACATTTAAACGTTGGTAATAAAAAGCACGAAGGAATTTCGCCTCTCCTATAACTCTTGTTCGAAGATCTTCATTCATTTCAGCATTTCCGATATTCGACAGTAGTGTATTACACCTGCCTATTCCTCGATAACACCCTTTCCACATGGCATCATTCATCCCTATTGTCGTAGCATTATGTACCCCAGCTGCAAAATCATTAGCATTACGTTGATTGTCATAGTTGAACGCATTGGGGCTCATAGCTTCAAACATAAAAGGGGGCTGTGCGTTATATAGCTCAGCATGAGTAAGTGCTTGATAACAGCCCGTTAGCGCGTCCAATACATGCTGTTCATTTTTCCAATAAATATCTTGGCTATAAAAATCAGTTGGCTGTGTATCTAGCATATCACTACAACCTACAAGGGAGGCTGTCGATAATGCAAAAATTACATATATAGTCTTTTTCATAATTTAATTCTTATTAAAACGTCAGGTTTAATCCCATTGTCATCATTTTCACACTTGGATATTGGTCAATGTTCGTTGCCAAAATATCTCTCTCCGGATCAAAAGACTTAACTCCTGTAAACGTCAAGAGGTTTTGTGCATTTACAAAAATAGTAGAACGACTAATCCCCAGACGCTTATTGAATGCCGGATTGAACGCATAATTTAACTGTATGTTTTTCAATCTTAAATACGAAGCATCTTCCAACCAGAAGTCTGAATCTGAAAAATTTTCAGCGGTATATTGATTACGTGCGGTAACTCGCGGCAATCTGGCATTCGGATTTTCCGGTGTCCAAGCGTCTGTAAGCCATTCTTTGGTTATACCTGCCCCATTGTTAAAAGGAGAGGCCATATTATTGTTAGGCCGTACAAATATATCGCTGATTCCCTGCCAAATAGTATTCAGCGATAAAGACTTGTAACTAAATCCAATGTTAAATCCATAAGTGTAGGATGGGAATGTGCCCCCGGCAATATACCTATCGTTGCCATCGATAATTCCATTATTATCGCGATCTATATATTTTACATCGCCCGGTCCGACACGATTCGTTATCGTCGGATAATTTGCCACCTCCTCTTCTGTCTGAAACAATCCATCCGTTTGCAAGACAAACCATGAATCTATCGGTTCTCCTTCTTTTGTTATCCTCGCACCACTGATTATCACTTCTCCTTTTAGGTCAGCAACCTTATTTTTCACGTGGCTGATATGTCCTCCTATCGTATAATTAAAATTGTCTCCTATACCGTCGCTATAATTTAGACCGATTTCAAACCCTTTATTATCTACTGTTGCAATATTCCTTACCGGTCCTGCTAATGAGCCCACTTGTGATGGTAACGCAATATCCCGAAGGATATCGTCTGTTCTTTTATAAAAATACTCCAGCTCTCCGCTCAATTTACCGCCTAGGACACTCCAATCTAAACCTACGTTGGACATTGTAGTTGTTTCCCATCTCAACCTAGGATCCCGGTATTGCACGATCGCTGTACCTCCCCCGTTATATACACCTCCGAAAGGATATCCGTAGCCGACGGATACCGCGTTGACATACTGAAATCTTCCTATTTCCTGGTTTCCTATCTGTCCCCACGAACCACGTATCTTGAGTTCATCTATCCAGCTTACATCATCCATAAATGGTTCTTCGGAAACCCTCCATCCTGCCGAAAAAGACGGAAAGAGGCCCCATTTATTCCCTTTTGCAAATCGAGAAGAACCATCATACCTGCTATTCGCTTCAAAGAGATATCTGTCTTTATATGAATATTGTAAACGGACAAAATAGGATATCAATGCGTCAACAGTAGACATTCCCGATACGAAGGGATCTCTTGTACCTGCATTCAACTCGTCTAAATCTCCATCAAGATAACCTGTTTTCTGCGCCTCAAAATTCGCAGTTGTGAATTTCTCGATGCTATGCCCCAGTAAGAATGCAAAATTATGTTTCTCATTCAGATTTTCCTCATAACGTATCATGTGTGTAAAATTGAGGCGTTGATCGTTTTGCTGGTATTGACTCTTGTATCCCGTTGTACTCCAAGGGTTCCGTGTCGGCTCGCCGGTTCTTACATCATGCAACCATACTACCGGTGCAAAATTCTTTCGCAAAAGACTTCCATAGTTTACAGATCCCCTCGCTTGATATTGTAGCTTGTCCGTAAAATTATAATGTGCTGCCAGATTAACTAAAATGCGGTTAGTCTCCTCATTTCCATAGTTATCCTCTGCTAGAACCAGCGGATTCTGAAAAGAATTTTGTCCCGGTGTCAGCACCCAACTATCTGGCCAATTTCCATTTTCCATCTTACCCACAGGCTGAACAGGAACCATTCGCATAATTCGATTCATAGCTGTTCCAATTCCTTCCGAAGGTTGCTCGACATCCCACCTACTGGCAATAATGCCTCCGTCTAAACCAAAACGATCAGATATATCCGTTTGAAGACGCAGATTAATATTGTATTTCTTCGCACCTGTCATGCCTTTCAGCACACCATCTTGTTCCATGAAGCCCCCAGATAGATTATACCGGGTTTTTGACGTGGCTCCAGAAAAACGCAGGTTATGTTCGTGAATAACCGCAGGATCAAACAGCTCTTTCATCCAATTCGTATTCGGGTATAAAATACTGGTCGGGTTATTTTTAAACTCATTAATCAAGTCATCAGCGTAATAAGGGACTCCTCCTTGATTTATCATCGCCTGATTATATAATTCCATAAAAGTAGCGGAATTATCTACTGGATCCGGAAGGTAAGTGACAGATTGCATACCAAGATAACCATTATAGTCAATGGTCGTGCGTTCCTGTTTTCCCAATTTTGTCGTAATTAAAATTACTCCATTTGCAGCCCGGGAGCCGTAAATCGCGGTAGAAGCGGCATCTTTAAGAACACTAATACTTTCAATATCGTTGGGATTGACATCTCTGAACTGCATTTCGACGCCGTCCACTAATACAAGAGGATTTAATTTTCCGCCACTACCAATTGTACCAATACCCCTAATTCTTATACTCGCGCCGTCCGCTCCAGGTTGCGC
>Ga0079224_100003518_pt1 | contig 19846 bp, 10 predicted proteins | sample Stecom2015_FD_80414 | JGI IMG/M metagenome (GOLD analysis project Ga0079224, IMG submission 80414) | Agricultural soil microbial communities from Utah to study Nitrogen management - Steer compost 2015 | ecosystem: Environmental > Terrestrial > Soil > Agricultural land | place: USA: Utah...
CGATCACATGCGCACCCCGGCTATCGGTGGCCACGTGGCAAGGGTGGTCGCCCTGCGTCAACTGCCGGTTCAGGAACGTCAGCGTTCCCGCCGCATCGTCATACGCGTAGGCGCTCACCGCCCCTTTGCCCTCGCCGTTTTCATTGACCGCATACAGGTATTTTCTATCCGCGCTAAGGGTCAGAAAGGAGGGGTTCTCAGACGCCGTGGTGCTCACCAGCGCCGCCGTACCTGTTGCCAGGTCGAAATCATATACATAAATGCCGTTGCTCTTACCGTTGCTGGTATACGTGCCGGTAATCAAGTGGATGTGTTGGGCGAGTGTGATCATAGGGGATGCTATGAGCAGTAAGCAAATCGTTGGAAGTTTCATACGCGTGTCATCGTAAGTCGGTCAATATGAACAAAAATCCGTTTATATCCTCGTTCTTTTTTACTTTTGTTCGCTATGTCGCTTTTACACGATTTCTATTCGGTTGATGCGTTCGCCTCGGAGGGGTCGAAAGTTTCGGCTTCGGTAACCCTCAACAGTGCGCACGCCGTCTTCCAGGGCCATTTCCCCGGCAACCCGGTAACGCCGGGGGTCTGCATGATGCAGATCATCAAGGAGCTCACCGAAAGGTGGGCGGCATCGCCGCTGATGCTACAGAAGGCACGGAATGTCAAGTTCATGGCGATCATCAATCCGTTTCAACACCCAAACATTCGGGTCGACTTGGATGTTGAAGAGGAAGACGGGAAGCTTGCCGTTAAGAGCACCACCTCGTTTGAAGAAACCACCGCCCTCAAGTTCAGCGGTGTATTCCAAAAAGTATAAGCTATGAAAAAGCTGCTTTCGTCATTCGTTCTCTTGTCTTTCGTTTGCGTAGTTTCGGCTCAGGACCTCGACGCATTGCGGTTACTGTACCGCGATGCCACCCAATCGGAAGAACAAGCCCGGGCATTCGCTGCGCCGCTGGCCGACGTATCAAAAAGCGACACTCCTGTGCTGGTGGCATACAAAGGTGCGGCACTGGCGTTGCTGGCCCGCTACGAGAAGCTGGCTGCACGGGGGCCGAAGGTGAAGGAGGCGGTGCCATGGATTGAGCACGCCGTGGCCGAAGATCCCGGCAATGCCGAAATCAGGCTCATCCGGCTCAGCGTGCAGGAGCATCTCCCCAAATTTCTGAAATACAACAGCGATATCGAGGAAGACCGGCAGTTCATCCAGGAGGCGCTGCCCGCGGTAAAAGATCCGGGGCTGAGCGCCATGATAAACGGCTACTTCGACACGTTTTCGACCGAACAATAAACCTACATGACCAATAACGAGGTACTCGCTTCCATCAATGGCTGTGTAATCATTCCCACCTACAACAACGTTAACACGCTTTCGCGGGTGGTGGATGGCGTACGCCGTTATACCTCACGGGTTATCGTGGTCAATGACGGTTCTACCGATACCACACGCGAGGTGCTGGCCCGGTACGCCGACCTTCGCGTCATCCACCTACCCCGCAACCGGGGGAAGGGCAACGCCCTCCGCATCGGCTTCAACGAGGCCATCCGCCAGGGCTATGACTATGCCATCACCATCGATTCCGACGGCCAGCACTTTCCCGACGATATCCCGCAGTTCGTGCGGGCCATCGAGGCCGGCGGACCGGCACTGCTGATTGGCGACCGCAACATGGAGCGCGAGGGCATTCCGGGAAAGAGCAGCTTCGGCAACCGGTTTTCCAATTTCTGGTTCCGGTTCGAAACCGGCATTGCACTAACCGACACCCAGTCGGGTTTCCGTCTATACCCCGTAAAGAAACTGCAAAGCATCCGTTTCTACACCACCAAGTTTGAGTTTGAGGTGGAGGTCATCGTCAAGGCCGCTTGGCGCGGCATTCCGGTGCGCAACATACCGGTAAAGGTGCTATACGACCCCTCGGAACGGGTATCGCACTTCCGGCCGTTCCGCGATTTCACGCGCATCAGCATCCTCAACACGTGGCTGGTGCTCGTAACCCTGTTTTATATCCGGCCACGGGATTATTTCCGCACGTTCCGTGAAAAAGGATTCCGCCGTTTCTTTTTGGAAGACCTCCTGCACAGCGACGATTCGGCGGCCAAAAAGGCCGCGTCCGTTGCCTTGGGCGTATGGGTGGGGCTATCGCCATTCTGGGGGTTCCAAACGGTCATCGTGCTGTTCCTGGCGGTTATCCTCCGGCTCAACAAGCTCATTGCCTTCGCCTTTTCCAACGTGAGCATCCCTCCGCTCATCCCGTTCATCATCTATGCTTGCCTCCAAGTCGGCACGGCGCTGCTGGGTGTACCTGCACATGACCGTTTCGAGTGGCAGGACATCAGCACCTACCGGCCGTTCATACAGCAGCACCTCGCCGAATACGTATCGGGCAGCTTGGTACTGGCTACTTTCTGCGCCGGGGTTTTCGGCTTCGCCAGCTATTTCCTGCTGTCGTGGCGCAGCCGCCGGGCCCGATAGCGCGGTCGTTGCTCCCAGCGCCTGGAAAATGCCGACCACGAACCCAGCGTCATACCGAGGGATGCCAATGAACGAAATCCTTTCATTTTACGTGAAATGTATCGTGCAGCATAAAAAGCTGGTTACCTTCACCAACAGTAAAGACCTTACCATTCCCACAAAAAAAAGCAAGTCAATTACGTCTAATTCTTTTGTGTACTTAACTCTTTGTTGCTTTGGCGATTGTTCCCATCCATCACCTGATTATTTCCCTGTTGCTGCCGTTTATATTCAGACGGGGTGCACTGAAAACATTCTTTAAAACTTTCCCTGAAATATTTTAGGTCGTTAAAGCCCACTTCGTAGGCAATTTGGGAAACATGCATGTCCGTTTGGGTCAGAAACATCGCCGCCTTTTTTAGCCGTATCGTCCGGATAAAGGTAGAAAGATTTTGGCCCGTCAGCGCTTTTAGTTTCGTGTATATCACCGTGCGGCTGGTATCCATCTGATCGACAAACATGCGTACATTAAAATTTGCATTGCCGATATTCTCCTCTACAAGTCCGATGGCTTTTGCCAGAAAAGCCTGGTCAGGCGAGGTAACGGTCAGCTCCTTCGGTTCAAGTATCAGGTCATTTTTGAATTTTCGGATTAAATTGGCTCTCGTCCTGAGCAGGTTACCCACTTGAAGCTCCAGAATATCCGTATTAAACGGTTTGGTGATGTATGCATCCGCACCGATGTGGTAACCCTTTTTCTGATCGACCGACGCCGTCTTCGCCGTTAGCAATATCACCGGGATGTGACTGGTAATAAGCGTCGTTTTGATTTGCTTACATAATTCAAAACCATCCATATCGGGCATGCTTACGTCACTTATGACGAGATCGATGGTATATTGATGGACGATTTCCAGTGCTTCGCGGCCGTCGGCAGCCGTAAATACCCGATAATTCGCGTGGAAAATCTCTTTGATGAATTGCTGAAGATCCAAGTTATCTTCCACAATCAAAAGGCTTTCTTGGCTTTCCGATGACGTCGGAACTGCTATTGGTAGCGCATCCGTCGCTTCGTCCACGTAGTGGTCATCTTCTGCCGCTATGATATCCTCGTTGTTTGCCGCGTATTCGTCGCTCGTAAAATGTTCGTTCCCCAGCGGCAGTAATACCGTAAAGCGGGTACCCTTTGCTTGATTACTGCTTGCAAAAATCTTTCCTTTATGCTGTTCCACGAGCTTTTTTGTTAACGACAACCCCAAACCCGAGCCCAAGTTTTTCCGCGGGTGATCAAGCTGGTAAAACCGGTCGAAAATAAGCGGAAGCTGCTCTTTCGGTATAACCGTGCCAAAGTTCACCACACTGATTTTTAAGTAAGGGATGAGTTTTCCTTTTATTTTTTTCGGGGAAGTCGATACGTACAACGTCACGCGGCCGCCATGGTCACTGAATTTAAATGCATTAGACAACAGGTTGAATAAGATATTTTTGAGCTTGGATTTATCGAACCAAACTTGGATATTGTCATATCTACAAATCAGCCGATAATGGATATTATGTTTCTCGGCCAAATCGTCAAACGACTTTTTAACGTCCTCGACGAACGGAACAATATTTTCCCGCGCAACCTGTAGCCTGAGCATCCCCGACTCGCTTTTCCTAAAGTCCAGTATCTGATTGACCAACTGAAGCATCATTCGAGCATTTTTTAGCATCACGCTGTGTTGCCTCTGCATATGGAGGTCGCCCAACTTGCTATCCACCATCTTTTCGAGGGGACTGATGATCAACGTGAGCGGGGTTCGGAATTCGTGTGATATTTCAGTAAATACCCGCAATTTGAGTTGGTTAATGGCTTCTTGCCGCTCTTTCTCCTTCTTTTCCTTTACCCGTAATAAAATCAGCTTTCGGATATATAAGAATAATCCGCCGCATGAGATAGCATACAACATATACGCCCACCAGGTTTGCCACGGCGCCGGGAGCACCCGTATGGTTAGAGAGGCCCCTTCTTCATTCCATATACCGTCGTTATTGGCACCAATCACTTTAAAGCGATACTCCCCCGGCTTGATATTCGTATAAACTGCCCGCCTCTGATTACCGATTTCATTCCAATCTTCATCGTTTCCTTCCAACTTATAGGCAAACACATTCTTATTGGGGCGCATATAACTAAGTGAGGTAAAGTCTATGCTAAAATTGTTTTCGTCGTGTTTGAGGGTAACCAGCCGGACGGAATCGGTGATTTTTTTGAAAAACGCGTTGTTTACATCCATACGGGTGATATCTAGCGGCGGAACAAACGTATTTCTACGAAGATCACGGGGGTGGAAATAGGTCAACCCATTGGTTCCGCCAAAGAACAACTCTTCGCTGCGTGTCTTAAGGAAGGCGCCGTAATTGAATTCATTGCCTTGTAAGCCATCCGATTGATTGTAATTTTTAATAGTATTGGAAGCCGCCTCAATCTGGCTGACCCCGTGATTGGTGCTCACCCATATTTCCCCTTCGTTTCCCGGGAGAATACCATATATAATATCGTTGGGCAAACCTTGCTGCGTACGGTAAGAGGTGGTGGTCTTTTCATTGGGATGATACACATGCAGCCCTTGTCCTTCCGTCCCCACCCAATAGTTATTCGATGGGTCTACAAAGATGCAATTCACATAGGGCGGCGGTTCATTTGGTGCATGCCCCGGTATGGGTATGGCCCCTTTTTCCCTAGTGCGTATATTTATGGTTTCCAATCCATTATTTCCACCGTAAAGCAATACATCGGGGTTTTCAGTCTGCGTAATGCTCATTACCGATTTGATATCGTTGTCGATTTTCGACAGCACCTTTGCCTCAACATCATAAAACATCAATCCACCGGTCAACGTACCAATCCATATGTTCCCCACATGATCTTCGAAAAGTGTCAGCACTTTGTAGGCCTTTAAGGCGATGTTTTCATGCGGGGAGAAATCGATTTGTTGGAACTTGAATGGCTTTTTTCGAGGATTCAGATAGTTTAATCCGCCATCGTGCATGCCTATCCATATCCCGTCTTTGCAATCGATAATGACCGCTTTTACATTGTTACCGCTCAGGCTATGCGGATTACGGGGTTGGTGCGTGTAGTAGGTGAATGTCTTCGTTCGCCGATCGTAAAAATTCAGCCCCCCGCCTTCGGTGCCTATCCAGATATTGCCATCTGCGTCTTCAGCCATACCACTCACTACCCGGTAGTTGAGCTTATTGCTGGTGTTTCCAAACGCGATGTGTTTGAATGCATCGTCATCCCGGTTGTAGTAATTAATGCCATCGGCCCACGTACCGATCCACATGTCACCGCGGGCATCGCGCAGAATTTTGTAGATAGAGTTTTGGCTCAAGCTGGTCTCATTGTTGGGATCGTGCACCACGTGTCTAAGTTCGGTGCGGTCGGCGCTTAAAATGTAGAGTCCGGCGTAACTCCCGATCCAAAGGTTCCCGAATCGGTCTTCACACACCGTCCGTACAGACGTGGTAACCGCCTTTTGCCCCTCAAAATAAAAGTCGGTGAATTTTTCGGTCAGCGGATCATATTGTGCCAGCCCCTTCTCATGCCCTAGCCAGATAATGTTTTTCTTATCCATAAATAACGTGGGCAAATCATTGAGATGAATACTCTTTTCCGCGGTCTGCGGATAGTGTAGTTGCTTAAAAAACCCTCTTTTGGCGTGGTATAGATCGATATAGGTGGTGTTGCAAATCCATATATTTCCGTCGTTGTCTTTCAAGAAGGACCGGATATTATTGTCTACGGGCAAATTCAACCGGTTGTCGCCTTTTTGAATCCGTGCAATTTGGTTGGTGTTGATATCAACCTGTACAATACCGTTGGCCGTAGCTACCCAAAGCAGGTTACTATCGATTTGCATAATACCTCGTACCACATGGTCTTCTACGGTGTTCGCCACGTCCGACAGCGTGTACCTAGTAAAACTATCTGACGCAGGGTTATATTTGTTCAATCCCCTTTCCGTGCCTATCCAGATGTTGCCGTAGCGGTCTTCATGAATGGAATGGATATTACTGTTGCTTAGGCTATTGGAATCCACTGACGAATGCCGGTACACCACAAATTTATGCCCGTCGAAGTTGTTCAGGCCGTCTCGTGTGCCGAACCAAAGATAACCATTCTTGTCTTGTATGATGTCTGACACCGACCGTTGTGACAAGCCATCGGCCGAGGTAAAATGCTTGAAGACCAGATTTTCAGGCAATTTTTGCCGATGTTGACAAAAGGCGATGGGTCTAAACCCGATAAGCAAAACAAAACTGACAAGACAATAGATTCTCATTCGTTCTTGGTTTCATTTTTGGGCTTAGTAGGCGAATATACTAAAAATATCGGATTCCGACGACGCTACAACCCCCTTTCTTGCAGGCGGGTTAGCGCCTCGATATAATAGTAGTCGGCATAATTCAATGGTACGTCGATTTCGTTACCATGCGGAATGCTACCCACGCTATGTTTCAAGACGAAATGCCCATTTTCACCTTCTTTGGCGGTATAGATATCACCAGACAGCGAATAGATAATGTGCTGCGCGTGTTCAAGGTACTTGTCGTTGGTATAGGTACTCAACTCCAAAAGTGCCGAGGCTACAATGGCGCCAGCAGAGGCATCCCTTACTTCATTTGGTATATTGGGCGCATTAAAATCCCAGTATGGCACACCGTCTTCCGGATAGTTGGGATGGGTGAGGATAAATTGAGCGATTTTTTCCGCAAACTCTAGGTACTTTTGGTCTTTTGTATACCGATAGCATAAAGTATAGCCGTACAATCCCCATGCCTGCCCTCGTGCCCAGGCACTCTCGTCGGCATATCCCTGTGCCGTTACCCGGTGCGCCACTTCTCCGGTTTCGGGGTTGTAGTCTACAACATGGTATGAGCTGCCATCCTCCCGGAAATGATGCTTCATGGTGGTATTCGCATGGGCAATTGCAATATCACGATAGATGGTGTCGCCGGTAAGATTAGCTACTTCGAACAACATTTCCAGGTTCATTAGGTTGTCTACGATCACGGGGAATGTCCAGCCTCTCGTGGCTTGCCAGCCTCCGTCCACATCCCAACTTTGTAGGCAGCCGACATGCTTATTAAAACGGGTAATCAGCGCATTCGCCGCATCAATCAACACCGCTTTATACTGTGCGTCGCCGGTAATCCGATACGCTTTGCCATAAGAATTGTTGAAGATAAAACCCAGGTCATGGTCGTGCGTTAAATCCTTGTGGTGTTCAAATAGTTTTTGTGCCGACTCGGCAGCTTCCTTCCACTTTTCGTCATTCGTAGCCTCATAAAGCATCCAACAGGTACCCGGCCAAAAGCCTTCTGTCCAGTCGTAAGATGTTTGGATCCAGTAAATATTTCCATCGTTGGTCAAGGTCTTGGGATTCTTGTTTTCCTGCATTGCGGCGGTACGTAACCCAGTAAGTTGTTTCTCGCTTTTTTGCAGCAATGCGTTCGCGTTCTCATTAAAGCCGCACGCCATGAAAGCTAGCGAAGAAAGAAGGAAGATCGATTTGATAATATGCATCAGCGCGTGTATTTATTTAGTGTAAGTATTTTGTTTTTTGTCTATTCCGTTGCCGCCCGTCGCCACTTTGCTGCTGCTCAAGGCTTGGTCTAATAGGTTTTCCATCCGCTGCACTTCCATTTTGTAAGCGGATTCGTGTGCTAAATTCTTAGTTGCTATACGGCCTTCGCGGTGATCATACAGTTCCCTGTCGATGACAACTTCCGGCTGTTTATGTCGCTGCCAACGCGTGAAGCGGTAATGCCCATCGGTAATCGAATAACCCATTATTTCCCGACTAGGCGGATTACCGGGGAATGTTTTGCCTTTGGGCCATTGACTCATAGCCACCGCTTTTACTTTGGCCGTGGGGTTCACTAATATCGGGACAAGGCTTTCCCCCTGCAGGTGTTTCGGGAAAGGCAGTCCGGCCAAATCGCATAAGGTGGGGTAAATATCCAGCAATTCCACCACAGCCGACGTTTTTCGGTCTTTGGGATAATCTAGGTCACTAATCAATAGGGGCGATCGGGTATCCAGCTCGGCATTAGAATGCTTACACCACGTGCCATATTCGCCGAGTTTGTAGCCATGGTCTCCCCATAATACCACAATCGTGTTTTCACGCAATCCGGCGTGTTCAAGCGCATCTAGCAATTTACCCACCTGCGCATCCACCAGGCTCACCGACGCGTAGTATCCATGTATGAGGTTGCGCGCCAGTTTATCGGGGAGGTATCCCTCGGCTTTGTACTGGGTGATGCCATGGTAGGCGTTCAGTTCGCCCGACCATTTGATCAGCGCCTGGGGGTACATGCCCTCAGGCTCAGTTTTAGCCGGCAGCTGTATGTCTGCGGGGTCGTACAGGTTCCAATAGCTGTGGGGCGCAACGAAAGGCAGGTGCGGCGAGGTAAACCCCACGCCGAGAAAAAACGGCCGGTCTTGGTCTTTCAGGGCTTTAATCCGGGCTACCGCAATATCAGCAACCATGCCATCAAACAAATCCTCCTCGGGGGCATCAGAGCGGTAATATGGAAGGAGCTTCCCATTTACCTTCGGCCTGCTAGATTCCAACGCTGTCGAATCGCCGCGACTTATCTCCCCGAGCGCGTCCAGCCGGTCGTCGTAACTCCAGACGGTCGACCACGACCGCTCGTCGTTCTTGTTACCGTGGCCTACATGGAATATCTTACCCACATTCTCGGTGATGTAACCATTGTTTTTAAACAGTTGGGGCAGGGTCACCACATCCGGCACAGTGGTTCTAAAAAAAGTACCCAAATCATAAATTTGCATGGCGTCGGGGCGCAAGCCGGTTAAGACGCTGTTTCTGGACGGCGCACAAACCGCTTGCTGGCAATAGGCATTTTCAAACAGACTCCCTTGACGGGCCAACCTATCGATGTTTGGCGTTTTTACGTGGGCGGCGCCATAGCAGGCCAATTCGGGACGCAAATCATCGATAGCGATGAACAAAACGTTCTTTTGCTTTCTGGAAACGTCCGTTGAACGCTGCGCATTGACACGGGGGGTATGAGTGATGTACACCGTAACAAGTGCAATCAGCATAAAAAGGCATTTTTGGCGGTTTCTCATGTTCCGTTTGAAATGTTGGTTGCTACGGCACAAATTAAAGGATTCATACACGAAGAGAAGGAGGGGTAAACGTCTGAATAAAAGGTGTAAAATGCCGGCGTAAAGGACATGTATGCCGTGATCGGAGCCTAAAAAAGGAGCCAGACCATGACGGTCGCGTGGTGTATAAGCATTTAAATACCCCTCCATTTAAGACAATTATCCCCCTTTGCAACGCGTACATTTTTTGGAGTTTTGCGAGTGAAGAGTTGTTAAATTATAAACGTTCAATTATAAAACCCTAAAGCAACATTTAAATGTGTGCTTTTAATAAACGTATCGATCATGGTAAACAAAACATGGCTTTTATTCCTGCTTTGCTTCGTAGTCGTTTCCTGTAAGGATGCGCTGAGAACCAATGTGCCGGGAGCACCCACCGATCTGCGGTATGTAAGTGTCTCCAATGCCCGAGAGGGTGGTGAAATCGTGACAGCCCCCCCTACCGTCCAGACCGGCGGACTGACCCCCACCTTCGAATTAGTCGGCATATCGCGGGGCGATGGCTCCTCGTTAGACGACAGCTATCAGAATTTCGTGCATATTGGGGTGAGCGAGCTGGTAGATATCCCGATTGACCCCGATGCGGGCTACGTAGACGAGGATGGCAATCCGATTACGTTCTTCACCGCCGAAAACACCGCCAACAATGGCATCATCACGGTGGCTGCGGGGCATCCTTTTACCGCCGGCGATTACTACTTTGATATTAAGGTGACCACGCACGACGGAGATATCGTACATGAAACGGTGTTTGAAAACGCATTCCACCTCAATGTGGGCCCACTGCTGCCAGCCACCTTGGTTTATACTCCTAAAAACCAAAACCTAGTCTACGGGCAGGCCTCTAGCGAAACCTCCGCTCCGCTGATGCCGAGCGCGAACCCCGATGTGACATTTGAGCTGGAAACAGAAAACGACTTCCTGACCATCGACGGCAAGACTGGAGCCATCTCGTTGGCACCAGGATATACTTATTCTGGCTATGATACGTTAACGCCCACGGTACGGGTGGTCAGCAACATCAGCGGTGAAGTGACCGTATTTAGCAACCGGATCACCACCATTATTACCGATAAGCCAGAAGAGATGCCACTTGAGACGATTTATCCGTTTTACCCGACATTACGCACCGTAGGCTCCAAACCAACGGGCGGAGAGGGATTTACCGTGCAGGTGATTGAACCCGGTACAGGCGACGACATTTGGGGCGAGGTTGACAACAGCACCGGAAGAACGTTCGTGGCGCCTCCCGAGCGACCAGAAGAAAACGTGGAGCAAACCATCTTAGAGACGCAGACCCACAACAACTCGGGAATTACGACACCTACTACCTCCTGGATGGTAACCACCACGCAGGACTTAACCCCCTATCGCTACGGGTATGAGCTGTCGTTTAATTACTATTACATGCCTCATTTCCAAACGTATATGGCAAATGGTGGTTCACCAACCGATTTGGAGGTCTATATATCTACCGATTACACAGGCGGTCAAATACAGGACGCCGAAGGCAATTGGCTAAACGGCACTTGGACACAGATCAACGCCGATATGCGGTGTTGGAAGGGCGGTCCGAACGGAGCACCATGGGGCGCCGAATTCAAGGGCACGCCCTATCCCGGCGATCAGACGGGCGCCGACCCCGACAACCGTAAGCGGCCCGAATTAGGTACGTTCTACGGAAGGTGGGTGAAATGCAGTTACCCCATCGATTCGGAGCTAATTACAAACAACGTCACCGTAGCCTTTAAAGTCGCTTCTTATTTCGAGGGTGAGCTATCAAATAATGCGAGCGCTCCCGGCCGCGGAGGCATTTACTTCCTCACTGATTTCAATTACAAGGCCGTGGAACCCGCTAACTAACCAAGTTGGATATTAAATTAGTAAATAAAAATGAACATCAACAACTTTATAACCGTATTGATAGGCGTCCTCTTCACCATTCCCGCCTGGGCCCAACAACAAGTAAGCGGCACAGTAAAGGATACTGGAGGTGCGCCGATTGCTGGTGTAACGGTTTCGATTAAAGGCACCACCCGCGGCACCACCACCTCCGACCAGGGTAGTTTCCACTTTAGCAATGTCCAAGGCGATGACATCTTGGTTTTCTCTTCTCTCGGATTTCTGCGCAAAGAGGAACCCATATCCGGCCGACAAACCGTCCATGTTGTGCTCGATGTGGAGGACGTACAACTGCAAGAGGTGGTCATCGGCTACGATGTGGTCCAAAAAAAAGATCTTACCGGGTCGGTGGGAAGCGTTAACGTGAAAGAACTTGTCGCAGCGCCGGCGGCCAATTTTGACCAAGCGCTGGCCGGACGGGTAGCGGGGGTACAGGTTACTTCGCAAGACGGTACGCCCGGCGCCCCGCTACGAATCGTCATCCGTGGGGGCAACTCCATCACCGGCGATAATTCACCGCTTTACGTCGTGGATGGCGTTCCGTTGGAAGGGTTCGATCCAGCCACTATCAATACGCGCGATATCGAAAGTTTCGACATTCTGAAAGATGCTTCGGCAACAGCCATTTATGGCTCACGTGGTGCCAATGGCGTGGTGGTAATCAACACTCGTGGCGGGCGCACCGATGGGCGCACCGATGTAGATATCAACTCATCGGCGTGGTTTGAGCACATCCCTACTCGGCTTGATGTGATGTCGCCGTACGAGTACGTGCTGTATCAGCAGAAACTCGCTTATGCCAACGACAATTACGTACCCGGCACGAATGTGCAGCTTTTCAACCGGCGGTATGTAGACCCCGAGTTGTACCGCAACGTAAAAGGAACAAACTGGCAAGACGAAATCTTCCGCAACACGCACTCCACCAACCAGTCGCTCTCCGTACGTGGAGGAAACAGCAAAACGACCTTCCTATATAGCGGAAATTTCCTCAATCAACAAGGCACGCTAATTAAAACGAATTTCCGGAAAATCAACAACCGCTTGAAATTCACCCAGCATATCACGCCCGACCTATCGGTCAACGCTCAGCTGACGTACAGCCGCAACAACCACGACGGCCAGATTGCGTCCGGAAATGCGCGGCACAGCATCATCCGTGATGCTGTCTCCTTCCGGCCGGTAACGCCGCTCAACTGGACATCAGAAGATGAATCGAGCATCGAAGATGACGACCCCTACCTGCTCAACCCCGTGCGGAAAATGCACAGTACCGATCGCTTCCGCCTCGACGATGTACTTTCGGGCACCATGGGACTCAACTACAAATTTCTGGACAAACTAGAACTGAGCTTGATGGGGAATTACCGGGCCAGCCTTCGCGAAACTACCACCTTCCACAAGCGCGATTCGTACGAGGCCACCCGGACCAACCGAGGCATCAACGGCACGGTGACCAACAACCGATGGGATGTCTTATCGACATCGAATACCCTCCGGTATAAAGACCAAAAAGGCAAACACAACTACGGCGTGTTGGCCGGTATGGAGGCGCAATACAGCACCTCGAAATACGCCAGTCTACAGAATACAAATCTACCCACCGATGAGTTCGGCATTTACAACCTCGGTATTGCCACCGCATCGACCATTGCGCGAACCGACTACTCGCGAAACTCGTTGTTTTCCGTTTTTGGCCGAGCCAATTACGCATACGACAATAAGTATCTGGCCACGGCAACCTTCCGCGCGGATGCCTCTTCGAAATTCCGGGCCGCCAACCGTTGGGGTTACTTCCCGTCGTTCTCCCTCGCGTGGCGCGTATCGGAAGAGCCCTTCATGGGGTCAATCGGCGCCATATCCGACCTGAAAATCCGTGGCGGATGGGGCGCTACCGGCAACAACCGTGTCGGCGATTTTGTGGCTTACAACCTATTCAGCGTCAACGCAAATAGCGGGTACGTACTAGGCGAGGGCGAAAAATACGTCCCGGGGGCCTACCAAAGCAACATGGCGGTGCCCGACCTACGTTGGGAGAAAACAGAGCAGAGCAATATCGGGCTTGACCTGGAACTGCTGGGGAAATATAACTTAACCGTCGATGTGTACCAGAAGAATACGGTAGACCTGCTGCTGGCCGCAGATATGGCCCCAAGCATCGGGTTTGCACAGGTACAACAGAATGTGGGCGAGGTATCTAATCGCGGCATCGAATTCACCTTGGAAACCGAAAACATCCGCAACGCCAACTTCACCTGGAGCAGCAACTTCAACTTGTCGTTTAACCGAACCAAAACCATCCGGCTCAATAGTGGCCAGCTCTTTATCCAAACCGACCCGCAATGGGACGTGCAGTTTATGCAAACAGAGTACCAGTACATCACCGAAGTGGGGCAGCCCGTAGGCATGATCTATGGATTTGTGTTTGACGGCATCTATCAGATGGATGACTTTACGTTTGAAAACGGGACGTACACGCTGAAGGAAGACATCCCCACACATGTTCAGGTAACCAAACCGGGAATGGTGCGGTTCAAAGATATAAACGGCGACGGTATCATCAATCCCGACGACCGGACCATCATCGGCAATCCGCACCCCAAACATACCGGTGGATTTTTCAATAACTTTCAGTATAAATCGTTCGACTTCCAGTTTCTGTTGCAATGGGCGTATGGGTTTGATCTCCTGAACGGCAACAAATCGGAATACGGCAACATCTACAGGACCGGGAGAAACGGGCTTGCCTCGCTAAACGACATATGGACCCCCACCAATACCGATACAGAGATCGGTGGGATGCGGTTCGACGGCACCAATCTATTAGCCCCCTTCGGCTACAAGCTCGACTCCAGGCACGTGGACGACGGATCGTATATCAAACTCAAAACCGTGTCGTTGGGATACAGCCTGCCGGAGCAATGGATTTCCCAACTACGGATGAAACGGTGCCGTATATCGGTGTCAGCACAGAATTTGTTGACAATTACGAACTATGAAGGATACGATCCGGACGTATCGGTAGGCCGATTCGGTGCCTTGACCCCCGGATTAGATTACTCGGCATATCCTCAAAGCATGACGATATCGGCCGGCGTAGAGCTTTCATTTTAGTTGAATGTAAATGTATAAATTGCGAATTATGAATACCAAAAAATTCCGAATAACAGTGGCTATCATCGGTATGTTGTCGGCACTTGCCGGAACCAGCTGCCAGAAATTTCTCGACCTCGACCCCATGTCTACCTGGCGCGATGAAACCTTTTATTCGTCGGCCGCCGAAGTAGAAATGGCCATCGCCGGGATGTATAGCGAGATGGCCAACGACGATATGTACGGCTATAAATTCAATGTGGTGCTAGAAAGCGGCACCGACGAAATGTATACGAATTCGTCTGCGGCGAACTGGTCAGCCGCCCGATACGGATATACCTCGTCAAGCGACGAGGTACAAAACATATGGTTGCATTTTTACGGCTGTATCAATTTAGCGAACCAGCTCGAAGCCAACATGGACCCAGAAATGTTTTCGGAAGCGCAGTACAACCAATATCTAGCCAAGGCGCGCTTCATGCGCGGGTTCGCCTACTTCACACTGGCCAATTGGTTTGGCCCGGTACCCCTCCGGCTGAAGCCCAGCGCTTCGCAAGCCGACAACCTGCTGGCGGCGTCGCCCGTGAAGGAAGTTTATGAACAGGCCGAAAGGGACTTCCTGTTTGCCTCCGATCACCTGCTCCATGCCCGCGATGCCGGCTATGTACCGGGCGAACCCAATAAAATGGCAGCCCATGGCATGCTTGCCCGTCTGTACTTACGCATGGGCGGTTTCCAGCCGTACCTCGCACCCAACGAAGCCGACTGCTATTTCGAAAACCCGGCGCAGTATTTCGACAAAGCAAAGGCGCAATGCGAAATCATCATTAACGACGGCTGGCATCGTATCGTACCCTACAGTGCAGACCCCGACAGCTACCGGAACCACTTTTTGAATTATTTGCAAAACCGCTACGACACCCGCGAATCGCTATTCGAGATTTCGTTTGGCAATATGGTCGATATGGGGCTAAACGTACATGGCCGAATCGGGAACATCAACGGCGTGGAGTTCGTAGGCACCTCCGGGATCCCTCGCGGCTTCGCCAACGTGAATGCATCGGTAACCCTATACAATGCCTATGCTGAGGAAGACGTACGTCGCACCTGGAGTATTGCCGGATACCGCAACAAATACGCTTCATCCAACCAACGCTTCACGATGAGCTATTTCTTCGACAGCCCACTGCACCAGGAGTATGCCATCGGCAAGTTTCGAAGGTGGGAACCTACCGACATGGAGGCACTTAAAGCGGCAGGCAGCATCGTCGACGCACAGTATACGATTTTGAACAACATCCCCGGATCTGACATCGATCCCAATTATACCAGCATCAATTTCCCGATTTTGCGCTACTCCGACGTGTTGTTGATGCATGCAGAAGCCATTATTGGCGGGCGTTTTGGTACGGCCGATGCAAACGACGCCGCAGTAAACAGCCTCAATATCGTGCGCGAACGAGCGGGGTTGCCTCCCTATAGCGGAAGCTGGGCACACCAAGCGTTCTTTAACGAACTGGTGGATGAGCGACTCCGGGAACTCTGCTTCGAGGGGATTCGCAAACAGGACTTGGTACGTTGGAACTTGCTCAGAGAAAAACTCGACGAGACCGCCGAAGCCATCGAGTTGCACTCGGACTATGTGGCTACCAACGCCTTCCATCAGACCTACCTCGAGCCGGGCAGAACATTCAGTAAAGACCGGCATTTCCTATTACCCTACCCATTACAGGAAGTATTGATTAACAAGGAATTACCACAGCGCGACCCTTGGTAGCAGCAAATCGCTTATAATAAAACTTTCGGTAAAACAACAGATGAGAAGCATCATAAAAAATAGCATTCCAGCCATCCTAGCAGGTCTTTTTGCAACCCTGCTGTTTTGGGGCTGTTCCGACGAAATCGACCAAATGGGTGAAGCGCCACCCACCCAGCCGGGCATTCGAGCGGTATCGCCCCGCCAAGCCATACCCGGTAATCATGTTATAATAACAGGGGTGAATTTCGGGAACGACGGGAGCGCAATCAACGTCTTGTTTGATGATGTCGCCGCAGAAATCATAAGCTACGCGCCCGGACGGATCGAAGTGGTTGTCCCGGCAGGCAACGAAACAGGTCATGCCAAAATACAATTAGAGATAGACGGCGTGCGCTCCAACCAGTACTATTTCACATTTGGCTTTTCCCAGCCAACCATCGATTCGTTAACCGAGGCGCACATTGGCGAGCCCGTCGATATCATAGGTTCGGGCTTTGGCAATAAAAAAGCACACGCGGTGGTCACCTTCGGCGATAAACCTGTAGAAATCGTCTCCATATCCGACACCTTGATCCGGGTTATTGCACCGCCGCTTGACGGAAGCGCCGCGTTAGCGGTACAGGTAACGATAGGCGAGCAACAACTATCCAACGAGGTGCCCTTCAGCTATCTCAACAACATATACAGCAACCCCGTGGTTGCCGAGAGCTTGCCCGACCCCACGCTGATCAAAGCCGACGACGGTTTCTTTTATTTATACGCAACCGAAGATATCCGCAATACGCCCATCATGCGCTCAAGCGACCTGGTTAACTGGGAACTGGTTGGCACGGCGTTTACCGAAGATTCACGGCCAACCTTTGAGCCGAATGGCGGGCTTTGGGCTCCCGACATCCGCTACATCAATGGCCAGTATGTATTGTACTACTCCATGTCTGTATGGGGCGGAGAATGGACCTGCGGCATCGGCGTAGCCACAGCCAGCAGCCCGGCAGGCCCTTTTACCGACCACGGGCCGCTGTTCCGCAGCGAAACCATCGGCGTACAGAACTCCATCGACCCATGCTTCATTGAAGACAACGGACGCAACTATCTCATGTGGGGTAGCTTCCGCGGCATTTACCTGATTGAAATGAGCGATGACGGCCTCTCCGTGAAACCCGGCGCCGAAAAACAGCAGGTGGCGGGCACCTATTTCGAAGGGGTAAACATCCATAAAAGAGACGGCTATTACTACATGTTTGCTTCCATCGGCTCCTGCTGTGCCGGCATCAATAGCACCTACCAGTTGGTGGTGGGCCGCGCTACCAGCCTTGCCGGGCCGTATTACAACAGAAGCGGCGCGAATATGATGAACAACGGACGGACGCTCGTCATCGACAAAAATGATAATTTTGTAGGAAACGGGCATAGTTCGCAGATCGTTCAGGACGACGAGGGCAAGGATTGGATATTATACCACGGCGTGCGTACCAGCAATCCTTCCAGCCGGGTACTCCTGCTCGATCAGATATTGTGGGACGACCAAGGCTGGCCGTATATCGCCGGCGGATCGCCATCCACCGCCGCGTTGGCCCCAACTTTCAATCCATAATTTTTAAGCATATATGCAGAACATCTTTCAATTTTCTTTACTCAGCTGCCTATTAGCAGGTGTATTGTATTGCAGCGCACAGCATCAGCCCGATGCCGCCCATTCTTTTGATTATTCCCAAATGGCCGGGCACCCGCGGCTACTGCTCACCCAAGGAGAAGAAAAAGCCGTCCAGTCGGCCATCCAACGGAACGTCGAGTTTAAACAAATAGATACCTACATCCGGGAGGTCTGCGATCGATTTTTGTCGGAGCCGCCCCTTACCTACGAAAAACGTGGCAAACGGTTGCTCGCGGTATCGCGAAAGGCTCTAACGCGACTATACTACCTGTCATACAGCTACCGGATGACGAGCGATCCGCGATACCTCCAGCGCGCCGAGGAAGAACTCCGCGCGGTGTGCGCTTTCGACAACTGGAACCCCTCCCACTTCCTGGATGTGGGCGAAATGTGTATGGGCGTTGCCATTGCCTACGATTGGCTGTATGACGACCTACAGGAAGATACGCGCCAACTGGTGCGGAAGGCCATCATGGAGAAGGCCTTTGCACCGTCGTATGTCGACGAATACGCCCATTTCCTGACGCGGCACAACAATTGGAACCCGGTGTGCAACGGCGGACTGGTTTACGGCGCGTTGGCCATTTTCGAAGATACGCCCGAACAGGCAATCGCCATTATCGAAAGAGCATTGAAGTCGTCTGCCTTGCCTATGCAGACCTACGCCCCTGATGGCAACTATCCAGAAGGGCCCACCTACTGGAACTACGGTACCACCTTTCAAGTTATGCTTTTCGATGCCCTGAAAACAGCATTGGGAACCGACCTGGGGCTATCTGACCAGCCGGGCTTCATCAAGTCAGCGTACTATATGCTTTTCGCGGCCGGGCCATCGGGCTATTACTTTAATTACTACGACGGCGGACCTGCAGTAGCGCCGTCGTCGGCGTTGTTCTGGTTTGCCGAAAAGCAACAAGATCCCACGCTGATCTATCAGGAGATTCCGCTTATCCAAAAGGGAGGCTACACAAAAACGGTGGCTTCAGACGAGCACCGCCTGCTGCCCAACACACTGGTTTTTGGAAAGAACCTCACCTTATCAGACATTAAACCACCCGTTAAAAAAATGTTTACAGGCCATGGCATTACGCCGGTAACGATTGTCCGCACCGACTGGGAAAGCGACGACGCGAAGTACTTCGGCATCAAGGGCGGCAGCGCTGGCGATGCGCACGGGCACATGGATCAGGGTACCTTTGTGTATGACGTCGGCCAACTACGCTGGGCGATGGATTTTGGCCTTCAAAGCTACATCACCCTCGAATCGGAAGGGGTAGACCTTTGGAACATGTCGCAGCACTCACAGCGGTGGGATATTTTCAGGTACAACAACCTCAATCACAACACACTGACCATCAACAACCAGCGGCACAACGTAGCTGGTCGGGCGGAAATCGTGGCGAGATTCGAAAATGAGCACGAATTGGGAGCGCAGGTAGACCTCACCGCAGCACTCAACCTCCATGACGAGTTAAAATCGGCCACCCGAAAAGCCGTTATTGTGAATGAGTCCTTTCTACGCATCATCGATACCATCGAAACGAACGCCAAACCCGTGGATGTGCGGTGGAATATGGTGACGCCCTCCAATGTTGCCATCGTAAACGACAGCACCTTCCGCCTTACACAAAAGGGAGAGACTCTGTTCTTAAACGTACACTCGGCGACACCGTTTAAGCTGGCGATACGGCCTTCTGAAGACCCGAAAGCCTACAAGTGTGCTTTTGGCGACTACTATTATGGCGATTACAACCAACAAAACAAGGGAACGGTGATGATTGGCTTTGACGCGACAGTCCC
>Ga0079224_100003519_pt1 | contig 19844 bp, 10 predicted proteins | sample Stecom2015_FD_80414 | JGI IMG/M metagenome (GOLD analysis project Ga0079224, IMG submission 80414) | Agricultural soil microbial communities from Utah to study Nitrogen management - Steer compost 2015 | ecosystem: Environmental > Terrestrial > Soil > Agricultural land | place: USA: Utah...
AACAGGCAAGGATGCCTGTTCTACCGCCGAAGTTGCAGCCGGGACAGTAGGACAGCCATCTTGGCTGTCATGTATCGACGGGCATCTTGCCCGTCGAAAGGATGGTAACCACAACCCAGGGATTCACGCAAACTGAAGCGGAACTAAGAGAGACGACTGAATAGCCGCTTGTCGCCCCTTGTCCGTCGACTAAAGGGGGTGAGAGTCCAATACCTTTCTTCAAGCCTTGATCTGCAATCCGGTCCGGATTACCCTCAAGCTGTTCGCTCTGGAGCTGCGTCTTTCTAATCCCCTGAGTTTTGAGTTCAGTGACGCAGGGAAGACGGCTTCTTTGTGCAGCGTATGGATCCGCAAACGAGATTTCGTCCAGGATTTTGGGGGTTGATCATGAATTGTTTTGCTTTTCTGAGCCCGAGATCGTGGATCCTTGTCCTGGTCCTGCTGGGGGGCTGTAGCGGTCCGTCTCCCGGGCTCGGCCCGGAGGAAGCGCTAAGAACGTTTGAAATAGCCGAGGGTTTTGAAATCGAACTGTTCGCGGCCGAGCCTCTGGTGATGGATCCGGTGGCTATGGAAGTGGACGAACTGGGTCGCATCTGGGTTGTCGAAATGTCGGGCTATCCGCTGGACCTCGCCCGTACCGGTCGTATCAAGTTACTGGAAGATAACGACGGGGATGGGAAACCTGAGACTAGCACCCTTTTCGCGGATCAGCTACGAATGCCCACCGGGATTCTCCGCTGGAAGAATGGGGTCCTGGTGATTGACGCGCCCGACGTCCTTTATTTCGAGGACAGTGACAACGACGGGCAGGCTGATATCCGAGAAATCGTCCTGACGGGCTTTGCGTTTTCTAATCCCCAGCACCTGGTCAGCACGCCCCTTTACGGACTCGATAATTGGATTTATTTGGCGCATGAGCCTGCCGTCACGGCCGTGATCTTTAAAGACCGTTTTGGAGATCGTGGCAGCCGTATCTTTTTTCCGGGCCATCCTGATGCGCCTGTGCTCAATACGAATGCGGATGGCAGGAACGTTCGTTTCCGTCCTGACACCTACGAGTTGGAAATGCTCTCGGGAACCTCTCAGTACGGTCACACCTTCGACGAGTGGGGTCGGCATTTTGTTTTGAATAACTCGAACCATGTCCGACAGGAAGTGGTTGCCGCTCGTTATCTCCAACGAAATCCATCGCTGCTTGTCCGCTCCGCTTTGCAAGACCTGTCCGACCATGGCAATGCGGCCCAAGTTTTTCCCATAACTAAGAACCCAGAACATGCAATGTTGACAGATGTGGGACAGTTAACGTCAGCATGTGGACTGACTCTCTATCTTGGCGGAGCTTTCCCGCCGGGCTTCGAACGTACGTCGTTTGTAGCAGAGCCTGTCCATAACCTGGTCCATGCTGATCACTCGAGTGATACCGGTCCCACCTTTGTTGCTCGTCGATGGCCCGAGAATCGCGAATTCCTGGCTTCGACTGATAGCTGGTTTCGACCGGTCAATTTCTACATTGGGCCTGATGGAGCTCTTTATCTTCTGGATTATTACCGTCGATCTATCGAGCACCCGGAATGGATGGATGATCACTATCACGGCCCTGGACGGGGGCCTCAGGTCCTCTATGACGGAGGCGATCGCGGCCGAATCTACCGGATTGTACCCAAAGGGTCACTGAAGTACGCTGTCGATATCGATTTGTCCGAAGCCAGCGATCAAGAGTTCGTTTCGTACCTCGAGAGTCCGAACATCTGGTGGCGCCGCACTGCCCAGAGACTTCTAATCGATCGGGGGAGCGAGTCGGCTGTTGAACCGCTGATCCGCCTGTTTCAACAGAGTCGGTCACCGGTCGCCCGAGTACATGCTCTCTGGACGCTTGATGGTCTCGGATTGCTGGAGGAGAGCCTGATAGAAACGGCACTGCAGGATGAGTCGCCCGGAGTCCGCGAGAACGCCATTCGACTGGCCGAGCCACGACTATCTTCTTCTGCTCTGCGTTCTGCTCTTCTCAGCATGAACAGCGAATCAGATCCGAAGGTCCGCTTCCAGCTCCTCTGTACACTCGGGAGTATCGATTCAAAGGAAGCCGAGATTCTTCGCAACGAACTTCTTTGGCAGGATCTGGAAAGTGATTGGGTCCAGATAGCCGCTTTAACTGCAGCCTCTCTAGATGTCGGCCGGCTGCTCAGTGACGCCGTGACTCGCGGGTACACTGCCGGATTTTAAACACGTATCAACGCACACTCCACCTGCCGTCGATTTCAGTGGCTGGATCGAGGTCTATCGCCAAACAGACTGGACCTCCGATCTTCGAGGATACGGTCATCGAGGATACGGTCATCGTTGCTTTTGATGTTGGTAAAGCGGAAGGATTGAAGGGAACAGGAGTTGATCGCGAGACGCCTTCTGGCTCGTTGCCGTGAATTTAGACGTGGTTGCTTGAAGAAGGGTGAGTGGAGGCATTATCGTTGGGCGACGGGCAGCAATTCGGTGATCTCTGATCGCCTTTCGCATTGCTTACGCGAACAATTTCGAGCCCCGTACGAATCTATGAATTACGCTTTCATTATCGATAATCGAAAATGCATCGGGTGCCACGCCTGCACGGTGGCTTGCAAGGCCGAGCATAACACTCCCATTGGCGTCAACCGCACCTGGGTCAAGTACATCGAAAAGGGACAATTTCCGAATACTCGGCGCCACTTCTCGGTCATGCGCTGCAATCACTGCGATGATGCCCCCTGCGTGGAAATCTGCCCGGTAACGGCCCTGTTCCGTCGAAAGGACGGTATTGTCGATTTCGATAAGCAGCGTTGTATCGGGTGCAAGGCATGTACGCAGGCCTGTCCTTATGACGCCCTTTATCTGGATCCGGAGACACACACCGCCGCAAAGTGCAACTACTGCGCCCACCGTATCGAGCTGGCTCTCGAACCAGCTTGCGTCAATGTCTGCCCGGAACACGCCATCGTCTCGGGAGATATCGATGACCCGGACTCCGAAATATCCCAGCTCCTGGCCCGTGAGCAGGTAACGACCAGAAAACCTGAAAAGGGCACGAAGCCGAAAGTCTTCTATATTGAGGCAGACCAGGCCTCGATCCAACCTGCACTGACGGAGCAATCATCGGACTACATGTGGAGTTCTCAGGCGTTTGGTGTAGGCCACTATGCGAGGTATGCAGAGAAGCGCAGCAGGCAGGCCGACGGGTCGCAGATGCTTGTCCAATTGACCAGCCATCCCCTGACTGGAGAACCCGGACACGACGTTCTGGTGCCGAAGGGAGGAGATGAAAAGAAAACCCTGGAGAAAGCAAGAGATGTCCTCCGCGAAAATATCCGACGAGTTTACGACGCCCCTGCCAAGGGAGTCATGTGGGGCTGGGAGGTCTCGGCTTACCTTTGGACGAAATCGATAGCAGCAGGTGCTTTCATCGTCCCTTTTTCTATCTCGAAACTCATGGGGTTGCAAGTTTCAGATCTGACGGAGTGGATGGCAATCGGTCTGGCGCTGATCTTCCTGGTTCTGACCGGAGCCCTTTTGATCAAGGACCTGGACCGCCCCGATCGTTTTCTGTATGTCCTGTTTCGACCTCAGTGGAAGAGCTGGCTCGTACGGGGAGCTTATTTCATGACCGCCTTCGGAACAGTCTTGGCTCTCTGTATTGCGGCAAAGCTTCTAGGCTTTAGCAGAGGTGATTCCCTCCTTGTCGGGTTGGGAATCATCACAGGGTTACTGACCGCAGTCTATACAGCCTTTCTTTTTGCACAGGCCAGGGGAAGAGACTTCTGGCAGAGTCCGTTACTCAGTTTCCATTTCCTGATCCACTCCATTATGGCCGGAGCGGCCCTCTTGGTGTTGCTGGCTCCGATGGCCCATCCGGGGTCGCAGGCCCTCGAGGCTCTTCGGTGGATCCTGTTCGCCGCCATCTTGTTTCATCTGTTGTCACTGGTAGTGGAGTTTGGGACACCTCACTCTACCGATGATTCTCGGACGACATCTAAGATGATCCTGAGGGGTCGGTTCAAGGTCTGGTTCTGGCTAGGCGTGGTCGTAGTGGGAAATCTCCTGCCGCTAGGACTCCTATTACCGGATGGAGGTCTTTTCTTATCGGTCGCGGGAGGTTTGACCCTGGTGGGAATTTACGTCGTTGAATACATCTGGGTGCGTGCTCCTCAGCTCATCCCGCTGAGTTGACGTCTTAGCCTTCGCGCCCGCGCGCTGGGATCGAGCCGAGCTGAAGAGGTCTCGACAGCCGGACAAGAGTTGCGATTTGCCCGAAGCTATTGGAAAGGACCGAGTGATGCGTAAGCCTAAAGTGGGTTTGATTGAGAGTATCGCCGAGAGGCTCCACCTGATCCCACGACTTCACGAAAATCCAGAAGCGGATCTGCCTCGGCCGGAGCAATCCGCTCCGTTGCGGAGTTATCCTCCCCCGGAGCAGTGGGATGATTGGGTAGAGTACGAAGCCACCAGCTGGCCTCGCCGTGATCGTCGACGATACATGATCGTTCCAACCACCTGCTTTAACTGTGAAGCAGGGTGTGGTCTGCTCAGCTACGTCGACAAAGCGACGCTGGAAGTGCGTAAGTTCGAGGGAAATCCCTATCATCCCGGAAGCCGCGGGCGAAATTGCGCCAAGGGGCCGGCTACCATTAATCAGATCCAGGATCCGGATCGGATTCTCTACCCGCTCAAGCGAGCAGGTGAACGCGGTGAAGGAAAATGGGAGCGTATCTCATGGGATCAGGCGCTTGAAGAAGTGGCTTTAAAGGTGCGTCAGGCGCTGGTGGAAGGTCGACACAACGAAATCATGTATCACGTCGGGCGTCCCGGTTACGAAGGGTATGCAGAACGAATCCTGCAATCATGGGGGATCGATGGACATAATAGCCATACCAACGTTTGTTCTGCCAGCGCCCGCTTTGGGTATAGCATTTGGCAAGGACACGATCGTCCTTCTCCCGACTATGCAGAAGCGGAGTTCATTCTGTTAATCAGTGCACATCTCGAGTCGGGCCATTATTTCAATCCTCATGCCCAGCGAATCATTGAGGCCATGATGAAAGGTGCCGAGCTGGCTGTGATGGATCCTCGCTTATCGAACACTGCCAGCATGGCCAATTACTGGTTACCGACCTATCCCGGCAGCGAAGCCGCCGTGCTGCTGGCTATGGCAAGAATCATCCTCGATGAGGGTCTTTTTGACGAATCCTTTTTGCGCCACTGGGTCAACTGGGAAGCTTACCTTGCGAAGGTCTACCCGACGAAGGAAAGGACTTTCGAATCTTTTATCTCCGTGCTACAGGAAGTTTATCAGGAGTTTACGGCGGAGTTTGCCGAGCAAGAGAGTGGTGTCCCAGCGCGCACCATTGCAACTGTCGCACGACGGATCGGAAAGGCCGGCTCGCGACTGGCCACCCACAACTGGCGCAGTGCGAGTAGCGGCAATCTGGGCGGCTGGGCGGTGGCCAGAGCCCTCCATTTCTTGAATGTATTAACAGGGAGTGTGGGAACCAGGGGCGGCACGCTACCTTCTGACTGGAACAAATTCAAGCCTCGTTTCTTCGATGTGCCTCCAGCCCAGAAATTCTGGAATGAATTGTTGTTTCCGAAGGAATTTCCCCTCGCTCATTACGAGATGAGCGTCTTGCTTCCTCATTTTCTGAAAGAAGGCCGGGGGAAGGTTTCTGTTTATTTTACACGCGTCTTCAATCCCGTATGGACTTATCCAGATGGGTTCTCCTGGATGGAAGTGTTGCAGGATCAAGAGAAGATCGGTCTTCATGTGGCCCTGACACCGACCTGGAACGAAACCGCGCTTTTTGCCGACTACGTTCTCCCGATGGGCCAAGCCAGCGAAAGGCATGATTTGATCAGCTATGAGACCCATGCCGGGCTGTGGATCGCTTTTCGCCAGCCTGTGCTGCGTGAAGCAGCCCGTCGCATGGGGCGCGACGTGACGTTCACTCATGAAGTCAATCCGGGGGAAGTGTGGGAAGAGGATGAATACTGGATCGAGCTCTCCTGGCGGATTGATCCGGACGGGTCACTGGCAATTAGAAAGCACTTTATTTCGCCCTATAGGCCCGGTCAGAAGATAAGCATCGACGAATACTATCGCTATATTTTCGAAAACACGCCGGGACTCCGAGAGCAGGCCGAGCAGGAGGGCTTAGCGCCACTGGACTACATGCGCAAATACGGGGTCTTTGAAATAAAAAAGACCTGCTATGAGGAGCACCTGCGTCCCCTTTCCGAAGAAGAATTGCAGGCGAGCGAAATCGACCCGATTAGTCAGGTAGTTCGAAAGAATGGGGAACCGATCGGCGTGGTAGTTGACGGGGTGGCTTGCGTCGGGTTTTTGACCCCCTCGCGCAGACAGGAATTCTATTCTGAAACGCTTGCCGAGTGGGGTTGGCCCGAGTATGCCGTGCCCGGTTACATCAAGAGTCATGTTCATCCATCCCGTTTGAAATCAGAGGATGGAGAGTTCGTGCTTGTTCCTACCTTTCGGCTTCCAACCTTGATTCACTCGCGATCGGGCAATGCCAAGTGGCTGGCCGAGATCTCGAACCGAAATCCCGTCTGGATGCACACATCCGACGCTGCAAGGCTGGACCTCAGTACGGGTGACCTTGTTCGAATTGTTACGGAAATCGGTTATTTCGTAGATAGGCTGTGGGTTACCGAGGCAATAAGACCCGGCATTGTCGCCTGTTCCCATCATCTAGGCCGATGGCGTCGGCCACAGGATGTCCCCTCCAACCGATGGTCCACCAATGTTGTCCAGGTATCTCAACTCAGCGAAGGCGAGTGGAAGATGGAGCTGGTGGATGGGATTCGCCGTTTTGATAGCAATGACCCAGACTCCAACAGAATCTTCTGGAGCGATGGTGGGGTGCACCAGAACCTGACTTTCCCTGTTCAGCCGGATCCCGTCAGCGGAATGCATTGCTGGCATCAAAAGATTCGTGTGGAGAAAGCCAGGGGAGAAGATCGATACGGAGACATTTACGTCGATACCCGCCGCGCTCACGAGATCTATAAGGAATGGTTGGATATGACACGGTCCGTTCCGGCTCAGCTTGGTTTGCGACGACCCTTATGGTTAAAGCGTCCCGTGCGTCCGGAACGGAAGGCTTTTGCGCTAGAGGTGCCTTGAATGAGGGGCGGTGGCATCTTTACACCAACAAGGAGGTTCATGTGATAGAAAGGAGACCTATGAAAGGAATGTTTCTATGAAGCGCATAGGTCCCCTCGCAATCCTCTTGGCCGCAGCAGTGGCGGTGTCTTGGTTCCTCCCGGAGTCAGGCTCCAGCGCATTCGAGCCGTTCGAGCCTCCTCCGTTACAGGTTCCAGCAGGATTTGAGATCGAACTGGTGGCCGCTCCTCCACTGGTTCAACATCCGGTCATGGCTGCCTTTGATGACCAGGGACGGCTATTCGTAGCCGATAATGCCGGGCTCAACCTGAGGAAGGATGAGCTGGAAGAGCAGTTACCCAACCTGATCCGGCTGCTGGAGGATACCGATGGCGATGGGATTTTTGATAAATCCACGGTTTTTGCCGATGAGATGACCTTTCCTCAGGGAGTGCTTTGGCACGATGGAGCGTTGTATTCGGCTTCGCCGCCCTCGATCTGGAAACTCGAAGATACCAATGGCGACGGAGTATCCGATCGGCGACAGGAGATTGCTACCGGGTTCGAATACACCGGAAATGCCGCCGACGTTCATGGGCCCTTTCTCAGCCCCACGGGCCGGCTTTTCTGGTGTCACGGACGCAAGGGGCATGAAGTTTATGAGGGGGATCGCCTGGTGTCCAAGGGGCTGGGCGCACGTATTTGGACGTCGCGCCCGGATGGCTCTGATCTTCATGTGTTTTCCGGTGGAGGTATGGACAACCCTGTGGAACTGGTCTTCACCGAAGAGGGAGATATCTTCGGTACTGTTGATATCTTCTATTCCGGTCCTCGAGCCGATGCGATCGTCCACTGGGTTTATGGAGGCGTCTATCCTTGGATGGAGCGAGCTCTCGCCGAATTCAAAAAGAGTGGCGACTTGCTTCCACCTGCCGTTAATCTCGGGCATGTCGCGCCGGCAGGGCTGCTGCGATACCAAGGCATGCAATTTGGTGATGACTACCGGAACAACCTTTTTCTTGCAGAGTTCAATACCCACCGTGTCATGCGCGTCATGATGGAGAGAGATGGTTCGTCCTTCACGGGCGAAACTGAGGTTTTTCTCTCATCGACCAGTCCCGACGCTCATTTCACTGATATTGTCGAGGATGCAGACGGCAGCCTCCTGATTATCGATACCGGCGGATGGTTTAGAATCGGGTGCCCGAGTTCCGGTGTTGCCAAGCCTGATGTGCTTGGAGCGATTTATCGTATCCGCAAGAAAGGCGTCTCCGGCCCAAAGGATCCCCGAGGTCTCGATCTCGAGTGGGAAACCGCCTCCCCTCAAGAGTTGGCATCTCGTTTGAACGATGATCGGCCTGTGGTTCGCGATCGCGCGGTGGAGGCCCTTTCGCGAAAGGGCAGTGAGGCGATCAGAGAGTTGGTCAAGGTCTTGGCCGAAGGCGAACGGCAGTCCCGTGTGCAGGCGGTCTGGACCCTCACTCGCATCGGGACCGAACCAGCGCTGGAGGCAGTGCGGTCTGCTCTTCAGGACAAGGACCCCGGAGTCCGCCAGGCGGCGTGCCGCAGTGTTTTCACCACCCGAGATACGCAAGCCGGCCCCCTGTTGAAAACGCTGCTTTACGATGATCATCCCTCCGTCCGGCGAGAAGCGGCTGCTGCTCTGGGACGTTTAAAGGTACCCGGGGCCGTCGAGCCGCTGCTTGTGGCATTGGAGCGGGCCAATGAGGACCGGATGCTGCACCACGCGCTGACCTACGCCCTCATTGAACTCGATAAGCCTCAACCCACCTCGGCCGGTCTCAGGAGTGACAGCCCCAGTGTCCAACGCGGGGCCCTGATGGCTCTAGATCAAATGGACAGTGGACACCTGGAGCCCGGTCAGGTCGTGCCGCTCCTTGACTCGGAAGATGCGCAGTTGAGAGACGCCGCTCTCATGGTCATCAATGAACGGACCGAATGGACGGCATCAGTGGCTGAACTCTTGAATCGATGGTTGGAGTCTCCCGCGCTCGAAAGTTATCAGCAAGACATGATTCGGAATCTGGTGGTTCGCTTCGCCAGCCAGGACCAGATTCAAACGCTGCTGGGTCGGGTGCTGGCCAAGCCCTCCCTTTCAGACTCTAATCGTCTACTCTTGCTTTCTGGAATGGCTCGCAGCCCCGGAATCGAGATTCATCCTAGTTGGGAGCAACCCCTGAAAGAGTCTCTCAACTCCCAGAATCAGGAACTGGTCATGGCTGTGCTCCGGCTGCTCCGGGCAGCCCCTAGCGCCCGATTTGATGAGGAATTGAAACGAATTGGAGGGGATCCGGATCGCCAGCCCCTGGTGCGAGTTGCGGCTTTGCAGGCTGTATCAGGGCAGGAAGGTCGGCTTGCAGATTCAAGCTTCGAATTGCTGACACGGATGTTTGACTCGACGACGGTATCGGTGCGCGTGGAAGCTGCCGGGATGCTGGCCGGAGCAGATCTATCTGGGGACCAGATTCGACAACTGGCACCGCTGATAGAGCAAGCTGGTCCACTGGAGCTTCAGGCGCTGCTGCCAGTACTTCATAAGAGCAAGGAGGTCGAGGTAGGGGTGGCGCTGCTTCAAGCACTCGAGAACTCCCCGGGCCTGTTTGCTCTGACTCCCGCCAACATTCGACGCTCCTTCGGAGACTATCCCCAGCCGGTAGTCGATCGAGCCGAACAGCTGGTGACCCGTTTGGTGGAGCGCGATCGGTCCATGGAGGCGCACCTTACCGAGTTAAGAAGGACGCTCGACAGCGGCGATCCGGAGCGGGGAAAGCAAGTCTTTCTCTCCGGGAAGGGGAATTGCCTTCTCTGTCATCGGGTCGGAGATGATGGAGGAGAAGTCGGACCTAACCTTTCCACCATTGGCCGTAGCCGCAGCGCACACGAGATTCTCGACGCCATTGTCTATCCTACGGAAACCGGCTTTACTCGGGGATATGAGGCCTACAATATCTCGACACAGGATGGTCAGAGCTACTTCGGTACGATTGCCCGCGAAACAGCCGAGAGTATCTATTTGAATCAAATGACTGGAGAACAGGTGATCGTTCCCCGGGATCGGATTGAGAAGATGGAACCTTCTCCCGTGTCGCTGATGCCGCCCGGATTAGATCGTCTCCTCACACCCCAGGAACTGGCGGACCTGGTCGCTTTTTTGGAGGCATTAAAATAGCGTAGGCCGGCCGGATAAAAAAAGCGGTATCCCTTGCTTTCGCTGTCTGCTCTTCGGGCATCTGAAAGGTGGGTCTCCTCTGACACTGGTGCCGCCCGCCCGAAAAAGTGGCGGGTGGGCGGCATTCACTCGATGGTCTCAGTCAAAGGCGAATTCCAGTATCGAGTTCGGCTGAACGGTTACCAGGATCGAGTCGTTCGACAGACGATAATAGTTTGCACTCCCTTCTTTGGTTGGACCCTCAGCGTGTTCAGGTAGATCCTTTCCCTCCAATAACACCCTGATCTTTGTGTCTGTTGTCGCTTTGAATTCCAGAGTTATGCTGTTTCGGTAGATTCGTGGATCAAGCATATTATAAACCACAAATCGCTCCAGGCCGTTCACCGCTTTCAGTCGGCTAACTATGGTGTTCTCGGCGACCAGTTGATAAGCATAAAGGGGTCCCAGAGGTACGTACCATATGTCGTTTCGACCTCCCAAATATGCCAGGTGCTTCTCAAAAAAATTGTCCGGCCCGTAGTCGAGCCACTGCGGGTGTGATACGAAATGGTAGATTCCACCGTTCTGGTAGACTTCGTCGAACTTCGCGTTCAAGGATGGAACGTCAGTTCTGCCGGCCGGAGCGATTCCACCCTTCTTTTGAACCACTTGCGTGAAACCTGCGTTGTAGGGATCCAGTGCCCAGGTCTGAAGATCCGGCACGAGGACTCCCCCTCTTTCTTCATCCGGATAATTCCGAGCTACCAGGTATTCGGCCCGTTGTAGGCGCTCGTGAATAAATTCGTAATCGGCACAATTGCCGCAAGGATAGACCCACGTCCAGACATGCGATTGATTTGTATTCGCCAGGATATCGTTCTTGGAGCCGGTAATTTCGTCCTGGCTGTAAGCAGCGCGACAGAACTCCGCGGTGTCCGGCCACTGGCACTGGTGACGGCGCGAATGCGAGCCGATCTCATGGCCGTCTACAACAGCCTTTCGTAGCCGCGGCCAGAGATCTGAAATCGGTCCCCGGTGTGTGCTTATTGCGATTGTTGCCTTTATGCCGTACTTATCGAATGCGTCAACCGCGTCATCCACATACTCTGTGGAATCATCAATGGTCGTCGTGACGACGGCCTTCATGCCATTGAGGTAGCGGGTCATGCCGATATAGCGGATACGGTCAGTGTCATTTTGACCTGCGAGATCATCTTCTGTGATTCGAAGTCTTTCGAGAGGGTTTTTCTGAAAGCCACCAACTGTCTGGTGTGCCGGATTGGTTGTGGATTGAGATATTGCCTCTACCGAGGTTACTGATATCACTACTAAGCAGAGAAAGAAGCTCTTCAGCCTCCAGCGGCACCGCTGACTGAACGTCACAATTAACTGACCCTTCATATAAAGATCCCTCATTTCCATTATTCCCTCTCATTTGCTGAACAAAGATCAGGGAGACTGGGCTTTCGTTACCGGTTCGAGGCTAACCCTTTTCACTGTCGTCACCAGCCAGGCCCAACTCCACGGCCCGCTCAGCCATGGCCTGAATCACGAAGGCTATGTGCTCGTCAAGCGCTACTCCCAAGTCTTCGGCCCCCCGTAAAATATCTTCTCGGCTGACATTTCGGGCAAAGGCTTTGTCTTTGAATTTCTTTTTCACTGATTTCACCGGTACGTCGGCCACACGTTTGCCCGGTCGCACAAGTGCGACTGCAGTGATAAAGCCGCAGAGTTCATCCACTGCAAATAGCGTTTTATCCATCAAAGTTTTCCTGGGTAGCTCCAGGTAATCTGCGTGTGATTTGATTGCGTAGATGACATCCTCAGGATAGCCGTGTTCGGCCAGGATCTTTGCTCCCACCAGAGGATGATCGAGAGGATTCGGGTTCTGTTCGTAATCGAAGTCGTGCAATAGTCCCACTACGCTCCACTTTTCTTCGTCTTCGCCGAACTTCCGGGCATAAGCACGCATGGCCGCTTCCACCGCCAGAGCATGCTTAATCAAAGACTCATTCTTCGTGTACTGGTTGAGGAGCTTCCAGGCATCGTTGCGGGTTTGTTTCATTGGACTTCCCTGTCTATTCATTAGTGCCGTCCGTCAGTGAATACAAGACGTTTCTAGGCTGTTCGAAACTTCATGCTAAGTCGACCGTCTTCCCAGATGAACAAGTCGTTGAAATTATCTCTCATAGCAGACACAGTATTTCCATGAGAATTGCTGCGAATGGTTCTCCTACAAGTCGGCTGTCAATCCCGCGGAAGGCGAAAAGGATTGAGCCGAACATGGTTGGGCCATCGGGAGCAATCTCGTGACTGGAAGTGCAGCTTACGTTAGAACCATTCAGTTCTGAGCAACGAAAACCCTGTTTAGACGAACCTTCTAAGAATGAAGAAACCATGAAGCCCCGAGTTTTCGTGAGTCGTCCGATTCCTGAAACAGCCCTCTCCATCCTGGAAAAAGAGTGTTCTGTGGAAATGTGGCATTCGAGTACAGTACCACCTCCGATCTCTGAAAAAATCCGAAATGTCGATGGACTCCTGACTTACGGCCATGAGACAGTCTCAAGAGAGATGATGCTCGAATCCAAACGACTCAAGGTTATTTCAGTTCTGGGAGTTGGTTATGACCATGTTGATGTAGAGGCAGCTACGGAGCTCGGTATATTAGTGGGGAACACACCCGAAATTCTGGCCGGCTCAGCGGCTGATCTTACATTTGCCCTCCTTCTCGCGGTGGCCAGGAATATCGTGCCGGCCAACCATTATGTTAGAACCGGACAGTGGACCGAACTGGATCCCAGTCTCTTCTGGGGAGAGGAAGTGCACGGCTCAACGCTGGGGATTGTCGGGATGGGGGCAATAGGTCGCGGCGTCGCTCGCAGGGCATCGGGGTTCAGTATGAAGACGATCTATTTCAAGAGGAAGCGAAGAGAGGACTGGGAAAGCGAACTTGGCATCCAGTATGCCTCGTTGAGCCGACTTTTGAGGGAATCCGATTTCGTGACGCTGCACCTTCCTCTGACGACTGATACGCATCACTTCATTGGCAGGGATGAGCTCCGGGAAATGAAATCGACAGCCTACTTGATCAATGTGGCGCGTGGGCCGGTTGTTGATCCGGATGCGCTTTACGAAGCTTTGCAGTCGAGGCAGATTGCCGGAGCCGCTCTCGATGTCACCGAGCCAGAACCGCTTCCTGTGGATCATCCACTCCTTGACCTCGACAATTTATTGATCACCCCACATATCGGAACAGCCACCCGACAGACTCGCCACAAAATGGCAGAGCTGGCCGTTCAAAACTTGCTGGCCGGCCTCAAAGGCGAACCCCTTCTTGCGCAGGTTCTTGCATGATCGGCTGTCCTGAGTGATCGTTCCTGACAGCATCGATTCCGCCACTGGGATGTTTAATCCAGTGTGACTCTTTTACACGCGCACAGACTCCGTGGACGTTCAGCAGTGTGTCAGGGATCGTCCCCCTGCTTTCCGGATAGTTTCTTCTTGAGACTCAATAACTCTTGCTGCGTCCATTGTTCATTTCGTGAGGCGGTTTCCGCTCGAACTCGCGCTACGGTAGTGGCGTCAATGGGTGGAGCCTCATTACCCCACTCTTTCCGCAAATAAGTGAGGATGGCTGCGATGCTTTCGTCGTCCAAATTCGGATGGGCCGGCATATCCATATCAGCACGACCTCGTTTTCCCTGAAGAACGATTCGAATCAGAATATCTTCATTTCCGAGCACCCACTGGGATCCCACCAGGTGTGAGACCATGCCTCGACCATCCGGCAAATGGCACGTTGCACAAACGGATAAATAGAGTTGCTTGCCCTTAAGGAAAACTTCGTCTTCAGGTGAAGGTCCGCATGCCGAGAGAAGCATTACAAGGCACAGCAGGTAGCCTGCTTTAAGCGACGTATTTTTTTGTATTCGAGCGGTGCGTAACGAGCTAACGACGTGATGCATTCGGTTTTCGTTTTCCTCAAAGTAGCGGCGAACTGGGTGTCCACCGCAGAGGAGAGTTGACGAGTCTCGTGTCACCCTCTCCTTCCTCGGTGAAGGCCCCTGCAGCATCCGAATTCTTTACTGAAAGTAGTTGTCGACGTCCAGCATTTTTGTTGCATTTTAAATTTTCTTGTGTTCTTGTCGACAACCTGCTAAAAGCTTCAACTGGTGATTCGCCTTTATTTTTTTTGCCTTCTGGTACTGTTTACACTACACAATCTCCCCGCTCAAAGCCGACCTCCGCTCGAATTCAGTGACGGTGATCGGGTCATTTTGCTGGGCGACGGTTTCATCGAAAGGGACGTGTTCGATGGCTATCTGGAGACGGCGCTGACCCGGCAATTTCCGGGTCAGCAGATTGTCTTTCGCAATATGGGCTGGACGGGAGACACAGTCCAGATCCAAATGCGGCCGCTCAGCTTTGGAGATCTGGAGCATAACGTCACCCACCAGCGGCCAACAGCCATTTTTGTCAGTTATGGGATGAACGACTCTTTTGAAGGGCCGGAGGGGATCGAACAGTTTCGTTCAGGATATGAACGGATACTGGATATTCTTTCTCGAAAGGTCCTTAGAAGTCCGCCCTGGCCTCCTATCGTGGTTCTATCTCCTATCTTTCATGAGGATCTAGGGTCGCCTCTCCCTGATCCGACGGAACACAACTTGTCTCTTCAGGCTTATGTAGCCGAGCTCGAGGATGTGGCTTATCGGAACCGGGTTCGATTCGTTAATCTGTTCGACCGTCTGCGACAGATCAAAAAAGCGGAGCCGACTCCTCTTCTGACCGATTCGGGTATCCATTTAACGCCTTATGGATACTGGAGGATAGCTCTGGAATTGGGAGACGTCCTCGAATGGAGTGATGATCCCTGGCGGGTCACGATTGCAGACAGTCCCGAGGAAAGCTCGAGTTCAGGAACAGAGATCCTGGAACTGACACGATCGGCGGAAGCGATCCAGTTTAATTTACAAGATGAACGACTGCCTTGGCCCTCTCCCCCTCTGACAGTAACAGACAACCAACCGAAAATATCGCGAATATTAACAATTAATGGACTGTCCCCGGGTCGTTACCGCCTCACCGTGGATGGAATTGCTGTGGCGACAGCCGATGAAGCACAGTGGGCTGCAGGAGTTCGGCTGGATACAGGGCCGGATTTCGATCAGATCGAAGAACTTCGGCGAGCCATCGTGCGCAAGAACAAGCTTTTCTTCTTTCGTTGGCGACCCTACAACACTGAATACATCTTTGGAAGGCGTTCCGAGAGAAGAGGTGCCAACGTCGGGAATCCGCAGTTCGCAGACGAATTTCGTGAGTTCGACAGGTTGATTGAGGAGGCAGAAACCGAAATTAGCACGCTCTCTGCGCCTCAGCCAAGAACTTATCGCCTCGAACGGTATGAAGGCTCTGAGTGATGAAGAAAGTGAAAAACGAAAGCAAGCTTTCATATCAGAGGAAGGTTTACTAGTCATGAAGCTGCGTCAAGGCCTTCGGTTGCGCGGGAGGGAGTGGCTAAACCGTCAGTCCGGAAGATCGGGATGGCGCTTTGCCTTTCCGTACAGTGTCCTTTGCTTTGTAGCCCTGCCTTTGATGTTGGTTGGCTGCGGAAGGGAAACAGCTCAGACATTTGATCACCCGGATGAACAGCTGGAAGCCTTTGAGGTGGCTGATGGCTTCGAGGTCAATCTCTTTGCCGCCGAGCCGATGCTGGCCAATCCCATCCAGATGACCTTTGATCCCGATGGCAGGTTATGGGTGACGAATGCCCCCAGTTTCATCCACGTCGAGCCGGGCGTCCCAAACGACTTCATCTCCGTCCTTGAGGATTCTGATGGAGATGGCGTAGCCGATCGCCACACGGTATTTGCCGACGGGCTGACGATGCCTACGGGGATCGCGTTCGGTGATGGTGGTGTCTACGTTGTCAGTCAACCCCATCTTCTTTTCCTGAAAGATACGGATGGCGACGGACGAGCTGACTACCGACGAGTCCTGCTTTCCGGCTTCGGAATCGAGGACAATCACCATGCCATTAGCACTTTCCGCTGGGGTCCCGGAGGACATCTCTATTTCCAATCAGGTATTTTCCTCCACAGTCAGGTTGAAACGCCTCATGGCGTCGTTCGTCTCGACAACGGCGGAATCTTTGAACTTGTCCCCAGAAAGCTCAAGTTGAATGTTTTCTTTACTGCCGAAAGCGGATTGTCAAATCCCTGGGGCCATTCATTTGACCGCTGGGGCCAGAATTTTCTGAACGGAGCTGCCGGTGGAGGTATCTTTTATCTCACACCGGGAACGCCGCGTTTGGTTCGTCCGCCTCGAGATCCGCTGCCTCGGCTGATGGCACCGCTGACCTGTGGCTCAGAATTTATCAGTGGCTCTCACATGCCAGAAGAGCTACACGGGCTCATGGCCCTGAACGACCCTAAGATGAAGGTGGTTCACCGCTATCGTTTCTCTGATGACGGCTCCGGCTACGCCGCCGAAGAATTGGAACCGCTACTGGCTTCGCCCGAAACAGAGCGCCGCGATCATCTACAAATCACCTCTCCCCCATTCCGGCCGGTGGATATCAAGATGGGGCCTGATGGCGCCTTATATGTGTTGGACTTTTATAGCCTTATCATTGGTCATATGACTTACAACTTCCGGGATCCGAACCGCGATAAGGCACATGGGCGAGTGTGGCGGATCACGGCCAAGGAGCGCCCGCTGATGGAACGGGTTCGATTCTCGGAACTGTCCCGTGGCGAGGTTCTTGACTACTTAAAGTCTCCCTTCGGTTATCACCGTGATCAGGCTCGTCGGGTCCTTTACGATGACCCTGATCCTGAGGCAACTGTGGAGGCCTTGAGACGCTGGGTTCAGGAGCTGGATTCTACAGATCCTGAGTTGGAGCATCATTTGTTGGAGGCCTTATGGACTTTCCAGACGATCGATGTTGTCGAGCCGGATTTGTTGAGGAGACTCTTACGCGCAGACGACCCGAGGGTCCGTGCTGCGGCGACGCGAGTTCTTCGATACTGGCTCGATGATATCGAGGATCCGCTTTCGCTTCTGAAGATCCAGGTTACAGATGACCATCCTCGAGTCCGTTTGGAAGCAGTCGCTGCTCTTAGCTATATCCCTTCGCTGGAAGCTGCCGAAGCCGCAGTCCAGGTACTCGATTTTCCCATGGATCGCTTTCTAACCTATGCGCTTCGACTGACAATGGTGGCCCTTGAAGAGCACTGGCATCCTGCCTTGGAAGCCGGGCGAGCTGTATTCGGAGGAAAGAAAGGGCATTTAGACTTCGCGTTAAAGGCCATCGGACCGTATGGCGATGAGCTTCAGTCGGTTGACTGGAGTAGTTCGTCGCCTTTATCCGTTTCGACACAGCGCTAGTCATTTAAGAGAAACCATCCTGGTCCGACGCCGGAGCAGTGAACTTTTCAGTGCATTTACTTGTTTCACGCAAACAAGTTGTTGATTTTTTTCACGGAAGAGTTTTAGACTCAGTGCAACGTCCTCACCCTCCAGCTCTTTCTATACAAGACGAATGACCGGACGGCTTTTGACTCTCTTTGCACACCATTTTTCTGGGGAGGAAGCGAAATGAAGAAGGATTCCGGGACAAGAAGGATGTTCTTGCGCTACGTCCTGCCATCAGGCGCCATTCTTTTGTTGCTGTGCCCGAGCCTGGCTTTGGGACAGGTACAGACCACGACTTCCATCACCGGCACCGTGCGCGATGCTAGTGGAGGCGTTATGCCCGGTGTGGAGATCACGGTACGCAGCCAGGAAACCGGTGCCGTCCGTCAGACTGTCACAAACGAATCCGGATACTATAGCGTCGACCCGCTGAGACCCGGTACGTATACCATCACCGCCTCTCTTCCAGGCTTCAAGACCGCAGTTGTAACCGACCGGGAGGCACTTGTCGCAATTCCCGCCCAGGTCAATTTTACTCTGGAAATCGGGGAGGTCACGGAAGAGGTGACGGTATCGGCGCTGGGAGAGGAATTGATCAACAAGACGACCGCCGAGATCTCCACCACCATAAATCAGGATCTGGTGGAGGTTCTCCCCAATCAGACCCGCAACTTCTTCGATCTCCTGGCGCTGGCACCGCATACGTCTCCTCAGTATCTGAGTATGGGCACCATGTCCTACGGTCAGCATTCGAGCCGAAGAGTAAACGCGGCCAACAGCTTCGAATCGTCTGGAGTTTTTGCGGCCGGCGCTACTGACAGCTCTTCCAATGTCTCGATCGATGGCGCCAACTCCCAGATAGCTGTCTACAACATGAGCGTGAACGTCATTTCATCCTCCACTATTAAGGAGCTTCGCCTGCAGACTGCCAGTGCCAACGCGGAATTTGGTTATGGTTCAAACGCAGTGAATGTCATTACCAAGGGCGGGACCAATGATTTTCACGGGGAGGCCTTCTGGCAACATCGAAACGATAATCTTGATGCAAACGGCTTTTTCACTAACCTGGCCGGCAATGTGCTTCCAGAATACAAGCGCAATAAGTTCGGCGCGACATTCGGTGGCCCCATTATTCGAGACAAATGGCACTTTTTTACCAACTACGAAGGCTCTCGCTTGGTTCAGCACGTGCAGGGCACTGCGACAGTGGCGCCTGCCGAGGTTCGCCAGGGAGACTTTTCAAGTGCTGTACTTCCGGCTCCTGGTGGCCTGGTCGTACCAATGCGAACCATTTACAACCCTTACGACTTTGACCCTGATACTGGTTTGCGCCGACCCTTTCCAGGAAATCGTATCCCTGCAGACATGCTCGATCCTGCCATTCAGAAAGCCCTGGAGTTCACGGTCTTGCCGAACACCGTAATCGATGGTGTTCCTCGTTTTTCGGGACTGACCAGCACAACCATTGACGAGAACCAGACGACGGTACGACTGGACTATGAGCTGGGTGGTGGATCGACGCTTTATGGGCGCTACACCTGGGCGGAGCGAAATGCCATTCGAGGAGGGTTGATCTCCGAGCTGCAGGGAGAAAGCACGCCCTCTTCCTCGCACAGCGCGGTTGTCAACTGGACCAAACTTTTCGGCACTACTCTGGTCAACGATTTTAGTGCCTCGTACTCTCGTCCTCGCTGGGGCATCGGTCGTCCAACTGATGTTGCTGACGTCTCGCAGCTGATGGGTCTCAAGAATGTCTCGTCCTATCCGGGCAGTCCAGCCCTGAGTGCGGGAGACTATTCGGTGGGCGCGTCCGGCAGCTTCTTTTGGAATCCAATCCAGAATACTTATCAGCTTAAAGATGACATTAGCTGGACCCGGGGCACTCACAGTTTCAAAATGGGGCTGCACGTCACTGAAAGACGCCTCTTTTATCGAATTCAGTCGTTCGACAAGGGGACGTTGACTTTCGACCGCACTTATACCATGGCATGTCCATTAGGTAATGAAGTGTGCAATGAAGCTCGGATAGCCGCAGGACTCGAAGAAGGCGGACAGATCTTCGCTGATTTTCTGCTAGGAGCCCTGCGCGATGCCAACGTGGAAATCCGTGCCGTGGAC